>ERZ808242.110-NODE-110-length-62340-cov-15.922068_pt1 | contig 62340 bp, 46 predicted proteins | sample MGYA00521244_ERZ808242 | MGnify/ENA primary metagenome ERZ808242 (study PRJEB31516, sample SAMN03275573) | gut metagenome | biome: mammalia-associated habitat; material: feces | host: Papio cynocephalus | place: Kenya | collected 2012-07-27 ... | reverse complement strand
CAAAGTTCGCATGTTTCTGATCTATATGCAAGGCGGCTCATTTCGGATGGTTACACGTCTTTTACATCCTATATTTATTAGGCGAAAGCCCTTCATGCTTTTTTTCAATTTGTAAAATCTTGCGGTTGTTGGTTGGCTGTAGGCAACCAGCGCATAAAAAAAGGATGGCCACTTGGCCATCCTTCATTTGTTCCAAAAACGGTATGTGATGTCTTCAAACTCATCCTCACCGACGCGCTTGTAGAGGCGTTGGTTGGTAGTCTTGTCCTTCAGGCCTCCGAGATGGCGGATGTAAGGACCCAGCTTGATATAATCGAAATGGCGCTTGTCGATGTCTGGCGACAGGCGGATGCGTCCGCTATACCAAGCTGTCTTGATGTCAGGATGGTGCGTGTGAAGCCATGCCGCCATCCGGTCGACAGAAGCCGGGTCGGCATCGCCTCCCATCAGGCTGACGCAAGTCACCATGCCGTCGTTGCGCTGAATCAGCGCCTCCAGCGCCTCGGGTGTCAAGGGCTCTCCGATGTCGTCCCAGAGATAACTGCTGTGGCAACCAGGACAGTGACAGGGACACCCCGAAAGGTTGATGGCCAGGGTCGTCTCGTCAGGTATCTCCTGAAAGACGATCTCCGTGTTCACAAATTTGATCATGACATGTCGAATCGGAGGGCTGTCCGATCACTTGACCACCTCCTCACGCTTCTTGCCCAACTGTATCTTGGATGTCTGCGGCATGCGGTCGACACCCGCGTAGAAACGGCGGTGAGCCTCCTTCTGGCGAGCCTCCGAGAAGTTGGACACACGCTTCAGGTATCCGATGATGCGGGTGAGATAATCCACATTCTTTGAGTGGCAGACGGGGCACTCCTTGAGATAACGCTTGTCGATGTGTCCGCAGTCGTTGCACAGGGTGTTGGGGATGTTGTAGGTGAAGTAGTTGCATCCCTCCTTGGCGGCCACGCGGAAGAGCTGGCGATACTGGGCCTGTGACAGGTGCTCCTCCAGGTTCATGTGCAGGGCCGATCCACCCGTGAGGTGCTCGATGTAGGGCGCGCCATGAAGTTTAAACTTGTCGATGATCGAAAGCGAGTCGTCCTCGACCACGTAGAAGTAACTGTTGTAGCAGTCGCGCGGCACGAAATAGCCATCCTCGCGGTCCCACTTGGCGTGCTTCACGCCCACGTTCTCTGCCGGGATCATCTCACAATTGAACATGGCCTCCTTGGAACGGTACTGCTTGTTGTATTTCTCGACCAAAGAGAGGATGCCCTGCACAAAGTGGAGGTAGTCGTCATTAGGCGTGATCTTCAGGCCCATGAACTCGGCAGCCTCCACCAGTCCGTTGATGCCGATGGTGAGGTATTGGCGGTTGATGTTGATGTATCCTGCATCGAAGAGGGGCAGCATGCCATGCTTCTGGAGTTCCTTCAGGTTCTCGTTGTAGGCCAGTTGCACCTTGTGGCAGAGATCGATGACCTCAGAGAGGTACTGCTTGTAGTCCTGTTTGTTGTTGACGGCATACTGCACGCAACGGTTGAGGTTGATGGTCAGCACGCTCTTGGAGCCTGTCGACACGCCTCCCGCGCCCAGTGTATAGCTGAAGCCGTTATCCTGGATCTCGTTGCGCAGACGGCAGCAGCTCGACAGCGAGTCGGCATTGTCAGAGAGATAGGTGAAGAAACTATGGCCCTTGGCATACATCTCCGCAGCGAAGTCGCCCCACTCCTTATCCTTGCAGTCGCCATGCTCGGTGAGCATGGCCATGGTCTCCACGGGGAACGTGAGCACGGTCTTGGTGCGCTCCTGGTTGAACCACATCATGAAGCGCTTCTGCAGCCAGTCGACTCCTTCCCAATGGGGCTGTGAGCCGTCGGGGAAGAAGAAATTGCCAAAGAGCGAATCGAAGTAATAGCGGTCATAATAGCTGATGTTCCAAAACACCGCCTGGTAGTTGCGTGCGCCTGTAGGCTGGTTGAGCGAATAGACAATCTGCTCAAAACAGTCGGTGATGACCTTGTCGATGGTGCGCTTCTTCAGGCTGAGGTCCACCACCTCGTCAGCTCGCTTGAAATAGTCCTGGCCGTATTCCTTCTCAATAAAATAGTTCATGTACATCAGGAATTCGGGCGTGGCGCATGCACCGGCCAACATGGAACTGACCATGAAGACCATGTTGATGAACCCACCGCAGAACGACTTGAGGTTGGTGGGAGCCGTGGAGTTGCCACCGATGCTGGTCGTGCCGCCGATGAGCCAGGGGTACATGGTGATGGATGCACAATAGTTGGCCAGGTTGGTCTCATCGTTCTTGTATATGAAATGGTGTGTCAACTTATCAAGATACTCGTCGGCCAGGGCCTTGCCATACATTTTCTTGATGCGCTCGGTGAGCAGGCGACGGTTGAGACGGATGAAGCTTGACTTGGGCAGCTCGCCTATCAGCGTGGCGATGTTCTTGTGCTCCACGTTGGCGTTGGCGTCAAACTTCGAACCCGTGGCGGCGTTCTCGGCTTCCATGTAGTCGGAAAGGAACTTCAGCTTCTCCAGCGTCTCGCGGTCTTCCTGATGCTCCTGGCGGTAAAGGATGAACGACTTGGCCACCTTATAGTAGCCTTCCTTCATCAGAGACACCTCCACTTGGTTTTGAATGTCTTCCACGCGCACACCATCATGTATGTCGAGATGGCTGAGTATTTTGGACACGGAGCCCAAATCAATGGATTCATTACAAGCATTGAATGCTTTCAAAACCGCATTCATGATCTTGTCGAGAGAGAAACTATCTTTCGATCCGTCACGCTTGGTGATCGTAAAGTTCTTGATTTCCATGCTTTTATCTAAAGTCTTTTGTTCTTGATGTTACTCTTTTTGGAAAACTTTTCGTGTTTTTCGCCTTGGAAAGTTTTCCAAAACGGACAACTTCGATCAGATTTTCGGTTGATGATTTTACTGTGTTTAGTAATTTTTTCTCTCTGCAAAGATAATCAAAATAACCTTAGATCACTGCTGAGAGAGTTGTCTATTTTGTCTCCTTTTACAAATTTTAATGATTGTTTTACTACAAAATCAAGCAACGAAACTTGAGCCTTACGCAAGGTAATATTTGATTATCATAAGGTTATGGAAGGCCGCAATAGGGTTGTAGTGCAACCTGTCACATTTTACGATTGATCACTCCGAGATAGCAATTAGCATGTCAACACGCCTACACAAAGGACCGAGCATATGGTGATACGACCTAAACGAAGAGGGATCCTGGCGGAAAAGGCGAAGCACCGACAGAACAAACAAAGAAAAGAGAAGAATAAAAAAAGTCACTCCACCTGCACCTTATTATATAGGATGACACCACCTACGGGTACCCGCTCATATCGGAGGTATCACATGCGACAAGCAATGAATCACCTCCAAGTGAGCAGCGGTAACATCTGTTGCGTTCATCCGACAGGGAGGATAGGTAGGCGAGATAGCCGAGATAGGCGCAGCCCGTGCAGACTTTTGCGGGCAACAGGGTAGAATTAGCAATTTATTTATTAACTTTGCAGTAGAACCAAACAAAGGACAAATGAGGAAACTGTTTTCTTTCATCATCATACCATTTCTCATTGCCGCCACTACGGGCTGCAAAGAGAAAAAAGACCAGCAGGTGATCATCATCAAGAAGCCGAAGGTGGTGAAGGCGGAGAAGCCACAGAGCATGGGCAACCAGAAGCAATCGACACCCGTGACATGGATGGGCAGCCACTACACGGTGGAGATACAGAGACTGTCGGTCGACTCGCTACCACTCGCCACTGACGGGGTGAAACGCTATTACGACAACAGCATCACAGTAAACATCGTAAGAGCCGATGGCACAACATTCTTCAACCACAAGTTTCTGAAGAGCGAGTTTAAGAATTATGTCGACGCCAACTACTACGAAGGTGGCGCGCTGCTCGGCGTGGCCTACGAGAAAACGCAAGGCACCCAACTGCTGCTGGGCGCCAGTGTGGGCAGCCCCGACAAGGCAAGCGATGAGTATGTGCCCCTGATCATCAAGGTGGACAATTTCGGACACTACTCCATCGAGAAAGACACGAAGGCGGATGTCAACTCCATGAGAAATGAGCCTGACACGGAAGACGAATAAGGCGCGCACAGACCTGCCGGCCCTTGAAGTCCCAAAGGGATGAAGGGCGCAGTAAAACAAGACAAACAACAAGCCAAGGCGGGCGAAGAATCAACGTTGATTCTTCGCCCGCCTTGGCATTACATCGAGATGTTCAACGCTCCGGGCGCGTCAGTTCCGCGTAAGCCTCGTCGAAAGCACGAGGATGTGTGGCTGTGAAACAGACATTGACCAAGCAGTTGGCCAGCATCTCCGCATCATTTAAGTCTACTCCCCGTTCACGCGAGAGGTCCTTGCCGAGGCACACTTCCCACGTGCAACGGAAGTCGGCGTCGGCCGCTCCCATATAGGAATCGCCTGAGTTGTCATCGCGGATCAACTTGTAGCGGATGCTCTTCTTGGACATCACCGGGCGCATCTTGCGCAGGAGGTCATAAGCCTGCTGCAACGGCTTGCGATACTTGGATGTTCCGGGAAACATGTTGGAAATCTCAGGCATGATCTCGTCAAAATCGTATGCCTGAATAAGTTCGTATAATTTCATGCGTGAAAAGAATAAAAAACGGTAATGCCGAGACACACATCGTCCGCTCAGCATCACCGTTGATCGTTTACTTAAAACTTGGCCATCTTGATGGCGTCCACCGCACACTCGTCCCCTTTGTTGCCCAACTTGCCCCCGCAGCGGTCTTGAGCCTGCTGCAAGGTGTCGGTGGTGAGGAGCCCATAGATGACAGGAATGTTCTGCACCGCATTGAGATGGGCGATGCCATAGGTCACACCCTGGCAGATGTAGTCAAAATGGGGTGTCTCACCACGAATGACACTACCGAGGATGATGATGGCATCAAAGCCGTCGTCCTTACACATCTGCTGTGCGCCGTACACCAGCTCAAAGCTACCTGGCACCGTCTTAATGTGGATGTTCTCCTGCAAGGCACCATGCTTTTCCAAGGTCCTCACGGCTCCGTCGAGCAAAGCACCCGTTATCTCACTGTTCCACTCAGCCACCACGATGCCGAAGCACATGTTGCTGGCATCGGGAACCTTATCGAAATCGTAGTCAGAAAGATGATGAAGAGCAGTAGCCATGTCGATTACTTTGTGGTTCTCTCGATGTACTTGTCGATCTCGTTGCTCTGCACGAGGACCGAGTTGACGTACTTCTTCTTGATATCCTGATAGACCTTCAATGCCTCATCCGTCTTGCCCTGGCTCTCAAGAAGCTCACCTGCCTGCAGGAGGAACGTGGGCGACAGGCTGTTGTTGGTGCCGTTATTCGCCTTGCTGTCAGCCTTGGAGGCAGCATCCTTGAGCTTGCTCACGGCCTTGTCGACCTGGCCCACAGCAGCGTAGGCATTGCCAAGGGCAGCAACAGCAGCTGGGCTCACCATGGCATCGTCAGAGGGAGAATACTTCTCGAGATACTTCACGGCCTCCTTGGCCTGTCCCAGATGATAGTAACTCAAGCCAGCATAGAGGTTGGCGAGGTTACCAGCGTCGGTGCTTCCGTAGTCACTTGCGATCTTAACGAAGCCAGTGTAACCGGCGCCATCGCCATTAAGAGCCTTGTCAAACTGCTCAGCATTGAAGTACTCTTGGCCACGAGCCAAAGCTGTGCTGGCCTTTTCGGCACGAGGACCGCCGATAAACGTAGTGTAGCAGAACCAAGCCACGACAACCACGAGAACAGCGACGACAGCGCCTAAGATAACATTGCGATGCTTGGTGAAGAACACTTCAGACTTTCCTGCAGCATCAAATGTTGCATTTTCGTTTTTGTTTGCCATTATTTTGATTGTTTTATTATTATCACGATTTAGTCGCAAAATTACCACTTTTCTCTCAGATATTGAAATTTATTCCATTCTTTTTTCGTTTTTCATACCCAAAACTCGTAACTTTGCATCATCCAAGGGCAAGCACGGACAGGCTCATTGGCCACATTAACGATTGCGATGCATCATGATACTCAGCCAAATATCCATCATCAACTATAAAAACATACGGGCGGCCAATCTCTCATTTTCACCCAATGTCAACTGCCTCATCGGGCACAACGGGGAGGGAAAGACCAACCTGCTTGACGCCATCTATTACCTTTCGTTCTGCCATTCCAGCTTCACCAGCATAGACAGCCAAGTCATCACGCATGACCAGGACTTCTTTGTCATTGAAGGCAACTACCTCTCGGAGAGCGGCGACACGGAAGCCATCTACGCCGGCATGAAGCGCGGCACTCGGAAACACTTCCGCAGGAACAAGAAAGAATACAAGAAGTTCTCACAGCACATTGGCCTCATACCCCTCATCTTCGTGTCGCCACGCGACACGATTCTCGTGGACGGTGGAGGAGAAGAACGCAGGCGGCTGATGGACATCGTCATCTCACAGTACGACAAGCGATACCTGGAAGCACTCAACAGTTACAACAAGGCGCTTCAGCAACGCAACGCCCTGCTCAAGATGGAGCAAGAGCCCGACCCTTCTCTCATGGACATCTGGGAGACGGAGATGGCCAGGCAAGGACAGGTGGTGTTTGATAAGCGGACAGCCTTCGTGGAGGAATTCATCCCAGTGTTCCAACAGATTTACCAAAAGATTTCGGGCGACAAGGAAACGGTGACACTACGCTATGTGTCACATGGCCAACGGGGTGACCTGCTTGACGTGATCCGGCGCGACAGGCTGAAAGACCGCGCGGTCGGTTACAGCTTGCACGGCATACACCGCGATGACCTGGAGATGCTGGTCGGCGACTATCCCATGAAACGGGAGGGAAGCCAAGGGCAGACCAAGACCTACGTGATGGCCTTGAAGCTGGCGCAGTTTGACTTCCTGAGGCGCACAGCCTCGCAGACCACACCGCTCCTGCTGCTCGACGACATCTTCGACAAGCTCGACGCGCAGCGCGTGGAACACATCATCGGTATGGTATCGGGCGGAACCTTCGGGCAAATATTCATCACCGACACCAACCGTGACCATCTCGACGAGATACTCAGCCACAGCGGCAAGGACTACCGCCTCTTCCAAGTGGAAAACGGGGAGTTTGCCCAGCTGTAGACACCACCGCACAGCCGCTTATGCCGGCTGGCGGCAAGAGACAAGCATACCACAACAGGTAGACTGACGACAAGAGACGGGCGATGCGCCCGACCAAACTGACGGAAAGTCAATTGGTAATCAAAACCTTATCAAGAAGAAACCATGTTCAGAAAAGAAGTGAAGCCCATCAGCGAACTGTTGTCGCAATACTTGCGGCGACAAGGCATGGAGACCCCACTGATGCAACGGAGGGTCGTCGACTTGTGGGACACCCTCCTGGGACCGACCATCTCGCAATACACCAGCGAGAAATTCATCAAGAACCAGGTGTTGTATGTCAAGATACTCAACCCAGCGTTGCGCCAAGACCTGAACATGATGCGTTCGCAACTGGTGAAACGCCTCAACGACGCTGTGGGCTCGCAAATCATAACGGATGTGAGAATATACTGATCCCCAAGAGAACGGTCCGTCAGACGGCACGGCCCGTCACGTCACCCCAACTCTCATACCACAACAAGCGGCAACTTATGGCCTCAACCATAAGTTGCCGCTTGTCATATTGTCATGTGCACGAAAGGTATGGCAGGAAGGCCATAGGTCCCGTGTCGCATGGCGGAGAAGAGACGAGGCATCGCATAGCCGGCCCCGGCACCTTAGGCATGCAAGAGCGTTCGGCCTCCCAGGCGGATGCGGTTGTCAAACATCCCGCGATCGACCATGGCCACCTTGCCCTTCTTCCCCTTCACCTTTTGCGGTGCCTTGGGAAATGCCGCCCCATTGCGCATGACACGAAGAGCCGCATTGATGACAGGATCCCCCTGGTTGATATACTCGGTCCAGGCCTGCTCGTCCATCATGTTGTAGATGATGCGGCTATCGATGTAACGCTCCAACAGGGTGTGGCTCCGTTTGATCAACAAGTTGCGGCGCTTCAAGCCATGGCTGTTGGCATAGTTGACAAACTGCTCCACGGTGTTCTGTTGCTTCAGATACTTAGCCAAGTCGAGCATCTCATGGAAATCTTTCATCTTCTGCCGATTGTTGTCCGTGTAGTTGAAAGCAAACTGAAGGATCAGTCCGCTCACAGCCGCCTGCTTGTAATAGGATGTCACTCCAGAGGTATCCTCAGGCACGAAGATGTCAGGCGTGATGCCTCCACCGCCATACACCACTCTGCCGATGCCCGTGTGATAAGGCTTTCCCGTGTGCTTGATGCTGTCTTGCGAGAAGAACTCGCCATGCTCATAACGCGAGATGAGATCCTGCTCATAATTGGGGTCCTCGCCATTGGTATACGGCTTCTGGATGCAGCGGCCAGAAGGCGTGAAATAACGCGCAATGGTCAGGCGGATCATGCTACCGTCGGGGAAAGGAATCTGCTGCTGCACAAGGCCCTTGCCAAATGAGCGGCGGCCGATGATTGTTGCCCGGTCGTTGTCCTGCATGGCTCCGGCGAATATCTCCGATGAAGAAGCCGACCCCTCATTGATGAGCACCACCAGCGGGATGTTCTGATAAGCGCCATGCCCGTCCGAACGATATTCCTTGCGAGGCGACTTGCGTCCTTCGGTATAGACAATGAGCTTCTTGCCAGGCAAGAACTCATTGGCCATCTGAACCGCACTTTGCAGATAGCCGCCCGTGTTGTCACGGAGGTCAATGACCAGACTGGAGAAGCCCTCCTGCTGAAGGCTGGCCAATGCGATGAGAAGCTCCGGATAAGTCTTCTCGCCAAAGTTCTTCACCTTGATGTAGCCCGTGTTGTCATCGAGCATGTAAGCTGCCGTAATGGTCTTGGTGGGTATCTCGCCACGAGTCACCTCATAGGTGATGGGCTTGACGTGTCCATAACGGAGCACCCCCAGCTTGACCTTCGACCCCTGCTCGCCCTTGAGACGGTGCATGGCCTCCTCGTTGGTCACCTGCGGTCCCACAAACTTCTTGCCATCCACATACACGATCTTGTCACCAGCCAAGATGCCCGCCTTCTCAGCAGGACCGTTCTTGATGACGTTTTGCACATGGATGGTGTCCTCACGGATGGTGAACTCAATGCCAACCCCCGAGAACGAGCCACGCAGATCATCGTCGGCCGCCTGCACGTCCTTGGCGCTGATATATACAGAATGCGGGTCAAGTTCAGCCAGAATCTGCGGTATGGCCTTTTCCACCAGGGAATCTATGTCGACCTTGTCCACATACTGGTCGTCGATGATACGCAGCAAGTTGTTCAGGCGGTTGCTGCCATTGTTGATGACCGTCAGCCTGTTGCCCGAGAAGTGGTTGGCATAGAACGAGCCTATCACGATACCCACCACCACACTGATGGCCATCAGCAGCGGCATGAGCCTGTTTTTCTTATCGTTTATCATATTCACAATCCTCATTTAGTGTTGTTCGGACGGAGTGATCTCCAGGAAGACGAGCTCGATGCCCGCCCTTTGCAGGAGACGTATTCCGTCGTCAAGCCTGTACTTCTCACCATAGACCACACGCTTGATGCCCGCCTGAATGATGAGCTTGGCACACTCGATGCAGGGCGACGCCGTGACATAAAGCGTCGACCCGTCGCTGTTGTTGCTCGAGCGGGCCAGTTTGGTGATGGCGTTGGCTTCCGCGTGTAGCACATAGGGCTTGGTGATGTTGTTGTCGTCCTCACATACATTCTCAAAGCCGCTGGGCGTACCATTGTATCCGTCGCTGATGATCATCTTGTCCTTCACGACGAGGGCGCCCACCTTGCGGCGTTTGCAGTAGGAGTTCTCCGCCCAGATGTGCGCCATGCGGAGGTAGCGCTCATCGAGCTTGTGTTGCTTATCGCTTGATTCCATTTCGTTTGAGTAGAGCTTCTATGGTCGGTTCCTGCCCACGGAAACGCTTGTAGAGCGTCATGGGATGCTCCGTTCCACCCTTTGAGAGGATGTCATCGCGGAAGCGCTGTGCAGTCTCACGGTCGAAGATGCCGTTGCGCAGGAACACACTGAAGGCGTCGGCGTCGAGCACCTCAGCCCACTTGTAACTATAGTATCCGGCCGCATAGCCTCCCGACATGATGTGTGAGAACTGCGTGGTCATGCACGTCTCCGGCAGTTGAGGCGTGATGATGGCGCGTTCCCAAGCTTTCTTCTCGAAGGGGATGATGTCGGCCGAGAACGGTTTGTCTTGCGTATAATAGGCCATGTCGAGCAATCCGAAGCTCACCTGGCGCAAGCACGACAACGCCACATTATAGTTGCGGCTCTCGCGGATGCGGTCGATGAGCTCGTCGGGGATGGGTTCTCCCGTCTGGTAATGGAAGGCGAAGGTGCGCAGGAAATCCTTCTCGACAGCATAGTTCTCCATGAACTGCGAGGGCATCTCCACGAAATCCCACCACACATTGGTGCCCGAGAGGCTTTCGAAGCGCGTGTTGGCAAACATGCCATGGAGCGAATGGCCAAACTCATGAAGGAAAGTCTCCACCTCGCCCAGTGTCAGCAGGGCAGGCTTGCTCTCTGTGGGCTTGGTGAAATTCATCACCACACTGGCATGGGGACGCACATTCTTACCGCTCTTGGTGATGTATTGCTCCTGAAACTCTGTCATCCACGCGCCGCCCTGCTTGCCCTTGCGGGGATGGAAGTCGGCATAGAAGACGGCCAGGTAGCTGCCATCACGGTCGAACACCTCATAGGCTTTCACGTCCGGATGATACACGGGGATGTCCTTGTTCTCCTTGAACGTGATGCCGTAGAGCTTGTTGGCCAGGCCAAACACGCCGTCGATCACCCGGTCAAGCCGGAAGTATGGGCGAAGCATCTCCGAGTCGAGATTGTATCGTTCCATCTGCACCTTGTGCGAGTAGTAGCTCACATCCCAAGGCTGGAGCACGAAACCGTCGCCCTCCATTTCCTTCGCCTTGCGCTCTATGGCCTTCTGCTCCTCGATGGCAGTAGGCTTGTAGGCATCGATGAGGTCGTTGAGCAGTTTGTAGACATTGGCGGCATTGGACGCCATGCGATGCTTGAGCACATAGTCGGCGTATGTATGGAAGCCCAACAACTGCGCCAACTCACGTCGCAGATTGACCAGACGCTTGCAAATCTCAAGGTTGGAGGTCTCCGTGTCCGGATGGGCGCATTCCGTGTTGCGCGCCATGTAAAGCTGCTTGCGGAGCTCCCTGCGGTCCGAATAAGTCATGAAGGGCGAATAGCTCGCATAGTCGAGCGTGAACACCCAACCTTCCAGGCCTTTCTCCTTGGCGGCGCCAGCGGCGGCATCCAGGGCTGTCTCGGGCAGACCGCTCAAGTCTGCCTTGTCGGTGATGTGGAGCGTATAGGCCTTGGTCTCCTTCAGCAGGTTTTGCGAGAACTGCAACGTGAGCAACCCCGCCTCCTCCGTCAACTTTCTGAATTGCTCCTTACCGGCCTCGTCGAGCAGCGCCCCACTTCTGACAAATCCGTCGTACTCCTTGTCAAGCAACATCTGCTCCTCCGGCGTGAGGTCACGATGGTGCTCATAGACATGCTTGACTCGCTCAAAAAGTTTAGGGTTGAGGATGACATCATTGCCATGCTTGGTGAGAATGGGACTGAGCTTCTGCGCCAGGGCCTCCATCTCATCGTTGGTCTCAGCGCTCATGAGGCACGAGAAAACAGTGGACACGCGATCGAGCAGGTCATAATAATGCTCGCCGTTGCTGTCATCAGTGACGGCAATGGTATTGTCGAATGTGGGCTCGTCGGGATTGTTCACGATCTTGGCTATCTGCTCGTCGTCGCGGCGTATGCCCTCCATGAAGGCAGGCTCGAAATCCTCAAAACGAATCTTGTCGAAAGGCACGGTGTCATGGGGCGTGCCATAGGGTTCCATGAACGGATTCTTGCGTTCTTGACTCTCAATCATGTTTATGCGTCTGTTTTCTCTCAATATTCCATGCAAAGGTAGCAAAAAGTGAGCAAACGGATGAGCGGAATAAGCATAATTTAACTTTGACCGCAAGAAAAAAGGCAATTATGTCAAGTTCTCGAGTGCGGGCACGTCTATACGGCCCCTGTGGAGGGTCAGCAGGCCACGGTCCTGCAGTACCTTGAGACACCCGGACACTTGGCGCTGTCCCTCATTGAGGTCCTGCGCCAAGCGTTCCTTCTTGACGCGAAAGACCTTCTTGCCCGTGCGCAAGAAGCAATGGTCGGACAAGTAACGGACCACGCGCTCCTCCAGACTGCGCGGAGGACAGCGCCACGCCTTGCCGTTCTCTTTCTGCAAGGTGGTGGAGATGAGGTTGATGAGGTTGAGGCGGAAGATCAGCGAGACGGACGTCAGCCGGAGGGCTTCCTTCTTGTCGATGCTGATCAAGCTGCAAGGCGTGAGGGCCTGATAGGTATGGGTGAAACGTTGGTGCAAGCCAAAAGCACACTCGGGCTGCAACACGTGGCACCCCGAGAGCTCCTCCTCGACGGTCAGGGCATGGTCGTCGGAAACTGTCGACATGCGCAAAGAGCCTTCCACAAGGATGACCAGCCGCCCGCAGCGGTCGCCGTCGGAGACCACCCGCTCGCCCTCCTCAACCTTGCGAAAGAGCAAGCGCGTCTCTCCGACTATTCCTTCAAGCTCCGTCATGCTCATGCCCGTGAAGAGCGGGATCATCAGAAGCTTGTCATAGACTCCTATCCGTCCCATGGCGACGAGGGGGTTACCGGTTGTCCAATATCTTGCTCTTCATCGACGGTGAATACCACACCCTGTTGTTGCCGCGGCTGTCCGCATAGATGAAATAGACCATCAGCTCAGGGTGCTTGCGCAAGATCTGCTTGGCGCCATCGAGCCCCATGACCATGAAAGCGGTGGCATAAGCGTCGGCCTCGGCACACTGGTCAGCGATGACCGTGGCCGAGAGGATGTTGTGCTGTACGGGATAACCGGTCTTGGGGTCAATGGTGTGTGCATACTTCTTGCCCCCCTTGTAGTAGAAATTCCGGTAATTACCGCTGGTCGCCATCGCCTTGTCGGTGACGTTGAGCACGGTCTGCAACTCGTTGTTGGTCTGCGTGGAGTCGTCAGAAGGCTTGGTGACGCCAATCCTCCAGGGCACCCGCTGGTCGTTGATGCCGCTGGTGACCACCTCGCCGCCTATCTCAACCATGAAGTTCTGGATGCCCTTGGCGCGCAAGTAACGCGCCACCACGTCGGCCCCATAGCCCTTGGCGATGGCCGAGCAGTCGAGCATGATGCGCGGGTCGCGCTTGACCACCCGCCCGTTGGTGAGCTGCACCTTCTCGTAGCCGATGAGCTGGCGCAGCGAATCGATCACCTGCGTGGTAGGCTCCACGCCCTTCTTGAAGCCGAATCCCCACTCGTTGACCAGCGGCGCGACCGTGATGTCAAACGCGCCGTGGGTCTCCTGGGAGACCGACTGCGCCAGGCGGAACACATACGTGAACATATCGTTCAAGGCGACAGGCTCGTTGCGGTTGACGCGTGAGATGAGCGACGCCCTGTTGAACGTCGACAACGCATCGTCGACCTTGCGCATCTCCGCCTCAATGCCCTGCTGCAGATTCTCGTCACTCTGGTAGGTGACATGGTAGACAGTGCCGAAGATGAAGCCCTCGTCGTGCTGGAAGGGCATGGTGCGCTGCTGGCGGATGATCAGCACGGTGCCTATGATGAGCAGGAGGAGAAAGGCCACCTGCCAAATGGTTTTTCTTTTCTTGGACATGTAAAATCAGAATTCGTATATGATATTGAAGGTGCCGCTGATGCGCGACGACCCTTGCTTGCCGTAACCGGGCACATACCACACATTGCCCATCATGCCATTGTCATAGTGGACGCGGCGCCGGTAACGCGCCGTCCACCCGAGCCTGAAGGGCCCGGCTATCTTGGCATCGACCCCCACAAGAAACTCCAGCCAATGGTAGTTGGCCTTCACGCCATGGGCAGCGAACGGCACCTCTCCACCCCACACAGGGTCAGTGACGGCCGGGCGCTCGATGTCGCACTTGAAATAGGTCAGGGCATAACGCGCTCCGAGGTAGACGCGATAGTCGTCGTGCTTGTTCTTCATGAGATTGAAGTCGCAACCCACCTTGCCGTAAGGCGCCGATGTCCTGTAGCTCAGCGACGTGGCGTCATCAGTGTGGTCAGCCCTGCCGTAGCCCACCTCTGCCACGGGGAAATACTTGTCCTTGAAGTTGACGCGCACGCCAGCCTCATACTGCCCATAGTCGGACACGGCCTTTTGGATGGGGCCAATGATGTCGACCATGACCTCCACGCCACGGAAGAAGGGTATGGAGTCGTCAATCTGCTTCATGCGCATCTTCTCCAGCATTGCCTTGCTGCGCGACGACTGCGCCTGTAAGCCCAAGGGCAAGGCGAGGAGCAGCAGACTAAAGACGATACTCCTTGAAATAAATGTGGAAATGCTGTTGTGTGGCATCATAGTTGACCTCCTTGTGATTGATGACGATGGAGTCGATGGCGTGGCGTGTGTACCTGACGCCAGTGATGACGTGGAAATAGGCCACGCCACAGTCTACCGACTCGAAATGGGGCACGTTGGTCTTTGTCACCCAGACGGTGTCGAGCAGCGAGTTGGTCCGGAAGAAGAGCTCGTCGACATCATGGCCATAGCTCATGGGCAGCAGAAAGCTGTCGGTGTTGAGCTGCCGGTTGATGAGCACCGTGTCCGCACCTTCGGACCGGGCGGTAGAGATGGTGAGGGTGTCGGGCAGGGTCTTGACGGCACCCATGAGCTTATAATTGGCGTAGACCTTGTTGCTCAGCGGGCAGTCGACCGACGAACACGCCGACAACGCCCATCCCACGGCAAGGGCCACCAGGGCGCCCCACCCTTTCAGGCGGAAGTCCCAACGCTGATACTGTTGCATGTGATTGCGGTTCATGTCATGCTGTCCGTTAGTGGGTATTCGTCAGATGGTCTGCTCGATCTGATAGTCATTACGGTTGGGGTTCTGCCGACTGATCAGGTCGCCCAGGAAACCGGCGAGGAACAGTTGCATGCCGAGAATCATGCCCACGAGGAAGACAAAGAACCAAGCCGACGAGGCCAACGGGCCATAGATGTGCTGGCTGAGCTCGATGGCCTTGCCCACCCCCATGATGACCAGGGCCACAAAGCTGATGAAGAACATGATGCTGCCCAGGAATCCGAAGAAGTGCATGGGTTTCTTGCCGAAGTTGGTGAGGAACCAGAGCGTCATCAGGTCGAGATAGCCGTTGAAGAATCGGTTGATACCGAACTTCGACTTTCCGAACTTGCGCGCCTGGTGGTGCACCACCTTCTCGCCGATCTTCGTGAAGCCGGCGTTCTTGGCCAGGTAGGGGATGTAGCGGTGCATCTCTCCGTAGACCTCAATGTTCTTGACCACCTCGCGGCGGTAAGCCTTCAGGCCACAGTTGAAGTCGTGGAGGTTGTGGATGCCCGATATCTTGCGTGCGGTGGCGTTGAAGAGCTTTGTGGGCAGGGTCTTGGTGAGCGGGTCATAGCGCTTCTGCTTATAGCCCGACACCAAGTCGTAGTGCTCCTCGGTAATCATCTTGTAGAGTGCGGGTATCTCGTCGGGCGAGTCTTGCAGGTCGGCGTCCATGGTGATGACCACATCTCCACTGGCACGCTCAAAGCCACAGTAGAGCGCCGGGCTCTTGCCGTAATTGCGACGGAACTTGATGCCCTTGACATGGGGGTCCTTGGCCGAGAGGCCCTCGATGACCTCCCATGAGTGGTCGGTAGAACCATCGTTGACGAATATGATCTCGTAAGAGAAGTGGTTGGCCACCATGACACGCTGGATCCAGGCGTGGAGCTCGGGCAACGACTCCTCCTCATTAAACAGGGGTACTACTACAGAAATATCCATTTTCATTGTTATTTTTTCTTGCAGACAAGGGCCACAGGCACACTGAGCACCAAGCCCATAAAGATGTTTTGCATCATGAACATGAATGCCAACTGGATAGGTGGCAACGCGCCTACGAGCGTGACGGCATCCTCCAGCTCCTTCACCGACATGCCGTTTTGGGCGTAAGCCTCCTTGAGCACCTTCACGTTGTCCATCAAGTTGGAGAGAAAGGCACCCTGGTCGAGAAAGCGGAAATAGAGATATTGCGCCAGCGCAAAGATGATCGAAGCGTAGAAGAATGTCAGCACACTGAAGGCAAACGAACGCCGAAAGGAGATGTGGCCGTCCAAGGCAAAGTTGCGGAAACGGCACAGCAGCCAGCCTACCAGAAAAGGTGTGGCCATGGCCAAAAGGCTGCCCCATGGGCTCTGCGACGCAAACATCATGACCGCAAAACTGGCAAGCCACAACAACGAGAGAAACACTCCGCCCTGACGGGCGAATGCCTTCACCTGGACAATGGAAACAACATCTATCATAATTGGTGCAAAGTTACGTAAAAATCCCTATAAAGCGACACTTTCCCATCAAAAAGAAAAGTCGGAATGTGTTAACGCATCTTAAAAATGGTAGTCCTTTGATGATGTTTCGGCGAAAAGTGTTATCTTTGCAGTCGCTTTGCAAGAGGAACGGTAACGCGACGCTTGCAAGAACGAGAAATGGGCAAGTCTCTTACGGCCAGCTCCCTCGGAATCCCCCCAGGACGGGAACGTAGCAAGGGTACGAGGTTGTAGCGGCGCGATAAGAATCGCTTGCCCACCTTCGTTTTTATACCTTTCGCATTCAGAAAGGCCTTTCCCTACTCCATGACACGCAGGCATGAGAATTTAGATGGGTTCCATAAACCTATACGCTTCAACCATGCATTTCTTGCAATCGTATTGCTCCACTCGCAACATGAATCAGCGACGGTACGAACACAAGCCATACAAAAGCTCTTCCGGAATTTGGAGTGACGAGACCCATGGCTGGAATGTAAACCCCAAAATTCCGGAAGAGCCTCATTTTTGCAGTTTGCGATCCTACTGCGTGAGCGGTTAAATTCGGTTTATGGCCAGGGGTGCGGGAAGGCGGCGGCAGCCGCCATGCGGATGTTTGCGGCATGGGCCGTGAGCTTGCTCACAAGGCCAAGGACGCAAACAGCAGCATGAGCCCGTCAGGGCTTCCCGCACCCCTGGGGTTTATATCGGTTTACATTCAAGGCGCACACCACGGAATAAAGCGGACAATGTATATAAAAAAACAGGCGTTATTTTCAACTTCAAAATATTTTGGCCGAAATACGCGATTTTTCGGCACTTTTCATAACCAGTTGATAATTAAATGTTTATGAGATTTAGGATTTTATTCGACCTAAAAAGTAAATACTTTTCATCAAAGAATACCCTTTATCGTGTTGCGATATACCCTTTATCATGACACGATTAACGCTTTATCGCATCGCGATAAAGGGTATATCGCAACATAAAACACCCTTGATCGCAAAATTACCCCATGCAAATCGCGGCGCGACCGACAAAAAAAGCCATTTTCGCTCTCTGGTTCATCAGTCATCCGTGACAAACTTTTGCACCAAAAAGTTTGACAGCCAAGAAGAAGGTTCTTCCGTAATTTTGCGTGATGAGTCCAAAAAGAGCGCGCATTTGCAGCCCGATAACTGGGTAATCTGCAAACACGCGCTCTTTTTAGGGCTTATGTTCTGACCATTTGGGTGGTTTCTGCCAGACGCCACCGCGAAACGCTAAAAATGACGAAGGAGACTATCGCTTCCTTGCACCTATCCGTTGATGGACATAAGGAACTCATAATTGTCCTTGGCCGTCGACAGCGGGTCGTGAATGGTGCGCATGGCCTCGATGGGGTTCATGTCGGCTATGAAGTTGCGGATGCCACGCATGCGCTGCAACGTGACCTCGTCTTGCAACAGGTCGTCGCGACGCGTGCTCGAAGCCACGAGGTTGACCGCAGGGAAGATGCGCTTGTTCGACAGCGAGCGGTCGAGCTGCAGCTCCATGTTTCCCGTACCCTTGAACTCCTCGAAGATGACCTCATCCATCTTGGAGCCGGTGTCGATGAGCGCCGTGGCGATAATCGTGAGCGAACCGCCGCCCTCGATGTTGCGGGCCGCGCCAAAGAAGCGCTTGGGCTTCTGCAAGGCGTTGGCGTCGACACCACCCGTAAGCACCTTGCCACTGGCCGGGCTGACGGTGTTGTAGGCACGCGCCAGACGGGTGATGGAGTCGAGGAAGATGACCACATCGTGTCCGCACTCCACCATGCGCTTGGCCTTCTCCAGCACGATGCCGGCGATTTTGATGTGGCGCTCAGCAGGCTCGTCGAAGGTGGAGGCGATGACCTCCGCATTGACCGTACGCGACATGTCGGTCACCTCCTCAGGACGTTCGTCGATGAGCAGCATCATCAGGTAAGCCTCAGGATGGTTGGCAGCGATGGCGTTGGCAATGTTCTTCATCAAGATCGTCTTACCGGTCTTGGGCTGTGCCACGATAAGGGCACGCTGGCCCTTGCCGATGGGCGAGAAGAGGTCCACGATACGTGTGGACAGGTTGGTCGTGGCAGGATCGCCGCAGAGATTGAACTTCTCATCAGGGAAGAGCGGAGTGAGATGCTCAAAAGGCAAGCGGTCACGAACTTCAGCGGGCTCGCGCCCGTTGATTTTGTCAATGCTCGTCAGTGGGAAATACTTCTCGCCCTCACGCGGTGGCCGCACATGACACAGGATGGCGTCTCCCGTCTTCAGGCCATAACGCTTCACCTGCGCATTGGAGACATAGATATCGTCGGGAGACGAGAGATAGTTGTAGTCGCTGGAACGCAAGAAACCATAACCGTCGGGCATGATCTCAAGCACACCGTTGGCGGTGATGATATCAGAGAAATCGTAGTCAGCAGTCGTATTGTCGGGTGCCTGGGGGCGTGAAGGAGCAACAGGCTCCTCCTGGCGCTGATAGGGAGTCGTGGGATTGTCAAACATGTCATAGTTGGGCACGGCGCCCTGATCCTCGATGGGCAGGTCCACGACGGTTATGAAATCAGTGCCGTCGCCGGGATCTCCATCCCACACTTCACCATTGGAGCTTTGCGGCTGGCTGTTCTTCGCTTCATTGTGAGCTTGCACCTTTGCCTGCAATTGGGCCAGCTTGTCGTCATCCGGGGCATCCTCATGCGCCTCGCCTGCAATGCGAGAATAAGTCTCCTCGGGTATTTCGGAAGCTTCGGCCTGAGCCTGGGCAGGTGCCTCACCCTCATGAGCGGCAGCAACATCACCGGTACCGTCCTGATAATCGACGCCAGCATCGTCATGCTTGGCTTTGGCAATGAGCTCAAGAAGTTCGCGCTCGCGCTTGGTCTTAGGACCGCGGTGCTTCGGAAGCGAAGCCAGTTCTTCCTCAAGCGCCTTGACGTCCAGCGGAGCGTCAGCCGACATCTCTTCCTTCACGGTGAGGGGATCCTTAAACAGTCGGGGTTGTTCGACGGCGGCACGCGCCTTCTTTGTGTCAAAGTTCTCGCCTGACTTGCCATTGACCGAATAGACCTTGTCCGGCTCGGTCTTGGCGATACGGATACGCTTGCGCTTCGATGATACCAGGGGATTGTTCTTTCCCTCTTCCTCGGCTTGCTTGTCGAGGATCGCATAAATCAGATCATCGCCACCAGTGGCCTCTTCCGAGTTAACGCCAAGTGACTGGGCAATATCCGCAAGTTCAGTGGAACTCTTAGATAGTAAATCTTCTTTGCTATACATATGGAGTATAATGAATGTTTTCTGAATGGAAATGTTTCCAACATGGAAACAAAGGTGCATACGAAATACTATGCAAAGTTACACAAAATACGTGAAAAACGCATAAATAGCAAGTACTAATTTTACGAATTAACAAACATTAATACACAATGGCTCCATAAACACAAAGCCAGGCCGACTCTATTGAGTCGGCCTGGCCGGTATAAGGTGTAATCAGAGATTACTTGTTCTTGTCGAGGTCAGCCTTCAGCTTGGCCAGCACATCGAGGTCACCGAGCGAAGTTCCGGCAGCCACATTGTTGATGGCGGCAGTCTCGTTCTGCTTGCGGGGAGCGTGACGGTGTGTCTTCACGACATCGTCCTTCACATCCTCGAAGGTGCGAGAGTGAGACAGGATGATGCGACGAGTCTCCTTGGCGAACTCAATCACCTTGAACTGGAGTGTCTCACCCTGCTTAGCCTGTGAGCCATCCTCCTTCTGGAGGTGCTTGGGAGTGGCGAAGCCCTCACCGCCCTCAGCGAGCGTGATGACAGCACCCTTGTCCATCATCTCGGTGATGGTGCCCTCATGGACAGAGCCGGGAACATAGACCTTCTCGTACTTGTCCCAAGGATTCTCCTCCAGCTGCTTGTGGCCGAGGCTCAGGCGACGATTCTCCTTGTCGATCTCCAGCACGACAACGTCGATGGGAGCACCAACCGTGGTGAACTCTGAAGGATGCTTCACCTTCTTGGTCCAGCTCAGGTCAGAGATGTGGATCAGGCCGTCAACACCCTCCTCGAGCTCCACGAAGATGCCGAAGTTGGTGAAGTTACGCACCTTGGCGGTGTGCTTGCTGCCAACAGGATACTTGGTCTCGATGTTCTCCCAGGGATCTTCCTTCAGCTGCTTGATGCCGAGGCTCATCTTGCGCTCCTGGCGGTCGAGTGTCAGGATGACAGCCTCCACCTCATCACCAACGTGCAGGAACTCCTGTGCTGAACGCAGGTGCTGGCTCCAGCTCATCTCTGAGACATGGATCAGGCCCTCAACACCGGGCTGGATCTCAACGAATGCTCCATAGTCGGCGATGACGACAACCTTACCCTTCACGTGGTCGCCCACCTTGAGGTTAGGATCGAGCGCATCCCAAGGATGGGGAGTGAGCTGCTTCAAGCCGAGAGCGATACGCTTCTTCTCCTCGTCGAAGTCGAGGATAACGACGTTGATCTTCTGGTCGAGCTCCACAACCTCGTGAGGATCGCTGACGCGGCCCCAAGAGAGGTCGGTGATGTGCACCAGTCCGTCGACGCCACCAAGGTCAACAAACACACCGTAAGAGGTGATGTTCTTGACTGTGCCCTCGAGCACCTGGCCCTTCTCCAAGTGGGAGATAATTTCTTTCTTCTGGGCTTCCAACTCGGCCTCGATGAGGGCCTTGTGAGAAACCACGACATTGCGGAACTCCTGGTTGATCTTGACAACCTTGAACTCCATGGTCTTGCCTACGAACACATCGTAGTCGCGTATGGGGTGAACGTCAATCTGGCTGCCGGGGAGGAAGGCCTCAATGCCAAACACATCCACAATCATGCCACCCTTGGTGCGGCACTTGATGTAGCCCTGGATGACCTCGTCGTTCTCGAGAGCCTCGTTGATCTTCTCCCAGCTCTTGCTCAGGCGAGCCTTCTTGTGAGAGAGAACGAGCTGGCCCTTCTTGTCCTCCTGGTCCTCCACATAGACTTCCACCTTGTCGCCGACCTTCAGGTCAGGGTTGTAGCGGAACTCAGAGGCGGGGATAATGCCATCGCTCTTGTAACCGATGTTGACCACGACCTCCTTCTTGTCGACAGAGATCACAGTGCCTTCGACGACCTCGTGCTCTTGAATCTTGTTGAGGGTCTCGTCGTAAGCTTTCTCCAGGCTTTCCTTGCTGGCAGCGTTCAGTGAACCATTCTCGAACTCATCCCAATTGAAATCGTCCAATGGCTTCACATTCTTGATGTCGTTCAAATTAGACATAAATAATTAAATGTTAAATGAATTAATAAAGTTAGACTTTATGTGAAATATTCGGGCGTGGCCATCCACGCCTTCGCAAATCGGGCACAAAGGTACACATTATTAGGCGATTAGATGGCTTCATGCGCAAGTTTGCCTAAAACATTTACGGTTTTTTAACAGATTTGGACACCTTTTGCGCCTTGGTTCCTTTTCGTCGGAGGCCAAAGAGGTCGCGCCATCCGTTGAAGTCGCGCTTCAGCACGAAGCCGATGCCTTGCGTGTTGAGCGAGTTGCGCGTGAAGTAGCGGTCATTGGTCTGGTTGTACACGCGCACGCTGAAGTTGCCATTGGGCGAGATGAGGTAGCGGATGTCGAAGTCGCCGATGAAGGAGGTGGTAGCGTTGGCATTGTCGCGGTAGCCAAACTGACCGTTGATGAGCAGTCGGTTGTTGAGCATGCGACCGCTCAGCAAGCCTTCGTACTCGGCGTTGTTCCAACCTTCGTCGCCCGTGGAGATGTTGGCTCCGAAGTTCCAGTTGTTGTTGTTGATGACGTTGCTCAGCACATTGTTGATCTGCTGGCTCAGCTGTCCGCTGAGGATGCTCTGCATGGCCAGGCTGGTCTGCTTCTCGCCGGTGCTTGTCCCCATGGAGTTGTTGCTGCCGGGCGACAGGAACCTGCCGACGGCCAACAGGTAGAGCACTTGCTGGTTCATCTCCTCCTCGCTGTTGATGATGCTGTAGATCATCTGCTTGGCATCGGTGCCGACAGTGGGCATGTCAAGGTCAAAGTCGACCTTAGGCGCCCCCGGTGTTCCGGTGATGTTCATGAGGCAGTTCACGCGGATGTTGTTGCTTGAGAAGCTACGGCCCAGCTGGAGGTCCGACAAGCTAACGGAGTTGACCGGATATTGTGCCTTGAGCCTGAGGTCGGCCTGGTAGGGGTCGCCCCCGAAGGCTATCAGGCCACCCTGGAGAAATTCGAAGTCACGCTTGATGATGTTTTGTATGGTCAACTTGTAAACACCATGGTCAACGAGATAGTTGCCATAGACGTCCACTCCACCTTTATTATAATAGGAAGCCCGAATGACGCCCGACCCGTTGAGGGCTATATAGTCGCCCGAGTTGTTGTCCATGATGACCTTGAGGGTGGCATCGGGATTGGTGTTGATGAGGAAGTTGATGCGGATGTCGGAGGGCATGTCGTAGGCTTCCTCCTCGTCATCTTCCAGCGACTGGTCAGCAGCCAGGGCGTCAGCGTCCGGCAAGGTGTCGCGCGAGGACCAGTTGATGAATTCGCGAGACGCGATGGCATCGGGAGAGGAAGCGTTGTAGACCACTTGCGAGCCACGCTCGGGAGTGGCTTCGATATCGATGTCGACCTGCCCCGAGCGTCCCTTGACACGCACGTCTCCGCTGGCATAGACGGTGCCATAGAAGGTGCTGCCGTCGCTGCCATCCCAGTCATAGCCCAACAGGTGATGGAGCTCGACACCGAAATCGTAGGTCAGGCGTGACAGATGCTGGTGGTACACGGAACCATTGACTATGGCCGTGTTGCCATTGCGGTCATACACCACGTCACCGGGGAAGCGTATCTCGTTGACCATAAACTGTATGGGCGCGTCGTGCAACTGGTAGGTGACGTTGAGCGGGCGGATGGTCATCTTGCCGTTGGCACGCGCGTCTCCCGTGAGGTTGATCTGCTTGAGATCGCCCCAAAGGCGCAAGTCGCCGTTGACTGAAAGGTCGGCATCGCGCATGAAACTGGAGCAGAACGACTGCACAAACTCTCCACGCGTGTCAAGGGCCTTGATGGCCAGGTCGATGTAGTTGCGCTTGGGAGAGACATAGCCCTTGATGGTCGTGAGACGCTTGCCGGCAAAAAGCGAACCGCCAAGGGTGTCGACAGCTTGGGCGTCGATGTCGATCTGTTCGTCCTCCTTGTTCCATCCCACCTTGGCCAGGAGTGTGCCCATATTGCCCTCCTCAAACTGGAACTTGTTGACATAGAGGTCCGCATGCCCACCGGCTCCGTCGAAGAGATGGGTGAGATAGGCTCTGCCGGAGGCAAAACCACTGAAGTCGACTGAGTGGAAGCCCACCAAGTCAAGGACATATTCGACGTTCACGTCTTTCAGGTCTATGGTAATCGGTTCGTCACTTCCCTTTGCGGCTTCGCCCGACACTTTCACATACTGGTTGCCGCTGCTCACCGACAGGCCATTGACCTGCAAATGATTCTTGCTGTAGACCACGCTCGCGGGATGAATGGCAAACAGGGTGTCGCCGATGGCAAGCTCCGACGGGCGCACATTGAAACGCGCCTCCGTGACGCCCTCGCTGTTGCGGTCAAAGGAGACCATGGACTGCAAGCGTCCACGGAAACGATGGCGCTTGGCATGGTTGTCGAGCTGCACTTCAGCGGACAGCTCGTCCCCTTGCGCAGTAGCGCTGATGCAGAAGTCGGTCCCGCGACCGTTTTCACCCACCTGGGTGGCTTGCACGTCGGCACAAAGGTTGTTGGAGGGCGACGAGAGGCTGACGGACAACTGGCGCAAGTGGCGGTTGTCATAGACGATGTCGGGTGCGTTGAGATTGACATCTACGTGACCGGAACGCGAATTGACAGAAGCATAGAGCCCCACCGGGGCGTTGAGCTCAACGGGAACGCCCAGCAAATGGCGAAGCCAATCGCCGCGAGTGACCGAGGCCTCCATCGTGAAACTGTCATGACGGACGGCGCGATGGCGGAGCGGAGTGAACTTCTGAAGGCTGGGCAACTGCTCGACGATGAGATTTTCCATGTTCTGGCGCAACGTGGCGTAATCGAAATGTCCACGCACCTCACCATGCCCGAAATCGCTGTCGAATGTGAGATAGCGGCCTTGGGCGCTGGTGCCAACAGACAGTTCGAGGTTGCTCAACCGGTACTCATCGTTGGGCCTGGTGACGTAGAAGTCATTGACCGTAGCCCTTCCCTGAAGGGTGGCGAGCGAACGACCGCTGAACGCCACACTCATCCGCCCGCCATAGACGGCCCCGGCCTGGGCGTGGCCGGTGAGGCCAAGGGCTGTCGGGTTGATGTGGGATATGCTGGCCGTGACTTTGCCCGACGGCTGTCGGCTGTCGTTGACGAAAGAGCCTTCCACGGCGGCAACGACATTAGGGTCGTCGATGTCCGCCTTGCCGGCCACACGACCGTGGTCATAACTGGCGTCAAGGTGCACATTCCGGTACCGGTACTGGTTCCAGTCGAACCGTTTCACGGTGCCTTGCGCCGCAAGACGTTGTCGGCACAGGTCGCCTTTCACATGGAGGTCAGCGGCAAGAAGTCCCATCCTGTCGTCGTCGAGCACCTGGCCAAGATTGATACCGTCTGTGTCAAGATGCCCGTCCATGGCGTCGCCCCGCAAGGCAAGAGCCAGTCGGGCACTTCCTTCGTCGAAGAGCAGGGTGCCCCTTGTCGACACGTCACGCCCACGCCCGCTGGCCTCGCCACGGTAACTGACGTTGCCCAGACGCTGGACTGCAGCAGGGAGATGAAGCGAGAGTGCAGGCAGCATGTCACGAGTGATGGCCAGGCGGTGTATCACGGCCGTCCAACGCGGTGTCGAGTGCCACGATGACAAGGTGCCGCTCACACCCAAGGCGGCGACGAAAGGCGACGAAAGGGATGTGGCATGCGGGCTGCTTGCAAGGATGGCATCAAGCCGGCGAACACGCAACTGGTTCGAACGACCGGAGAAGGCTACTGAGAAGACAAGCGGATTGGCATGGCGCTTCAACCTGTTGTCGAGGAAAGCCAAGTCGGGCGGACTGATATGGGAGGGATTGATGCGGCCTTCGAAACGGAGCGACTCCGCGTCAATCTTTCCGCCCTTGCGACGGTAGGTTGCCGTGACACGTCCGGCCGAGCACTTCGAATGGGGCAACTCCAGGGACAGGTCCTCCACATGAGCCTGCCTTAAACCGGCTACCACCTTAAACGACAACGACTTCAACTGCAAACCCGAACGCTCCTGAAACGCTATCTTCTTGACACGCAAGTTCAAGGAGTCGTCACGCAGGGCGTTGAGCATGATGTGCGAACTGAGATGGGTCACTGACAGATGGTGCAGGTCGAACGTCGCTTTGGGGGGTGCGTCAAGCTGGTCGTAGCGCAAGGCACCGTGGCGGATGACCAGACTGCTGACCTGAAGGTCAAGAGGCTTGTGCCCTGTCGTGTCTTTTGAAGCAAGCGAATCGATGACGTATTGGATGTTGAGCGGCGCATCGGCTGTGGCGCGATAGAGACGGGCCTTCATGCCGAAAACCTGGGCCGAGGTAATGTCGATGTCGCCCCTGAGAGCCGCCAGCAAGCCGATTTTCACGGAAAGGCGAGTGGCTTGGAAAAAAGGCACGGCGCGCTGGTCAAGCAAAGACACGTCATCAATGACAACGCGGTTGAACAGCCCTACGTCAACGCGGCCCACTGAGACTTTCGTGCCCAACTTTGAGGATATCGCGCCGGCCACACGATGGCCAATGAAAGTCTGCACCATGGGAACATTTACCACGGCGACCACGACCACATACAGGCACACCAATGCCCATAAAATCGTATTGATGAAGTGCTTGACCCTTTTCAAACACTTGCAAAATTAAGAAAATAAACTTGCAACGAAAATAAAATCATCAAAAATATCCAAAATCTATTAAATTTTATGTACATTTGCAACTGATTTGAGAGCTTGCTCGCCAGAAGGCTTGCGGAAGTCCGACAAATGTTGGGTTTTTTATCAATCGTTGAATATCAACCAACAAATTATATTCTAATTTTATGGCAAATGTTTTTAGGTTGCGCAAAGGCTTAGACATCAACCTTAAGGGTAAGGCCGTAAAGAAGAAGGTGAATTGCAGAGCATCCAAGGTGTATGCCCTTCGCCCTTCTGATTTCACAGGCATCACCCCCAAGGTCGTTGTCAAGGAAGGAGATCGTGTCCTTGCCGGAGATGCCTTGTTTGTCAACAAACAATTCCCCGAGGTGTTGTTTGCCTCGCCTGTAAGTGGTACCGTCAAGTCTGTTGTCCGCGGAGAGCGGAGACGCGTGCTTAGCGTCAGCGTGGAAGCCGACGAGAAGCAAGAATTCAGAGACTTCGGTGCGCACAATGTCAACGAGATGGACGGCGAGGCTGTGAAGCAACTGCTTCTTGAGGCCGGGCTCTTCGGCTACATCAACCAGCTTCCCTATGCAGTCTCCACCCATCCGGGGACCTCTCCCAAAGGCATTTTCGTCTCGGCACTCCGCGACATGCCGCTGGCGGCAGACTTCGAATACGAGTTGGAAGGAAACGAGGAGGCCTTCAAGACGGGTCTCAAGGCACTCAACCGCATTGCACCCCTGCACCTCGGAGTAGGCGCCAACCAGACTGCGGACGCCTTGCAGAACGTGGAGGATGTTGACCTGAACGTCTTCGACGGCCCCTGCCCCGCCGGCAACGTGGGGGTGCAGGTCAACCATGTCGACCCGGTCAACCGGGGAGAAGTGGTGTGGACCGTGGATCCCACTGCGGTGATCTTCATCGGACGACTGCTGCTCACGGGCAAAGTGGACTTGCACAAGACCATCGCCATCGCGGGAAGCCAGGTGAACGACCCTGCCTACGCCGATGTGTTGGTGGGTGCCCAACTGGCCGACGTGCTCGACGGCAAACTGTCAAAGACCGACCATGTGCGCCTCATCAACGGCAATCCGCTGACTGGCGAGCGCGCTACCCTCGACGACTTCGTGGGTGCTCACACGTCAGAACTGACGGCCATACCCGAGGGTGATGACAAGGAGGAGATCTTAGGATGGATCCTCCCGCGCCTCAACGACTTCTCCGTGTCGAGAAGTTACTTCTCCTGGTTGGAGGGCAAGAAGCATGAGTACGACCTCGACGCACGTGTCAAAGGCGGAAAGCGCCACATGATCATGAGCGGCGAATACGACAAGGTGGTGCCTATGGACATCTATCCCGAGTACCTGGTGAAGGCCATCATCACGGGAGACATCGACAAGCAGGAGCAACTGGGCATCTACGAGGTGAGCCCGGAGGACTTCGCCTTGGCCGAATTTGTGGATTCATCAAAGCTGGAACTGCAAAAGATCGTCAGGCAAGGACTCGACACCCTGCGCAAGGAGAACGCTTAAGACTGGATTATCCTTAAGTACATAACACATCAAAACAATTATGAGTGGATTAAAAAAACATTTCGACCAGATACGGCCCCTCTTCGAAGAGGGTGGCAAATGGCACGCCTTCCAAAGTCTCTACGATGGCTTTGAGACGTTCCTTTTTGTACCCAGCACCACTTCGAAGAGCGGTGTCCACATCCATGACGCCATTGACTCGAAGCGCATCATGAGCATGGTCGTCATCGCCCTGATGCCGGCTTTGCTCTTTGGCATGTACAACATCGGTTACCAGAACGCGCTGGCAGCTGGCAAACTTGCAGAAACGAGTTTCGTGTCCATGTTTGCATTTGGCCTGTTGGCGTTGCTGCCCAAGATTCTCGTGAGTTACATCGTGGGCCTGGGAATCGAGTTTGCCTGGGCGCAGTGGAAACACGAGGAGATTCAGGAGGGATACCTCGTAAGCGGTATTATCATTCCGCTGATCATCCCCATCAACACACCGCTGTGGACTTTGGTTCTCGCCATCGCATTCTCCGTGATTTTTGTCAAGGAGATCTGGGGAGGCACCGGCATGAACATCTTCAACGTGGCCATCGCTGCGCGCATGTTCCTCTTCTTCTCCTACCCCACACAGATGTCGGGCGACAAGGTGTGGGTAGCCCAAGACGCCATCTTCGGATTGGGATACAACCTGCCGCAAGGCTTCACTGAGGCCACGCCGCTCGGGCTCATTGCCCAAGGGGCCGACGCGGGTTCGAGCCTGTCGGACATGATCCTGGGCTTCATTCCCGGCTCGGTGGGCGAGACATCGGTCATCGCCATTGCCATCGGCGCAATCATCCTGCTGTGGGCTGGCATCGCCAGCTGGAAGACGATGCTGTCGGTCTTCGTGGGCGGCATCGCCATGGCACTCGTCTTTAGCGCTACGGGACAGTCACACATCGCGTGGTATGAGCACATCGTGCTGGGTGGTTTCTGCTTCGGCGCCGTGTTCATGGCCACAGACCCCGTGACCTCTGCTCGCACGGAGACCGGCAAGTGGATCTACGGCTTCCTCATCGGTGCCATAGCCATCATTGTCAGAGTGATGAACCCTGGCTATCCCGAGGGTATGATGCTGGCCATCTTCTTCGGCAACATGTTTGCGCCGCTCATCGACCATTGTGTCGTGGAGGCTAACATTTCCAAACGTGCCAAGCGCGCAACCAATAAATAAGGAGAAAAAGCATGAAAACAAATTCCAATTCATACACGATTATTTATTCGATTGTCCTTGTCTTGATTGTCGCTTTCCTGTTGGCTTTCACGTTCCAGGCGTTGAAGCCGGCACAAGATGCCAATGTGGCGCTTGACAAGCAGAAGCAAATCCTCTACTCGCTCAACATCCGCGGCTTGGACGACAAGGCTGCCGCCGATAAGTATAAGGAGGTGGTCATCGCCGATGCCATCCTGGACAGAGACGGCAACAAGCAAGAGGCCGGATCACAGGGAGGAACGGAGACTGGATTCAAGTTGAACTCCGCCGACGCCAAGGCTGGCAAGCTGGCGCTGTTCATCTGCAAGGTCGACGGAAAGACCAAGTATGTCATACCCGTCTACGGCATGGGCCTGTGGGGCGGCATCAGTGGCTACATCGCCATCAATGAGGACAAGCAGACGGTCTACGGCGCTTACTTCAACCACGAGGGTGAGACCGCCGGCCTGGGTGCCAACATCAAGGATGACCAGGCTTGGCAGGAGCAGTTCCAGGGCAAGCACCTCTTCGCGGGCAGCAACCACGAGACCATCGCGCTGGCTGTGGAGAAGAATGTGGAGGACAAGCAGACACAGGTCAATGCCGTGACGGGTGCCACACTCACCTCCAATGGCGTGACTGAAATGTTGAAAGAGGGATTGGGACAATACACCAAGTTCCTCAATGCCAAATAACATCAAACTTTAATCGCAAGAAGATGAGTTTATTAAGCAAACAAAACAAGGAGGTTCTCGGCAACCCGCTGAACCTCGACAACCCGATATTGGTACAGGTGCTGGGCATCTGTTCGGCATTGGCTGTCACTTCGCAACTGAAGCCGGCCATTGTCATGGGACTGGCGGTAACGGTCATCACCGCCTTCTCCAACGTGATCATCTCCGTCATCCGCAACACCATCCCCATGCGCATCCGCATCATCGTGCAGCTCGTGGTGGTGGCAGCGCTGGTGACCATCGTCAGCCAGATCCTGAAAGCGTTCGCTTATGACGTCAGCGTGCAGCTCTCTGTCTATGTGGGCCTGATCATCACCAACTGTATCCTCATGGGCCGCCTGGAGGCATTCGCCATGATGAACAAACCTTGGCCCAGCTTCCTCGACGGCATCGGCAACGGCCTCGGCTATGCCTTGATTCTCGTCATCGTGGGTGGCGTGCGCGAGCTTTTGGGCCGAGGCAGCCTGCTGGGCTTCCAGATCATCCCATCAAGCGCCTATGATTTCGGTTACATAAACAACGGCATGATGACCATGCCCGCCATGGCGCTCATCCTCCTGGGGTGCGTCATCTGGGTTCACCGTGCATTCTTTTACAAAGAAGATAAGAAATAATTATGGAACACCTCATTAGTTTGTTTTTCCGGTCCATCTTTGTGGACAACATGATATTTGCTTTCTTCCTCGGCATGTGCTCGTTCCTTGCCGTGTCGAAGAATGTGAAGACCTCTCTCGGACTGGGCTTGGCCGTGACGTTTGTGCTGATTGTGACCGTTCCGGTCGACTATCTGCTCCAGACCAAGGTGCTTGACCCGCTTGGCATCACCTATCTGAGTTTCATCATCTTCATCGCTGTCATTGCCGGCATCGTGCAGATCGTGGAAATGGTGGTCGAGCGCTATTCGCCATCACTCTACGCCTCACTGGGCATCTTCTTGCCCCTGATAGCCGTCAACTGTGCCATCATGGGTGCGTCGCTGTTCATGCAGCAGCGCATCAACCTTGACCCGAGCAACACGCAGTACATCGGCTCTGCACTCGATGCCGTGGTCTACGCCTTCGGATCGGGCATCGGATGGACGCTTGCCATCACGGCCATGGGTGCCATTCGCGAGAAGATGCAGTATGGCGATGTGCCCAAGCCTCTGCAGGGACTGGGCATCACCTTCATCACCGTAGGACTTATGGCCATGGCCATGATGTGCTTTTCAGGACTTAAAATTTAATGATCATGGATTTCAGTTTCATCATCAATAGTGTAGGAGTATTCCTTGCCGTCATACTCCTCTTGGTCATCATTCTCCTTGTGGCCAAGAAATACTTGAGCCCCAGCGGCAATGTGACCATCACCATCAACGACAGCAAGACCCTCAGCGTGGCACAAGGCGACTCGCTCATGTCCACGCTCAACGCCAATGGTATCTTCCTGCCCTCCGCCTGTGGCGGCAAGGCCAGTTGCGGACAATGTAAGGTGCAGGTGCTTGAGGGAGGCGGAGAGATTCTCGATTCGGAGAAGCCGCACTTCACACGCAAACAAATCAAAGAACATTGGCGACTGGGATGCCAGACCAAGGTCAAGGGCGACTTCAAAATCAAGATTCCCGAGTCTATCATGGGTGTCAAGGAATGGGAGTGCACTGTCATCAGCAACAAGAATGTGTCGAGCTTCATCAAGGAGTTTAAGGTGGCCCTGCCTCCCGGCGAGCACATGGACTTCATCCCGGGCTCTTATGCACAAATCAAGATTCCCGCATACGACTGCATCGACTACGACAAGGATTTCGACAAGTCACTGATTGGCGAAGAGTATATCGGAGCATGGAAGAAGTTCAACATCTTCTCCCTGAAAGCCCACAATCCCACGCCGACCATCCGCGCCTACTCCATGGCCAACTATCCTGCCGAGGGTGACATCATCACCCTGACGGTGCGTATCGCTACCACGCCGTTCCTACCTCGTCCACAGGTGGGCTTCCAGAATGTGCCCACTGGCATCGGCTCCAGCTACATCTTCAGCCTCAAGCCTGGCGACAAGGTGATGATGAGCGGTCCCTATGGTGACTTCCATCCCCACTTCAACTCCAAGAAGGAGATGATTTGGATTGGCGGTGGTGCCGGTATGGCTCCCCTGCGCTCACAAATCATGCATATGACCAAGACATTGCATTGCACCGACCGTGAGCTCCATTTCTTCTACGGTGCGCGTAGCTTGAGCGAGGCTTTCTTCATGGAAGACTTCTGGGAACTGGAGAAGGAATTCCCCAACTTCCACCTGCACCTCTCGCTCGACCGTCCCGACCCGGCTGCTGATGCCGCTGGCGTGAAGTACTATGCAGGGTTTGCCGTCAACTGCGTACGCGACACCTACCTCAAGGATCACGACGCTCCCGAGGACTGCGAGTACTACCTCTGCGGTCCCCCCATGCTCATCAAGACTGTCACCGATTACCTCGACAGCCTCGGTGTGGATCCCGAGAGCATCATGTACGACAATTTCGGTTGATACAAGCCATCCGAAACTGCTCACTATAAATACGGACAAAGCCGCTGAAAGGGTCAGCGGCTTTGTTCGTATTTACATGTTTTTGGACTCTTCCGTATTTGGGAGTGACGAAGCCAATGTTTGGATGTAAACCGAGATAAACCGCTCACGCCATTTATCCGCCATGTCCACGGAGGTTTGCCAAACAAGGCTTGCGGGACATGCCTGGTCAGCGTTCCCTCCTCTATTAAATATCTGCCGAGAGACCTGGATGTATCACATTCGGCCAGGCCTTCTTTCCCATTAGGAGTAGGCAATGACCAAGGCAGGTCTGTCTAAGGCCAAGGCATCCAGTGGCGTCTTTCTCGCCACTGGATGCACACTCCTATCAACTATTCGGTCTGAAACGCTGATAAATAACTGTACTTTTTGTTGTCTGGATTGACCACTACCTGTTCTAACACGATCTCGGGGTCTATCATCACGACACGAACAGTATGCTTGCCTGCCTTCAAAGGACTCGCCGAGGTTGCCACCAACCAGCGTTGATTGTCAAACACCTCGTCACGACGAAGCTGTTTCTTGCCGTTCCACCAACCGTTAAGGGATAGGCGTGGCGCTTGAGGCAAAGGCTTCAGCTTCTTGGAAACCGCAAGGTTCTTTGCTGTATATTCCTGAAATTCATCACGTAGTCCTTGCCGCGCATCTACAATCTGCATAGGTTCATCGTCGATCTGCACGCCTATCCGAAGGCCACGCTCAGGATAGACATCCTGCGTGGGAAGGATACCCAGGGCAATGGTAAGCCTGTCGTTGTCCTCCTTCAAGTTGAAGTCGTATTCGAGCGCCGCACCCTGGCCATCCGTATGACTTGCCGCCATCACGTTACTACTTCCCATGCATCCTTTGCCCCGTCCAAGATCTGGAAGGAATATCCACTTAGCATCCTTTCCGTTCACAAGACGTGAATACCGGTAAGCAGGGATGTCTGTCTCCGTCTCGGAAGTCGTGGCGTTGAGCGGATGCTCCACCTTGAATCCCAGCGTCGTCGGATTGACATTTTTATCGGGTATAGACCACCGGGTATAGCCAATATGGTTGTCCTGCATCATGCCCTTCCACTTGCCGCCAGCCATCACATTGTTGTAATAATCAGAGAGTTGTTCGTCTTTCCTCATCATCACCTCAACGCCGAGACTATCACCCATGGTGGCATGGTTGTAGATCTCTGCGACATTGGCACTTGCCACAACAGGATAATACACCAGTTGATAATAAGCATCCTGCATAGCTTTGGGCAGCTTGCTCCTCAAGGCCTCTGCCCTCAGGGCAAGTGACCGCCAACGCTGCGAGGTGACAATCATCTCGTGCTCATTGAAAATGCCGGGAACCTGCACTTCGGGTTTGCGCAGCAGATTATACTTGCTGTATTTGGCAATCATGTCGGCAATCTCCTTGGCATACTTCTCACCGAAGATACTACCAGAGAAACGTTCCAGCCAAGGTTGCTCATCACCAGGTTGTATGGCGTCAGGGTTCCAAGCATAGTTCATGATGAAGTCGATAGGCACTTCCTTGGGCTTCAAGTCACCCACATTGATGATCCAGATGCGGTCGATGCCACTGGCATAAGCCTCATGCAACTGCTCACGGAGCTTCGGTATGGTAGTGGTGTTCACCCATCTATCATTCCACGGGCCACCATTCATGTCAATGTGATAATATAGTCCCAAGCCTCCCTTTCGCTTGCGCTCTTCGGCAGTGCCCTTACGGCGGATGTACCCCCAGTTGTTGTCGCAGAAAAGAAGAGTGACATCATCCGGCACGGTGAAACCGGCATCATAATACCGCTGCACCTCCGTAAAGATAGCCCATAGCTGTGGGACGGTGTTGGCCGGACGGCCATATGCTTGCTCGATGATTTTACGCTGGGCAGCGACCACTTTCCCTAAGGTCTTGATATTCTCGGCATCGTCGCCATTGCCCATCGCCACATCGCCATCTCCACGCATACCGATGGTCACGAGGTTGTCGTACTTACTGTTACGTGTCATGCCATCCAGGAAGAATTTTTCGATCCGTTCTGGATTTGTGGCATAATTCCATGGCCCCACCTCGTTTTTCCGTTTCGAATACTCACGGTGGGAACGCATCATCGGCTCATGGTGGGAGGTGCCCATCACGATGCCCATCTCGTCAGCGAGCTCTGGCGACCTTGGATCATCCTCGTTAAAGTTGCTGCCCCACATGGCTGGCCAAAAATAGTTGGCTTTCAAACGAAGCAGCAATTCGAAAATAGGGCGATAAGCCTTGGAGTTTATGCCACCAAACTTGTTGGTGCACCATCCGCCGAACGATGGCCACTCGTCGTTGATGAAAATGCCACGGTATTTCACCTTGGGCTCACCATCTGTATAAGCACCCGGAGTGATGTAGAGGTTGTCGTGATGGACGATGGGGGCATCTGCCATCCAATACCAGGGCGACACACCTATCTGGCGTGACAACTCATAGATGCCATAGATGGTGCCTCGCTTATCGGAACCTAAGATGACCAACTGCTCCTTATCTGTAAAAATGAGAAACTTTTCCCATTTACCTTTCAGCTGTTTGCTCTGCTTGGCATAACGCTTAGCCAGCTCACTCTTACCCACGGTAGCGACAACGATGGGAGCCTTGTCGCTCCCTGTCACAGCGCGAAGGTCATTGCGAAGACTACCGACCGCCAACTTCACTCCCGCCCAGTCGTTCTTGCTGTAGCGAATGGTGTCATTCGTCCCAGTCAACTGAACCGCATTCGGTGCCGGAGACGAGAACCTCACAAATTGTTCCGCAGCCTCAATGGACAGGTGAGTGGAAAACAGCGCACTGAATATCAACAGATATCTTTTATAACAAATCCGCTTCATGTCTTGTTCTTATTGAGAATTGATAATAATTTCATCGTATCCAAGTTACTCGCTAAACTTCCACCAGTCCAGGAAGAAGAGGTTTTCCTTCTGGATGTCTCCACCCCTGAACACCAGGTAGAGGTCATGCACGCCTGCCACCTTTTTCACCTTGGTGGCAAAGGTCTTGTAATCATCCCGCGTGTTGCCGATTTCGACCGTGCCGATGCACTTGCCCTTCACACCGTCGAGACGAATCTCCACACTGCCACCCAGCATGTGGCAAGAGGCAGACACCTCAAACCGGCTGGCGCCTTTCCTGAAGTCGACACCCTTCACAAGAATGTACTTGCCCTCATCCACATGGGTCACCACTTGGTTCCATGTGTCATGCTGTGCCCACGGGTTCTTGGGCTGGGTCTTCAGGCCATATCCCCAAGCCATCGTCTCAGCTTCCACCTGACGATAAGGATTCAACCATTCCACCTGTTTCAACTGACACTCCTGAAAGTAGGGCAGTTCCTGTATGGTACCATCAGCATTGTAGGTCATCTCGGCCACCGACACTGAGCGTTGCTCGGCATGTCGCCCTGTCTTTAGGCGGAAGATGTCGTAGTTTAAACCGAAGCAATAGCTCTTACCCTTATAGTCGATGATGCCGGGATGATTGCCACGCGTGCGGGGCGTATGGTCCATGACATGTCCCTTATACTCCCATGGGCCGAGAGGGCCTTTGCTCATCGCGTAGCCGATGCCCTCTGGGCAACAGGTTGACGCGTAGGCCAGATAGTAGTTGCCATTGCGCTTCCAGAACCAAGGACCTTCCTGATAGTCATTGATTTTCGGGAAGTGCATGATGGAGTCGGAATAGGATATCATGTCCTCATTCAGCTTCACCGCTTTCAACTGGGGGTTCCCCCAGTACATATAAGCCTGTCCGTCATCGTCAATCCATACGGTTGGGTCGATGTCAAACCAGTCGCCCTCCCAGGCCAAGGGCTTGCCTATGGGATCCTTGAAGGGGCCATAAGGACTGTCTGCCACGAGCACGCCAATGCCATGCCCATGAATGGGACAATACATGTACCACTTGCCATTGCGCTCCACGACCTGCTCTGCCCAGGCGCCATTGTCGCCCTTAAACCACTTGAAGTCCTTCAAGGAAGCCACGGCACCGCGATCCTGCCAGTTCACCATATCGGTGGAGGTATAGAGCAGCCAGTCTTTCATCCGGAAGCCCTCCGCGCCGTCCTCGTCGTGGGTTGTGTAGAGATACACGGTGTCGTTATGCACATAAGGCGCCGGGTCGGCCGTGTATTTGGTTTGGATGATGGGCAGGTTGATGTCAGGCTTCTGCGCCAGCGCTGCTGCTCCATAGAAGCTCAGCAACATGGAAATCATTGTAGCTTTTCTCATAGGTTAAATATTGATTTTAGTGATGTTATTGATGTTCTTATTGCATAAAGGACACAAGCAATGCGGCCCTGCTTTATGGCATTGGAAAGCTGACCTTCAGCCTCGTTCCCTGATACACGACCGTCCTCTTGCTCCCATCCGAAAGCACGATGTCAAGCTTCCTTTTCTTCACCATGTCCTTGAACGCGCCTTTTCTCGCGCCAATTTCCAAGGACCTTGTTCCATCGTCCCAATGCAGGCGATAGGTGGCGAAGGCATTCTTCTCGCAGGCATAGCCATCACCCGCATCCTCATAGATTTCAAAATCGGCATCCGCCCCAACATACACCTTGATAATATAGGGCGCATCGGGCTGCTCGCCCGTATACTGCTGGCAGACGGTGAAGGGGATGATGCTTCCCGCCCTTACATAGAGTGGCGAATGGTCGATGGGGGCTGGGGCGTCTATCCACTGTCCGCCCTGCTCACGACTGCCCGTCCAGTAATCATACCATCCGGCCTCAACCTTTGGCAGATACACCTTGCGTGTGGCTTCTCCAAATGTCATCAGAGGCTTGGTCATGGGTGCCACCAATAATGACGGGCCCATCATGAACTCGTCCTTGACATCATGCACCGTGGTGTCCGACGCGAAGTCGAAAGCCAGGGCCCTTGTCATGGTATAGCCCTCCCTTGTCACCCTCGATGCCAGTGAATAGGTGTACGGCAAAAGTTCATAGCGCAACCGAATGTGATTGACAATGCTCTCATAGAAAGGCTCGCCCGGCCGGCCGAATCGCCACACCTCGCGCGGCGTGTCCGTGCCGTGGCTTCGAAGCATCGGCAGGAAGGTGGCAAACTGGAACATGCGGGTGTAGAGTTCTCGGTACGCGGGGTCATCGCAACCCTTGGGATACTCACCCTTTTCAAACCATCTGTTCATCCACCCGGTCCTTACGAAGAAAGCTCCCACATCTATGGTCCAGTATGGACAACCAGTGGCCATGAAGTTTAAGCCAGCGGGGATCATCTGGGCAAAACGTTGCCATGAGGCATACGTGTCTCCGTTCCAGGTGATTGTGGCATAGCGCTGCTGTCCGGCGTAGGATGAGCGCGTCAGGTTCACCACGCGTTTGTCCTCCGTCGTCGCCCGCTGATGCTCATAGATGCCCATCGCATGATAGAGCGAAAAGGTCTGACTGCGTTCGGCCCCGAGCATATCGGCCAATGCCCGTGTGTTGACCTTCCAGCGCTCAGCATGACAAGAATAGTCATACCCCTTGGGCATAGGGTTGTTCCAGTCGCCATCGACGGGCTCAGAGGAGTCGCACCACCATGCGTCGAAGCCATTGCTGAAAAACTCCCTGTTGGCATAGTCCCAATAGAGCGAGCGTGACTGAGGATTGTATGCGTCATACACCGAGCCGCCAGGCAATATCCATCCCCTTTTCTTGAAATCGTCGTACTGCGGACAGTACTGCGCATTGGGCCAGATAGAAATCATCAGCCTGCAGTGCATGGCGTGTATGCTATCCGCCAGCGCTTTCTTGTCAGGATAGAATTTTGGATTCATCTTCATCTCGCCCCAATGGCCTTCGGGCCAATAGTTCCAGTCTTGCACGACCATGTCAAGCGGTATGTGCCGCAGGCGATATTCCCTCACGACACTCTCCAACTCCTCGGAACTGCAATAACGCTCCTTCGACTGGGTGTAGCCAAAAAGATACTGCGGCATCATCGGGCACGCACCTGTCAGCAGACGATAGTTGGCCACCACGGCATCCATGGTGCGACCTTTCATGAAGTAATAGTCGATCTGCCGGGCCGCCTCCATCTCCACATAACTGCTGTCCTGCACATCATTATAGATCATGGCGCAACCCGCATCAAACAGCAGGCCATAGCCTGCTGTGGAGTTGAGCACGGGTACCATGGCTTTCATGTTGTGCTGACAGAGATACATCTTCTTGCCACGCAGGTTCATAAAGTCCTCTATATGGGATCCAAGCCCATAGAGCGCCTCGTCTTTCCGCCATCTGAAGTTCAGACGATAACGGTAAGACGAACCGATGGTGTCTCGCCTTACGACATCCATCTCCTCCACATCACCGTTGGCGGTGTGCACCACGTGACGCGTCCGCTCATCGAAGGTGACCTTCTCTTGATAGACCTTTTCGGAAGTGCGCGGCTTCATTGCCGCCTCTTCCAAGAGCAGACGATGCCGAGAGTCGTGGTAGCGAATGGCGCCGGACTGCGGGTCGATGGTCACCAGCAAACTATCAGACGACATGGAGAGATGATCCTTGCCATAGACGAGCTTGATTTTCTTGTCTTTACGTGGCACACAGACATCCGTTCCATTGCCTGGGAAATTGCCTTCAGGCTGATAGCGCACCCGCACCACGTCAGGTGTAACAAACTGCACCAGCAACTTGCCACTGCCCTTTTGCCATTCCAAGCCATTGAAAACCGCATGGATGTTTCCTCCATTCTGGGCAAACGCAAGGGTGCTCATCGCCAAGAGCAAGGACAAAAAAGCACCCCTCTTGCATGCTCGCTCCCTTATCATAGTTCTAACCCCAAACATATTCTACAGCCTTTTGAGTCGTCAACTTTATTGTTTTCTAAAATTCCACTTCGAGTTATCGCTGTTCATGTCGAAAGGTGCCAGCCCCGGAGTGCAATCGCCGAGTGACACCAGCGCCAACTTCTCGTCCGAACCCGGCACCGCCTTGGGCATGATGCGATAGGTTCCATCGGTGAGCTGGTCTATGCGCCACAACTGTGCGTCAGCACCGGTAAACTCCGGTGTGGCAATGACATCATGCTGCGCCGTGGCGGTCAAGCAACGGGTAGTACCTTCGATGCATATCTTATAGTAAGGGCCACCAAGATAGCCACCCATGCCAGCAGGGGTGACGGTCCACTTCTGATGAGGACGGAACATGTAATCGTTCATCCTAACCATGACGTCACCTTTTGGCCATTCGTCCTGAACCTCGGCCAACGTCTGAGGAGCAATATTCCTCAAAGGCTTGGTTGGCTTGGTCCAGAATGGCTCCACATCTCGCTGCATCCGTACAAAATCGACAGCCAGTTCCAAGGCATAACCTCTTCGTTCCGACTCAATCTCGTAGGTGCCTTCATGAAACTCATCTCCTGCCATGGGCCAGTCATTCTTCCACACCAAAGGGCGAATCGCCAAGACGCTCCTGCCTCCTTGCCTGAAGTCCGACTCATAATGGAACGACATCTTTTCCACCCCATCTTCCACGATGTATCTGCCGAAATGTCCGGGACCCGTTTTTAGATTGTTGGCGGCTATCACCATCTTGCCACCGCCCTGCAGCATCTCCCTGCCCACATTGTCAACGTAGGGCCCCGTCACACTGCGGGATCGCCCCACCACAATATTATAAGTGGAGTTAGGACCATCACAACAAGTGCCGTGGGTTCCCAAGAGATAGTACCACCCCTTGCGATAGATCAGATCGGTAGCCTCACAGTCGATGGCTATGTTGATGGGCTCGTTGCCTTTGACACGCTTTCCTGTCTCAGGGTCAAGTTCAACCAATCGGATAAAACCAAAATAAGTGCCATAGCTCAACCAAAGCCTTCCCGTCGTAGGGTCGAGCAACAGTCCGGCATCAATGGCGTCGCAGTCTTCGCCATCAAGAGAAGAGGCCACCACCGCAGGCTCTGTATATTTGAAGTCGGGCGAATTGGGGTCGAGCGTCTTGTTCCACATCGTCAGCACATCCCCACGATGGCTGCCTCCCAATCCACCTCCCGTGGCACTGTAGGCCACAAGATAACGATCGCCAATCTTTACCACATCAGGGGCTGCGCCTCTGCCTGGCCGGACAGCGCCGCCCTGCCAGGTCCATCCGTCGGCCGACCACAGTCCTCCCTCTCCCGTGCCGAAAGTGTAGTATTTCCCGTCACATTCCGCTATGGTCGAAGGATCATGGATGAAAGGCTCACCCACCTGTGCCTTTGCCTCAATAACCGAAGCGGCAAACAGAGCGCAAAGCGCACGCATACATATTGTCTTTCTCATTGTCTTACTCCACGTTAGATGGGTCCTATAAATTAGCTTTGTCAGATTTTGAGGATCTTTTTAGATCAGGCAGGCTGCACCTCAGCAATTCAGAAAGCAAACTTCCATGGCGTTCGGTTCGCGCTGTCTTTGAGGGCTGAACGCCAGCAAGTGAGCAACGCGCGGGCTATACAACCGTGCGAGGTGGCGCCATGAGCCGAAAAGAGGCCCAAAGATGGCAAAACGTAACCCTTCATCATTCTTGTTGTTTATGGTGGTAATTTATAGAACCCACCTGAATAGATATGTCACGCACAGGATTTCCCTTTGCGTCGATGAACCGGACACAAAAGTCGCTCATGCCTGGGCCATTGATGACAGCCCCCCGAAGGACATTCCGGCCTTTCCTCAAGGTCAGCCTCTTCGACACCACATCGTCACGAACCATTCTGCGGTCTCCCTCCAGCATCACCGCCTCCTCGCCATTGAGCCACCAGATGGAAGCTCCGTTCGAGCCGACAGACAGTCGGACGTCTCTTTTCTCCTCCTGGCTATCGATGACCGTCACTGCCCAAAACAACACGCCATACTTTGGTTTGTCAAAAGAGGTGGCGAAACGAAAGAGCTTCACATTGTAGAGCTTGCTGTCCAACGCATGCCATCTCAGCTTCTCCTTGCCCACTTTCACGGTAGTGCCATCCTTCGGAACCAGTTCAAACTGCTTTGGGAAATACCGTGCATAGAACTGACCTCTGAGATAAGAATCGGTAAACACCGTGTTGCTTTTGACAGGCATGGGGATAGGTTCCAGGAGTGTCCATCTCTGTATGAAGCCCTCCTCATTGGGCATCACTGCCTGTTTGCCAACAGGAGCAAAATAAGGGCTGATGGCCTCTGGGAGCCTCCCTGTTTGGGCATTGGCGTAAGACTGTCCTAAGAGGAGTCCACACAGACACAACCATCTGACTATTCGATTCAAATTCATTTTCTTCAATCTTTTTGCTTTTGTGATTGCTATCGTGAAACTATAGTTGCGGCTCGATAATGCGATAACGGCCGCTCAGGTGCATGAAGGCGAAGAGCCTCAACAATCCATCGTAGTAGCCATCGAAATATCCGTCCTTGTCGGCTTCGTGCCTGACATTCCACAACTGTTCCACAAACTCGCGTCCCTTCACATGAGTGCTGACCAGCGAAGCGGCCGCCGAGGTGGCCACCAGGCCGATGGAATGGCGCAGAGCCTTGGGCGCTCCGCCAGCCTGCAGCGTGTCCGCCACTGCCGTCCCGTCCACATTGTATTGGTCGACAAAACGATCGATGCCTTGGGCGTACAAGAAGTTCTGGAAAGTGTTGGCATATTGCCGTTGCCACTTCCTGTCCTGACAAGACCATGAATAGTCGAGCGCCATGTTCATTGGCACTCGCCAGGCGTCGTAGCGGAAGGCATCTCCCAGCAGCTGTCCCGTCTTCATCAGACTGCCATCATAATTGCAATAGTCTGGTGTCAGGCCCGTCTGCCCATTGACGCAACTGTGCATGAACCGCCTGCTCTTCTCTGCGCACTCCTTCCAAAACTGCGAGCGGCCGTCATTAGCCCATTTCGCCCAGACCTCATAGAAGGCAGGGACATGATAGGAAGGGTCAGTAAACGTGCCACCCCAATGATCTGGCGTGAAGGTGATCAACTGGTGTTCAAGATTGATGAGCGGAGCCACACGGTCCATTCCCGCCTTCTGCATACTGCAATCAAGAATATTCTGCGCCTCCTTGAGATAATTGATGCCTGTGTCATTGCCCCAGCGGTTGGATGCAAAGATGAGCGAAGTGACGTAATAGAGTTCGCCATCCGATGCCGCCCCCTGCGCATTGCGCGTTCCATCTGGCTTGCAGCTCCATGAGAAATATCCCTTGTAGGGTCCGTCCTGATGCTGCATATACTTCTTGCTCCATCTCCAGATACGATCGAAGATATCCTTCTTGTCCATCTGTACGGCAGCCATCATGGCATACGACATACCCTCGGTACGCACATCATGGTTCTTGATGTCACTGACATATCCCAAGGTGTCGCCCACCTCCACATACACTTTGTTCTTACCGTAGAACACATCAGCAAAGGCTTCATTGAGCTTCCGGTCAATATCGGCTTGCTTATATCCCATCTCCGCGAAGAGATTGCGATATTGATGCGTCTCAAAGGCTCCCCGTTCCCACGGTAAAGCGTCAAAACCCAGCCAATCCACCTGGACATCGCCCCCACTATGAAGCGAGACATGGAGGTCATGAAGTCCAAGAGGAGCCCGCAACACTTTGGCATGGATCTCCTTCCATTCACTCGTCTTTGGTATCCTAACCTTGGCTATGACTTGCCCATCCTTTCCATCCGCCCTTACTTCGAGCACGCCACCCCTTGATGACCGGGCACGAACGGTGATTTCTTCCACTTTCTCCTGGCCGAAGTCCACCTTATTATATTGTAAGGACGTCCCATGTTGGGCAAAGAGGGTTTTCCATCCCGCAAAGTAGTTGGCGGTATCAAGATAGTCGATGCCGATGCCATTCTCCTGCAACGAGGCTGATGGCTTCATGCTCTTGCCCAGCAGTGCCGAGTAGCGGTCTATCTGGATGCGCGTGCGGGCGCTGGTGACACCCACGCCTCGCAAGGTGGGAAGGACTTTTCTTATCGTTCCATCGGGATTGAAGTTGAGAGAGTCAACACGCACCGAGCGGTTCTTGTCAAACTTAGGCGAATAATCATTGTGGTGATAGAAGAGATACCACTGCCCTTGATACTGCACAATGGAATGGTGGTTGGTCCAACACTTCGTGTGCGACTCATCCATGATGACGCCCTTGAAGACGAAAGGTCCCGTCGGGTAATCCGCCATGGCGTATGCCAAGGTCTCCGTTCCATTTTTCTCCCGTACCCAAGGGAAAGTAAGATAGTATTTTCCCTTGCGCTCAAAGGCGAAGGGGCCCTCCTTGAACCCTTCAGGCAATCCCTCCACCAGATGTGGCTGGGAAGCCAGTTCCATCATATTCGGCTTCAGCTTTGCCATGCGCAGTCCTGCACCGGCCCAGTAGATATAGGCTTGTCCGTCCTTCGGGTCGATGAGCACGCAAGGGTCAATGCCATGTATGCCCTCGATAGGCCTCCACATCGGCCTAAACGGGCCTTCCGGTCGGTCGGCAACTGCCACTCCCACTCCAAAGCCCTTTTCGTCTCCCTTCGGTGCGGCCGGGAAATAGAAATAATATCGTCCGTCTTTCTCCACGCAGTCAGGGGCCCACATCGTGTAACTGCCGTCTTGCACCCATGGCACCTTGTCTTGCGACACGATGACACCATGGTCTTCCCAATCTGCAAGATTGCTGGAGGAGAAAACATGATAGTCGGCCATACAGAACCAGTCCTTCAGTTTCTCTATCGGGCTTGGAATGTCATGGGAAGGGTACAGATACATCTTCCCGTTAAACACACGTGCCGTAGGGTCGGCGGTGTATTGTCCGCTGATAATCGGATTCTGTGCCGTCGCCCCTCCACAGGTCAACGCCATCAACACCAAGCTAGCCAATGCTTTCATATTGCGCAAGTCTATATCAAGTGTATTTGTTATAGGTGGGTTCCATAAATTAACTTTGTCAGATTTTGAGGCTCTTTTTGAGGTCATTTCGTTAGCGAGTGAGGGAGCATAGCGGGCTATGTGACCGAACAAGCTGACGGAATGGGCCAAAAAGAGACCAAAAGATAGCAAAGCGTAATCCACTGTTTTTTTTATATCGTTATGGTGGTATTTTATAGAATCCACCTATAAAGTGTAAGTGACGCGGAGCTTCTTCAAATCCTTGTCAGCGGAGCAGTTGCCGTAATACACCTCGTAGGTGCCGGCCTTGGTCCGCATGGTGTTGCTGCCCACATCGAAGAGTTCGAAGTTTTTGCTGTCAAGGGTGATGGTGGCCACGGCGGTCTGTCCGGCCTTCACGTCCACCCTTTGGAATGCCTTCAGGGTCTTCAATGGGCCATCCACATCCGAAGGGTCTTTCACATAGACCTGCACCACCTCCGTACCGTCCTTCTTGCCCACATTGCTCACCGGCACCTTCAAGGTGATCTGCGCGCCCTGCATCAAGGTGTCGCTCGATAGCGAAGCCTCTCCCACCTGGAACGAGGTGTAGCTCAGCCCATAGCCAAACGGGAAAAGGGCGTCGTCCATGTAACGGTAAGTTCTGCCCTTCATGCTGTAATCCTTGAAGTCGGGCAACTGTTCAGAGCTTTTATAGAAGGTGACAGGCAACTTTCCGCTTGGATTGTACTCGCCGAAAAGCACACGAGCCACAGCCTCGCCACCTTCCTGCCCGGGGTACCACGCCTGTAGAATGGCATCGCACGTCTGCGTCTCCGGTGCCAAGGCGATGGCCGACCCGGAGCAGTTGACAAGCACCACCTTCTTGCCTGTCTCCTTCAAGGCCTTCAAGAAGCCGCGCTGCACCTGCGGCAACTCGATGTTGGTGCGGTCTCCGCCCTTAAACCCAGGCTTTTCCACAGGCATCTCCTCACCTTCCAACTGAGGAGCGATGCCACCGACGAAGACCACGGTCTCGCAATCCTTCAGCCGCTGGATGGCTGCCTGGTAATCGATTGGGTTCTCATGACCAATCTCTACCTTCAGGTCTGCGTTCCAATTGGGCATCTCATGATAGCGAATCTCAATCTTATATTCACGTCCCTTCACGGCGTCAAACTCCACACGGCTCTCCGTGGTGCGCCAGCTCGACACCTTGGCTTTTCGCACTCCGTCAAGATAGACCTCGTAAAAACCGCATCCATTCACATCGAGCAACACCCGATCGGTCTGTTTCGGTCGAAACACGGTCTCGTACTTGGCAGAGAAGCCCACCAAGTTGACGCCAGGGGCAAAAGCATGCTGCCCATAGGTCGTCACCTGCACGGGTGTCTTCTCCTGGGTGACAGCTGTTGGTTTGCCTTCACACTCACGGTTGTTCCAAAAGGTACCGCGGAAACCAGTCTTCCCGTCCATGCTGCATTGTCCGTAATAAGAGTCAAGCGTCTGGTCGTTCACCAAGTCACACCCCTTGAAGCTCACCACCTTGTTCTTGCCCAACCTTCTCTTCACACCGTCAAGGATGGTGATGGTCTGACGTGGCGTACCATTATAGTTGCCCCACATCATCGGTTCGTTGTCCATGTTGGGACCGATGACGGCTATCTTCTTTGCCTTCTTGTCAAGAGGCAACACATGGTCATTGTTCTGGAGCAGCGTCATGGTCTGGAGCGACATGGCGAGCGACAACTGGCGGTGGGCCTCGCTACAGAGTACGGACGTCGGGATGGACGACCACGGCACCAGTTTGTTGTCATCCATCTCTCCAAGGTCGAAGCGACCCTCCAACAGGCGTATGACGTGCTTGTCCACGTCTTGCTCGGTCAAGGCCCCATACTTCACGGCCTCTGGCACAGACCTGTAAACGTAGTTGTATCCGCACTCCACATCCGTGCCTGCCAGCGCCGCCTTGGTTGCCGCATTCTTGGCATTGCTCGACACCTTGTGGCTCTCCCAGAAATCGGTGACAGCTCCACAATCAGACACCACCAGGTACTTGAACCCCCACTCATCGCGCAGGATTTGCTGGAGCAGTCTGGCGTTGCCACAGCACGGCTCGTCGTCCCAGCGTTGGTAGGCACACATCACTTCACGCACCCGTGCATCCTGCACCAGCGACTTGAAAGCCGGCATGTAGGTCTCCCAAAGGTCACGGGGCGACACGTCAGTGATATTGTCCGTATGGCGGGCCCACTCGGGGCCGCTATGGATGGCATAATGCTTGGCGCAAGCCCAGAGCTTGCGATACTTGGCACTCTCGGGCCCTTGCAAGCCACGCACCGCAGCACACCCCATGCGTGAGGTCAGATAGGGATCCTCACCATAGGTCTCCTGTCCGCGTCCCCATCGGGGATCGCGAAAGATATTCACGTTGGGTGTCCACACGGAGAGCGCATGGAAACGGGTCACATCACCTCCACGTTTCTGCAGCTCATTCCACTTGGCCCGCATCTCGTCGGACGTGGCGTCAAAGACCTTATATACCAGGGCGTCATTGAAGGAGGCCGCCATGCCTATTGGCTCCGGAAACACGGTCACGTCACCTTGGTTGGCCACACCGTGAAGCGCCTCGCTCCACCAGTTGAACCGCTTGATACCGAGCCGGGGAATGGCAGGCGAATCGTCAAGCATCAGGGAGGCCTTCTCCTCCAGGGTGAGCCTACCGCACAAGTCGACTGCACGCTCATGAGCGGAGAGCGTGGTGTCTTGATAGGGCAGTTGCGCCAGCATGGCAAGGGGCATTGCCAGCAGCAACAGTGAGACGAATATTACGTTTTTAGTCATATCGATCTTTTGTCTCTTGGTTGTTTTCAGTTTTTGGGTAAATACGAATAGACGCGATGAAGATGTGTCTTCGAGGGGGGGGGGCGCATTCGATTGCAAAAATAAGATAATCCTCACAATTCCGCTTTTTATAACGTATCAATTGCTTTGTAATTTGTTTCCATTCTCCCAATGGAGCGCTTTTATTCTGTCATCTTTTGCGGAATGGGCTGGGACGTCCAGGGATGGAGGCATCTATCGGCCAGTAATGTGAAAGTGCTTGTTTGCCCGTCGAAAACTTGTTGATTAGACAAATAATTGCTACATTTGCAATGCTGTTGCCACTTTCTCAACCACGCAATGGGACCATTTGCAACAAAAGAAGACGATGACAGCATCAAGATAACCAGTCGTCCCCGGTCACCACGCATCATGCTGGGGCCATAAGGATAGAGACAAGGAAGACGTTGACCATGTCAAGACACCTATTCATCACACTATTGCTGGCGCTCTTCGTCCTGACCGCAAGAAGCGCAGGGGCATCCTACAGCTTATCGGAACATGAGCGGTGGGCAAAGTTGCCAACCGACTCGCTGATGAAGCGTGGCAGGGAATACCTGCTCAGCGGTGACAAGCCGGACTCGGCACTCATCTGCTACACCATTGTCACTTCGAGATACAAAAGCGGAAAGGCGTCTCGCCACGATCTCTACCAGTATGCCAAAGCCCTCAACAATATGGGCTTTCTCTTTGCCGGCCATTATTTGGATTACGAGAAGGCGTACGCTTATCTGACACAATCGCTGAAGCTGTCGCGGGAAAAAGAGTTCAACGACAATCTGCCGTATGTTTACCTCAACCTTGCCGCCGTGTATGAGAACCGCAAGTCCGTATTCGGCATCAGCGACCCGAAACACGATGCGCTGAAGAACATGCGCCTTGCCTTCAAGAGCGCTACAAAAGAAGAGGAGTGGACGGTGGCATACACCTGCTTCACCAACCTGATGAACATGGTGGCAGAGAACAAGGCCCTGCACGGCATCCAGGAAGAGATAAAGATATTCAAGTCTATCCTACACCGTCACCCCACTCCAATGGGACAGTTTGCCATGGCTCTGCTCACTGGCCAGGAGGCTTATGACAAGGGGGAATACGGCAAGGCCCTCTACCAGGCCCTGCAGATGAAGGCCTTGTCACGCGACATTCCCGACATAGGGCCTGAGTGTGAGTTGGGCGCGCGATGGAAAATGGCAAAGGCACTTGCCGGAATGGGCGATTTCAAGATGGCGGAAACAACGTATGGACATATAGCCGACTTTATCCGCGACAACAAGATGGACGACGAGATGGTCAATCTCTACGAGGCTTATAAGGAGCTGTATGAGCAGATGGGCGACAAGGAGAAAGCCCGACAATACGACTATCTGTACCTGAAAGAGAAAGACAACCTGTTCCACCGAAGCAATGTAGAGAAGATGGAACGCTCGCACTTCGTGAGCGAGATGAATAGCGTGAACGAACAGATGGAGCAACTAAACGCCAAACGGCGACATCTGTGGATAACGCTCATCATCGTCGCCATGTTCTGCGCCATGATCGCTGTGGCATTGGTCCTCATCATCAGGGGATTCTACCGGCAAAGGGCATACATCAAGATACTCTACGAAAAGAACATGGCCCTTGCCAAGGCCGAGAAACCGAAAGAGAAGAAAGCGACAAGCCTGGGCGAAGACAGGATCAGTGATCTCTGCGACAAGATAGACCAGGCTCTGCGGGACAATGCGCTCATCTGCTCGCCCGACTTTTCCCTGCAGCAACTTGCCGAGCACATCGGTTCGAACTACAAATATGTATCGCAAGTGATCAACGAAAGATACCAAAAGAATTTCCGCCTACTCGTCAACGAGGCAAGGGTGCGCGAGGCGTGCCGACGCCTGGGCGACCCGGAGCACTATGGCAACCTCACGATAGAGGCCATATCCACAGGACTGGGCTTCAAGTCGAGGTCCAATTTCGCAGTCACATTCAAGAAAATAACCGGTATCTCGCCTTCCGACTTCCAGAAGATGGCAAAGGAATAGTTCTTTCAAAATGACGCTAACAAGGCGCAAAAACTTGCAGTGAACATACAAAACGCAAGTTTTTGTGCCTTTTCTTGTTCTTATTCATGTTTTAGAACGACCTCACTCCCTCTCCGGCACACGTTGTTCTGACATTTTGATACCTTTGCCACGAACAATACACAAACAAAAATTATTTCAACTAACACCATTGCATTATGAAGAATGGATTACACCTTTTGTGGTTGTCGCTGCTGATGGGAGGCATGACCGCTTCAGCCAACCCCGTTGATGTGACACAAGCTCAAAGCATTGCCAGGAAGTTCTGCTCTGAGGCTGTTGCGAATAACAAGATGCGCAAAGCGCCAGCCAACACCAAGTTGAAACTCGCCTACAAGTCGCACGGCAAAACCGCCAAGACCAACCTGCTCTACGCCTTCGACCGCGGGGCGTCCAACGGATTCGTTGTCGTGGCCGGAGACGACCGCGCACCGCAAGTGCTGGGCTTCGCCGACACGGGCTCATTTGACCTCAACCAGATGCCTGAGAACATGCGATGGTGGATACAGCAATACGAGCAGCAGATGCGCTACCTGCAAGACAACCCCAACGCAAGGCTGGCCGCACCCCAAAAGGTTGCAAAAGCCGTGGCACCGCTGCTCGGCGACATCGCCTGGAACCAGGAAAGCCCGTACAACGCCAACTGCCCGTACATGTCGTACTACGACGAGGACGAAGAGGAGACAGTGAGCGGAAAGGCTCCCACGGGTTGTGTGGCAACGGCCATCGCCCAGGTGATGCGCTACCACAAATGGCCGGCTGAGAGCAAGGGCACCATCTCCTACACCACATACACGCTGAAGCAGGACGTCACCGCCGACCTCAACGCCACCTACGACTGGGACCTGATGCTACCCTCCTACAGCGGTGTCACGGCCACCGACGAGCAAAAGGCTGAAGTGGCCAAACTGATGTACAACATCGGAGCGGCCCTGCAAAGCGACTATACGCCGTCGGGCACCGGTGCCACGGATGTCGACGTGGTGCCCACACTCGTGAGATACTTCAACTATGATCCCGGGGCACGCTACGTGCAACGCGACTACACACCCGTGAAGCTCTACGAGCAAGGCCTCGTCAACGAGATTGAGGCGGGGCGCCCTGTACCCTATGGTGGCGTGACCAAAAAGAACGAGGGACATTTCTTCGTGCTCGATGGTATCAACGAGGACGGCTACTACCACGTCAACTGGGGATGGGGCGGACTGTCCAACGGCTACTTCCTCATCTCATCACTCGACCCTGACGCACAGGGTGTGGGCGGTGCCACATCCACCTACACAGCGTTCAAGTATCACCAACTATACATCTCCGGAATCCAGAAACCGCAAGACGGGTCACAGACGGGGTGGAACATCATGGTGGATAACATCTCAACACTCGATGACTTCTATGCCAAGGGCGATGAGATCAAGGCTACCATCTATGACGCATACAACAACTCGAGCACCTACGACACGCTGAAGTGCAAGCTCTACTGGGACCTATATGATGCAGAGGGGAAAATCATCGGGCAAAACTTCATCAAGAACGACACGCTGCCCTTGAACTATGGCTTCGACAAGCTTACGACGACGTTTAAGATTCCCACCGACATTGCCGACGGAGACTACACCATGAGACTTGACTTCACAGAAGCCGGGGACGACTACACCACCGTGCACAGCGCCGCCGTGAAGAACGGAGCCAACAAGTACTATAAGATTAAGGTGGACGGCGACGACGTGGATGTCACCACGGCTTCGGGAGTGAAACTGACAATAGAGAGCGTCACGCCCGACAAGCTCAAGGCGGGCGAGACCTGTGACATGGACGTTACATTCAAGAACACGGGCGAAGACTATGTGGGCGACTTCAGCTTCTTCCTTTACGTGAACGGCAAGAAGAATGTGTACCCCACATACAGCAGCTCGCAACGCATCGTCTCAATACCCGCTGACAGCACCGTGACCCTGAAGTTCGAAGAAAAGATCCCGGCTGAGCTCGTCTCCGACAACGATTACGTGCTGCAGTTCTACTACTACACGACCGACGAGGATGGATACACGGATCGGGTGAAGGCCGGAAAGACAACCATTGCCGTGGACGGAGCGGAAAAGCCTGCCGCCCTCTATATGACCGATGACATACAGCTGCTCAACGAGACCGACGGCACCGTACCCATGGACGACATACAACTGGGCGTAAACCTGGAAAACGACGGTGCCGCCTACAACGCGCCCGTCATCGTCAAGGCAACATCCGACGATGACTGGGACTTCGAGGATTCCTTCACGACCGACACCATCAACGTGCCAGCCGACAGCAAAGGCAAATACGTGGTACTGAAAGGTGCACTCACAAAGGTTGAGGAAGGACAAACCTATGAGTTGTGCATCTATACCAACAATGATGAGTATATTGACCCCACTTACTGCAACAGCGTCAATGCCACCTTCGCACATAAGGCAACGGGCGTCAGCATGACAGTAGTGAGCAAGGGCATCTACTACACCGGCAACACGCTGACAGCCCCCGGAGCCAAAGAGATGTGCCTCTACAACATCAACGGATCGCTCGTCAGCAGGGTAAAGGGCGGCAAGCTCTCCATGCAGAACATGCGCAAAGGCTGCTACCTCGTCAAGGTGAACGGCGAAAAGGGACCCGAAGTGAAGAAGATTCTCGTGAAATAGGATATACCGGTTTACCCAAACAACTATGACAAAGAACAATATCAAGCATTTATGGCTGTGCCTGGCATGGCTGCTCTCCGTGGCAGCCATGCAGGCACAGGCGCAGAAGGGCGCCACGACCTTCACTGCTTCACACTACGGTGTGGCGCTTCAGGGGGCCTGCATCTATTCCGAGTCCTGGAACAACCTGCCCGAAGGCGAACTCACTCCCATGGGCATCTACCAGATGGAGCAGGAAAACGGATATGAGATAAAACCCCATCTCATCAACAGCGCTGTCTACTCGAACGGCGGCGGCGCGTTTGTGGGTGACGACTTCTGGTTTGTGTGGAAGCAGCGAGACCCCACTGGGCAGGTGACACTCTGCCAAAGGGAAAAGTTCAACCTGAAGACGGGCAAGCGAGAGAACCTTGGCATCTGCACCAACGACCTGATGGCCACAGCGGCCGGAACGGCCGTAGACCCGACCACTGGCAACGTGTATGGCATATTCTGGGACTCTGAAAACATGTCAAGCCGCGAACTGGGCATCATAGACTATCCCAATGGCACACGAACGACGATTGCCACCATCAGCCAGGCGCTATACGCTCTCTGCTGCGACAAGAACGGACAGCTCTATGCCGTGACTCAGTCTGGAAAGCTGGTGAAGGTCGACAAGACCGACGGCATGCTCACCGAGGTGGGCAACACGGGCGTCAAGCCTAATGTGATGCAGGCTGCCGCCATCGACACCTACACCAACAAGATGTACTGGACTGCCGTTTACAAGAACGCTAACGGAAAGGACGAAGCGGGACTGTATGAGGTAGACCTCGCCACGGCACAGGCCACAAAACTGGCCTCCTATCCCGGCCTCGATGAGTTTTCCACCCTTCGCGTGCTGGCCCCCAAGGCCAAAGACGACGCACCGGCACCTGCCTCCGACCTGAAGGCCACCTTCGCCAAGGCTGCCACAAGCGGCAAATTGTCGTTCAAGCTCCCGAATGAAACGTTTGCCGGTTCTGTTCTCTCTGGCGAACTGGCATACAGCGTCAGCATCGACGACGAGAAACAAGCTTCGGGAAAGGGACAGGCAGGCCAAGAGGTGACCGTCGACATCACCGCATCCACCGGCCTGCACAACATCGCCGTCGTGGTGAGCAACAGTGTGGGCGAGAGCCCGGCTACATCCATCAGTCAATACACGGGTTACGACAAGCCCCTGTCACCGTCTGACGTGACGCTCGCCATCGACGAGACTACCGGCAAGGCTCATCTCTCATGGGCAGCCCCCACCGCAGGCGAGAACAACGGATATGTGGACACCGGCCATCTCACATACAACATTGTGCGCCATCCTGACGAGAAAGAGATTGATGGTGTCAGTTCAACATCGTTCGACGATAATCTGCCCACCGCCACGGCCACGATGTACAGTTACGACGTTGCTGCGGTGAACCACTCACGCAAGGGACAAGCCGCTACATCCAATGCCGTGATGTACGGACGAGGATATGAAGTGCCTTGGACGGAGACGTTCGACAAGGCGTCGTCGCTCAACCTGTTCACCGTAATCGATGCCAACAACGACGGGTCTACATGGACATGGTCAAGATTCAAGACCAAGGCCGTGACCTACTCCTACAACAGCAAGAACGCTGCCGACGACTGGCTGCTCACACCACCCATCAGCCTGAAAGCCGGAAGGAAATACAAGCTGACCTTCGATGAGCACGTGACGCTGGCAAGCTATCCTGAGAAACTGGAGGTCTCGTTTGGCGAGGGACTCAACCCTGCCTCCTACCAGGTGGCCATGAAGAAGACCACGTTCACCAACGCTGACTTTGAGAACCAGACGGTGTATATCACCCCAGCCACCGACGGCAACTACCACATCGGCTTCCATGCCTGCAGTGATGCCAACAACGGACTCCTGTATATCGACAACCTGGAGCTCGACGTGGAGGCGGAGGCCACGGCACCTGCCGCTGTGGACGACGCGAAAGCGAGCGCAGCCGCCTATGGCGCCAACCCGGTGACCATCTCCTTCAAGGCACCCGTGAAGGCCATCAACGGCACGTCCTTGCAGACAATCAGCAAGGTTGAGGTAAAGGTGAAGAATGGCGATGCCGTCAAGGTGTTTGAAACACCGGCGCCGGGTGAAGCCCTGTCGTGCAACGACGATAACGCCACCAAGGGACAGAACCACTACGTCATCACAGCCTACAACGAAAGTGGTGCCGGCACGCGCACTGAGGTGACCGCCTTTGTGGGCAATGACGCGCCTGCGGCTCCCGCGGACATCACAGCAAGCGGCAATGGGGATGGTTCTCTCAATCTGTCGTGGACAACGCCCGAGAAGGGAAAGAACGGCGGATACATCAACAAGGCGCAGCTCACCTACACGGCATACACCGTCGACGAGGATGGTTACGCCAACTTGTATGAGGAAGAGATCAAGGGTAACAGCATCAGCCTGGCTTACCTCGACAACACGGGGGATCAGCGATTCGAGTATTTCGGCGTGTCGGCCACCAACAAGGAGGGCGAAAGCGATATCATGCCGTCCAACTCCGTCATCATGGGTGATGCCTACACCTTGCCTTTCGCCGACTCGTTCGCCTACGGCAAACTGGCCTACGGCATCTGGTACAGCGAGAAGACTGGCAGCAACAGCTTCGGGCTCGACGACACCACATCGGCCGACAACGACGGCGGGTGTGTCTCCTTCGTGGCTGCCGAAGACAAGGCCATCGCCTCGTTCTGCTCGGGAAAAATCGCACTGGGCGGTTGTGACAACCCTGTGCTGACCTTCGACTACTATTGCCAGCCGGGATCCGATGACGTGCTCTTGACCGAAATCAACCGCGCATACATCGACACCACAGTCGTCAAGACCATCAATATGGGCAAGGAGACAGGCGCCACGGGATGGCACCATGCGGTGGTGAGCCTGCATGCGTTCAAGTCGGCTCCCTACATCCAGCTCGCCTTCCTCGCACAAATCGGGAAAACGGGCGACAAGCTACTGATCGACAACATCAAGATTGAGAACAATCCCGAGCTGTCTGTCAGCGGCATCATGACAAGAAACGAAAAGAACAAGCTGGTTTACGACCTGAGTGGCAAGTTGCAACAGGACAACAACTTACCACAGGGTCTCTACATCACCGGCGGCAAGAAATTCGTGATCAGATAATTCTGCCTGCCATGAAAAAAGATGAAGCGGCAAAGGTTGAAACGCCTTTGCCGCTTTTCGCGTTTTGCATCAAGACAGTAAGATGCGCTGCCACAACTGCGGGTCGGTGAAGTCGCTGACCACGAGGTCGGCATACTGTTCCACGACGCGGCGCGTATTGGTGGTGTCAAGGCCCACGGTAAACATCCTCGCTGCGTTGAGCGCCTTCAGACCGTTGACGCTGTCCTCAAACCCCACACAGTCGGCGGCGCTGAGCCCCAGGCGGGCCGCCCCCTTGAGATAACCGTCGGGGTCGGGCTTGCTCTTCGAGAAGTCCTCGCTGGTGAGCACCGCATCAAAGAGTTGCGGGAAGTCGGGGTGCGAGCGATAGACGTTAAGCATCTTCTCCACATTGCTGCTGGTCACCACTGCCGTCTTCACGCCCTGCTTCCGCAAGTCTCGCACGAAGGTCTCAAAGCCCGGCACATAGTTGTAGCGCATGTGGCGCTCAAAGTCGTTGAGCTGGTCGGTGATGTGGGTCTGGTCGGCGGGGCGGTCCGCAAAGTAGAGGTCGTAAATTTGAACCAGGGTAGAACCCTTGATCTTGTGCTCCAGCCCTGGCTGGTCGGGATAATAGTGGCGGAAGACCGATCCCCAAAACTCCGTATACTGCGACTCGGTGTCAAACACCACACCGTCAAGGTCAAATAACGCTGCCTTTTTCATTATTTAGCTTTTTTGCGCGCAAAGATACAAATATTTGTCGTAACTTTGCAACAATCTGACGAACAAGAAAGAAGTTGTATATGAAGAAAATTTGCTCGCTCCTGCTGCTCATGCTCCTGGTGATGGCCAGTTGTCAGCATCAGTCAGCATCAGGCTCGAAGAAAGAAGGTGTCGTGTTCGACTCCGTGGTCGTCGACTCCACGACACGCCTCAACGCCGACACGGAAACACCCAACGGAGAGCTATCCATCCGTATGGTCTATGCCAAGCCTTTGGGTGATGACCCGCAATCGGTGGAGGCGGCATGGAAGATCAACAAGGCGCTGCTCTCCTCCGACCTGCTCATGAGCGACTACATGACCGGCGTGCGGCCGTCCGTCACCAAGGGGCTCACACCCAAAGGCTACATGGAGAAAGCCCTGGGTCAGGTGTCTGCCAACTTCGGCAAGCGATATCTGGCAGACAACATGGAGCTGTTCAAGGAAATGGCCGATTTCAGCCCCACCTACAACCGTTCCTACACCGTGCACACCAAGGTGCACCAGGTCTCCGACAGCATTGTCAACTATGTGGCTGACACCTATTATTATGATGGCGGCGCTCACGGGCAGTCTGTCACCTGGGCGCGCAACTTCAATCCGCACACGGGCGCTGCCGTCACGCTGGCCGACATCCTGCGGCCCGGCTACGAGGCACCGCTGACAATGAAGATCATGACAGAACTGATATGGCAGTTCAAGGTCAAGAACCTCCAGGAGTTGCAGGACAGTGCCTGCGTCTTCATGGACATGGCCGTCTACATCCCCAAGAACTACATCATCGGAAGCAAGGGCATCACCTTCATCTACTGCCAGGACGAAGTCGCCCCACATGCCGCGGGCGAGATCCGCGTGACACTCACCAACAAGCAACTGGCAGAACTGAAGCGCAAAAAATAATCAGCAAGCATGCAACACATCCTACAATATTTCACCCATCTCTCCGACGGGCAGCGTCAACAGCTTGAGGCGCTCGACGCCCTCTACCGCGACTGGAACAGCAAGATCAACGTCATCTCGCGCAAGGACATCGACAACCTCTACACCCACCACGTGCTGCACTCACTGGCCATCGCCAAGGTGTGCCGCTTCAAGCCCGGCACGCGCATCCTCGACTTCGGCACGGGCGGTGGCTTTCCCGGCATCCCCCTGGCCATCCTCTTTCCCGATTGCCAATTCCGCCTCATCGACGGCACAGGCAAGAAGGTGCGCGTGGCGCAGGAGGTGGCTGACGCCATCGGCCTGAAAAACGTGGAGGCCGTGCACCGAAGGGGCGAGGACGAGAAAGACAAGTTCGACTTCGTGGTGTCGCGCGCCGTCATGCCCCTACCCGACCTCGTGAAGATTGTGCGCAAGAACATCAGCAAGACGCAACACAATGCCTACCCCAACGGGCTCTTCGTGCTCAAGGGGGGACACATCGACGACGAGACGCGTCCCTTCGCCAAACTCATACAGCAGACGCCCATCACCGATCTCTTCGACGACAAGTGGTTTGCTGAGAAATATGTGCTCTACCTCCCCATCTGATGGAGGGAGCGACACACCACATCCAATAGAGACTATGTTACAGATCAAACGCTTTGTATGCAATGTCATACAGGAAAATTGCTATGTCGTAAGCGACGACACACAGGAGGCCGTCATCATCGACTGCGGCGCACAGTTTCCTGCTGAGCGCCAGGCCATAAAAGACTACATAGAGGCCCATCAGCTGAAGCCCGTACACCTGCTGGCCACCCACGGACACGTGGACCACAACATCGGAAACCGCTTTGTCTATGACACATGGGGACTGAAGGTGGAAGTGCACAAGGCCGACAAGCAACTGATGGACAGCCTGTCCGAACAGGCCTCACACATCATGAGACAGAAGCTGACCGAGGCGGATCTCGCGCCCGTGGGCCGATACCTCGACGGCACAGACAAGATCACCTTCGGCAACCACACGCTCGACATCATCGAGACACCGGGACATACGCCTGGTGGCGTGTTCTACTGGTCGAAAGACGAGAAGGTGGCCTTCTCAGGCGACACGCTTTTCCACCACAGCGTGGGGCGCACCGATCTGCCTAGCGGATCGATGTTTATGCTCATCCAGAGCCTGCGCATGATATGCCAGATGGACGACGACACACGCATCCTGCCGGGACACGGACAAGAGACCACCGTGGGCAACGAGCTGGCGGGCAACCCTTATCTTGACCGATAAGACCCGGTAGCGCATGGAGAAAGCGGAGAAGATCATACTCGGCATAGACCCCGGTACCAACATCATGGGCTACGGCCTGCTGCGCGTCATGGGCAACAGGGCGGAGATGATGACCATGGGGGTCATCGACCTGCACCGCATGAGCGACCCTTACCTGCGGCTCGGCAAGATTTTTGAGCGTGTCACAGGCATCATCGACGAGTATCTGCCCGACGAGATGGCCATCGAGGCTCCATTCTTCGGCAAGAACGTGCAGTCGATGCTGAAGCTCGGACGGGCGCAGGGGGTGGCCATCGCAGCTGCCATCAGGCATGACGTGCCCATCCACGAGTATGCGCCGATGAAGATCAAGATGGCTATCACCGGGCAGGGACAGGCTTCAAAAGAGCAGGTGGCGGCCATGCTGCAGCGCATCCTGCGCTTCTCCAAGGATGACTTGCCCAAGTTTATGGATGCCACCGACGCACTGGGAGCGGCCTACTGCCACTTTCTCCAACTGTCGAAGCCCGACACGGGCGCACATCATTACCACAACTGGAAGGACTACGTGAGGAGTCACCAGGAACGCATTTCCAACAAACAATAGCATGAAACATGTCATCAACATAGAGAACGGGATCACGCGCATGCCCGCTTGGCGCATGGCGCAACCCGTCAACTTCACCCTCGACGAGGGCGAGAACATGGCCATCGTGGGGCCCAACGGGGGCGGCAAGTCGATGCTGGTCGACATCCTCATCGGACGACACCCACTGCTGGGCCGTGACCCGGACTATGACTTCTCGCCCAGCGACAAGCCCCTGGTGTCCGACAACATCAAGTATGTCACCTTCCGTGATGCCTATGGGGGCGACAACGACCGCACTTACTATCTGCAGCAGCGGTGGAACCAGCAGGAGATAGACGCCTCCACGCCCACCGTGGCGACACGCCTGGAAAAGGCCTATGGCCTCGCGGGAGACGACACGCCAGAACGGCGTGCCCTGCAACAACGGCTCTACGACCTGTTCCGCATGGGGCCTTCGCTGGAGAAATACATCATATCACTGTCAAGCGGTGAACTGCGCAAGCTGAAATTGACGGAGGTCTTGCTGTCCCAACCGCGCGTGCTCATCATGGACAATCCCTTCATCGGGCTCGACGCCGAGACACGCGAGCAACTGCGCGGACTGCTGGCGTCCCTCTCCACGGAGCTGGGACTGCAGGTCATCCTGGTGCTGTCGAAGAGCGACGACATACCGCCCTTCATCCACCAGGTGGTGGAGGTGCGCGACAGGACAGTCATGCCCAAGGTGAGCCTTGCCAATTACATGGAACACCGCATGCCCACCCCGGCGCATGTGCTGAGCAAGGAGAAGGCTGATGCCATCATCGGCCTGCCCTACCACGACCATGAGTTTCACAGCCACGAGGTGGTCAGGATGAGCAACGTCTGCATACGCTATGGCAAGCGCACCATCCTCAAGGATCTCTCATGGACCGTGCTCAACGGGGAGCACTGGGTGCTCAGCGGACAGAACGGTGCCGGCAAGTCGACCCTGCTGAGCCTGGTGTGCGCCGACAACCCGCAGAGCTATGCCTGCGACATCGCCCTCTTCGGCATGGCGCGTGGCTCAGGAGAGAGCATCTGGGACATCAAGAAGCACATCGGCTATGTGTCACCGGAGATGCACAGGGCCTACCAGCGCGACCTGCCGGCCATACAGATCGTGGCCAGCGGACTGAAAGACTCCATCGGCCTCTACGTGAAGCCCAATCCTGCCGAGTATGACATCTGCCGTTTCTGGATGGATGTGTTCGGACTGGAGGGGCTGGAGAACCAGACATTCCTGAAACTGTCGAGCGGAGAGCAACGCCTGGTGCTGCTGGCCAGGGCCTTCGTCAAGGATCCCGAGCTGCTCATCCTCGACGAGCCTCTGCACGGACTGGACAACCGTAACCGCCGGCTGGCCAAGGATGTCATCGAGACCTTCTGCAAGAGAAACAACAAAACGCTCATGATGGTGAGCCACTACGAGGATGAATATCCCGCATGCATCGACCACCATCTGCGATTAACCAGACACGAATAACAACAACATCGAAAATGAAAAAGACACTGCTCACCCTGATGCTGCTGTGCGCCTGCGCCATCAGTGCGCACGCACAACAGATCTATAACGAGGTCATGAGGATGCAAAAGGAGTTCAAGGCCATCAAGTATGACAAGGACAAGCCCATGACGGAGCGCAAGACGGCATCGTTCAAGTGGGATGTCATCGAGTACATGCTCTACAAGGCCAAGGAAGACACGACATTCACCGAGAAGCAACTCGGCATTGAGACCTATGCCATGACGGAGTTTGTGAATCTCTATTTCAAGCGACTTTCAGAGGCGGGTAACAACAAGAGCAAAAAGGAGATTGCCGTCGTGCGATTCAAGAACGCGAGCCTCAACAACGCCTTGTTTGGCGACCTCGACTACGAACTCTGCCATGCCTACGTGAACAACGCCAACTTCATGACGCCCTTCTCGCTTGACACCGACTGGGTGAAGGCACTCGCGGAGATACGAAGCAAGAGTTGGGACTAAGTCGACCATCACTCACGCCATGCGACAGGAACGTCTGGACGCTCGTTAATAAACCTAACTCGCTCTAATTTGGACTTTGATTGAATATCAAGAAGTTAGGCATTTGCCTATATTATATAGGTAACAATATGGAAACGAGCGGACTTCTGCTCGTTTCTGTATTTTGCAATATGCAAAGAACGCCTCAATTTGGGGACAAATTGATACTACAATTTTCTAAATATCCCATAACTTGCAAGGAGAATTTTACGGAAATTAGAACTTTTTGCGTTAAATTTCCCCTTCTTATAAGCAGATTTCTCTGAAAACATTTGGAAAATTCAAATTAAAAGCGTATCTTTGCATCACTAGAATCCGCCACGCTTCCCATGGAACAGCGTACCAGGGCGGAACTTTTTGTTTATATGCGTATGGGATATACTAACCCACCACTTGATACGGCAACACTTTTAGCCAATCTTCAAAATGAGGGATTGGCTATCATGGATGAGAGAAAAGCTTTTGCTTTCCTTGAGAATGTCAGCTACTTTAGGTTTGCTGCATATTTGCGTCCTTTTAAAACTTCAGATAAGCATACTTATAAGGAAAATGCTACTTTCGAGAAGGCTGTGAGACTTTATGAGTTTGATGCCAAACTTAGGACACTGCTGTTTTCTGCCATTCAAAAAATTGAAATTTCTTTGCGAGCAAAGGTCATCAATCAGTTTTCTTTGGCTTATGGAGCTTTCTGGTTTATCAATCCCGATTTGGCTATCGACAAGCACAAGTATGCCGAGAATCTTTCTTCTTTGGATAGGGAGCTACAACGTTCCAAGGATGATTTTATCAAAGAGCATTATGTGAAGTATGGCAAGGAAAACTTTCCTCCAGCTTGGAAACTTATAGACTTGACTTCGTTTGGCTGCTTGACAAAATTGTATTTCAATTTCTCCAATGGTGCTGTCAAAAAGAAAATAGCCCGTTCCTACGGCGTACCTCAACAAGAGATTCTTGAAAGTTGGATGAAATCCATCAATGCGCTTCGCAATTGTTGTGCCCATCATGGGCGTGTTTGGAATCGTGTGATGCCTGTAATGCCCCAACTTCCAGTATCATTAAAGCAAGCATGGATAACGAATAAACCCGAAGTCGCCAATCGACTGTATTCGGTTCTTTGCTGCTTGTTGTATTGGCTAAATGCTATTGATTCACAAAATGAGTTATGTGCTAACTTCAAGGACTTACTGTCACGGTATCCAGAAGTTGACACGAATGCCATGGGATTCCCTCAAGGTTGGGAAAACGAACCTTTATGGAGAAAGTAGGCAAGGTATTCGGATATAGCCTATCCGAATACCTGTTGCCATAACGTTTTATTGCTGACGATGATTCTGACATCGGCTTTCATGTACTTTTGAAACACAGGGGTATTTTGTCCCTGTGTGCTCACAGAGGCTGTAGCCATAAAATAGTTGCCATCTTCCCTATGTATGAGTTTGGCATTATGGTTTATGATGTTGCAGTTATAAGATGCATTGTCGTTGCCCTCGAAAGAAACATGAGCCGTCCTTGGCTCATCGAAAAGATACAAATACTTGTATGGCACAAATACTTGCACTGTTCCTTGATTGATGACCTCACCATTAGCCTCTATGGATATAGGATAAGGTACTGAAGTTTCCCACCCTTAGAAAGATGGCGTAAAATAACAGTTTTTCAAAAAT
>ERZ808242.109-NODE-109-length-62584-cov-8.240400_pt1 | contig 62584 bp, 56 predicted proteins | sample MGYA00521244_ERZ808242 | MGnify/ENA primary metagenome ERZ808242 (study PRJEB31516, sample SAMN03275573) | gut metagenome | biome: mammalia-associated habitat; material: feces | host: Papio cynocephalus | place: Kenya | collected 2012-07-27 ... | reverse complement strand
GTCACTTCGTGACATTTCCCCACACCGTGGGGAATCACCCTTTACAAGGGAGCCTTAAAATCCCTCAGTCACCTGCGGTGACAGCTCCCTTTACAAGGAAGCCTGAATAATCCTTAAGTCACTTACGGTGCCAGCCACATTTTCAAGTGAGCCTGATATGCTCGGCAGCTACTGATTTGATTACCGGCTTTACCGATTCAAATACGATGGGCTTTGGATTTTGCTTTTAACCGTTTAAAATTACTTTATCTTTAAAGTCTCATACATATAGAGAAATTCTTTTTCGGTCTCGTATATATTTTTTGAGTTATCCTTTACATCTATATGTATTTCTGGTGTAAAGTCAAACAGCCTGTCACCGTTATAACAGAGAAATTCGTGATACAGCAAGCTGTCGTCTACGGATTTCACCTTTTCTTTTTCGTCATCGTCAATATCAAGCGTCGCATATTTTGAAAAAATTACCTTTTGCAGCTTTTTTTCATATTCGGAAAAAAGCGGAAAGTGTATTTTCAGAGGTCTTGTCATATCTCCGATATAGCTTTCGGCGCTGTCGTGCAAAAGGCAAAAAAGCGCGACTCTTTTTGAATATCCGCGTGCCGTTGCCTCAAGCGCACAGTTTATGGAATGTCTTGCCACCGAATAAAATTCGGTGAAATGACCGTTTGCCCTTGTCATCATAGAAAGAGCGTGCGCTATGTCGCGTATGTCTATATCGTTTTCGCACGGATTTGTCGGGTCAAAGCGTATTTTATTTACGGTTGAAATTTCGTTTTTTCTTGTATTTGCCACAATACCACTTCCGAAGTATATTTTACACTTTTGCCGCTCCGAGTGCAATACCGATTTACATACAAACGGGCTGCGATTCTTTTACAACTATATAAAAATACAGAAAACGGTCCGTAAAGCCATATGACTTTACGGACCGTTATGCTTATTCGGTTACGGTTTTTTCCTCGGCCTTGTCAAAGACAAATTCGTCATCTTTGACATTGCAGATATACTTGCCGCCCTTTTTCACGTTGCCCTTGAGCATTTCTTCGGACAAAGCGTCCTCAATTCTGCTCTGGATAGCACGTTTCAGAGGTCTTGCTCCGTATACATCATCGAAGCCTGCGTCGGCAATCTTGCTGACAGCTTCATCCGAGAAAGTAACCTCGATACCCATATCCTCAACGCGTTTCTGGAGAACGGCGAGAAGTCTCGAAGCGATTTCTTTGATGTTGTCCTTGGTAAGGCGCTGGAATACTATGATGTCGTCTACTCTGTTAAGGAATTCGGGACGGAAGGTGTTGCGAAGCTCACCCATTACGGCGTCCTTGATTTCTTTTTCGTTCTGCTCAAGCTCTTTTGTGCCTGCGGCAAAGCCGAATGCCTTTTGCTTCTGCGAAATGAGCTTAGCGCCGACATTTGAGGTCATTATGATAATGCAGTTCTTGAAGTCAACGCGTCTGCCCTGACCGTCAGTCAGAACACCGTCATCGAGTATCTGCAAAAGCATATTGAACACGTCGGGGTGTGCCTTTTCAATCTCATCGAAAAGTACAACGGAGTACGGTTTTCTTCTTACCTTTTCGGTAAGCTGACCGCCCTCGTCATAACCTACATATCCGGGGGGCGAACCTATAAGACGAGACACCGTGTGCTTCTCCATGTACTCGGACATATCAAGTCTTATCATAGCGTTTTCGTCGCCGAACATAGCGGCGGCAAGAGCCTTGCAAAGCTCTGTTTTGCCGACGCCCGTGGGGCCTAAGAAGATGAACGAGCCTATGGGCTTTTTCGGGTCTTTAAGTCCGACTCTGCCGCGGCGGATAGCTCTTGAAACAGCCTCGACCGCTTCATCCTGACCGACTATGCGGCGATGAAGTTCATCCTCCATATGGAGAAGTCTGTCGCTCTCTTCGGTAGAAAGCTGAGTTACGGGAACTCCGGTCCAAGAGGATACTATATCGGCAATGTCGGCGGGAGTTACCTCGTCATGGCTCTTACCTGCCATATCGTGCCAATTTTCCTTCTTATCCTTTATCTCTTTGTCGAGCTTGCGCTCCTCGTCACGAAGAGTTGCGGCACGCTCAAATTCCTGGGCATTTACAGCCGAGAGTTTTTCTGCCTCAACGCTCTTTTTCTTTTCTTCAAGCTCTTTAAGGTCCGACGGAGCCGTGTAGGAACGAAGTCTTACCTTTGAAGCCGCTTCATCGATAAGGTCTATTGCCTTATCGGGCAAATATCTGTCGCCTATATATCTCGTTGAGAGTTTAACGGCGGACTCGATAGCCTCATCGGTTATCTTTACCTTGTGATGAGCTTCATACTTATCTTTAATGCCCTTGAGGATTTCAATGGCCTCCTCCTGCGAGGGTTCATCAACCATTACAGGCTGGAAACGACGCTCCAAAGCGGCATCTTTTTCAATGTGCTTACGGTATTCCTCAATAGTGGTTGCACCGATTATCTGAAGTTCGCCGCGTGCAAGGGAGGGCTTTAAGATGTTGGCTGCGTCAGCCGCACCCTCGGCACTGCCTGCACCTATAAGAGTGTGAACCTCATCTATGAAGAGGATAACGTCCTTGGCGTTTTTAACCTCGTCGATAACTTTCTTGATTCTTTCCTCGAAATCGCCGCGGTATTTTGTACCTGCGACCATACCGGTAAGGTCAAGAGAATATATCTTTTTGTCCTTCAGAAGTTCGGGAACCTCACCCGAAACAATTTTAAGAGCAAGACCCTCGGCGATTGCCGTTTTACCTACGCCGGGCTCGCCTATAAGGCAAGGATTGTTTTTGGTACGTCTTGAGAGTATCTGAATAACTCTCTCTATTTCTTTCTGACGGCCGATTACGGGGTCAATCTTACCGTCCTTTGCGAGCTTTGTAAGATCTCTGCCGAACTGCGAGAGCATGCTCTCGTTTTCCTTGCCGCCGTCCTTATTGTCGGTGCCGGCGTTTGCCGTACCGCCCATAAGAGCTTTTGACACATCATTTACAATATCCTGCATGGAGACTCCGGCACGGCTTAAAAGAAGCGTTGCGCTGCATGAACCCTCACGCGCTATTGCGAGCAATACGTGCTCTGTGCCGACGAGCTGCTGACCCATCTGCCTTGCGAATGCGACAGAGGTTTCGAGAATATTTTTGCTTCTCGGTGTAAAGTCATCGGGCTGAAGCTCGGTGGGTACACCTACGCCTATGCTTCTCTTGAGCTCGTCTTCTATGTCGGCATAGGTTATATTATGGGACGCGAGCACGGCGCCTGCAACTGTGGACGTATCAGAGAGAAGTCCGAGCAGGATGTGCTCACTGCCGATATAAGTATGTCCCAAATTCTCGGCTGCTTTTACCGCCGCATTTAAGGATTTGTTTGCTTTTTCCGTGAAACCGGTGAATTTGAACATAACTGTCATTCCTTTCAAAATTGATTGATAAATTAACGCCGCAAGGCGAAAATTTAAAGTTTAAAATTTAAAGTCTTTGCCTTACCTGCTTTGCGCGTTCAATGTCGCGCTCGCGGCTTTCGAGATTTTTGCCCGCCGCCGCGTTTATGGTTGCAGGCTGCATCGAAATCATAAGCTCATCAACAGTCTCGGGCTTAATACCTATAAGACCCGCAACCGCTCCGAGACGAACCTTTGATACGAGAGTCATAAATTCCTTAACGGGGAGAATCCTCGCCGATTTCAGAATTCCGTAGGCTCTGAATATCTCGTCCTCGGTTTCGATGTTTTTAACCATTTCCGCTCTCGCCGTTCTCTCCTGCGCCGCAAGCTGCAGCGTTACCGTTTTGAGATTTTCAATGGCGGCTTTTTCGGAGATACCGAGAGTTACCTGATTACTGAGGCAGTATATATCGCCCATGGGAACGCTCCCCTCGCCGTAAGAGCCGCACACGGTAAGACCGAGTTTGGACACGGTGGACGAAATGGAGCTCATCTGACCGCACGCCGTAAGCGCCGGGAGATGAAGAAGCACCGAAGCGCGCATACCCGTACCGAGATTTGTGGGACACTGAGTAAGATAACCGAGACGATCGTCAAACGCGAAAACAAATTTCTCGTTCAGTTCATCGTCTATTCTGTCTGCCTCGGCATAAGCCGTTTCGAGCGAAAGACCGGGTTTCATAACCTGTATTTTAATATGGTCCTCTTCGCAAAGCATTATGCTTATGCCCTCGCTGTCGGATAAAAGCAGTGCTCTGCCGTCGTAAGATGACGCAAATTCGGGGCTTATCAGATGCTTTTCGGCAAGCGATACTATCTGCGGCTTGGTCAGAGTTTTCATCTCGATATATTCGAGATTTTCTCTGCCGCATATGGCGTCGCCTATTTTTTTATTCAGAGCCGTTCTCGATTTTGTATCAAGCTTGCAGGGAAAAGGATAATCCTCAATATTCCTCGCAAGTCTTATGCGTGTGCTTATAACGATGTCGTTTTGTTCGCCTGCGCCTATATACCACTTACTCATTTTTGATTATCCTCGCTTTCAAGCTTTTTAATCTCGTCGCGAAGGCGTGCCGCCTCTTCGTAATTCTGAGCCTCTACCGCCTGCTTGAGATTTTCTTTAAGCTCTTCGGTTTTGCTGAGTTTCTTTATTTCCGGAGAAGTATTTGCCTTTTTGCCCTCGTGATGGGTTCTGCCGTGGATACGTTCAAATGAGGGAAGAAGCTTATCGTAAAATGTACTGTAACAATCGCCGCAGCCCATTCTGCCGCTTCTTACAATGTCGTTAAACGTGTTGCCGCACTTTTCACAGCGGACTATACCGTTGCTCAAAGCACCCACCGTTGCCTCGTTAAAGAACGAGCCGAGCATATCAGAGAAGTTGAATCCGAAATCCGGAAATACATTGTCATACCCGAGAGCACGTGCACAGTCCGAACAAAGGTGCGCTTCCGTAGCCTCACCGTTTACAATTCTTTTAATATGTGTAGTTGCCTCATATTTACCACAGTTTTGACACAACATATAAATCACTCCTTATTTCATAGATGAAATCAACATTTGCTTGAATATATTCGCCCGCAGCTTATCGCGAAGCTCGTGCGGCACATCGTGATACGACTTATCAGCGGTTGCCGCCAGCATTACCGCCGCCTCTTTATCCTCCAAAAGCCCTCTGTCGTGCAAATTCACGATATGTGCGCGACAGGATTTTTCATCAATATTATCGCCTATCGAATTGATGAGGTGCATTTTCAGAGTGCTGAGATCGTATGAAGCTCTGGTTATTTTTATATAACCTCCGCCGCCGCGGCGGCTTTCGACTATATAGCCGTGCTCCGGCGTAAACCGTGACGAAATGACGTAATTTATTTGGCTCGGTACACATCCGAGCTGCTCTGCCAAATCATTGCGGCGTATTTCGGTAGTTCCGCTGTCGGAGAGCATATCAAGGATCATACCTGCTATTTCCTTACTTAAGTTCATTTGTTAATCACTCCGTCTTTTTCCGATTGTCAGAGGGCATTTACAGTACCCGGCTCATCGCCTAATCTATTTGACTTTGACTATCTTTGACCTTTGACATTTTCTATTATATGATTTTTGCCGTTTTTGTCAAAGGTCAAAAAAGGTCAAATTTAGTTTTTATAAAGCTAAAAGCATATATAATCTCTTGTTTTCTTGAAATTACTACTTTTTTTATATATTTTGCTCATTTTTGATTTCGCGGCAATTTCTGTGACGCGTAATTTTTGAAAAATGCCCCAAAAAGCGCCGTATACAGACATTTTTGCGGATTTACGGCTCCTCATTCCTCCGATTATACAAAAATTTAAAGGTCAAATTTATTTTCAAAGGTCAAATAAATATATTGTATGCGCGAAAGTCAAAAAATATTAACACAAGTTTTACCGTTTACATAATATGTATTGAAAGCGGTTAAAAAACCTGCTGTTAAATCGGAAAGGAGGATATAGGATGAACTGCTTTGGTGGATGCGGAAACAACGGTCTTTTGATCCTCGTCATCATCATAATCCTGCTCTTTGCGGACGGTAACTCCGGCAGAAGCGGCTGTGGCTGCGGTAATGACTGCGGTTGCGGTAACTCCGGCTGCGGCGGTTGCGGTTGCGGCTGCTGATCGGTAAAACGGCACCATACTGAAAGTTCGTGGTCGGCGGACGGTTCTGCGTAAAAAGTCAACTGTATAAGAACCGAACTTTCACCGATAAAAAATCTGCCTCGGGAACACGCTTTCCCGGGACAGATTTAATTTATTAAGGTTTTTACAATACCGTTTATTTAACCGCTTCGGCTATATTCATAAGGCACTTGTACCGATATTGCGGCGCGTTTGCCACAAGGTATCTTTTAAGTTCTCCGCACAGCGCGCCGTTTATTATATACTTCTTTATGACAAAACCGCGGCGCACGGATTTTGTCAGATACATGGAATCGACAAGGCTGAAACGGTTGAGCAGCAGGAAAACACCCTGTTGATATTTCATAAGGTCGTTTGTGGGTATATCAATCAGTTTTGCGACGGGCGACATACTGCTGCAAAGCTCCTCGAGCTTTTTGAAATCATCCCTTAAAGAGAGCTTCGGCACAAGCCCCCTGTTTTTTCTCTTTTCGGTAAAATACTTTATCGTCTCTTCGCGGAAATCGGTGTTAACTATATTAACGCTGTAATTTCTGAGCCACCCGTTGACTTCGTCCATATCCGACGAAGTGTCATCGTCGCCTATATCCTCCGCCGTGTATATAACTATATCGCTGTCCGCCTTTTCTCTGCCCTTAATGGCAAACGAGAGTGCTACGTAAATACATTTGGTAAAGTCCACAAACGGGCTGATGTCAAGGTAATGCTGGGCAAAAGCCGTCATATAGTACATACTGTCTTCGGACGGCTCGCCGTAAAGAGTTTTGTATACCGATATGAAGTGCTCTCTGGAGCAGTAGAAATCAAAAAGCTTTTTACTGTCTATATTAAAAATCGAACCGCCGTTCATCTCCGTTATCACGTCTTCGTTTCGCAGAAGAGTGGGTATGAGCCTTCTCGTGCGGCTCTTGATTCTCTCGCCGCGGTAATAGAGCTTTTCGCCGTTATTGTAAGGCTCCAGCAGCACTCTGCCGAAATCGTCAAACGTATCTATTTTAATTTCGGACACATCGAAATTGACATCGAAAGCATCCTCTATTTTTTCCTTTATCCGCGAGCCCATAAAGCCTTGCGGCATACCGATATCTTCGATTTTCAAAATATCATCACCGTACCGAATTTTTGATGATACAGATTATATCACACAAAACGGTATTTTTCAAACGCGGACAATTAAAGTCAATAATCGGGCAATTCCGCACACATCACAAAATTTGCACAAATAAATATGTAATTTTTTTGGGAATTTACCCTTATTTTCAATTAAAATGAGGTTTACATAATTTCATAAAAGTGTTAAAATTACAGAGTATGTACAATACATCCATTCTGTTAAATATCCATTCAAGGAGGAAATATCAAATGGCAGAAACCAAAAAGGCCTTAGTCGAGCGCAAAGCTAAGACTATGGACGGTAACAATGCCGCTGCTCACGTATCCTATGCGTTTACCGAAGTAGCAGGTATTTACCCGATTACCCCGTCAAGCCCGATGGCTGACTATGTTGACCAGTGGTCGGCTAAGGGACTTAAAAACATTTTCGGCACAACAGTTAAAGTTGCCGAGATGCAGTCCGAGGCAGGCGCTGCCGGAACCGTTCACGGCTCTCTTGCAGCAGGCGCTCTCACTACGACTTACACCGCTTCACAGGGACTTCTTCTTATGATCCCGAATATGTATAAGATTGCCGGTGAGCTTCTTCCGTGCGTATTCCACGTATCGGCTCGCTGCGTTGCTTCTCATGCACTTAACATCTTCGGCGACCACTCGGACGTTTATGCATGCCGTCAGACCGGTTTTGCAATGCTTGCCGAGACAAATCCGCAGGAGGTTATGGATTTGGGACCGGTAGCTCACCTTGCAGCTATTGAGGGCAGAGTTCCGTTCATCAACTTCTTCGACGGTTTCCGTACCTCTCACGAGATACAGAAGATAAACGTTTGGGATTACAAAGACCTCAAAGATATGGTAGATATGGACGCTGTTAAGGCGTTCCGTGAGCGTGCACTTAACCCCGAGCATCCGACAATGCGCGGTTCGCACGAAAACGGCGATATCTTCTTCCAGCACAGAGAGGCTTGCAACAAATATTATGACGCTGTTCCCGCCATCGTTGAAAAGTATATGGACAAGATCAACGAGAAGATCGGCACAGACTACAAGCTCTTTAACTACTACGGCGCTCCCGATGCAGAGAGAGTTATCGTTGCTATGGGTTCAGTATGCGACGTTGCGGAAGAGGTTATAGATTACCTTACCGCAAAGGGCGAAAAAGTAGGTCTTGTCAAAGTTCGTCTTTACAGACCCTTCTCGGCTGCAAAATTTGTTGAGGCTATTCCGGCTACTGCCAAGAAAATCGCTGTTCTTGACAGAACAAAAGAGCCCGGCTCAATAGGCGAGCCGCTCTTCCTTGATACAATTGCCGCTCTTGACGAGATGGGCAGAACAGGTCTTAAGGTTTCCGGCGGCCGTTACGGTCTCGGTTCCAAGGATACTCCCCCCGCGAGCATTTTCGCCGTTTACGAGCATCTTAAAGAAGAGACTCCCGCACGTCAGTTCACAATCGGCATCAACGACGATGTCACTCACCTTTCACTTCCCGAAAAGCCGGCTCCCATTACCGCGGCAGAGGGTACTATCGAGTGCAAGTTCTGGGGTCTCGGCGGCGACGGTACGGTCGGTGCAAACAAAGACTCTATCAAGATCATCGGCGACCATACCGACAAATATGTTCAGGCATATTTCCAGTACGACTCAAAGAAGACCGGCGGTGTTACAATTTCTCACCTTCGTTTCGGCGACAAGCCCATTAAGAGCTCGTACTATATAAACAAGGCCGACTTCGTTGCCTGCCATAACCCCTCTTACATAGAAAAGGGCTTCAGAATGGTAGAGGACGTAAAGCCGGGCGGTGTATTCCTCATCAACTGCCAGTGGGATAAAAAGGAACTCTCCGAAAAGCTCAACGCAGAGACAAAGAGATACATTGCAAAGAACAATATCCAACTCTATACGGTTAACGCTATCGATATAGCTGCTAAAATAGGTCTCGGTAAGCGTACCAACACCGTTTTGCAGTCTGCATTCTTCTCACTTGCCAAGGTTCTTCCCGCTGAGGAAGCAATCGGCTATATGAAAGAAAAAGCCCAGAAGTTTATGAAGAAGGGCATCGAGATAGTTAAGATGAATGAGGCGGCTATCGATGCAGGCGCTTCCGCTTACGTAAAGATTGACGTTCCCGCTTCTTGGGCTGACGCCGAGGACGCTCCCAAGACCGTTACCGAGCATGGACCGGCGAAGCTCATCAAGATGGTTGACAGCATAATGAAGCCCGTCGGCAATATGGACGGCGACCTTCTTCCCGTATCCGCATTCTCCGATCACGTTGACGGCACTTTCGAGCAGGGCGCTTCCGCTTACGAAAAACGCGGCGTTGCCGTTATGGTTCCCGAGTGGGACGGCGCAACTTGCGCTCAGTGTAACAAGTGCTCTTATGTTTGCCCGCACGCTACAATCCGTCCGTATGCACTTACCGCCGAAGAAGCAGCTAATGCTCCGGCAGTTGCAACAATAGTTGACAAGAAAGGTAAAGGCAAGGACGTTTACAAGTATACAATGGCTGTTTCTCCGCTTGACTGCATGGGCTGCGGCGTTTGCGTAAGCGTTTGCCCGACAAACTCTCTCAAGATGGTTGCCCGTGAGACTCAGGACGCTAAACAGGCTGCATTTGACTACATGGTTGAAAACGTTACGGTCAAAGAAGATCTTGCAAACAACACCGTTATGGGCAGTCAGTACAAGACTCCGCTTCTTGAATTCTCGGGTTCATGCGCAGGCTGTGCCGAGACTTCATATGCAAGACTCGTAACTCAGCTCTTCGGCGACAGAATGTATATTTCAAATGCTACCGGATGCTCTTCAATTTGGGGCGGCCCCGCAGGCACATCACCCTACACCGTTGATAAGAACGGTCACGGTCCCGCTTGGGCTAACTCACTCTTCGAGGATAACGCCGAGCACGGCTACGGTATGTATCTCGGTCAGGAAGCTATCCGCAACCGTCTTATAGAAGAAGTTGCGGCTATCAAGGATTCGGAGAATGCTTCCGAGGACGTAAAAGCTGCCTGCGACGAATATCTCGCTACTTTGGAGGACGGCGAAAAGAATTCCGCCGCAACCAAGAAGCTTGTTAACGCTCTCACCGCATTTGACTGTGACTGCGATAAGAGAAAAGACATTCTCGAGCACAAGGAATACCTTTCAAAGAAATCCATCTGGGTATTCGGCGGCGACGGTTGGGCATACGACATCGGCTTCGGCGGTGTTGACCACGTACTCGCACAGAATAAGGATATTAACATTCTTGTATTTGATACCGAGGTTTACTCAAACACCGGCGGACAGGCTTCAAAGGCTTCCAACATCGGTCAGGTTGCACAGTTTGCTGCCGCAGGTAAGGAGACCGCTAAGAAGAGCCTTGCCGAGATAGCTATGAGCTACGGCTACATCTATGTAGCTCAGGTTGCTATGGGTGCCGACCAGAATCAGACCATTAAAGCTCTTACAGAGGCTGAGGCTTATGACGGTCCGTCACTCGTTATCTGCTACGCTCCGTGCGAAATGCACTCCATCAAGGGCGGTATGACTCATTGCCAGGAAGAAATGAAGAAAGCTGTTGACGCAGGTTACTGGAATATGTTCCGCTTCAACCCCGACCTCAAGAAAGCCGGCAAGAACCCGTTCACTCTTGATTCTAAGCCCGCTTCGGCAAGCTATCGCGACTTCATAATGAATGAAGCTCGTTATTCACGTCTTACACGTGAGTTCCCCGAGAGAGCGGAAAAGCTCTTTGAAAAGGCTGAGGAGACTGCTACAAACAGATATGCTCACCTTCTCAAGCTCAAGGAAATGTTTGAACCCGACAATAAGTAATTAAGGTTCTGACTTAAAAGCAAAACGGATACCGTATTTAATTACGGTATCCGTTTTTTTGTTTGCATTTAATGCAGCGGCGAGAGAGCCTGATATTCTCTGACAATTTTATCTTTTATTGGTCAAACCCAAAATATAATCGGTTGATGTTTTATAAAACTTTGCAAGCGAAATAAGCACGGAAGTAGGTATATCTCGCTGACCGAGTTCGTAGTTGCTGTAAACCTGTTGTGAGCAGTTCAAAATAGCAGCCACCTGCTTTTGCGTTAAATCGCTGTCCTCTCTTAAATCACGTATTCTTCCGTACATAACATCACCGTTCAAATTATAAGTTACAACAAATTGCAGTATTGACTTTTACCGCAAATTGCAGTAAACTTTTGTTGGAAGGCAGAGCGTTGTGCCAAATTCGAACTTTTTCGAGCGATAAATCCCATGGTGCGGCAGCTTTATAAATCAAGGAGGAGAAATTATGGAAAACGAAAAACAGCCGGAATACGAACGCGGTAATGCGGACGCACAAAACCGAAATACAGCTTCGACGGACGTTCGCCGGCATTGCAAGCATTGCGGTGCTCCCTTACCGAAAGACGCATTTGTTTGTCCGTCATGCGGCGAGCCGACAGAGGAAATCAAATTCTGCAAGCATTGCGGCAAAACGATACCTAAAAACGCCGTCATATGCACATTCTGCGGCAGGCAGGTAGAGGACTTGCAAGGGGCTAACCAAACACCGCAGATAGTTATCAACAACGATAACAACAACATAAACACCAATGCAAACAGAAATACAAACACTGCCGTACCGCACGGAACGCCGAAAAACAAATGGGTCGCATTTTTTCTGTGCCTGTTTTTGGGTTATTTCGGCGCTCACAAGTTTTATGAGGGCAAAATCGGTATGGGTATTTTGTACCTGTTTACCGCAGGTCTTTTCGGAATCGGTTGGCTCATTGACTGTATAACATTGCTCTTTAAGCCAAACCCGTATATACCGTGAAAGACAAAATAAGGTATCTTCTCTTAATTATCATTCCCCTGTTTGCGGGCTATATAATTTACATTTTTCTTCGGGGTGACACAATAATAAGTCGCTTCACGGAAAATCTCATCGGCATAAAATTCGCGCACACCGCAAAGAACGGTTTTCCGCTTTCGGTTATTAAGAATTGGGGCTGTGATTTTTTGTGGGCATTTTCCTTTACGAGCGCCTTATTATATTTTCTCAGGCACGGCAATCGACGTTTTTTCTCGGCTTCGGCAATATGTATCATATGCGGTACTGTTTTGGAGCTGATGCAAAAGTACAACGTCTTAAGCGGCACATTTGATGTCGGTGACATTTTTGCCGAAGCGGCGGCAGCGGTTATTGCCGCAATAACAATCAAAGGAGTTACGAAAAATGAAAAAGTTTAGTTCTGTTTTCGGTATTATAGCGGTTATACTCATATTTTCTCTTTTTGCCATAGGCAGCGGCAGCGATAAAGCATCTGTCAGCTCCGACAGCGCCTCTGACAACAGCAAGACGACCACACAGAAAGCGGAGGAGCCGGTAAAAGTTAAGGTGGGCGAAACACTCACAACAAATACTCTTAAAATAACATATAAGTCAAGTGCCGATGACAAGGGATCACAATATTTCCCGGCTGCAAGCGGAAATAAAATAATCAAGCTTACGTTTGAAATAGAGAACATTTCATCAACCGACCAAATAGTAAGTGTTTACGATTTTAAATGTTATTCAGATGACGTTGCTTCATCTGCGTATTACTACGGCGATGGCGGATTATCGACAACAACCATTTCCGCCGGCAGAAAGGCTACCGGAAGTGTGTATTTCGAAGTTCCGAAGAACGCAAACTCGATAGATGTTGAATACGAGACGAACTATTGGAGCGGAAACAAAGCGATATTTGTTGTTAAATAAAGAATTTTCAAATTTGTCTCCGAAGAAATAAACAAATAAATGTAAAAAATCACCGCAGAAGAATAATCTTCCGCGGTGATTCATTTTCTGTTAAATATCTTTTCAGAAAGCTGCAGCTTTTTTGGTTCTTTCCGATATTGTATTACACATTTCCTCTATATCCTTTTCAGGCATTTCGGCAAGCATTGCGCACGCCGCCGAACGTATATCGGCTTCTTTAGGGAACACGGTGCAAAGACACGAGCAAAGCGTATCGCAATACCTTTCATACCGCTTTGCGACGGCCGCCCCATCCTGTGTGAAACGAATGGCGCCGTATCTGTCTTTCTCTACGAGTCCGAGAGAGCAAAGGGCTTTTGCCATAGTATAAACGCTCGGTTTTGTAACACCCATGGCCCGTGCGAGGTCGGTGCTTCGCACTCCTCGCGGCTCCGTGTTTAATTCGCTCATCGCCAAAAGATATTTGATATTAGAGGCTGAAAGTGTCGACTTTTGGCTTACCAAAGTTATACCTCCGAATTTAAAAGCGGGAGACGAAGCTTATCATCCCCCGCTTTTTCATGTTACTTCTTTTTGCGATTATTGCAACCGCAACTGCTGTACGGGCAAGTGGCGCATCCGCCGCTGCAGGAGGATTTTATTTTTTTGCTTCTTCTGACCATACCTATAATTATGGCAGCAACTATTGCAATAAGCAAAAGCGTTATCAAAATCGTTGCGAGATTTTGTGAAAGCCACGAGAGCATTTCGATTCCTCCTTAATATCGGTTAAAATTATTTAACTCTGACTTTTTCCGTAAGAACAGTAGATTCTTTATACTTCTTGAAGAAGAGCATGTAAACAATAAGTGCAAGAACAAGTATCGCAGCTATGAGTCCTACTACATGAACGTTGCCTGTGAAAGCAGAACCGAACTGATATATCATAAGAGACACAGCATAAGCGAACAAGCACTGATAGCCTATAGCGAACCAAGTCCATTTAGCGCTGTTCATTTCACGCTTGATAGCACCGATTGCTGCGAAGCAGGGAGCGCAAAGAAGATTGAATACAAGGAACGAATAACCGCTGAGTCCTGTGAATACGGTTGCGAGGGTAGCATATACATTGCCTTCTCCGCCGTAAAGAATACCCATAGTACCGACAATGTTTTCCTTTGCAACAAGACCTGTGATAGAAGCAACGGTAGCCTGCCATTCGCCCCAACCGAGAGGCTTGAATATCCAGCAAATCGCATTACCGACAACAGCCAATATCGAGCTGTCTATTTCGTCCTCGGAAAGCATACGGAACGAACCGTCTACTACGCCGAAGTAGGTTGTGAACCAAACGAATATTGTTGAAAGAAGAATGATTGTACCTGCCTTTTTGATGAAGGACCAGCCGCGTTCCCACATTGAACGGAGTACGTTTTTAAGAGTGGGCCAGTGGTAAGCGGGAAGCTCCATAACGAAGGGAGCGGGATCGCCGGCAAACATCTTTGTCTTTTTAAGCATAATGCCCGAGATTATGATTGCCGCCATACCTACGAAATATGCAGAGGTTGCAACCCAAGCCGAGCCGCCGAAGATAGCGCCTGCGATCATTGCTATAAACGGAACCTTTGCTCCGCAGGGGATAAATGTTGTCGTCATAATCGTCATACGACGGTCTCGTTCGTTTTCGATTGTTCTCGAAGCCATAATACCGGGAACGCCGCAGCCTGTGCCTATAAGCATAGGTATAAACGATTTACCGGAAAGACCGAATTTACGGAATACACGGTCAAGTACGAATGCTATACGTGCCATATAACCGCAAGCCTCAAGGATAGCAAGCAAGAGAAACAAAACGAGCATCTGAGGAACAAATCCGAGAACCGCGCCGACGCCGGCTATGATACCGTCAAGGATAAGTCCGCTGAGCCAATCGGCTGCACCTGCTTTATCAAGGCCGTTTCCGATAAGTACCGGAATACCCGGAACCCATACGCCGTATGCCGAAGTATCGGGAGCGCCGAAAGACTCTTTATAATCCGTGTCGAGATAATTGTCAACAGCGGTCTCAAGATCGGCTTTTGTTGCGCCCGGATGTTCGGTAACTTCGAGCGTCTCTTCATCTTCGGTCTCGTAAGTTACGTTTGCGTTATCGGGAGTCTCTGCAACAAGAGAAGCAAGAGCGTCTTTTGCGGCAGATTCATCATATTCATCGGCGCTGATGTCAACAGCGTCTTTCATATCTTCTGTACCGTACTCGGCTATGAATGCGTCGATTATCTGATCGCTGTCGCCGTAATCTTCGGCTGCCTGTTCATATTTTGCCGAGCCTATTCCGAAGAGATGCCAGCCGTCGCCGAACACGCCGTCATTCATCCAGTCGGTAGCGGCAGAACCTACGGTTACCATTGAGAGGTAATAAACGAGGAACATTATTACCGCGAATATCGGAAGACCGAGCCAACGGTTTGTAACTACGCGGTCGATTTTATCCGAAGTGGAAAGCTTGCCTGCCGATTTTTTCTTATAGCAGGCTTTAAGAATGGAAGCTATGTAAATATAACGCTCGTTTGTGATGATACTCTCTGAGTCATCGTCGAGTTCTTTCTCAGCCGCTTTTATATCGTCCTCAATATGAGTGAGAACCTTCGGGTCGAGATTCAACTGCTTTAAGACCTCGTCATCGCGCTCGAATATCTTGATAGCGTACCATCTCTGCTGCTCCTCGGGCATATTGTGAACGGCAGCCTCTTCAATATGAGCTATTGCGTGCTCAACAACACCCGAGAAAGTGTGCATGGGAACGGTCTTGGAGTTCTTGGCAGCGTCGATTGCAGCCTCTGCCGCCTCCATAACTCCGTCGCCCTTAAGAGCCGATATTTCAACTACCTTGCAGCCGAGCTCTCTTGAAAGCTCCGGAACGTTTATCTTATCGCCGTTTTTCTTAACAACGTCCATCATATTGATGGCGATAACTACCGGAATACCGAGTTCTGTGAGCTGAGTGGTCAAGTAAAGGTTTCTCTCAAGGTTGGTACCGTCTACGATATTGAGTATCGCGTCTGGCCTTTCACCGATAAGATAGTTTCTTGCGACGACTTCTTCCAAGGTGTAGGGAGACAGTGAATATATACCGGGCAAGTCGGTTACTGTTACGCCGTCGTGTTTTTTAAGTTTGCCTTCTTTTTTTTCAACGGTAACGCCCGGCCAGTTACCTACGAACTGATTGGAGCCGGTAAGTGCGTTGAACAGCGTTGTTTTACCGCTGTTAGGATTTCCCGCAAGGGCAATTCGCAAATCCATTAGTATGTTCCTTTCTTTCATGATTAGCATTTGCTAACCAACTGTTCTGAAAAAACGGGAGAAATTTTCTCCCTTTTATTCTGCTTCAATTTCAATCATCTCGGCATCCGCCTTACGAATCGAAAGCTCGTAATTGCGAACCGTAACTTCAACAGGATCGCCGAGCGGAGCAACCTTACGGATATAAACTTCGGTTCCCCTTGTAAGTCCCATATCCATGAGTCTGCGTTTAACAGCGCCCTCGCCGTGAAGCTTAACAACCTTAACGGTCTGGCCGACTTTTGCATTACGCAAAGTTTCCATAAATCTTCCTCCTTCTGCCAAATTAAATATGATACGAAACAAAAAATCAAACCATGATTTTTTGTGCCATTTCCCTGCTTACTGCCACTCTTGTCTCCTTGACGTTAACAATTACATTGCCTGCCATGGAGGTTATCAGCGTAGCCTCGCCGCCTACCACAAATCCGAGATTTTCAAGGTGTTTTTTTACCTCGGGACTGCCGCCGATATGCTTTATAATGTTTTTCTCGCCGACATCGGCAAGTGTTAAAGGCATCATTTAACATCCCTCATCACTGCATAAAATTAAGTCAGTTAAAACTAACCGAATGCTTTTTAATTGGTTAGCTCTCGCTAACCGTCTAAATATTAGCACCGGCTAACTAAAAAGTCAATGCTTTTTTCGGAAAAATCAACCATATATTTCAATTTCGGCAAAACGCAACACAAGTTAGTGCATGCTAACTGTATTGCTGTGCAACTTCGACAAAAACAAAGCTTGTCCGCAAAGCCCCGCCCCGTACGGAAATTCGGCATAAAGAAAAGAAGACCGAAAAAAGGGAATGCAAAAACAAAAGTTTTTACATTCCCTTTGCTGTATTTTTCGGTAGACGAAGTATGTATACGCCTTATCAGTTGTTGATAAGCTTGTCTTCGTTGTTCCAGGTGTAGAGCTTTCTTACCTCTGCGCCTACTTTTTCCGACGGATGCTCCGAAGCGAGCTTTCTCATAGCCTTGAAGTGAACCTGACGGCCTGCCGGTGACATATCGAGGAGGAATTCCTTGGCAAAAGTACCGTCCTGAATATCGGAGAGGATCTTCTTCATGGTCTTTTTGGTCTCTTCGGTAACAATCTTGGGTCCGGTGATATAGTCGCCGTACTCAGCCGTGTTGGAGATTGAATATCTCATTCCTGCGAAACCGCTCTGATAGATAAGGTCAACTATGAGCTTCATCTCGTGGATGCACTCAAAGTAAGCGTTTCTCGGGTCATAGCCTGCTTCGCAAAGAGTCTCAAAGCCTGCCTGCATAAGAGCGCAAACGCCGCCGCAAAGAACAGCCTGCTCGCCGAAGAGGTCGGTTTCGGTCTCGGTGCGGAATGTGGTCTCAAGAAGACCTGCTCTTGCGCCGCCTATTGCAAGACCGTAAGCAAGAGCCATATCAAGAGCCTTGCCGGTGTAATCCTGCTCAACCGCCACAAGGCACGGAGTACCCTTGCCTGCCTGATATTCGCTTCTTACGGTGTGACCGGGAGCCTTGGGAGCTATCATTGTAACATCGACAAACTTCGGGGGCTGGATGCATCCGAAATGAATGTTAAAGCCGTGAGCGAACATAAGCATATCGCCCTCTTTAAGGTTGGGCTCGATATCCTTTTTATACATATCTGCCTGAAGCTCATCGTTGATAAGAATCATAATGATGTCGGCTTTTTTTGCAGCCTCTGCGGCGGTATATACCTCAAAGCCCTGCTTTTCTGCCTTAGCCCATGATTTACTGCCCTCATAAAGACCGATAATTACGTTGCAGCCCGACTCTTTTGCGTTAAGAGCGTGAGCGTGACCCTGACTGCCGTAACCGATTACGGCGATGGTTTTACCGTCGAGTAAGGACAGGTTACAGTCTTTCTCATAAAACATTCTTGCTTCTGCCATGATTTTTCCTCCTGAAAATTTTGTAATTATTTTTTATTTTAGTTGTACGACATCTATATGCCGTTGTCATACAACCATTATAACGCGAAAACAACGGTTGTCAATACTTTTTTTCATTTTCTTCCAGAGATATTTGCTCCGTGAGCAATGCGTGGTGCAAATGTATGGTAACGGCGCTTTTAAGAGCCGCCGCGTCACGCTTTTCAAGGAACTCCATTATAAGTATATGGTCCTTGTACGCCTGTTCGGCTATCATATCGAGATTGAAGTTTAGGGCAAAGGTTTGCTCTATTGTCTCGGTAAGTATCGGCATAAACCGGCTTAAAAAGTCATTGTGCGACGCCTTTAATATTGCGCCGTGAAAAGCCGCCTCGGAGTCAATTCTTCGCTTGCCCTGGGGGTCGCGCAAAAGCTCACGTTGGCAAATGTCACCGAGACGCAGTATCTCTTTTATCTCGTCCTCGGCAGCTCTGCGGCTCGCAAGCGCCGCCGCCTCGGGTTCAAAAATCATACGCGTCTCATATAGGTCTCTCAACGTTATTTTAAGCTTTGAAAACTCCTGAACGTCGATACTTCCTTCGGCGTACTGATTAAGAGGCTGCGCCACAAAAGTACCGAGCCCGCGCCTGACTTCAAGCAATCCGTCGGAGGCAAGTATGCGTATTGCCTCACGCAAGGTTGTACGGCTTATGCCGAGCTTTGCGGAAAGCTCGTTTTCGTTGGGGAGCTTTTCGCCGTATTTGTAGATATGCTCCTTAAGTATCATCTTTTGCAGCGTTTCGGCAGTTCTCTGCGACAGGTTTTCTTTTTGCATAACGGTCCTCGATCTCCTGTTGGAAATTTACATTTTAATACTACAACATCCGCGGAAAAAAAGCAACCGAATTTACTTAGCACTTGAAAACCGCCCCGAAAAACGATATAATTTTATCAGATTTATTTCTTCGGAGGAAAAAATTATGGAATTACGAAGCAAAAATGTAACACAAGGTGTAGAGCGCGCTCCGAACAGAAGCCTGTTTTATGCCATGGGATATACAAAAGAAGAGCTTGAGAGACCGCTTATCGGCGTTGTTTCGGCACACAGCGAGATAGTTCCCGGTCATTTCCATCTTGACAAGCTCACCGAAGCGGTTAAAGCCGGCGTAAGAATGGCAGGCGGCACACCTATTATGGTTCCGTCAATCGGCGTATGCGACGGTATAGCAATGGGACATATAGGTATGAAGTATTCTCTGCCGTCACGCGAGCTTATAGCGGACAGCGTTGAAACCATGGCTATGGCTCACGGCTTTGACGGTCTTGTTTTGGTTCCGAACTGCGACAAGATAGTCCCCGGTATGCTGCTCGGCGCACTCAGGATAAATATTCCCACGGTAGTCTGCTCCGGCGGGCCCATGATGTCGGGTCTTGTTGACGGCGTTGAGACTTCGCTCTCTAAGATGTTTGAGGCAGTAGGCGCGTGTAAAGCCGGCATTATAGACGAAGAAAAGCTCTGTGAATTTGAAAACAACACCTGCCCCGGCTGCGGTTCATGCTCGGGAATGTATACCGCAAACAGTATGAACTGCCTTTGCGAATCACTCGGAATCGCGCTTCCCGGCAACGGTACAATACCCGCGGTTCACGCAGGGCGCACACAGCTTGCAAAGCACGCCGGAATGGCGATTATGGAGCTTGTAAAGAAAGACATTAAAGCACGTGATATAATAAATGAAAAATCACTTCGCAACGCGCTTGCCTGCGATATGGCTCTCGGCTGTTCTTCAAACAGCGTTTTGCACCTACTTGCAATCGCAAAAGAGGCTGGCTGCCCGATGGACCTCAAGGTATTTAACGAAATGAGCGCAAAGGTGCCGAATTTATGTCACTTGGCGCCCGCAGGCCCCACACATATGCACGACCTCAACAACGCAGGCGGCGTAAGAGCTGTTCAGGCGGAGCTTGCAAAGAAAGGGCTGCTCGACCTCTCGCTTATGACCGTTACGGGAAAGACCGTGGGCGAAAACATAGAGGGAGCATACATAAAGAACACCGACGCGATACGTCCGATAGACAATCCCTACTCAAAAACCGGCGGCATAGCAATCCTTTGGGGCAATATAGCAAAGGACGGCTGTGTTGTAAAACGCAGTGCGGTAGCACCCGAAATGCTTGTCCACACAGGTCCGGCGCGTGTATTTGACAGCGAGGATACGGCAATTAAAGCAATTTACAACGGCGAAATCAAGGACGGAGACGTTGTTGTAATACGTTACGAAGGTCCCGTAGGCGGCCCCGGTATGCGCGAGATGCTCAACCCCACCTCTGCGCTTGCCGGTATGAAGCTTGACAAGACCGTTGCCCTTATTACGGACGGCAGATTCAGCGGAGCTTCAAGAGGCGCTTCGATAGGTCATGTGGCTCCGGAGGCAGCCGCAGGCGGTGAAATCGGACTTATAGAAGAGGGCGACATCATTGATATAGATATCCCCGAATCTAAGGTCAACGTAAGAGTATCGGATGAGGAGCTTGCAGAGCGCAAAAAGCACTATGTTCCCCATGAGCCTAACGTCAAAACAGGTTGGCTCGCAAGATACGCGTCGCTCGTCTCCTCCGCAAAAGACGGTGCCGTTATGAAATTCTGAACAAAACAAAATACAGCTCCGCCAAAGGTATTTCTCTGTGCGGAGCTTTTGTTTTATTAAAGGAAGTGTTTGAAACGGAATACAGAGATACTTTAAAAGGTCATGACATTCTTATGCGTCATCCCGTCCCCGATGACGCCGAAAAAATGATAGAGGGCTTGAAGCTTGTTTGCGACGAAACCGATTATCTCGGCAGATACGGCGACGAAGTCAAAATGACAGCCGAGGAGGAGCGCAAATATATAGAAGATATGACAACTTCAAAAAACAGTTTTTCCGTTGTGGTATTTTGTGACGGAGAATACATAGGCGACTGCTCCGTTACCGGTGAAAACTGCGACCGACTGAAACACCGCGGAACACTCGGAATAGCCCTGCGACTTAAATACACGGGGCTCGGAATAGGCTCCTTACTTATGGAAAATGTGCTGAAAGAAGCAAAAGAGCGCGGTTTTGAGCAAATAGAGCTTGAGGTTGTAACAAAAAACGAGCGCGCGTTGGCGTTATATAAGAAATTCGGTTTTCAAATATGCGGTACATTGCCGCACCATATGAAATACCGCAACGGAACATACGCAGATATGTATTATATGGTTAAAATGCTGTAACACACAACACATATCTAAAAAGAGTCTGCTGTCCCTTGACTGCAGACTCTTTTATTTATAACAGACACTTTAATTATTTGTCGCAATCCTCAACAATTATGTCATCTATCGTTTTGCCTGCCGGAATAAGAGGAAGCACTTTTTCGTCTTTGGGTATAGCGCAGTCAATCCAAACGGGGCACTTATCTTTAAGCGCCTTTTGGAACACGTCGTTAAACTCTGCTAAGGTATGAGCTCTGTAGCCCTTTCCGCCGAAGCCCTCTATTACCTTAACATAATCGGTTTTGCGGTGCGGGTCGGTCTGCGAGTAGCGCTTGCCGTAGAATGCGGTCTGCCACTGGCGCACCATACCGAGAACCTCATTGTCAAAAATTACGGTTATTATCGGCAAATTATAGCTGACTGCGGTGCACGCCTCATTCATATTCATATGGAAAGAGCCGTCACCCGTGATATGTATAACTCTTCTCTCGGGGAATGCAACCTTGGCGCCTATTGCCGCTCCGTAACCGTAGCCCATAGTGCCGAGACCGCCGCTCGTCAAAAACGAACGCGGATCGGTATGCTCCAAATACTGTGCCGCCCACATCTGGTGCTGACCGACATCCGTAACATAAATAGTATCTTTCGGTACATTTTCGCAAATAGCCCTTACAAGCTGATGCGGTGTAATGAATTTATCGGAATCTACAGGGTTATAATCGTTCTTTTTGTATTCATCAAGGGTTTTGAGCCAATCCGAATGATCTTTTTGTTCCACGTAATGCAAAAGGTCCATAACTATTGTCTTGACATCGCCTATCAAAGCGTGATCGACTTTTACGTTTTTATCTACCTCGCTCAAGTCAATATCAATCTGGATTACCTTTGCCTTATGTGCAAAACGGTCTGTGTTGAGCGCGACTCTGTCAGAAAATCTCGTGCCTATCGCAACGAGCACATCTGCTTCGTCAATGGCTTTATTTGTAACAAAACTGCCGTGCATACCCACAAGACCGTAATTCAGTTTTTCGCTGTATCCGAGAACTCCGGCAGCCATCAGCGTATGGCAGCACGGTGCGCCCGTCTTGTTTACAAGCATCCGCACAAGATCCGAAGCCTCCGAAGATACTACGCCGCCGCCTATTTCTATAACGGGTCTCTTTGCCTTATTTATGAGCTCGGCTGACTTTTTAACCTCGTCCTCATTTATTACCGTATTGTCAATTATAACTTCGGGTTCGGCTTTGGTATACTCGGTAACCGCCGCCGTAACATCCTTTGGAATATCGACAAGAACGGGACCTTTTCTGCCCGAATTTGCTATTTTAAAAGCCTCTCTGAGCGTCGGGGCAAGCTCCTTTACGTCGCTGACAAAGAAATTATGCTTGGTAATAGGCATGGTAATTCCGGTGATGTAAACCTCCTGGAAAGCGTCCTTGCCTATGTACGATGTTCCGACGTTGCCGGTTATGGCTACCATAGGTATACTGTCCATATATGCCGTGGCAATTCCCGTAACAAGGTTTGTGGCGCCCGGTCCGCTTGTTGCAAGCACAACACCGGTTTTGCCGGTTGCCCTTGCGTATCCGTCGGCGGCATGGGACGCGCCCTGCTCGTGAGCTGTCAGGATATGACGAATTTTATCTCTGTATTTATAAAGTGCGTCATAGATATTGAGAACAGCACCGCCGGGATAGCCGAAAATGGTGTCTACCCCCTGCTCTATAAGCACTTCCGCGATTATATCCGATCCGTTAAGCTTCATTTTACTCTCCTGCTTACAAATAAGTTTAAGATATATTTTATCTCTGTTGCAGATAAAAGTCAATAACGATGTAAAACACCGTCGATTTTTATCGCTTACGCCCGCAGTTTGCCGAGGATTTCGCCGACTTTGCCGTGAATAACGAGAGAAAATTCGTCATCACCGACATTTGAGTCGCGGTTTATCAGCACTGAATTTCTGCCGCGGAAATACCTTATAAGTCCTGCCGCCGGATAAACGGTGAGCGAAGTGCCCGCAACTATCAGCATATCGGCGTTCATAATATGCCTTACGGCGCCGTTTACCGTATTTTCGTTGAGCGGCTCCTCATAAAGCACCACGTCGGGTTTGATAATTCCTCCGCAGGTGCAATGGGGAACGCCTTTACACGATAGCATATCTGTAAAGCTAAAAGGCTTTCCGCAATTCATACAATGGTTGAAATAGACGCTGCCGTGCAGGTTGTAGACGTTTTTACTGCCTGCTTTTTCGTGAAGTCCGTCTATGTTTTGCGTTATTACCGCCTTTAATTTGCCCTTTTGCTCCATCTCGGCAAGCTTCAGATGCGCAATATTCGGTTTTACCTCGGGATTTAAAAGCTTATCTCTGTAAAATTCGTAAAACTCCTCGGGATGAGTCATAAAATAAGAATGGCTCAGAATAACCTCGGGCGGCACGCTGTAATGCATATTGTAAAGACCGTCGGCAGAGCGAAAATCGGGAATTCCGCTCTCGGTAGAAACGCCGGCTCCGCCGAAAAATACCACGTAGTTGCTCTCATCATACATTTTTTGCAATTTTTCAATATCAGTCATTTTTGTGCCTCTCATTTTGCTGCCGTAAATTACCGTGTTGCGCCGATTCGGCAGTAATCGGCGCAACGCTATAATATATCCATACATATATTATATTTGATTTCAGATGTTTTTCAATAGTTTGTGTGCGATACCGCTCGGCTTATTTATGCGTTACGGAAAAGATTTTAAAAGCGGTCAAAAAAATATCAAAAAGGGTTGACAAAAGCAGAAAATGAGCCGATAATATTAACGCTGATAAAGCAATCAAATAAATATCGGTAGGTAAGGCTCCCACAGGGATACGGGCTGCTGCCGCGAAAAGTGGAGACACTGTAAGCAGGTCAACAGGCCACATCGAAAAGTAAGGTGTGTTCTAACGCAGTTTCATCGCCCTCTGAAGCTAAAGCTTGAACGAAATATTTTTATAAATTCCGCTCATATCGCCTATCCGATATGAGCATTTTTTATTGTGAGGTGAAAATAATGGACGCAGGAAGCGCGAAAAGTGCAAAGCCCAAGCCGCGATCTATGGGCGGCGTGAATAACGTGACGCTTCGGGTGTTCACTGTTTTATTCACATAAGAGCTTTGCGCTTTGTTTCCTACAAAAAGCAAAAACAGAAAAGGAGGAAACAAGGTGTACGATAAAGTCCTTGAATTATTAAAAGAAAAGAAATATTCCGAGCTTAAAGAGATACTGTCAGGTATGAACGAAGCGGATATAGCCGCAATTCTTACGGACGTACCCGAAGAGACGCTGCCGCTTTTATATCGCATTTTGCCGAAAGAGCTTGCGGCAGACGTATTTGTAAATATGGATTCGGACGCGCAGGAGATACTTATAAGAGCCTTCAGCGATACCGAGCTTAAAGAGGTTCTTGACGAGCTGTATGTTGACGATGCCGTTGACATTATAGAAGAGATGCCGGCAACGGTAGTCAAGAGAATATTACAGCACACCGACCCGAATATCCGCAAAAGCATAAACGAAATACTCAAGTATCCGGAGGATTCCGCCGGAAGCATAATGACAATTGAGTATGTCGACCTCAAAACATATATGACGGTTGACGACGCTTTTACAAGAATCAGGCGCACGGGCGTAGACAAAGAGACTATTTACAACTGCTATGTAACCGATGAAAACCGCAAGCTGCTCGGCGTTGTAACCGCAAAGAAGCTGCTCCTGTCCGAAAAGAACGAAAAAATAGCGGATATAATGGAAACAAACATAATATCCACAAACACTTTGGAGGATCAGGAAATAGTCGCCGAAAAGTTCCAAAAATACGACCTTTTGGCGATGCCCGTAGTCGATCAGGAAAACCGCCTTGTAGGTATTATAACCATCGACGACGCCATGGACGTCCTCCAGGACGAAAACACCGAGGATATCGAAAAGATGGCGGCTATAACCCCCACGGACAAGCCGTATCTGAAAATGAACGTATTTGAAATATGGAAAAAGCGCTTTCCGTGGCTCTTGCTTTTGATGGTATCCGCAACATTTACCGGAAAAATAATAACGCATTTCGAGGATTCGCTTCAGGCGTGTGTAATACTCACGGCGTTTATCCCGATGCTTATGGATACCGGCGGAAACGGCGGAAGTCAGGCTTCGGTAACCATAATCCGCGGGCTTTCGCTCGGCGACATCGAATTTAAAGATATTTTCAAAGTAATCTGGAAAGAGTTCCGTGTATCAATACTCTGCGGCATTACTCTTGCCGCCGCAAACTTCGTAAAGATGATGATTATAGACAGAGTAACGGTGCCGATAGCTCTCACGGTTTGCCTGACGCTTGTGTTTACCATAATGCTTGCGAAATTTGTCGGCTGCACACTTCCGATACTTGCCAAAAAAATAGGCTTTGACCCGGCGGTTATGGCAAGTCCGTTTATAACAACGATAGTTGACGCAATGTCGCTTCTTATCTACTTCAATGTGGCGGAAGCGGTGCTGAAGCTATAAAAAAGAACAAATAAAAAGGCTGCAAGGCAGCCTTTTTTATTTGCTTGATTTTAGATTTCAGTGCTCTATCCAATCTCTTGAGCGCTCAACGGCTCTGAGCCATCCGTGATAAATTTCGTCACGCTTTACGAGCGGCATCTGAGGTTCAAATATTTTGTCAACCTCTCTTATAGTCTCTATTTCGTCGAGGTCCTTCCAGAAGCCGACCGCAAGTCCCGCAAGATACGCCGCTCCGAGCGCCGTAGTCTCTACGACCTTAGGTCTGTTGACCTTTGTCCTTATAAGGTTAGCCTGTATCTGCATCATTATATTGCTGACGGACGCGCCGCCGTCAACGCGAAGCTCCGACAGCTCAATGCCCGAATCCGCTTTCATGGCTTCAAGCAGGTCTGTCATCTGAAAAGCTATTGCCTCGAGAACGCTTCTTGCTATATGCTCCGCCTTAATGCCTCTTGTGAGACCTACTATTGTGCCGCGTGCATACATATCCCAATACGGAGCGCCGAGACCCGTGAACGCAGGGACAAAATAAATGCCGTTTGCATCATCAACGCTCTCGGCAAGCTCATCGCAGCGGCGTGCCGAATCAATAAGGCGCAAATCGTCTCTCAGCCATTTAATGACCGAGCCCGCGTTAAATGCCGAACCCTCAATCGCATAATTTACCTTACCGTCAAGTCCCCAAGCTACGCCTGTTACAAGGTTGTTTTTAGACTTAACTCTGGTTTCGCCCGTATTCATAAGCAGGAAACAACCCGTGCCGTATGTATTTTTTGCCTGACCCGGCTTAAAACAGCCCTGACCGAAAAGAGCAGCAGGCTGATCGCCTATCGCGCCGGAAATCGGAATTCCGACTATATCCTCAAAGCCGAGAAGCCCCGGAGCTACGGTGCCGTACACCTCGCTCGACGGCTTAACCTCAGGCAAAACAGACATGGGAATACCGAGCCTTTCGCAGAGATACGGGTCCCACGCAAGCTTATCGACATCAAACAGCATGGTTCGCGACGCATTTGAATAGTCTGTAACGTGCACCTTGCCGCCGGTGAGATTCCATATAAGCCAGGTCTCGACGGTTCCGAAGAGCAGCTGACCCGCGTCCGCAAGTATTTTTGCGCCGGGTACATTTTCAAGCACCCATTTGATTTTGGTAGCGGAGAAATATGCGTCCACAACAAGACCGGTATGTTCTTTTATGTAGTCGCAGAGCTCTTTATCCTTTTTGATTTCTTCGCACATTTCCGCCGTTCTGCGGCACTGCCATACTATGGCGTTGTAAATAGGCTTGCCCGTCGCCTTATCCCAAAGGATAGTGGTTTCGCGCTGATTTGTTATACCTATTGCGGCTATATCGGACGAAATTACTTTCTTTTGAGTTATTACATCCGTAACCGCCTGGAACTGTGAATACAGTATCTCCATCGGGTTATGCTCTACCCAGCCCGGATGAGGATAGATTTGATTGAATTCATACTGCGCCTTGGTTACGATGTTGCCGTGCTTATCAAAAAGAATGGCACGGGAGCTTGTAGTACCCTGGTCGAGCGCAAGTACATAGTTTCCCATTTTATACACCTCTGTAATTCTCCGTGAAAACGCACGGAGTTTTTTATTATCTCAGCGGCTTTCCCTTTTGGCAAGCGACTTTGCTTTTTCATCCTCCGCAAAATCGTACAGCCTATGGAAATTAACGGTCTTGTTTCTCCACGCAATACCGTATGCCGCTTTTCTGAGCTTATTCGGATTTGCCTGCTTTAACGTAGCATAACGAACCTCATATACATTCAAAAGGTCGTAATATTCGGGCAGGCTGTTTAAAAATCTCTCATAGCACCTGTCGTCTTTGTCGGACCACGCCGTCTCAGCTATTGCCGCAAGACGCGGGAACGCCATAAAATCAAGTGATTTGATACTGCTTACGTGCTCCGTCCAAAGAGCCGCCTCTATTCCCAAAAGTTCGCCGTAAACAGGCTCGGGAGCGTATTCATAAGTCTTTTTGAGATTTATCATACTGTAAGGCATATCAAGGTAATAGTGCGACGAGGAGGAATTTATAAGGACTCTGCCGTTTTTGCCCTCCGAGCTTACGGCTTTGCCGTTCATATCTTTATCATAGACCTGCCAGATAATATTTTCATCGAGCGGTTTTTCTTTATCGCCGCCGTCGCAGCTCCACATTATTACTTTTCCGCCGTTTTCCTCAATATGAGACGCAACCTTATTCATAAACCAAACGTAGAGTTCATGCTCGTCTTTAAGCGACTCGTCCTTTATGCGTTTTTGGCAGTTATGACATATGCTCCATCTTGTTTTTACGGCTTCGTCGCCGCCTATATGAATAATCTTATCGGGGAAGAGCTGCATTATCTCATCTGTAACTTCATATACAAATTTAAGCGTGCTGTCTTTGCCGGCACACAAAATATCGTGCTTTACGCCCCAGCTCGACGCCACATTCAGCTTTTGACTGAAGCAGGAGAGCTCCGGATACGAAGCTATTGCCGCCACGGTATGACCCGGAACATCAAACTCGGGTATAACCTTTATAAAGCGCTTGCGGCAATACTCCACAATATCGCTTATCTGCTCCTTGGTATAATATCTTTTTCCGTCTTTTGACTTTCTGTCGCGGCGACGGCGATGCGAACCCTTTTGCGTAAGCATCGGATATTTTTCAATTTCTATGCGCCAGCCCTGATCATCGGTAAGATGCCAGTGGAAAACATTGAGCTTGTGTAACGCCATAAGGTCTATAAGGCGCTTTATCTCACTTGTCCGCCAAAAATGGCGGCTCGAATCGAGCATAAATCCCCTGTGCGGATACAGAGGCTTATCCTCTATATACATATCGGGAACGGTGCCGTCCCCCTGCAAAAGCAATTGCTTTAAGGTTTGCAATCCGTAAAAAATACCGCACTCGTTTTTTCCGTAAATATATATGCGCCCGTCGCGCGAAATAAGCGTATAGCCCTCTTCGCCCGCAACCTCGCCGCTTTTAACAAGCTTTATCGAGACATCGTCCGAAACCTCACGGTGAATACGTATATCAAACTGTTTCTTGACAAAATCGCGAAACTCCGTGGTAAAATCCGTTTTGGTAACGGTGGTATCGGGAGAGAGCGAAAACGACGGTTTCCCCTTTGAAATTATTATTTGATTAGGTTGAGGGACTATATTAAACACAATTATCCTCCGAAAAAGATTTGATTTTGCACCGAGCATGTACAAAACAGCAAAAAACAAGCGTTTTTTTGCTATACCTTATACATTATAGCAAAAAAGCGCGACAATAACAATACCGTTTTTCGTAGTTTTGTATAAATGTCGGCGAGTAATGTCTTCTATGGCAGTATACTGTTATAATAATCGACAAAACCGCCGTAAAAGTGTTAAATAATTCCTATTTTTGCATTTATTATTGAAAAGGACGAGATTTTCTTTATAATAGATAAAGGATTTAATACTGTGAGGCAACACAACGAAAGGCTGATACGATGAACATTTACGAAGCAATATCCTCACTCGTTTTTTACGGAGAAAAAGAGGGTCTTATAGAAAAAGAAGATGGGATTTACACAAGAAATCAAATTTTATCCGTTCTCTCGCTCACTTCTTTTGAGGATGCAGAGCCGAAAAAGGACGCGGAGCTTGAAGAAATACTCTCGGTAATATTACGGTACGCCGAGGAAAACGGGCTTTGCGAAAGCTCGGTCGTTTACCGCGACCTGTTTGACACAAAGGTAATGGGCACGCTTGTTGCAAGGCCGTCCGATATAATTTCCGAATTCCGCAAAAGATACAGCGTATCGCCCGAGGACGCCACGGCATATTATTATCATCTCAGCAGAAAATCAAATTACATAAGGGAATATCGAATAAAAAACGATATCAAGTGGGTTACAAAGACCGATTACGGCGACATTGACATCACCGTAAATCTCTCAAAGCCCGAAAAAGACCCGAAAGCCATAGCCGCCGCTCTTAAATGTAAACAAAGCTCATATCCGAAATGTCAGCTTTGCAAAGAGAACGAGGGCTATGCGGGCAGAGTAAATCACCCGGCGCGCGAAAATCACCGCATTATACCCGTAACAATAGGCGGTTCACAGTGGTATTTTCAATATTCTCCGTATGTTTATTACAATGAGCATTGCATAGTCTTTAACGGAGAGCACACGCCGATGAAAATCGACGAAGGCGCTTTTTTAAAGCTTTTTGATTTCGTAAAGCAATTTCCGCATTATTTCGTCGGTTCAAACGCGGATTTACCGATAGTCGGCGGCTCTATACTCACGCATGAGCATTTTCAGGGCGGAAACTATACATTTGCCATGGCAAAAGCGCCTATCGAAACGAAGCTTTCCTTTGACGGATTTGAGGACGTTTCGGCAGGCATTGTAAAATGGCCTATGTCGGTAATCCGTCTGTCGGGCAAAGATACCGAGATGATATGCAGTCTCGGCGGAAAGATACTCGCCTCTTGGAGAAATTACACCGACCGGGACGCATTCATATTTGCAAACACCGACGGTGTTCCTCACAATACAATAACGCCGATTGCGCGCAAACGCGGCGAAAACTTTGAGCTTGACCTTGTATTACGCAACAACATAACCACAAAGCAGTATCCGGACGGCGTTTATCACCCGCACCCCGAATACCACCATATAAAGAAAGAAAACATCGGTCTTATCGAGGTTATGGGACTTGCCGTTTTGCCGGCAAGACTGAAAACCGAAATGGAGCTTTTAAAAGAGGCTATGCTTTCGGGCGCGGATATAGAGAAGGACGAGAGAATAGCCAAGCACAAAGCATGGGCGGAAATGATAAAGAATAAATACAGCGTTACAAAGGAAAACTGCGACGACATATTAAAACGCGAAATAGGCGTTGTCTTTGCGGCAATTCTTGAGCAATGCGGCGTTTTTGCCCGTACCGAAAAGGGTAAAGAGCAGTTTTTGAAATTTGTCGATTCCGTAAAATAAAGCCGGTATTTGCTTTATTTGCGTCTCTGCCGCGCATTCGCAAGTCCGACGCAACAAAACTTTCGCATATTTTCAAAATTTTTGTTGACAAACCGAAAATTCGGTGGTATCATACAAACATACTAATTCCTACGGGTTTAGTATAGATTGTTTAAGAAAGGAAATCGGTATGAAGTATTTGACCGGCAACATTATGATGATGCAAGAAATGCGCATGTGCTCCATGTGCTCGATGCGTTATGCCCGAAACGGTCATTCACTTTTCTGTAAAGCCTGATTTCTTTTATCATTGTGTTAAGGCAGCGGAAGGTAATGTCCTCCGCTGTTTTTTATTGTAGGAAAGAGAGAATCGAAAGGAGTTTTATTATGAGTCTTTGCAGAGGCTTTAATATATTAAGGGATGACCGAATGTGTTTTGAGAAAAACGCAAATCAAATGTATAAACCGATAAGTCAAATATAATTTTTATTAAAAAGGAGATAAAATCATGAAAAAGTCATTAAAAAAATCATTGGCGTTAGTCCTTGCGCTCGCTGTTCTCACCGCAATTGCTCTCACAGGCTGCGGTAATTCCAAAAGCTCTAAAATCCAGATAGCCGTCCCCAACGACACCACTAACGAAGCACGCGCGCTTTTGCTGCTCCAGGAAAACGGCATCATAAAGCTCAAAGACGGCGCAGGCATTACAGCCACTAAAAACGACATAGTCGAAAATCCGCACAACGTTGAAATAGTCGAGGCCGAAGCAGCTCAGATACCCAACGTATTAAAGGACGTTGACTACGCTGTAATCAACTCAAACTACGCTATAAACGCAGGTCTTAACCCCGTATCGGATTCGCTTCTTATAGAGGGTTCCTCCTCAGCCTACGGCAATGTTCTCGTAACTAAGCAGGGAAACGAAAATTCGCCTAAAATCCTCGCTCTTGCTGCAGCTTTGAAGAGCAAGCAGGTTGCAGACTTTATAAGCGACAAATACAACGGCTCTGTTATCAGCGTAGTTGAAAATCCCGGCGACGGATATGACCCGAACGTTGACTACGACGCACTTAAAGACACCACTATATCCGTTGCGGCTTCTCCCACACCTCACGCCGAAATTCTTGAAGTAGCAAAACAGATTCTTGCTGAAAAAGGCATAGTTCTTGACATTCAGACCTACAACGATTATGTGGTTCCCAACACCGTTGTTGAGGACGGCACCATAGACGCAAACTACTTCCAGCACACTCCTTACCTTGATAACTTCAACGAAGAAAAGGGCACTCACCTTGTATCTGTCGGTGCAATCCACGTTGAACCGATGGCTCTTTACGGCGGCAAGCAGACAAATCTTGACGCTCTCGGTGTTAAAGGCAAATAATTAAGGCAAAAGGGGAAGTTATCCTTGATCAAATTAAAAAACGTAAGCAAATCGTTTGATACCGCCGCAGGCAAGGTTGACGCGCTGAAGGACGTCTCTATAACCATAGAGGACGGAGATATATACGGTATCATCGGTATGAGCGGTGCCGGAAAGAGCACGCTTGTGCGATGTATAAATATGCTTGAAAAGCCCACCTCAGGTGAAGTTATCGTAAACGGCGAAAGGCTTGACACAATGTCTCCGGCTCAGCTTCGCACGGCACGCCGCGACATAACGATGATATTCCAGCAGTTTAACCTCTTAATGCAGCGCAACTGCTTAAAGAATGTGTGCTTTCCGATGGAACTCGCCGGAGTAAGCAAAAAGGACGCGCAAAAACGCGCAAAGGAGCTTTTGGCTCTTGTCGGACTTCCCGACAAAGCCAAAGCTTATCCGGCTCAGCTCTCGGGCGGTCAGCAGCAACGCGTTGCAATAGCGAGAGCTCTTGCGACAAACCCCAAGGTTTTGCTCTGTGACGAAGCGACAAGCGCACTCGACCCTAAGACCACAAGGCAGATACTTGAATTGATACGCGACATAAACAAAAAGCTCGGCATAACCGTTGTAATAATAACCCACCAGATGAGTGTTGTTAAAGAGGTGTGCAATCACGTTGCGATACTCGACGACGGTGTTGTTGCCGAAGAGGGACTTGTTTCCTCCGTATTCACATCGCCGAAATCCGAAGCCGCACGCCATTTGGTATTCCCCGGCGGTGAGGATATGACGGTATCGGATCCGCTGCACGAAAGGCGCTTAAAACTGACATTTTTAAATGTCGCCGCGACGTCAATACCGCTTGTGGCAAGACTTGCCACCGAAGAGGGCGTCAGCGCAAACGTAATTTCCGCGACAACGCAGAAGCTCTCGGACGAAATTTACGGCAGTATGCTGCTCGGTATTCCGAACAGTCAATTTGACAAGGCAACTGCTTTTCTTAAAAACTTTGAAAACATTAAGGTTGAGGAGGTGAGCGCAGATGACTGACGGACTTTTTACGGCGGAGTCAATGGCAGAGCTTTTGACCGCGTTTAAAACACAGTTCCCCATGGCAATATGGGAAACTTTTTACGTTACAATACTTTCAACGGCGCTCTCTCTTTTAATCGGGCTTCCGCTCGGCGTTTTGCTTGTCGCCGGTGAAAAGGGCGGCGTACTTCCCCTGCCGAAGCCGGTGCTGTCGATACTCAATGTCATAATAAATCTTCTAAGGTCCATTCCGTTTTTGATACTTATGATAATGGTATTTCCCCTCTCGCGTGCGCTGATAGGCACCACCGTAGGAACCACAGCCACAATAGTACCGCTTGTTGTTGCCGCGTTCCCGTTTGTTGCAAGGCTCGTTGAGAGCAGTCTGCGCGAAGTAGACCCGAATATAATCGAGGCGGCGCAGAGCATGGGTGCAAAACCCATGCAGATAATCTGCAAGGTGATGATTCCCGAAAGTATACCCTCTCTTTTGCAGAATGTCACAATAGCGCTCACTACGATACTCGGATATTCCGCAATGAGCGGTATCATAGGCGGCGGCGGACTCGGTAAAGTCGCCATTGATTACGGCTATTATCGTTATAAATATCTTGTTATGTATGCGGCGGTAATACTGCTTATAATACTTGTTCAGATATTCCAGAGCGTCGGCACACGCCTCGCTTTAAAGAGCGATAAAAGGCTGAAAAAATAAAGCGTCGAAGTCTCATCACTTCAATTATGACAAAAGGGCAACCGAAGCAAGCAAGTTTCGGTTGCCCTTTATTTTACGGTAAAAAGAATCGCACGACAAGGAATTGCTTCTTTGCCGTGCGATTTTCATTTGTTATTTACAGCCAGTGGCTTTTATCAATACATTCCGCCGCCCTGTGCAGCCATAGCGGCAGCCGCAGCAGCGTCAGCCTTCGGATCCGGAATGTCTGCTACGAGGGACTCTGTGGTGAGTACCATAGCGGCAACGGACGAGGCGTTCTGAAGAGCGGAACGTGTTACCTTAGCGGGGTCAAGAATACCTGCTTCAAACATATCGACATATTCTTCTTTAGAGAAGTTAAAGCCGTAGTTCTTCTTGCCGGAGTTCATTATCTCGTTTACGATAACAGAGCCTTCAAGGCCTGCATTCTTAGCAATCTGACGAACAGGCTCTTCAATAGCCTTAACTACAATGTTAACGCCTGTCTTAAGGTCAGCGTCGTCTGTGTCAAGGAGCTTCTTGACAGCCGGTATAGCGTTGAGAAGTGCAACGCCGCCGCCTGCTACGCAGCCCTCTTCAACAGCTGCTTTTGTAGCTGCCAAAGCGTCCTCGATGCGGAGCTTCTTTTCTTTCATTTCCGTTTCGGTTGCAGCGCCTACACGGATAACGGCTACGCCGCCTGCAAGCTTTGCAAGTCTCTCCTGAAGCTTTTCCTTATCGAATTCGGAGGTTGTAACTTCAATCTGAGATTTAATCTGAGCCACTCTGCTCTTGATAGCGTCTTTATCGCCTGCACCGTCAACGATGATGGTGTTTTCTTTAGAAACCTTAACCTGCTTAGCGCGACCGAGCTGATTTATCTGAGTATCTTTAAGCTCAAGGCCGAGGTCTGAAGTGATAACTTCGCCGCCTGTAAGAGTAGCTATATCCTGGAGCATATCCTTTCTTCTGTCGCCGAAGCCGGGAGCCTTAACGCATACGCAGGTGAATGTGCCGCGGAGCTTGTTGACAAGTATGGTCGAAAGAGCTTCGCCCTCAACATCCTCTGCAATAATAACGAGCTTCTGACCCGCTTTTACGATTTGCTCAAGAAGAGGAAGAATTTCCTGAATATTTGAAATCTTCTTATCTGTAATAAGAATGTAAGCGTCGTCGATAACAGCTTCCATCTTGTCGGTATCGGTTACCATATACGGCGAAATGTAGCCGCGGTCAAACTGCATACCTTCAACAACGTCGCTGTAAGTTTCGCTTGTCTTTGACTCCTCTATGGTGATAACACCGTCGGAGGTTACCTTTTCCATAGCCTCGGCAATGAGCTTGCCGATGTATTCGTCAGCTGCGGAAATAGTAGCTATTCTTGCGATATCGTCGGAAGATTTAACGGGCTGAGCCTCACTCTTGATAGCTTCTACAGCAGCGTCAACTGCCATCTGCATACCCTTTTTAACTACCATCGGGTTAGCGCCTGCCGCAACATTCTTCATGCCCTCGCGAACAAGAGCCTGTGCAAGAAGAGTAGCGGTTGTTGTACCGTCGCCTGCTACATCGTTTGTCTTTGTGGCAACCTCTTTAACGAGCTGAGCGCCCATATTCTCAAAAGCGTCCTCAAGCTCAACTTCTTTGGCTATTGTTACACCGTCGTTGGTAATGAGCGGAGCGCCGTATTTTCTGTCAAGAACTACGTTTCTGCCCTTGGGGCCGAGTGTTATCTTAACTGTGTTGCTGAGTTTGTCTATACCGGCTTCAAGTGCCTTGCGAGCCTCTTCGCCGTAAATTATCTGTTTAGCCATAATGTATTTCCTCCCTTAAATCATTCAACAATTGCAAGGATATCGGACTGACGAACGATATTGTAGTTAACGTCGTCCATCTTAACTTCGGTACCTGAGTATTTGCTTGAAATTACTTTGTCGCCGACTTTAACATACATTTTGACTTCTTTACCGTCAACAGTACCGCCGGGACCTACTGCCACTACCTCAGCTACCTGGGGTTTTTCCTGAGCAGATGCGGCAAGGATAATGCCGCCCTTTGTTGTTTCTTCGAGCTCACAGGGTTTTAAAACAACTCTGTCAGCAAGCGGTTTGATCGTCATACTATATTCCTCCTAAAAGATATATTGTAATTGCAAACTTATTAGCACTCGCTTTCCTTGAGTGCTAATATATATTTTAGCCTCTTTTTCAAAAAAATCAACCCCTTTTTATAAAATTAACAAAAAATACATAATTTGGTTTTCGTGCCGGACAAAGCGGCGAAAAATATGTGCCGTTTTTTCTGATTGCTTTTGCATTTTCGGCTGTTATTTCAACAAGAGCCCGTTTTTATGTATATCTGCAAAACAATATTGACAATAATATGCCTGTATAGTATCATACACTTTGAATTCATAGTAAATTACTATGGTATTGCACATTTTGCGTGCGGTACCGCGAGAAAAGAGATGTAATTATGGAAGTATATGCAGACAACGCCGCGACAACTAAGCTGTCCGAGACGGCGCTCAAAGCGATGGCTCCGTATTTTCGCGACATATACGGCAACCCGTCGAGTCTGCACCGCAAGGGTCAGGAGGCTCACAGCGCACTTGAGGAAGCGCGCATAGCGGTAGCAAACGCCATCGGCTGTGAGAGAAACGAATTGTACTTTACGTCCGGCGGCAGCGAAGCGGACAACTGGGCAATAAAAGGAGTCGCCGAGCTTATGGCGCAAAAGGGCAAAAAGCACATTATCAGCACCGCCTTTGAGCACCACGCAGTACTGCACACTCTGAATAAGCTGCAAAAGCAAGGCTTTGAGATAACGCTTTTACCGATTTCCGAGGACGGCTTTGTGTCTCCGGACGATGTCGCCTCGGCGATAAGGGATGACACGGCTTTAGTCACCGTAATGTATGCAAACAACGAAATAGGAACTGTTCAGCCGATAGCCGAAATAGGCAAAATCTGTCGCGAAAAGGGAGTCCTTTTCCATACAGACGCAGTTCAGGCGGTAGGTCATATCCCGATAGACGTAAAAGCGCAAAATATTGATATGCTCTCGATGTCCGGTCACAAATTTCACGGGCCTAAGGGGACGGGCGCGCTCTATATAAGAAAGGGCATAAATCTGCCCAATCTTATTGAGGGCGGCGCTCAGGAGAGAAACCGCCGCGCCGGCACGGAAAACATTCCCGGAATTATGGGTATGGCGGCTGCACTCACCGAAGCTGTAAAAAATATGGATACGAACGCCGCAAAGGTCACCGCTCTTCGCGACAGGCTTATAGGCAAAATACTGGAAATTCCGCACAGCCGTTTAAACGGCTCCGTGGAAAACCGTCTGCCCGGCAACGTCAGCGTTTGCTTTGAGGGCGTTGAGGGCGAATCAATGCTGCTCTATCTCGATATGCACGGCATTTGCGCGTCATCGGGTTCTGCGTGCACATCGGGTTCACTCGACCCGAGCCACGTGCTCCTCGCAATAGGGTTGCCGCACGAGGTTGCCCACGGGTCTTTAAGGCTCAGCCTTTGCGAATACAATACCGAAGAAGAGGTGGATTTCATCGCCGAAACCCTGCCTCCGATAATAGAAAGATTGCGGTCAATGTCTCCGCTCTGGGAGAGACTTTGCCGTGAAAACAGCTTTTTCACTCCCGAAAAGCGTTAAAGAAAGGATTTAAAAAATATGGAATACAGCGCAAAAGTTCTTGAGCACTTCGCAAATCCTCACAATGTCGGAAAAATCGACGATGCGGACGGCATAGGTGAAGTCGGGAACGCCAAATGCGGCGATATAATGAAGATATATATAAAGGTGCAGGACGACATTATAACCGACGTAAAATTCAACACCTACGGCTGTGCCTCCGCAATAGCCACAAGCTCAATAGCAACCGATATGATAAAGGGCAAGCCCATAAGCGAAGCGTTAAAGCTCACAAACAAAGCCGTAGTGGAAGCTCTTGACGGTCTGCCCGCGGTAAAAGTGCATTGTTCGGTACTCGCAGAGGAAGCGATAAAGGCGGCAATCAAGGATTACTATGACAAAAACGGCATAAAATACGATGAAGAGCTTTTTAAGCCCGATAATTGCCACTACACGCACGAGCACTGAAACAAATAAAGACGCTGAAAAGGACTGTAAAACGATCGTTTTACAGTCCTTACATTTTTGCGGTATTAAAAATTAAACCTTTGCCGTATCGGCTACTTCGTCGTCATCGTCCTCACCGTCCGGAGTATCGTCATTTTGCGATGACGGCATAACATATATCTTAGGCTGATATTCACCGTATGTACTCTTTTCAACAACCACAAAGAAAATGGTTACTATCAGAAGATACGGTATAGGGCAGAAAATACCCGGATTTACAAGCGACATAAGCTCAAGGCTTATATATGAGAGAAAGACGGTCATATTAAAGAGCGTCGGTTTTCTCCAGAGGAGGAACATCCTCTTTATAAACTGATAAACATACGCCAAAATTCCGACTATACCCATACTTGCGGCTATCTGAATAGGCTCGCAATGATACCAGCATATTGAGAAATCCGCAGGGTCATATATGTCGGTATTTCCCATATACCCTATGCCTGTTCCGAATATCGGATGGCCGAGAAAATCCTTTATGCCGCGCTCATACTGGAAAACCCTCACTTCTTTTTGCTCACCGACGAGCACGCCGTTTATTGCGGACATAAGGCGGTCGAAAGTATAACCGAAAAACGAGAGGAACTCGCGGGAAAATATCATAAGCGCAAAGCAAATGCAGGCGAGAATGGCAATATAAGCAAAGCGTCTTTCCCTGTCGTAAAGGAAGAACAAAATGCAGCACATCATAAGTTCTATGGCGCCGAAGACAAGTCCGCCGCGCGAACCGGTCAGCAATATCGCAAAATAGAACAAAAATCCGAACATAATTGAATATGACTTTTTATTGCCGCGATAAAACGCAAACGGTATTGACAGCATCAAAAACGTCGAGCAATTGTTGCGCCACTGGAAATACAGAATGGTTTTTGTATCTATAACCTCATTTATATGCGTAAGGTAATACGATACCACCATAAAAGTACCGAAGCAGCCTATTATTACCATAATAAGAGACAGTTTATCCATAAGGGAATAATCCTTATGGACATTTATATGCGTGTTAAATACGGTATAGAGTAACAGCATACCTACGCCGAGCGCCAAAATGTAAAACACGGACGCGCCGCTGAAATACTCACGTTTTGAGATAAAACCGACTCCGCCGAGCATTACCGCAAGCGACACAAATATCATCGGCACCGTGAGGAAGCCCTTGAGCACGGGCTTTTTCCAATGCAAAACAAAGTGCATTATTACGCAGATTATCAGCACCACGCCGAGCGCCTTATACTGAATGAACACGCTGAAAGAGTTGTAGCATTTGGTTCCGATAAGGCACAGAAACAAAAACGGCGGAAACGGCGCCAAAAGGTCCTCACACAGAACAAGCGTAACGCCCGTAATGCACGCAAAAGTGAGCACACCGGCAACGGATATGTCAAAAATAACAAACACCGACGCCAGCGCAAAAAGCACCATTATATATCGCCCCGTGAGCATATACTCACCGATACGTGAGATTTTGGGCGAGTTGAAAAATTCAAGGATTTTTTTCATCTGCGCATACCTTTTCAGTTTATAGTTTAATGCTATTATATATTTTTTTCGTCAAAACGCAATAATTATTTCAAGACTATAACTATTATTACAAAAAGTTACAATCTTAAAATTGACACCATACTCTTGATTTTAGGCGCAAAATTTCGTATTATATCAGTATAACGTCGGCGCCGCAGGGCAAGACAATCCGATATTAAAACTTGAAAGAGATGTTTCAAATGATTAAAGACATTCAACAGGAAATTCTCAGGCTGAAAAAGGAAAAGGATATATGTATTTTGGCGCACAGCTATGTGGCGCACGAAATAATAGAAATAGCGGACTTTACCGGCGACAGCTATGCGCTTTCCGTAAAGGCGACAACCGCTCCGCAAAAGACCGTAATAATGGTCGGCGTCAGATTTATGGCCGAAACCGTTAAAATACTCTCTCCGGAGAAAAAGGTAATTTTGGCTCAGCCCATTGCCGGCTGCCCCATGGCGGAGCAAATGGACAAAGACCTTATCTGCGCCGTTAAAAAGGAATATCCCGATTATAAGGTTGTGGCATATATCAACACCACGGCAGACCTCAAAACCGTATGTGATGTGTGCGTGACCTCCTCCTCCGCAGTTAAAATCATTAAAAATACGGATGCACAAAACATACTGTTTATCCCCGACTGCAATCTCGGGCATTATGTCAGCGAGCAGATTCCCGAAAAGAACTTCAAGCTCCTGCACGGCGGCTGCCCCATTCACGCTTCCGTAAACGAAAGCGAAGCCGTCGCGGCTAAAGAAAAGCATCCGAATGCTCCGCTGCTTGTTCACCCCGAATGCGTACCCGATGTGGTTAAGCACGCCGACTATGTAGGTTCAACCTCGGGCATTATGGAATACGCCAAGAACAGCGATAAGAAAGAATTTATCATCGGCACGGAAATCAGCATAGCAGAGCATCTTCAATATGCCTGCCCCGACAAGAATTTCTATTATCTCTCCAAAAAGCTCATTTGCCCGAATATGAAGAGTTCAACGCTTATGGACGTCTACAACGCCGTAAGAGGCGTAGGCGGCGAAGAGATTGTTCTCGACGAGGACACAATCACAAAAGCGAGAGTTTGCATTGACGAAATGATAAGGCTCGGCGGCTGAGAATTTACGAAAAACTACGGGGTGGGAGGAAACTCCCACCTTAATTTATAAAGGAAAAACACAATGACAGACGAAAAGAAAAAAGTTATGGTTGCCATGAGCGGCGGAGTTGACAGCTCTGTTACGGCATATCTGTTACAGCAGGAGGGCTTCGACATAGTCGGCGTTACAATGAAGCTTTATACAAACGACGACATCGACTTTGTAAAGGACAAGACCTGCTGTTCTCTCGACGACGTAGAGGACGCCAAAAGCGTGGCGGCAAGGCTCGGGGCTTTACATTACACTCTCAATATGACCGAAGATTTCCGTGAGGACGTAATGGACAAGTTCGTCCGAAGCTACCGCCTGGGCGCGACGCCGAACCCCTGTATAGATTGCAACCGATATATTAAATTCGCTAAGCTCTTAAAAAAAGCCATAGAGCTCAAGATGGATTACATAGCAACCGGCCACTATGCGAGAATCGAAAAATGCGCGGACAGATACTTATTAAAAAAAGCGTTTGACGGGAACAAGGACCAGAGTTACGTCTTGTATTCGCTGACCCAAGAAGAGCTCAGCCGCACGCTGTTTCCGCTCGGAAAATATCACAAAACGGAGGTTCGCGAGATAGCCGAGGAGAACGGCTTTATAAACGCCAAAAAGCACGACAGCCAGGATATATGCTTTGTTCCCGACGGCAACTACAGCGCTTTTATAGAAAAATACACCGGAGAAAAATTTCCCCAAGGCGATTTTGTTGACAAAGCCGGAAAAAAGCTCGGTACGCATAAGGGAATAATCAGATACACGATAGGTCAGCGCCGCGGTCTCGGTCTGGCGTTGCCGCAGTCGATGTATGTATGCGAAAAGGACGTTAAAAACAACAGAGTTGTTTTAGGGTTTAACGAAGATCTGTTTTCAAAAGAAGTCTCCGTCGGAGACATAGTGCTCAGCGCCTGCGATTCTCTCGAAAAGCCCGAGCACCTCTGTGCAAAAATACGGTACAATCAAAAGGAACAGCCGGCAACGGTAATTCAGACCGATAAAGACAAGCTGAAAATCATTTTTGACGAACCGCAGAGAGCCGTTACAAAAGGTCAGGCTGCGGTTATATACGACGGCGACACGGTTATAGGCGGCGGCACTATTTTATAACCGCCGTACAAATCGGTGACTTAAATATGATTAAAATAAGACCTTTGGAAAAACAGGATATTCCCTCTGCCGAATATATATGTTTAATAACCGCGGCACGGAAAATTAAGGACACCCCCAAAAAAGCTCTTTGCACCCTTTTAATGTATAACCGCTGTTATACGAGAACCCAAAAGAGCAGCTGCTTTGTCGCCGAAAACGAAAGCGGCAGGGTCGTAGGGTACATTCTCTGTGCCGAGAGCTTGCCGAAATATCTCAAAAGCTTTTTCGGCACGGAGCTGCAAGAGATATTCAGGACAAGCTTTATATCGGGTATCGCATCATTTTTTGAGGCTGTCTCCCCTGCCGTATTTTCAGTCAAATACCCCGCTCATCTGCACATAGACATTTTACCGGAGTATCAGGGGCAAAAGGTCGGAACAGAGCTGATGTCCACCCTTAAAGAAAAGCTTATAAGCGATAATATAAAGGGCGTTATGCTTTGCACCGGAAATGGCAATGTACGTGCTGTTGAATTTTACAAAAAGAACGGCTTTAAAGTGATATTTAAGCTTTTCGGCGCCGTATTTATGGGGCTTAATTTACCCCGGTCGTAATTGTCAAAAAAAGTCGCAAAATTTTTTTAAAATTGCTTGACACAAAGGGTAACCTTTGCTATAATATTCACCGTCGCAAGAAAAGCGACACTACGGTTTGCGAGCGTGGCGGAATCGGCAGACGCGCACGTTTGAGGGGCGTGTGGTAATCCCGTATGGGTTCAAGTCCCATCGCTCGCACCAAAAACGACAAATCTCTTTTGAGATTTGTCGTTTTTATTTTTGTCTTTTATTTGATTACCGTTTTGTAAGTTTATGCGGCATTTGCCGGGAGAAATAACCAAGTTACAAACAAAAGACCGCAGAGAGCGTATTTGCTTTCTGCGGTCTTTTGGGTTTTTAATAAAAGATTATTCCTTTGACATATACTTTATGTAACGCTTAAAGAATTTAAGTGCGCCCTCCATGCAGTCCACGGGGATTCTCTCGTTTGTGGCATGGGTCAAAAGAAGATATTTTGTATCAACCTCAAACGGGGCGAAACGATAAATGCAATCACAGATATTCTCATAGTGATATGAGTCTGTGCCGCCCATAACAAGATACGGTGCAACTATATAGCTATTGTCGGTACGCATACAAAGCTCTTCAAGAATTTTAAAAGAGCGGCTGTCTGTGGGAGAAACCTTTGACGCCTCTTTGCCCTTGAGCAATTCTATTTCGATATCCTTTTTCTTTACAACCTTTTTGATGTGCTCTTTTACGTCCGCAAGAGTGGTTCCGGGCATCATACGGAAGTTTACCGTTATGCTGCTCTTCTGCGGAAGCACGTTGGCTGCGGGGCTGCCCTCTGCCATCGAAACACCCGTTGTGGTTCTTATAAGCGAAGCCGCAGGCGGGAATTTTTTCATAACAAGAGTAACAATCGGCTTTAAAAGCCAGAGATTACACGTAACTATTCTCGCGGGATACGATACGCGCTTACCGATTTTAGTAAAGAGGGCATATACAAAGTGAGGCATTTTAGCTTTGAACTGATGTCCCTCAAGGTCGCGCGTAACCTTGGCTATCTCACCTATTCCCGAATGTACCGGAGGCTGTGACGAATGGCCGCCCTTTGAGCGAACGGTGATTTTATAATCGGCATAGCCCTTTTCGGCAATACCTATGCCGGCAAGCTTTGTTTTGAGGATTTTCGGCACATCTACATTGAGTATGGCGCCGCCCTCGTCAATAACGCTGTCAAGCTTTACTCCGCGCTCTTCGAGGACTGCGGCAATTGAGCCTGCGCCCGAATTTGCGGACGCAACTATTTCCTCATTGTGACCGAAGCAGAGATAAACCGTTCTTTCGGGCTTGAAACCCTCTCCGAGAAGAGTCTCGACGGTCTGTATAACCGCGATAAGGTGGTTTTTCATATCGAGCGCGCCGCGTCCCCAAATGAATTCGCCGTCGTCATAGCCGTCAAACGCCGGATGCTCCCAATCATTTTCGGTGCCGTCGGCTATCGGAACAACGTCCTGATGGGCAAGCAATGCAATAGGCTCAAGGTCGGGGCGTGTGCCCTCCCATGTGAACAAAAGGCTCGCGTCGCTTATTTTCTCGTGCTTCAGGTTCTTGTAAACAAGCGGGAAACGCTCCTCAAGGAACTCATGGAATTTTTTAAACTCATTCCAATCAACGTCTTTCGGGTCGGGCTGAGATACGGTCTTAAACTTAATCGCATCGCTTAAATTTCGGCGGTACTCTTTAAGCTGTACCTTTTCATCCTCAAGCGGCTCATAGGTTTTTTTCTTCGGCACCCAAAATATCGCGCGAATAAGTGTTATAACTGTTATCGCGGCGAGGAAAATGAGTATCCCTATAAAGATTTTCATACTTTACCTCCTTATTTATTTATAAGCTTATTTAAACTCTCGTCGAGCAATTTCATTTTATCGGTGTACTCGCTGAGAGCCTTTCTCTGGGCTTCTACCACCTTTTCCGGAGCCTTAGCAACGAAATTGGGATTGTTCAGCTTGCCGTTTACAAAATCTATATCCTTTTGGAGCTTCTCTTTTTCCTTATTTAGTCTTGCTTTTTCTGCTTCGAAATCAACAAGCTCATCCATCGGGATATAAATTCTTGCGCTTTCGGTGATTATGGAAACCGCCTTATCCATACCGTCAAATTTTTCGCCGACGGAAACCTCGCTCGCAGACGCGAGACGCTTAAAGAATTCCGTGCCTTTTTTAAAGGTGTCGCCGTACGGAGTCTCGATAAACACCTGTGCCTTTTTAGAAGGCGCAACATTCATCTCGGCGCGGCGGTTACGTACCGCTTTTACGGCGGTCATAATTTTATTCATCTGCTCCTCTTCCTCGGGGAATGAGAGAGACTCGCTGAATTCAGCCCAGGGAGACAGCATTATCGTATCGCCGTCGTGTGGGAGAGTTTGCCATATTTCCTCGGTTATAAAGGGCATAAACGGATGTAAAAGCTTCAGCGTATTTGACATAACATATACGAGCACCGCTTTAGCCGTCTCTTTTGCCTTTTCGTCATCGCCGCCGAGACGTATCTTTGAAAGCTCTATATACCAATCGCAGAAAACATCCCATATGAAGTCGTAAAGCTTCTGAACCGCCATACCGAGTTCATATTTTTCAAGCGAGTCGGTGACGTCTTTTACGAGGTCGTTGTAAAGGCTGAGAATCCACTTGTCTTCGAGAGCAAGCCCATCGGGAATATGCGGAGCTTTTTCATCGTCGCCGAGGTTCATCAAAATAAATCTTGCCGCATTCCAGATTTTATTGGCAAAGTTACGGCTCGCCTCAACCCTCTCGTCTGAGAAACGCATATCGTTTCCGGGGCTGTTGCCGGTTGCAAGAGTAAATCTGAGCGCGTCCGCTCCGTATTTGTCGATTATCTCAAGCGGGTCAATGCCGTTGCCGAGAGACTTTGACATCTTTCTGCCCTGAGCGTCTCTTACAAGCCCGTGTATCAAAACCGTGTCAAACGGCGCCTTGCCCGTATATTTAAGCCCCGAGAATATCATACGGCTTACCCAGAAGCCTATAATATCATAGCCTGTAACAAGCGTATTCGTCGGGTAATAATGCTCAAGGTCGGCGGTCTTTTCGGGCCAACCGAGCGTTGAGAACGGCCAAAGTGCCGAGGAGAACCACGTATCGAGCGTGTCGGGGTCCTGTTTTACATTGCTGCTTCCGCAATGGGGGCAAGCCGTAATATCCGTCTTTGAAACCGTAGTGGCGCCGCAGTCGTCGCAGTACCATGCGGGGATACGGTGACCCCACCAGAGCTGACGCGAAATGCACCAATCTCTTGTGCCGCGCATCCAGCTCATATAATTCTTTTTAAATCTGTCGGGAACAAATTTGATGTCGCCCTTTTCGACAGCCTCTATTGCGGGTCCCGCGAGGGGTTCCATCTTTACAAACCATTGCTTTGACACCATAGGCTCAATATCGGTGTGGCAGCGGTAGCACGTGCCTACGTCATGCTTTAAAGGCTCAATACATTTGATGTATCCGCCGTCCTCAAGGTCCTTTACTATCGCCTTACGGGCTTCGAGGGTAGTCATACCGGCGTATTTTCCGCAGTCAAGAACCTCGGGCTCATCCTTTGAAGCCTTACCGCTGCGGCGAAGTTCATCGGCAAATTCCTTATCGGCCTTGCCCGTAAGATGACCGTCGTACGTAAATGTGCGCACAATAGGCAGATTGTGACGAAGTCCTACTTCAAAGTCGTTGGGGTCGTGTGCCGGAGTTATCTTAACTACGCCCGTACCCTTTGTCATATCCGCGTGCTCATCGCAGACTATCGGTATTTCCTTATTGAGCAGCGGTAAAATAACATGGCAGCCGTGGAGATGCTTATATCTCGGGTCATCGGCATTTATCGCAACCGCGGTATCGCCGAGCATGGTTTCGGGTCTTGTTGTGGCAAGCTCAAGCTTTTCTCCCGTCTCCTTTACCGTGTAAAGAAGATGCCAGAAATTGGATTCCTTTTCCTCATATTCAACCTCGGCGTCGGAAATTGAGGTGTTACAATGCGGACACCAGTTTACCATACGGTTTCCGCGATAAATGAGCCCCTCGTCATAGAGCTGTACAAAAACCTCGCGTACCGCTTTGCTGCAGCCCTCGTCCAAGGTAAAGCGTTCTCTGTCCCAATCGCAGGAAGAGCCCATTTTTTTGAGCTGCTCTATTATTCTGCCGCCGTACTTTGCTTTCCAGTCCCATGCGCGCTCAAGGAATTTATCTCTTCCGATGTCCTCTTTGGTTATGCCCTCTTTACGCATAGCCTCTACTATTTTGGCTTCCGTCGCTATTGACGCATGGTCTGTGCCGGGAACCCAAAGGGTGTCGTAGCCTGCCATACGGTGATATCTTATCAGTATATCCTGAAGAGTATTATCAAGCGCATGGCCCATATGGAGCTGACCCGTAATATTGGGAGGCGGAATAACTATTGTATAGGTCTTTTTCCCCTCCTGCCGCTCGGCATGAAAATACTTATGCTCGAGCCATGTCTTGTAAATACGATCCTCAACATTTTTGGGGTCGTACTTTTTTGCAAGTTCCTTGCTCATAATTTATCCTCCTGTAAAAAATACAACACTTTTATAAAAATAAAAAAGCCTCATACTCTCGTATGAGGCGAAATTACCGCGGTACCACTCATTTTGCCGTAAAAACGGCCGCTTTATGCCTTTAACGGAGGCAAACCGTCTTTGCTTAATACAGTTTCGGCAAAGACGCTCAAAAGCGACGACGGAAAACGCCGCATACCGCTTCGCACCGAACAGCGGCTCTCTTAAAATGCGTATCGCTTCCCTTAAACTTTTTCAACGCGTTTAAACTATTTATAGTATTTTATCATTCCGTACCCGTTATGTCAAACAAAACTATTTGTTTCCCACGGTTATTTTATCTCTGTATTCCGATAAGAACAGCCTTATATCGTGGCTTGTATCGGGAGAACCGTTTACGGTGATATTTTCGGCGCCATAGATGAAACGGCTAACCGTATCCACACAGTCCTCATCCATATTTTCTTTTGTGGTAAACGAAAACTCAAACGGAGTTTTATCTTTATTGGTTACGGTCAGAGTATCGGTCTTTTGATAGAATGTTGGATAATATCCGCCCGACGAAGTCGGTACAAGGTCAAACTGATATTTGTTAAAATCATAGAACCATGCGCTTGCCGTACCCTTTACGGTTACATTGTATATTCCGTCGTACGGTGTGTCGCCCTCGGTTTTGGTGACGGTTATGCTGTTGATTTTAAAGTTTATTTTATGCCATCTGTTTTTATAGAGATTGCAGCCTACAACGACGAGCCATACAAATAAAGCCGCGACAAAGATGCCGAGTACGGTAACGGCTGCCTTTTTCTTTTTTGTTTCCATTATATATAATACCGTCCTTATTTCCGTGTAATACTCAATATTATAATCAAATTCGTCAAAAATGCAATATTTATATTGTTTTTATTGATTTTTAATATAATCTATCAGGGCTTTTGCGCTACACTCGGGCAGCACAAGCTCGTTTTGCGGTTCGGGAATATCCGAAAGACGGTGCGCGTCGGAATTTACAAAAAGCTTCATATTGCCAAGGCACGGATTTTCAGCCGAAAGCTTTTTTTCGTCTGCATACCGAGACAGACCCGCCGCTTTGAAAATCGGAGTTTCGGGGAATGCGCCGAGAACAGACAAGATGCTGTAAGAGCTTCTGTCTATATGCGCCGGGAAACACACGCCGCCGTATGATGAGACCGTTTTTACGATTTCGCTCTCGGTAATATCCGACGCCACGGTCAAAAGCCGTTTTTCGTACCCTATGATATTGTCCTCTTCGTCAGTTATAATCTGTTCGCCGAATATTTCGGGTCGGTTTTTGACATCGGGCATTTCGCCGTAAACAAAATCCGAAAAATCCATTGCGGCGTCAAGCGACGGAAAAAGACAGATGTTATGTATCTCCTCGGCGGTGCAAAGCTCCATTCCCGGCACAACGGTAATGCCTGCCGCTTCGCCGACCTTTACTGCCGCAGGGCAATTAAGACACGAATTATGGTCCGTTACGGCTATCAAATCATATCCGAGAAGCTTCGCTAAATTTACCGCATTATACGGCGTCATATCGTTTTCTCCGCACGGCGACAGGCACGTGTGCATATGAAGATCGACTTTTATAATCATAGCAGTTTTGAAAGCCGGGCAGAGAGTGAAAATGCACTTTCGGCAGATGTCAATATGTTAACGCCCTGTTCTTTTGCCTTTTCGAGCGCGTCCTTGTCAAGCGGCGAATTTTCGCAGAGAACTATTGCCGCACAGTCCGAAAGCACCGCCACCGCCACGGCATTTACGTTGCCCATAACGGTAAACCAGCAGTCGCCGCACTTTGCATGGGACATAACAAAGCTCAGCAAATCGCCGCAGTAACCGCCCTTAACCTCTTTTGACGGCTCAGACTCGTTTAAAAACTCCAAACCGAGTTTTTCAGAAATTTCTTTTATGTTCATATTTTCTCCGTTTCACTCGTTTTTCTCCGTCTTTCTGAACGGCGCAGGTATAGGAATATAGTTGTTTTTATCGGTATTTTCACGCGAGAAGAAAACGCAGTCCTCAATGGACGCTTTTCCGCGGACTATATCCTCGGCAAGGTCGCTGCAGGACGGTGCTCCGCACGTTCCGCAGTCAAGCCCCGGCAAAGAGTTTTCTATTCTCTTCATTTCGCCCATTTTTTGCAAAGCCTCGCCCATATCGTCGGAAAGGCGCATAACCGGCAGTTCTTTCAGCGGATTATCCCAGCGCATATACCGCGGCACACTTTTTATATCGAGGTGGTTGCACGACACCGGCATATATTTTCTGAGATGCTGTATGCGTGCCTTTGCGACATACGGATTTTCAACCGTCAGCGGTCCTCCGACGCAACCGCCGGGGCAGGCGTTAAGCTCGATAAAATCAAGGTCCGACAGCTTCTCGTCCTCTATCTCTTCAAGCACCTTTATAACATTTTCTATACCGTCCGCCGCCAAATAGCGGTCGGTAAAAAGCGCCGCGGCTTCGCCGCCCGACGACGCCCACGAGACGCCTATTATGCCCGAATCGCGCAGCGGCTCGGTCTTTTCGGTGTTTTCCATTTCGTGCAAAAGAGAGGGGTAAATATCCTTTATGCCGAATACCCCGTCCACATTGGAGCCGTTGTTGCATATAGGCTGTTTTATGGCTGTAATTTTTGCCGTACACGGCGTTATAAAAAATATTCCTATATCGGATTTTCGGTATCCCGTATTTTTGACGGCACACTCTCTTGCAAGGCGCGCCGCCTCCTCCATAGGGGGATTAAAATCAAGCACATTTTCTATAAGATTCGGGAAGCGCACTCTTATGAGCCTTACAACGGCAGGGCACGCCGAAGATATTACGGGCTTTTTCCTGCCCGAATGTGACAGTTCGGCTCTTGTGGCTTCGGACACGATTTCGGCGCCCTTTGACACCTCAAATGCATCGTCGAAGCCGAGTTTTTTAAGCGCGGTCAGCACATAATCGGTATCATCGAGATTATTAAACTGACCGTACAGCGCAGGCGCAGGCAGAGCTATGCGGTACTTGTATTTTTGAAGTTCGTCAAAGGAATATTTTTCGGCATACTTTGCGTGATGCGGACAAATTCTGATACATTCGCCGCAGTCTATGCACCGCTCCGAAATTATATATGCCTTACCGCGGCGTACTCTTATAGCTCCCGTCGGGCAACGCTTTATGCAATTGGTGCATCCCATACACTTATTTTCGTCCAGACGCACGGAATGAAAAAAGCCGCTCTTTTCCATCGCAGTTACTCCGTATTTATAAAAATTATCTGTTTGTGTACACTTTGAGCCGCATTGTTGTGCCTTTGCCGACAAAAGTATCTATTACCATTTCATCGGTATACTTTTTTATATTGGGAAGTCCCATTCCGGCGCCGAAGCCGAGAGCGCGGACATTATCGGGCGCCGTGGAATACCCCTCTTTCATCGCGAGCTCAACGTCGGGTATTCCGGGTCCGTCATCCGACAGAACCATAGAGATAACATCGGGGTCGATATCCACATCTATCCTGCCGCCGCCGGCGTGTATTACCATATTTATTTCGCCCTCATACAAAGCTATTACGGTATTTCTGATTACCTCGGGTGAAAAACCGAGCTTTTTAAGGTGAGCTTTTACGTCTCCCGACGCCTCGCCCGCCCTTGTAAAATCGTCGCCCGGCACATCATAATGAAGCGTTATAACGCTCATTTTGACTCACCTCCGCAAAGCCCGTTTTCATACAGCATACCGCACGAGGAAAACATAGGATGACTCGTTGACAGCAAAACCATACCGAGGCTTTTTGCAAGCTCCGTCATATCGCGGTCGGGGCGCTTGCCTCGCACAAAAACCACGCATTTCATATCCATCATCTCGGCGGTTCTTATCACCTGCGGATTTACAAGCCCCGTCAGCAGAACCGCCTGATGTTTGACAAACGCCAAAACGTCGCTCATCATATCGCTGCCGCACGCCTCGCTTACCTCTCTGTCAAGGCAGTCGCCGCCGCAAATAACCTCGGCGGAAAGTATGTTTTGTATTTCTCTGACAGTCATATATAAGACCTCCGAAAGAGTTGTGTTTACAATTATACATAAAAAATATCATATTTTCAAGGAATAAAAAGTAATTTTGCATAAAAACGGCGGACTGCCAAGTGAAATCACTTCACAGTCCGCCAAGCACAGATAATATTATTTATATAATTAAGACTTTACGACGTTTCCGCCAACCATAACAAATGAAACATTTATGTCATCGTCAAACATAATAAGGTCGGCATCAAAGCCCCTTGCGATTTTGCCCTTTACAGCGTCAATCCCTATGATTGAGGCAGGGGTGAGCGAAGCCATTTTTACCGCGTCACAGAGCGGAACACCGACTTTTTTATACATATTTCTCACAAGCCTGTCGGTTGTGGCGACGCTGCCTGCTATGCAAGAGCGGTCGGCAAGCTTCATAACGCCGTCTTCGTAAATCGCCGGAACGCCGTTTTTCTGCATAACAAGCGTTCCCTCTTTTGTGTCCGTCGCCGAATACTCAAGCCCGTCGGTGATAAGATACATTTTATCGGCGCCCTTGCATTTGTAAATCAGTTTTAAAACGCCCAGGGGCAGATGGCACAAATCGGCTATTACCTGAACCGTCAATTCATCGTGAGTAAGCGCCGCCTCAACCGTGCCCGCGTGCCTGAAAATTCCGCGTTTATAGCACGACGTACAGGCGTTGTACAGGTGCGTCACATCGGAATATCCGTGTTTTACAGCCTCTTCCGCCGTATCGTAATCCCCCGAAGAATGAGCTATCGAGGCTACTATGCCTCTCTTTTTAAGCTCTTCACCGAGCTTCATTCCGCCGTCGGTTTCGGGAGCCGCCCCCATTATTTTGAGCCCGTCCCACAAATCGAGCAGACTCTCGTATTCATTTTGCGACGGCACCAATATGTTTTCGGGGCTTTGCGCTCCGCACATTTTCGGCGACAGGAACGGCCCCTCAAGATGTGCGCCGAGAATATTTGACGTTTTACAAATTCGCTTTGCCTCTTTGATATTTAAAAGCGCGGTTTTAAGTTGGGCGATAGGCGCGGCAAGCGTTGTCGGCAATATGGACGTGGTGCCGTAATTCATATGAGCCGTTGCCATTTTTACAATATCCTCGGGCGTGCCCATGGCGGAATAACCGCCGCCGCCGTGAACATGCAAATCTATAAATCCGGGGGAGAGATATTTGCCCTTTCCGTCGATTATCTCTTCGTTTTCGGTTTCGCAGGCTGTTTTACCGACTTCGGCTATCTTGCCGTCGGCTATTCTGACAAAACCGTCCGTTATTTCTTTTTCACCGATTATTTTTACGTTCTTTATCAGCAATTCAAACTGTCCTTTCCGCCTTTTAAAGTTCACGGGATAAATCCGCGGTATAGCAAAGTATTCCGTTATCCGTTATATCGACTATGCCGTAAGAGCCGTCGCGTATGCTGCCGGGGCACATCACATACATATTGTCAATATACTCCGATTTCGGGATATGGGTGTGGCCGTATAAAACTATGTCGGCGCATTTTTCTTTTGCGGCGAGCAAAAGCTCCTCGGTGCCGTGCTTTACCCCTCTTGTGTGCCCGTGGAGAATAAACACGGTTTTTCCGCCGCAAACAAACGTCTCTTCGCTCGGCAGGCTCGAATAAACATCGCAGTTTCCCCTAACCGAATGCACCTCTTTAAAGGATATCAAATCCTGCATTTCTTCGCATCGAAAATCCTCTTCGCCGTCGCCGAGGAATACGATAACATCGGCGTCTCTGTGCAGCTTTACCGCCATCATAAGCGAGATTTTGTCACGGTGCGAATCCGAAAGCACAAGTATTCTCATTCATAAAACCCCCGTGAAATTCATACTATACATTATACCAAAATACGGAGGTAAAATCAATGCAGAACGACAACATCGACGAGATAATAGACGGTATTAAAAACCAAAAATCAAAAAAGGGCGCAGAAAAATTTTTAAAGAACAAGCTGTCGCCCGAGCAGTCGAAAAAGCTCAGCGACGTTTTGAGCGATGAAAACGCCTTAAAAAATCTGCTGTCAAGCGACAGAGCCAAGGAACTGTTTAAAAAGCTCGGCGGCAAAGACGCGGAATAAAACACACCGAAAGGACAATTCTTATGGATAATATAAGCGACCTGCTGTCCTCGATAAGCCCTGAGGATATGGAGAGACTTAAAAATGTCGCGTCAAGCCTTATGTCACAGAGCGGCTCCGAGCCGTCATCCGCTCCGAAAGAGCAGGGCAGCGGCGGCAGCCGAAATGCACCTAATACCGATATGTCGTCACTTTTCGGCGACGATATGACTAAAACTCTGATGACCGTAGCCTCACAGATGAATAAAGAAGACGACAATACAAGGTTTATCTCCGCTCTTCGCCCTCTGCTGAGCGAAGACAGGCGCAAAAAGGCGGATGAAGCCATGAAATTTTTAAAGCTGATGGAGATGCTTCCGCTGCTGAAGGGGTTTTTTAACATATGAAAGATTACAGCTATTCCGAGCTTAAAGAAATGCAGGAGCGAGCCATGGAGCGAGTACGCGCCATGCAGCAGCGCGCAAGCGAGACCGTCTCAAGAGAAAACTCGGTGCAGGAAGAGACTTCAAAGCCCACTACCGTGCCGGAACAAAACACATATACAAAGCCGCACCATATAAAAATGCCGGCAAATATGCCCCCGCGCGACGGCTTTCGGTACGAGAGCACCGAAGAAAACCGCAGTACCGAAAGAACCCCCGACAGCCGCACTCAAAATCCGTTTTCCGCCGCGGCAAACGAAAACAATATTATAGAAAGTCTTTTAAACGAACCCGACAGAGCTATGCTGCTGCCGCTTTTGCTGCTTTTAAAGTCGGAGGGCTCAAATGAAGCGCTGCTTATGTCGCTTCTCTACATAATGTCATAAAACAAAAAATGAGGGCTGTAAAAACTTTCGCTTTTACAGCCCGTTAAATTTAGTGTATTCGGTTAATCAGTCCTCTTTGAAGAGCTGAGTGGAAAGATAACGCTCGCCGGTATCCGGTAAAATCGCAACTATGGTCTTGCCCTTGTTTTCGGGACGGCGTGCGAGATCTGTGGCAGCCTTAACAGCAGCACCCGAAGAAATACCTACGAGAACTCCGTCGGATTTTGTAATTGCACGACTGTAAGCGAATGCATCGTCATTTTCTACCGTGATAACCTCGTCATAAATTTTGGTGTCAAGCGTATCCGGTACGAAGCCGGCGCCGATACCCTGAATCTTATGCGGACCCGATTTGCCCTCGGAAAGTACGGGAGAGGTTGCAGGCTCAACCGCAACTACCTTAATATCGGGATTTTTGCTCTTTAAGAATTTGCCTGTGCCCGAAAGTGTTCCGCCCGTGCCTACGCCGGCAACAAGAATATCAACCTTACCGTCGGTATCGTTCCAGATTTCGGGACCGGTGGTCTCAAAATGCGCTTGGGGATTTGCGGGATTTACAAACTGACCGGGAATAAAGCTGTTGGGAGTCTGCTCATGAAGTTCTTTGGCTTTTTCAATTGCGCCTTTCATACCCTTTGCACCGTCGGTAAGGACGAGCTTGGCACCGTAAGCCTTCATCAGAAGTCTGCGCTCAACGCTCATGGTTTCGGGCATTGTGATGATTATCTTATAACCTCTTGCCGCCGCAACGGAGCTGAGACCTATTCCGGTGTTGCCGCTTGTGGGTTCGATAATGGTTGTGTCTTTATTTATAAGTCCTTTAGCTTCTGCGTCATCGAGAATTTTCTTTGCTATTCTGTCTTTAACGCTTCCTGCGGGGTTAAAGTATTCAAGCTTTGCAAGTATTTTTGCTTCAAGGTTATTTTCTTTTTCGTAATTTGTGAGTTCCAAAAGCGGTGTGTTACCTATAAGATCGGTGAGGCTTTTATATATTTTTGACATAATGATTATCTCCTTAATATTTTGTAATAAAATTATTTAACGGCTTTGAACGCTTCGTCAAGGTCGGCTATGATATCGTCTATGTGCTCTGTGCCTATTGAGAGGCGGATGGTATTGGGGCGGATACCCTGCTCCAGCTTTTCTTCATCGCTGAGCTGCGAATGAGTGGTTGAAGCCGGATGAATGACAAGCGATTTAACATCGGCAACATTTGCAAGAAGAGAGAATATCTCAAGATGATCTATGAACTTCTTTGCGGTTTTATCGTCGCCCTTTATCTCAAATGTGAATATTGAGCCGCCGCCGTTCGGGAAATATTTGTCGTAAAGGCGTTTCTGCTCGCCGCTCGCGAGCGACGGATGATTTACCTTTTCGACCTGCGGATGATTATTGAGGTATTCTACTACCTTGAGTGCATTTTCGGTATGGCGCTCAACGCGAAGAGAGAGCGTCTCAAGGCCCTGCAGGAAGAGGAATGCGTGGAACGGAGAAATTGTAGCGCCCGTATCGCGGAGAAGTATTGCGCGAACCTTGGTGACAAAAGCCGCAGCTCCGACATCTTTTGCAAAGCTTACGCCGTGGTAGCTGGGATTCGGCTCGACGAGTGACGGGAATTTGCCGCTGCCGATCCAATCAAATTTACCGCTGTCAACAATTACGCCGCCTATTGCGGTGCCGTGACCGCCTATAAACTTGGTAGCCGAATGAACGACTATATCCGCGCCGTACTCTATGGGTCTTACAAGATAAGGTGTTGCGAATGTATTGTCAACAACAAGCGGAATCTTGTGCTTATGTGCAACCTTTGCTATTTCCTCTATATCGGCAACATTTGAATTGGGATTGCCGAGAGTCTCTATATAGAGAAGCTTTGTATTATCCTGAATGGCATTTTCAAAATTGCTTATATCGTCGGGGTCTACAAAGGTGGTGGTGATACCGTAATCGGGAAGCGTATGCTCAAGAAGATTATATGTGCCGCCGTAGATTGTGTTTGAAGCGACAACGTGATCGCCTGCGACCGCAAGAGAGCGGATGGTGTAATCAATAGCCGCAGCGCCCGACGCCGTGGCAAGTGCCGCAACGCCGCCCTCAAGAGCTGCTATTCTCTTTTCAAATACGTCCTGAGTGGAGTTTGTAAGTCTGCCGTAAATATTGCCTGCGTCTTTAAGAGCGAAACGAGCTTCGGCTTCGTCGGAATTCTTAAAAACATAAGATGTTGTCTGATATATCGGAACCGCTCTTGCGCCCGATGCAATATCCGCTTCTTCCTGACCTACGTGGAGCTGTAAAGTTTCGAATTTATAATTTTTGTTACTCATTTTATGTACCTCTTTCAATAATTCTTAAATAGTATAGTGTTTTGTTAAATTTAAGGGTCAACAGGTACACATTCGGCTGTTTCTCCAGTTACATTGTCTTGATTTTATTTTGTTAAGATCAGCCATTAAAACAGCCTCCTTTTTGAATGTCTTATTTCCTATCGGATTAGTATGGTATCAATATATCACACTTTCCTAAGGTTGTCAACAAAAATCTTAAAAATTTTTTAAAAAACATAGAATTCATTGACTTTAAGCGAAATACGGAAATATAATCGGAAGTGAAAATCCGTACCGACTTTTGCGGTACTGCCATTACAGCTTTTCGGAAGGTGATAATTTGTCAAAGCACAGACGGCGTAAAACGGCGCACAAAGGAAAAAGCTTCGGTAAAATTCCGTTTTTTGTACTCATACTTTCGTTTGCGATATTTACGGCGCTGCTTGTCACCGCCGCGGTACATATACCGCAAAAAAGCGGCAACACGGTCTGCATAGACGCAGGCCACGGCGGATATGACGTAGGCGCGACGAACGGCGAAAGATACGAAAAAGACGATAATCTGCGCCTTGCAATGGCTGTGGAAACCGAACTAAAAGCCCGCGGAATAAACACAATAATGACAAGAAACGACGACACATATGTATCGCTTGAGGAGCGCTGTAAAAAAGCCAATAAAAAGAAAGCCGACCTTTTTATATCCCTGCACCGCAACAGCGCCGAAAGCGGCTGCGGCTTTGAAGTGTGGATACTTAAAAGCGCACCGCAAACCGATTCGCTGCTCGCCGAAAACGTAATGAAGTCTCTCGACGAAGTCGGAATATCCAAAAACAGAGGCGTAAAAAGCGGAATAGCAGGCAAGGGAAACAACTATTATGTAAATAAGAACACCGATATGCCGAGCTGTCTTGCGGAGATGGGATTTATCACCGACGACGGCGACAACGCGCTTTTTGACAAAAACCTGCAAAGCTATGCGTCAGCAATAGCCGACGCTGCCGAAGCCACACTCGACGAAATAAAAAATTAATATGCGCGCCGTTTTTTCGGTCGGCAGGATAAATAATAATGGTGGAAATTATTATATATATATGATAAAATAAATTGTTATTTAATAATATTAACGGAGAAAGCAATATGAAAAGCACAAAAAAAGCACTTCCTTATATAACGTCTCTTATACTTATTTTATCGCTGATATTTTCCTCCTGCGGTTCTCCCGATGTCACGGTCAAAACGAAGGTATCGGTTCTCTCGACAGTTTCCGGAGACTATACGGATAACGGCTTTCACGTTATAAACAAAGACAATATGATATTTGTAACCCAGTCGGGTCTTATAGAGCTTTACTATGACAAAACCACGGGTGCCGTCGCGGTAAAAGAGACGTCCGAGGGAAAATTTTGGTACTCTATGCCGCTTGCCTCCTCCGACGAGAGCGAGAGCAGAGCGTATGTTCTCAGCGCGGTGCTCTCAAAGGACGGCAAAAAATATATACTGAATTCTCAGGATAACTCCGTAGCGTTTTCTTCTTTTGAATTTAAGCCCGTCAGCAACGGACTTCAGGTAACATACAATATGGCGCCCGATAAGGACAGCGCCGTAAACGGACCTCAGGGCGATACGCCGTATGCGTCGGTAACGGTAAACTACACGCTCTCGGACGGAGTTATGGACGTCAAAATAAACTGCGGCGACATAAAGGTTTCGGACGGATATGCGCTCGAAAAAATAAATCTTTTAAGCTACTTCGGCGCCGAAAAAGATTTTTCGGACGGAGACTTTATTCTTTTGCCCGACGGCAGCGGTTCGCTTATGATGTCGGGAAGCAAATCCGAATATCCCGAAAAAAGCTTTAAGGTTTACGGCTCCGACCCTGCGGTAAAAGACACGGCGGCAGACGAGAGCAAGATAAACGCTTCGGCTCTGCTCGGATTTTTCGGAATGAAACAGCAAAACAGCGCTTTTGTGGCACTTATCACAAAGGGTGACACCATAGCCTCGGTGGATTCGGTTCAAAAAAGCGGCGGTGACAAATACGACCGCGCAGGCACGTCGTTCACAATTACCGATGTATCTTATGTCGGTGCGAGGAGCAAAATGACAAAGTATGTCGGCACGCCGTACAACGGCGAAATCAACGTATGCTACCGTTTTCTCACCAACAAGAACGCGAGCTACTCCGGTATGGCAATAGCCTGCCGCGAACAGCTCATAAGAAACTCCGTTTTATCCACGAGAACGGTAACTTCGTCGGCCCACCTGCCGTTTGCGCTGACAATACTCGGCACGGCGCAAAAGAGCGGCGGCAGATACGCAAGTCTCACAACATTTGACCAGGCGTATGACCTTCTCAATATGCTCAAGGCAAAGAGCGTAAACAACATATCCGTACGTTACTGCGGAGTGCTTGACGGAGCAAATAACCAGGAGCTGCTCTCGGGCGCCTCGGCGATAAAAAAGCTCGGCAGCAAAAAATCATTTGAGACCTTAAAGCAGTATGTCGAAACACAAAAATTCGATATGTACGGCGATGTAAGCACGGTTATTTTTTCAACCGGGGCAAATTCCGATAAAAGCGCTCGCGATATGTCGGGCAAAAAGCTCACGATTGAGACGCCCGATAAATTCAGCGCTCTGTCAAAGAAAAATACGACCGAGAGTTACGCCCTGGCTCTTTCAAAAATCGAGAAAAATATTACCGATTATGTAAACAATACAAACGATTATGTTTTTGACGGCTACTGCGTAAACGACGCCGGCAGACTTCTGTACTCCGACTTTTCACTCATCGGTCAAAACAGGGATACAGCAGTTCAGACCGTTTCAAAGGGAATCGAAAAGCTTTCGAACGGGCACGACCTGATGATATGCGGCGGCAATTTTTATCTGCTGAAAAACGCCGACTTTGTCTCGGGTCTTTCATACGAAACGGCGTATCCTCAGAGCGATTCGTACTCTTCGGTTCCGTTCGTCGAAATGATACTTCACGGCATTTCCGACTACACCCTGACCCCGATAAACCTTGCCGACGACAGCGAAACGGCGTTTTTGAAATCGCTTGAATACGGCGCAATACCGTCTTACGAATGGTACTGCTCAAAAACAGGCAAATCGGAGCTTGACGAAAAATACAACTATGAAAATCAGCTCAACTCAGCCGCCGAAAAATATCAAACGGCAGACTCCGTTCTCGGCAATCTCCGCAATGCGAGAATGACGGCGCACTACAAGGTTCAGGACGGAGTTTACTGCACCGAATACAATAACAGTATTATAATTTACTTTAACTATAACGATACGGCGGTAACCGTTAATTCTCTCACGGTTGAGCCGAAAAGTGTAATGAGAGTTAACTGACGCAAAATAAAATGAGGTGAAAATATGAGAATAACGGACGGCTTGTCGCCGAAAAAGGTATTTTACTATTTTGAAGAGATTTCAAAAATCCCGCGCGGTTCGGGCAACACAAAAGAAATAAGCGATTACTGCGTGAAATTTGCCGAAAGCCACGGATTTAAATATTTGCAGGACGACAGCAACAACTGCATAATTTTTGCGCCCTCGGTCGGCTGTGACAAAACGGAGCCGATACTGCTCGCAGGGCATCTTGATATGGTTTGCGAAAAAGCTCCCGACTGCACAAAGGATATGGAAAAAGAGGGCGTTGAGCTTACGGTTGACGGCGACAGTATTTCGGCGGTGGGCACTACGCTCGGAGCCGACGACGGAATCGCCGTTGCCATGATACTTGCGCTTCTCGACTCCGACAATAAAAGACCGCCCGTAGAGGCAGTCTTTACAACGGACGAGGAAACAGGCATGGACGGTGCAAAAAACATTGACATATCAAGCCTTCGCGGTAAAATGATGATAAACCTCGACTCCGAGGATGAGGGCGTATTTACAGTAAGCTGTGCAGGCGGAAACAGAACACGCTGTATACTGCCCGTAAAGAGAGAAGAATACAGCGGTGAAGCATTTAAAATAACCGTTTCGGGGCTTAAAGGCGGACACTCCGGTGCCGAAATACACCGCGGCAGAGCAAATGCCGATATGCTCCTCGGCAGGATACTTAACTACGCGCTGTCTGTTTGCGACGTAAGGGTAATAAGCGTTGACGGCGGACTTAAAGACAATGCGATACCGACAAGCGCCGAGGCGGTTGTCAAAACGCAAGAGCCTGAAAATCTCAAAAAAGCTGTTTGTGAAATAAGTGAAGTAATAAAGAACGATTATGCGTCCGTTGACGGCGGAATCGTTATAGATATAAAAGAGGCATTTCCAAAAGAGAAAGCCGCGGACAAAGATTCCACCGAAAAAATTGCGGCTATGCTGTCATCTCTCCCCTGCGGGCTTATTTCAATGAGCCGTGATATAGAGGGTCTGCCCGAGACATCGCTCAATCTCGGCATATTAAAGACAGAAGAAACCAAAGTTTCGGCGGAATTCTGTATAAGAAGCAGCGTTTTGCTGAAGAAAGAGGAGCTAAAGAGCCGTCTCGCTCTGTTTATGAAAGCCATAGGCGGCACCGTGGTTTCATTCGGCGATTACCCCGCATGGGAATATAAAAAGAAGTCGCGTCTGAGAAATGTTATGACGAGAGTTTACACGGAAATGTATAAAAAAGAACCTGTTATAACCGCTATACACGGCGGCGTTGAGTGCGGTCTGTTTTCGGATAAAATAGACGGGCTTGACTGTGTTTCGATAGGTCCCAACCTTAAAGACATACACACTTATCACGAGAGTATGAGCATTTCTTCCGTAAAAAGAACATGGGAGTTTTTGCTCGAAGTTCTGAAAGAGCTTGCAAGCGCTTCATAAGTATCGGTGCCGCACCGAACGGCGACAATGCCGAATTTAACAGATAAAAAGCAAAGGCGAAGCCCTCCGACAAAAACGGAGAGCTTCGCTGTTTTTTATTTATTTGATTTTTAAAAAGGTTATTTCAATGCGTTTTCGGTAATGCGGCGCATTTCGTCCATTTTCTTTTCCATATCGGCTACAAGGGCAAACTGCGTTTTTGCCCTTACGAGGTTGTGCTCCGGATAATCGGTTTTGAAATAGACGTCTCCGTTTAAATAGTCGCCGAGAAAGCGTATACCGCATTCATATGTCATAAGCTTAGACGAAAACGCCATATACTCCGTCTCGGTTTCGGTAAGACTGTCTTTAGCGGAGCTTAAATACCCCCTTGTGTATGCTTCATACAGCGGCAGGCTGAGCGAAACCTTGGAAACATCTTTTTCGTCCTCCGCAGCCGTATTCGCGCCGAAACGTATGCTGTCGCCGAAATCGTAAAGCGAGAGCCCCGGCATTACCGTATCAAGGTCTATTATACAAATCCCGTCGTTTGAATCCTTATCAAAAAGAATATTGTTAAGCTTTGTGTCGTTGTGAGTGACGCGCAGCGGCAGACTGCCGCGGTCTATAAGGTCCAAAAGAACGTGCGTATCGTTTTCTCTTTCAACGGCAAACTCAATAAGCTCGCATACATTTTCGGCTCTGCCTGCTCTGTCTTCTTTTACCGCAGACCGAAAGTCAAGAAATCTTGAGTATGTATCGTGGAACTTCGGAATGGTCTCAAAAAGGCTGTCGATAGGATAATCGGAGAGCTGGCGTTGGAATTCACCGAATGCTCTGCCGGCATTTTTGAACACCTCGGCGGAGTCGATTATATTGCAGGTATAAACCTTATCTATATATTTGTATACGCGCCAGCAATCGCCGTTTTCATCGCGGAAATAATATTTGCCGTCCGCCGCTTTAAGAAAAGTCAATGTTCCGCGGTCGGCGTCCTTGCCCGTTTTTAAAAGAGCGGAGCGAATATGCGTTGTAACTCCGACGATATTGCTCATCAGCGCGTCCGGGTCTTTAAATATAGCGGTATTTATTTTTTGAAGCGTATATTTTACCGTATTGCCGTTATCGTCAAACGATATAACGTAAGTGGAATTTATATGCCCGTCGTTAAGGGCGGTATAATCTTTAAAATCTCCGTTAATAGAAAAGTTAGCGGTAATACTGTCAATATCAAAAGGTAATGCAGACAAATTAAACACGCCTTTCCGAAATTGCTTTTTAGTAAAGTTATTTTATTATATTATTTAATGGACGGTAAGTCAACATTTTTCGACATACAAGCGTTTTACACAGTGTATGTGTTACAATGATGTGTGACAAAAGTGGAAATAAAAGTAGCGAATAGAGCGAACCTGTGTTAAGGTAGAGTTGCCTAAACAAAACCGAAAGACAGGAGAGCCTATTCGCTAT
>ERZ808242.107-NODE-107-length-63914-cov-19.424216_pt1 | contig 63914 bp, 54 predicted proteins | sample MGYA00521244_ERZ808242 | MGnify/ENA primary metagenome ERZ808242 (study PRJEB31516, sample SAMN03275573) | gut metagenome | biome: mammalia-associated habitat; material: feces | host: Papio cynocephalus | place: Kenya | collected 2012-07-27 ... | reverse complement strand
AAAAAGCTGGACTAGGTGGTCTATAGTTCAATGGATTGGGAATCTTCTATTCTTATTCGATTTGAATTTCGCATCTCTCAAAAAAGATTTAACCAAAAAATCATATCGCTTGAAGATGAATAGGATGTTTTTTTGATCCTACAAAACCTTTGATAAATCATTGCTATTTTGATAAGAGTATCTTTTCGCCAATTTCGTAATTAAAACAACCAATTACGCAATTTCCAAACATTGAAACCAATAGTTGGTTTACCATCTCAGTGCTGGATGTTTGCTTTGGCAGATATCAAGGATGTTTTTTTATAAAATGCTAATCGAAGTTGATTTATCTTTGAAATTGAGTGTTGCTATGCAAATCTTTTTTCATTTTTATCTCTTTTCTTAGTGTTTCCATTGTTGCGTCTTATTTTAATCGGGATACCAACACATTCACTGATATCTTCCGGCCTCAGCAATTTGATTTGTTCTTAATTTGTGGGGTGTAGAAATGGAAATTGAGAAAAAACTGAATGCAGATGAGTTGACAGTTATAGTTGATGGCAGGTTGGATACTACAACAGCTCCTCAATTTGAGGATGAGGTCCGCTCTAGTTTGGACAGCATCAAAACTCTTGTATTTGACTTTGAAAAGCTTGAGTACATATCGTCTGCTGGTTTGAGGGTTCTGTTAGCTATGCAAAAAATCATGAACAAGCAGGGCTCTATGATTGTAAAAAACGTCAATGAGACAGTCATGGATGTCTTCGATGTCACAGGTTTTGTTGATATCTTGACTATCGAATAACCAAATCAAAAGAGATTCCTATGTTTTATATAAGGCTTGTCTTGTTGTTTTCGATTCCTTCAGTTTTTACTGTTTTGCTTTATACGATAAATAGGATAAAGATAATTTTTTGTGCGCAAAAGTTCGTCAAGGAGATTTTCGCTGGCATCTTTTTTGGCTTTGCTGCCATCATAGCAACCAAATTAAGCATCCCTCTAGAAGGTGCGCTTGTTGGAACGCGAGACGGTTCTGTTCTTACTGCAGCTCTTGTCTTTGGGCCTTATGCTGGGCTCGTTTCAGGTATTATAGGAGGATTTGAGAGGTATTTTGATTCGAGCACATACACATCTCTTGGAGCATGTTTGACCACAATACTATCTGGAGTAGTTGGAGCTATCTTAAGGAAATGGATGTTTGATGACAAGATGCCTTCGTGGTGTTATGGCATGGCCATTGCTTTTGTAATAGAGGTCGTTAATATGCTGTTCGTGTTCCTGACGAACATGGATGATGTCAGAAAGTCATTTCTGCTTGTAGAGAATGCGGCTGCTTTGATGATTGCAATCAATAGCATCTCTGTTGGTTTAGCAATGGTCCTTGTATTGTTTTTATCTGGAAATATTAAACGGAAGGCAAGGAAAAAAGGCAAATTAAAGCTTGCCGAGTCATTCTCTCGTTGGCTTTTGGCATCTGTTGTCTTGGCATTTATTGTTTCATTTTTGTTTATCTATGTGCTTGAGACGAGACTTGCATATAGCGATGCGGAAAACATGCTAAAGCTATACATCGAGGATGTTAGGGATGATGTTGATGATACTTCCGATGAGAACTTGCTTAATATCACCAGATCGATTGCACATGATCTTGATAAACTTGGCCCTTTGAATAGATCCAAGCTTTTGGTTCTTCTTGAGAAATATGATGTATCAGAGATAAATCTTGTAGACGAAAATGGCATGATAAAGACCAGTACGACTCTTATCTTCTGTGGCTTCGATATGAAGAGCGGACAGCAATCCAAGGAGTTCTTGGTTCTACTCAATGGCGAAAAAGAGTATGTCCAACGTTATCAAAAAATCTCTCATAAGATGGGGTTTTCGATGAAATATGCTGCAGTTGCATTGCCATCTGGAGGGTTTGTGCAAGTAGGGTACAATTCGCAACGTTTCCAGAAGGATATAAATCAACGAGTTGATGGTCTGACAAGAAATAGGCATGTTGGTGAAAACGGCTTCATGCTTATTGCCAATGACAGTTTCATCCTCGTTAGCGATCCGAATGGCCATGAGGATGAGAATTTGGATGTCACAGGAATGAGTCTTGATGACATAAATGAATGGGAGCTTTCCAGAAAGACTGTATATGGCATCGATTCTTTTGTAATGTATGGCATTACGGAAGGTTACTACATTATTGGTATCATGCCATTTAATGAGGTTGTATTTGGACGCAACATGTCCTTGTATACAACAATTTTCATAATGATCATGGTCTTTGCGATTCTTTTTCTCTTAATCTACTTCCTTGTCAAAAAGCTTGTTGTTGAGAATATCCAGAAGATCAACAGGTCCTTGGAAGAGATTACATGCGGAAATCTCAATGTCTCTGTGGATGTCAGGACAAATAAGGAATTTGTGTCTCTTTCGGATGACATAAACTCGACTGTGCAAACACTGAAAGGGTATATAAAGGAAGCGGCAGCAAGAATTGACAAGGAGCTTGAATTTGCTAGGACAATACAGCTTTCATCTCTTCCTTCGGTTTTTCCACCATTCCCAGATAGAACGGACTTCGATATATTCGCAACAATGAATACAGCAAAGGAGGTTGGAGGCGACTTCTACGATTTTTATCTTCTTGACGAAAATAGACTCGCATTCTTGATTGCAGATGTCTCTGGCAAAGGTATATCGGCAGCTATGTTCATGATGAAAGCAAAGACTTTGATCAAGAGCCATGCCGAAAATGAGAGCAATGTGGCACTCATTTTTTCCGGAGCAAACAAGGATCTATGCGAGAACAATGAAGCCGAGATGTTCGTAACATGTTGGATGGGGATTCTGGATTTAAGGACGAATATAGTAACATTTGCTAATGCTGGCCACAATCCTCCTCTCGTAAAGCACAAGGGTGGCAAGTATGAATTCTTTAAGACAAGGCCTGGTTTTGTTCTTGCTGGCATGGATGGCATCAGCTACCGCTTGGGAGAATTATCCCTTATGCCAGGCGATGAGATTTTCTTGTACACAGATGGGGTGACAGAGGCAACAAATAGCCATAATGAGCTTTATGGAGATAGACGACTTGAAAGATGTTTGAATACCATGAATGGGGAAAATGCAAGAGAAATATGCAATGCTGTCAAAAGAGATGTAGACAGTTTTGTATCGGATGCACCTCAATTCGATGATATTACAATGCTCTCACTCCGCTTAACGGAGAAGGATATAATTTGCCTTGAACCGGAGAAAGAAAATATGGATGAGCTTCTATCTTTTGTCTCCGAAAAGCTTACAAAAAAGGAAGTTCCAGTCAAAACGATAAGGAAGATGTGCATTGCTGTCGATGAAATCTACTCAAATATCCGACTTTACAGCAAAGCTACAGAAGCAAGAGTTGAGTGCTCTGTATTGAACAATGTCATAAAACTTGTGTTTATGGACAATGGGCGGCCATATAACCCACTAGAGGCAAAAGAGCCCGATATAACGCTATCGTCTGATGAGCGCGAGATAGGTGGGCTTGGAATCTATATGGTCAAAAAAACGATGGATAGAGTAGTTTATGAGTATGTATCAGGCTTCAACAGGCTTTCGTTGGTAAAGGCTTTTTGATAGTGGAGAGCCAGATGAAAAAAACAATGATTCTTATATTTATGGTATTCGTTTTTTTATTGTCAAGTTGCAATAAAAGCGAACAAGAGCCACCAGTTGTCTTTACTTCAAAAGAGGATTTTTCCTCTCGTGTTGTAGCTTGTATTACAGGAACTGTTGTAGATAGCAATGTCGATAGTGTGATTGATGGCATTACATGGCGCTATTACGATGATCAAGCGGGGGCATTGGAGGCACTAAAGAGACACGATGTTGATGCATCAATCGTTGATGAACCGATTGCCAATGTCCTTGTGGCACAACGTGATGGATTTGCAATTTTTCCAGAAACAATCATCTCTGATAGGTATGGTTTTATTTTGAAGAAAGGCAGTTATTTGACAGATGAGTTCTCATATATAATCGATGGATTTTCAAAAGATGGTACTCTCAAGCTCCTTAGGGATAAATGGCTCTCTGGAGATGAAGAGAAGATGAGGATTGATTGGTCTGAGTACGAAAATGATCCAAACAATACAAAGAAACTCAAATACGTATATGAGCCAAGTGTGTATCCGATGAGTTATACAGACACAAATGGGAAGGCATCTGGATATGAAGTTGAGCTCTTGTTGATGATTGCAAAAAAGCTTTCGATGAATGTAGAGCTCTCTACTACTTCATTTGCTTCGATAATAAGCTTTGTCCAATCTGGTAAGGCAGATGTCGCATCAGGATGCATATCGATTACACCAGAGAGGGCAAAGGAGGTGGATTTTCCTATAGCTCATTACAATGGAGGAAATGTTTTTGTATGCCGTAGCGAGAATCTACAAGCATATGAAGATGGACAGACAGGATCAGATGATCCATTTGCAAAGATTGAGCAAAGTTTTTTCAAAACATTTGTTAAGGAAAATCGTTGGACCCTGATCTTTAACGGATTGAAAACGACTCTATTGATCTCTATTTGCTCTACGATAATCGGAACTGTGCTAGGTTTTGCTTTGATGCTTCTTTTGAAATCCAGAAAGCGTTTGATAAGTGGTATAGCAAAAGCGTTCTCTTCTTTCATGGCTGGCATACCGACATTGGTCGTGCTTCTTATAATCTACTTTGTCGTTTTTGCTTCTATAGATGTATCTGCCGAAGCTGTAGCTGTTGTTGCATTTTCCTTAATTTTCTCTGTGTCCTTTGCAAGTATATTGCAAACGGGTATCAATGCAATCGATAAAGGACAATGGGAAGCATCTGTAGCTCTTGGCTTTGGGAATATATTGGGTTTCAAACGCATAATCATGCCTCAAGCCTTAAAATATGTTTTTCCTCTTTATAAGGGACAAATTGTTTCTCTTGTGAAACAGACATCGATTGTTGGATACATTGCAATACAAGATTTGACTAAAGCTGGCGATATCATAAGAAGCAGGACATATGATGCTTTCTTTCCACTTCTTGCTGTAGCATCGATTTATTTCATGCTCTCGTTTTTGATAAGTTTTTTCATAGGCAAAATGGAGATACAATATGATCCGAAGAAAAGAAAAAGAAAAACATATCCTACTAGCAATTTGCAAGAGCATAATAGATCAGGCGTCACGGAATGCAAAAATGCTAGTCATGTTCTTATCGAAGTTGAGCACTTGAAGAAGGAATATGCAAACTCTGTTCCTCTTAAAGATGTGAATGCTACAATCAAAAAAGGTGAGGTGATTTCTATAATCGGTCCATCTGGGACTGGCAAATCAACTTTCATGAGATGCATAAACCGCTTGGAGATACCTACAAGTGGCCATGTGAAAATTTTTGGAAAGGACATAGATGACAAAGAGGTTGATTTGAGGAAAATAAGACGAAGGGTTGCAATGGTCTTCCAGAACTTCAATTTATTTGGGCATCTTAATGTTGTTGATAACATTATGATTGCTCCGATGTTGCTGAAGAAGGAAAAACCGGATGTAGCATATAGTAAAGCAATGCATCTTTTGCGCATGGTTGGTATGGCAGAGAAGGCATATTCATTTCCGGACGAGCTCTCTGGAGGACAAAAACAAAGAGTAGCTATCGCTAGGGCACTTGCGATGGATCCAGAGATAGTCTTATTCGATGAGCCTACATCAGCTCTTGATCCAACGATGGTAGGTGAGGTCTTGTCAGTTATAAATGAGCTTGCAAAAGAGGGCTTGACAATGCTGATTGTCACTCATGAGATGAAATTTGCCCATGATGTTTCTACTCGTATTTTCTACATGGATCAAGGCATCATATATGAGGATGGAACGCCAGATGAGATTTTCAACCACCCTGTAAGAGAGAGGACTAGAGCATTTGTAAAGCATCTCAATGTCCTTTCTTTGTTGATTGAATCCAAGGATTATGACTTCATTGCAATGAGCGAGAAGTTGCAACTATTTGGAGAAAAGCACATGATTGGAAAGAAGAAGACAATCAATTTGCGTCTTCTTTTCGAGGAGCTGGTTGCAATTAATATCATCCCAAATGCCTCTCCAGTTTTTCCTATTGAGCTTTCTGTCGAGTATGACAAGGATGAAGAAAACCTTGAAATGCGTTTTAAATGGTATGGGAAAGAGTATGATCCTCTAAAAAATGGAGATGAGATTTCTCTCAGCATAATAGAGGCTATCATAAAAAGTTCAGACTATGCATATGATAGTGATATAAATCGCTTTAGAATATCTTTCTAGATTTTGGAGGAGAGTATGGAAGCATGTTTTAACCATCGCCCTTGCCCTTGTACATATGCTTGTCCTAGGCATGGTAGATGTTGCGAGTGTGTATCGCATCACCGCGATCACGATGAGGGAGTTCCCGGTTGTTTCTTTTCACCAAGTGCTGAAGCAACTTATGACAGAAGCATAGAAGCGCTGTGCAAAGATAGAGGAATAAATATTGTGAAATAAGACAACTTAATGGGTTTTAGAACAGTAGTTTCTCAAGAATGAGTGCCATCTAACACTGCTTGGGAAAAGTACTTTGCTTTTTGGATGAAATGCATTCGTACATATTTTTTTGAGAAAATGGGACACTTCAGAATATCTGTTATGTCCCGATTCTTCTCTTTGGTATTATTGAAAATCGCCTTTTACAGTTGCTGCTATTTCTTCTTCTATCGGTTTCACGAATAGCATTTTTATCAAAGATGCAATCATGAACACTACTAAGATAGCGATCACAGAACCCAGCGCAACTACCATGTATCTGACTCCATCATTGCCTTTTGCGCCAGATGCAAATGCCATCAATAGGAATGCAAGAAGCCCTATGGCAGCACCCCATACGACTTTCAAAGCAGCAGGAGCCTCATCTCCGATTTTCCTTCCTTTCATGCATAGTGCTGATAGTACTGTAACTCCATTGTCTGCTGAAGTTGAGAAGGAGATGAACATTATGAATAAATTGACTGGAATCAAGATCTTATAAAGTGGCAGATTTCTCATGAACGTCCATATTCCTGCATAAGTTCCATCTTTTGCTATAGCACCAGCGATATCGGCAACTCCGTTTATCTGCCAATTCATTGCTGTTGATCCGAATAGCGAGAACCAAACAATTGCAAAAACGCTTGGCATAATCCAGTTTACTATCAGGAACTCCCTTATAGTCCTTCCATATGATATCTGGGCCAGGAATACGCTTGTAACAGGTGCATATGCAATCCAGAACGCCCAAGTGTATATTGTCCACCACTTGACTAGGCGTTCCCCGCCAATTGAACCTGTATCCATCATCCAAAGAGGGAATTTCTGTATCCAATAGCCTATAGAGGATGTTGCTGTGTTCATTATATATGCAGCAGAATGGCCAAAAATGATTACGAATACCATTAGCCCAACATAGAACTTGAAGTTTAGGCTCGCAAAGAATTTGATGCCCTTATCTACACCGCTGAGAGAAGAGGAGAGGTAGAGTATGGTCGAAAATACCATTATTACGAACATCATTGTTGTACTACGAGGAACATTGTATATGTTTTGCAAACATATTGTTACAAGACCAAGGAGCGTTCCTAATGTGCCAACCGAGCCAAGGGCAAGAGCAAGCACAGAAATGCAATCAACAACAGTTGCAAATATCTTGTTATGGCTCTTTTCGCCGAATATTGGTTCCAATGTATTTGAAATAGCCAATGGTTTTTTCCTGTTGAAGCAAGTATAAGCTATGCATACTCCGCATACACCAAATACAGCATATGGAACAAAAGACCACTCATGAAAAGTCCTTCCAAGACCAAATAATACAGCCTCAGCGCTTCCAGGCTCTATTTTGTACCCTTCAAGCTCTCCCCATACGCTTTCCATGAATATTATCGGTTGTGAAATTCCCGATGATACAATTGTAGCACCAAGGCCACCTGTCAGAGCCATAGCAAACCATTGCCAGAATGGGTATTTTGCTTTTGCGTCTGGGCCTCCGAACCTTATGTTGCCTTTTTTAGTGAATGTCATCAAAAGACATAAGAAAAGAACCACAAGAAAAATAATCTGAAAAAGCCAGCTTAGGTTGATGTAAGACCAATCGAATGCCTTCTGGAAGCTTGATATCAGTATTTGATTGTTTATAAGGCCGATAATTCCAGAGCCTAGGACAATAATAAATGTTGGGATAAAGACAGATTTTCTGATTCCTTTGTCATTCATTATTCAACATCCTTATAGAAATCTTTTACATATGAGATCAAAAGCTCATTGTCGCGTCTTTCACTATGCTGGGATCGCCAAGCGATGATGCTGCCACGAAGGAGAGTCTCGGCTTCTTCCTCCTTCGCAAAATGCTCATTGTCTTTGCTCCAGGAGATGTTTCCATTTACTATAGTCATTTCTACATAATCCCTGGTTGCTTTCTGGACAAGAAGGGCAAGAGGATCGATATAGCTATCAGCATATGGCTTATAGAGCTTGTTTGCATCAATCAAGGTAAGATCTGCGTTTGCTCCGACATCTATTATACCCTCGGATAGTTTTCTCCTCTCGATCTTTGCACCCATTGATGTTGCCATTCTAAGGACTTTCATATAGTCAACGCCACCATTTACACCAGTGACAGTGTTGTTAAGCCATGCTGTTCTGATTTCTCTTAGATAATCCTGGTCGTCATCATATGCGCACCCATCAAGCCCGATGCCTGCATTGATTCCAAGCTCGTGTACTTTGTTGATTCTAAACGAACCACTTCTAAGACGTAGATTGGAGGAAGGGTTGTTGACAAGTACAGCACCGGATTGCTTTACCAGAGCAAGATCTTCATCATCCATATAAACAGAGTGGGCAAACGAGACCCATGGGCCCAAGAAACCTATATCATTGTAGTGCTTGATGAAGTTTTTCCCCCATGTTCGCATTGCATACTCTTTTTGGTACTTTGTCTCAAGAAGGTGCAAATGTATATTCATGTTGTGCTCGAGTGCATAGCTCTTCATTTCAAGAAGCGCCTCATCGCTGCACCATTGGCCACCATTTGGATGGAGCTGTACCTCGCACCATCCTTTGGCAATCTCATCCTTCAAATCAGATACAATGCCTTCAACAAGACGAAGATATTCATCCATTGTCATGATTTTATCTTTGATGCCTTTTGCAAAAGGTTCCCTGATAGAGTCTGGAAGCTCTGCCAAGAACTGATCCCTGTTATAATATATTCGTTTGTTCTGATCGAGGTAGAGTGGGCATAGAATGCTGCGTATTCCTGCATCCTTATAGCCATGTGCGCTATCGACCATCTCCTGTCTTATGTTGCTGAAGCTATTAGGGTTGTGGCTGTGTAGGACAGTTGCAACACCTGAGCTTACAAGCCTGATTCCATCATAGTAGCAAGCATCATAGTGTGGTATGCATGGAAGCTTGTTCAGGTCTTGAAGCCACAATTCAAGAGCTCTATCAAAGGCACCGAATGCCACAGGAGATACACCTCTGCCATGGTCATGGGCATCTATGAACGCAGGAAGGACAAGATAATCCTTGCCAGCGATGACCTTTGCCGAAGGGTTTTCGGCTTTTATTTTGTCTAGAGTGTCGATTGATGCAATCTTTCCATTTTCAATCAAGATTGCTCTATCTATCGATACCTTATCGTCAATTCCATTCCAAAGATATTTTGATTTGACAATATATTTATCCATTCTTCAATCCTCTTGAAATCAAAATGGCAACTCAGAATTAGTTGAATTGCCATATAAAATCCTTGATGCTATTTAGCAACTTCGGATGGTTTCTTGTAGTTGAAGTAGAGGCAAGCCTCAGTGCCTCCATCTACAACAATAGGCTGTCCTGTAATGGCTTTCGCATCATCGCTTGCAAGCCACATGGCTGTCAGTGCTATATCCTCTGGCTGTATCTTGTAAAGAGAAGGTTGATATTTGTCCAAGAACCTTTCCCGTGCTTCGCCTTCAAACCCCTTGTTTAGAGGTGTGTCTACAAACCCCGGGCAAATAGCATTGCATCTGATATTGCTTCTTGCAAAGTCGACAGCAATCGATCTTGTAAGGCTTAAAGCAGCTGCTTTGGCTGCCGAGTAGCCAATCTTGTTTGGAGTAGGCCTTAGCCCATATGTCCCAACGGTATTTAGAATTACTCCACCGCCTTGTTTTTCCATATAAGGGATTACGATATGACATGCGATGAATACAGCTTCCATATCGATTTTGATGACTTTTCTGAAATCGTCAATCGATGTTGTAACAGCTGTCCCCGTAGGGCTTATCCCTGCATTGTTGTAAAGGATGTCGATGTGTCCAAAAGTATTGTAGATGTCTTCAAATACATCTGCCATCCTTGTCTCGTCAGTGATATCGGCTTTATATGCTTTTGCTTTGCCACCGTTGTTCTCTATTGCTTTGACAGTGTCAAGAGCACCTTGTTCGTTAACATCGATTACAGCAATGATTGCACCTTCATTTGCAAACATCTCGCAAGTGGTTTTACCCATACCAGAGCCGCCGCCTGTGATTGCAACTACCTTGTTTATAAAGCGTTTCATATATTTACCTCTTCTTTTTACTTAACTGGGAATAGTGTCATCGCTATGCCGACTCCAAAAACAAAACGGAATAATGCACTTATAAGACCAACTTTCAAAATAGTCTTTTGCGAGTATCCACCTGTTTGCATAGCCATTGGTATTACTGGGTTTGGAAGTGGTGTTATAAGTGATGACATGGAAGCAAGCGAGCAAAGAATTACACATCCTCTCGGGTCCATTCCCATGCTGCTAAGAGATAGGACAATGATAGGGATGAGTACTGTTGTTACTGCTTTATTGTAAAGAAGCGATGTCATAATGAATGATGCCAAGAAGATGATTGCTCCAATCACATAGCTGTTTGTGACATTTCCGAGGAGCATTTTTATGAACTCTCCAAGATACTCAGCAGCACCAGTTGAGCTCAATGCCGAGCCAAGCACCGTTACGCCTGCATATAGCAAAACCATTGGCATGTTCATGGCTGTGATCGACTCCTTTTCTGTGAGGACGCCCGATATTACTATTACAACAGCACCGGCAAGTGTTACAGCCCATGATGGAAGGCCGCACATAAGCCCAATGACAACAGCAATAAATACACCATAGCCCAAGAACTCTCTGACAGGAGTAAGCGGTTCTTGCTTTTGAAGTTGTCCTGCCTCTTCTAGAGTTGTTACTGGGAATTCCGGTTCTGATGGAAGGAATTTAGGGACAATGAAGATTGCAACTAGGAATGTGATTATGCCTGTAGGTAGGAATACAAGTGTTTCAGACCACATACTAAGAGGATTGCCAGCCCAACCATAGGACTCAAGGTATCCGTTTTGTGTGACAAACCAAGCTGCATATGGACCAATTGGCTCAATTATGAATGAACATGAGACAGTGACAATAGCAATAGGGTAGAGCATCTTCGTTGGACTTATATTCATCTTTTTGCACATGTTCTGAACAAGAGGGCATACCATAGCAAAGAGAGCGGCAAGGGAGGGCACAAATTGTCCAAGGATCATAGTTACAAGCGCATAAGACGCGAGGATTTTTGTAAACGATCCATCGTTGACCTTGTACAGAAGATTCGACAGATGATTTACCATCTGTGTTCTTGCAAGTCCTGCTGCTACTACAAACATTGCAGCCATCGTGACTACGTTGTTGTTTCCAAAGCCAGCAAAGACTGTTTTAGCATCAACACAGCCACCAACAAATAGCGCGACGATTACACCCATACAAGTGTATGACATAGGAATTTTCTTAATGAAGAAAAGTATGATCATTGCTAAGAAAATCAATAAGCATAAAACCATTGTGTTCATTCATATTCCTCCATAGAGCTTGAATTTTAGGCATAGGATAGAGAAATGAAAGTACAGTGTAAAATACTATTTTGAAATAGCTAATATATAAAAATTACATACCAAGACGTTTGTTTGAATCCAACCTGGTGGGCTATCAGAGCTATAACTAAAGTCATGCAATAACAGGTATTATAGTGATTTTGCTAAAACTTTTGAGAAGTATGGTTTTCTTTGTAAGTGCTTTCAATAGCTAAAAATATATCGACAAAAATTTATCTATTTATTCACAATATCCTCGTTTGATGATACTATGGAAAAGTGAATATAAATTACGACTATTACAAGATTTTCTACTATGTTGGCAAGTACAAAAACCTATCACTTGTTGCCAAACTTCTTAATAGCAATCAGCCTAACTTGTCAAAGCTTATGAGCAAGCTTGAGATGCAAATGGGTTGCAAGTTGATGATCAGGAGCAATAGAGGAATAGCATTGACGAGGGAAGGCGAGAAGCTTTTTGCCCATGTTTCTGTTGCATACAATGAGCTAAGAGCAGCTGAGGCAGAGCTTAGTGCTGAGAACGATTTGTCGGCTGGAGTTGTATGCATAGGCGCAACAGATGTTGCATTTCAAAGCGTAGTCGTAGATTCACTAAAGGCATTCAAAAGCGAACATCCTAACATAAAGATTCTAATCTCATCATACTCGACAAGCCAAGCAATTGATGCATTGAGATCCGGAGTTATAGATTTTGCTGTAGTAAATGGCCCGATATACAAGAAGAATGATTTCAATCAGACACTTCTAATGCGTTACAAGGAGCATCTTGTGGATTCTGCTCTTAATAAGCATTGGCCACATGATTCTATTGAGTTAAAGGAGCTATCAAAACTTCCTTTTATTGGACACTCCAGCTATACATCAAGTGCTGATTTCCATGACAAATACTTTGCAAGAAATGCAATGGAATGGGAACCGGAGATTGGAGTATCCTCATCAGGCGTAATCCTTCCTCTTGTAAAAGCGGGGCTTGGAGTTGCTTTTTTGCCAGAGTTTGCTACCACAGTTGCAATTGCAAATAAATCAGTGAGAGTAATATCCCCAAAGGATTTTATGCTTCCGCTACGAGAGATTCTATTGATAGAAGACCAAGGAGAGCATTGTAGCATTGCCGCTCGAAAGCTATTGCAACAAATCAAGAAAGCTTATGTGATTTGACTTCTTTGTCCTATATTCTAAAGTCGAACCCTACTCTTAAAATCCCGTATATTTGAGAGACAATTCCCATCATTGCTGAGTCGAATGTAGCATATCCAAGGCTGATTGGGTAGGCAAGAAGCGGGTATGTTGCGGAGATATTAATGCCCCATTTTTCAAAATCAAGTTGCATCTTTATTGCTGGCTTAAGTCCAAGCAGTAGCAAAGCACCAGCGCTATGGTGTGTCTCTGATTCGGTTCCAGGGTTCTCGATAGATGGGCCATTTGTATTTACGGAAATTGAACCGTTGATTCCAAGTGCAAGCCTAAAGGGACCCGATTTTACAGGTGAGAAATAGTATGTCGCACTCAATTCAGGGGATAGTATTACGTATGGGTCAAAGGTGTAAGTAGTGTCTGATGATGAATCTATTGCACTATAGATGTATGCGGAAATTGGTAACCGCAATGACGATTCAACCTCACACCAGCGATTTTGCACATATCTTACAGATATTCCTTGTGATAATATTCCAATATCAGCACCAATATTGAGTCTCTTTTCATCGTTTGGATTAGATGCAAAAGCAAGTGAGATGCAGAGAGCTATAATTGCAAAAATGGCTAGTATTCTTTTCATTTTTCCTCCTGGTTGTCTTTATATTCTTTGGTCGCAATTGCTTGAAAGTCAACATAAATGTCAATTGGGGAAATTTTCAAGAAAAAAGCCAGAGATTGAGTTTGCAATATCTGGCTTACTTAGGCCCAACGGGAATCGAACCTGTATCTGATCCTTAGGAGGGATCTGGTCTATCCATTAACCTATAGGCCCAACTTTGGCTATTATATGGTAAAAATCTATCTCTTTCAATAATCGAAAAATATCTTTTTCTTCTATATCATTGATGTGCTCGACATATGTTCTCTTGTTTAATAAAGACAATCAAATTACAATCAAAATAGGAAATGAGCTATGAACGTATCTGAAAACATGACACGAAATCCAATCACATGTTCTCCTGATATCAACATCTACAAAGCATTGGATGTAATGGATAAGGAGGGAGTGCATAGGTTGCCTGTTATAGAGAATGGAGAGTTGGTTGGGATTATATCTGAAAAAGATATAATGAAGGCATCTCCTTCTGGCTCCGAAAATGCCTCTATACATAAGATGGCATATCTTCTTTCAAAACTTGTTGTAAGAGATGTGATGTCTACAGAGCTCATGACAGTTGGGCCGAGTGCGACTGTGGAAGAAGCTACAAGGATAATGGTAGATAACGAGGTTTCTTGCTTGCCTATTGTCCAAGACAATCATTTGCTTGGTATTATCACAAAGACCGATATGTATAGGCTTTTATTGGATGTGTTTGGAGCAAGGCATTATGGCGTCAGAGCTTACTTCCTTGTAAAAGACAAGCCTGGTGTTATAGCAATGATTACTTCGGCTTTAGCTCAAAGAAATGTCGATATTGTCTCAATAGGGTCTTTGAAAACACGAGAGGAAGAGGGTTATGTAACGATGAAGGTACAAGGGATAAAGCCTGAAGAGCTTTCGGCTATACTCTCTCCTATGGTTGTGAAGATCATCGATATCAGGGAAACTTAATGTCACGAAAGAAAAAGAATATACAAAAGACAAATAGAATAGATAGGGCAGTAGAACAGGACATAAGTCCTTTTGCTGGTATTGTGTTGAAGGAAAAAGCTCCAGATAGCGAAAAAACGATAAAAGTGCAACCTAAAGCAAAAAGCGTCAAAAAGCCATCTGATATAGTCCAAGGATACAATCCAGCTATGTCTTTTGCTGATATACTTTATTCATTTGAGAAGACAGGCAATCCTTATTCTATGCCAAAACCAAAGGCAGGAAAGACAGAGAACAAAGCCGAGAAAGAGGATTTTGGAGCGATTCTTGCAAAATGGGAAGGAAAGGGCAAGAGCAAGGTGCAAAAGAGATGCGAAAGCGTCAAGAATGAATACAAGCCAACAAAATCTTTTGCTGATATCCTTTCGTCCTTCGAATCATCTTCAGCTAAGAACGAACCTGATGGGAAAAAGAGTGTTCCTTCAAAAAGCAAAGATGCAAAGCAAGCAGTCTCGAATATGCTCCGAGAGGAAGATGATGACAACAAGTTAGCGCAAAACGCTTCTTGGTCCATCATCGGCGGGAAGAACACGAGTTTTGTCAGGCAAGAGAAAAGTGTGCAAGATGCAAGCGAAAAAAAAGAAAAGCGAGCTTCCAAGCAATACAAGCCCAATGTTGATTTTTCCTTGATACTTGATGAGTTTGAGACAAAGACAGAAAAAAAGCAAAAAGATGTGGCTTTTGTAGTCAAAGTTGATGAAGAGAGCAAGAAAGAGGTTGTAAAGCAAGCAGATATTCCTATTTCTGAGCATAGTTTTTTCAGACAAGAGGATGAAGACAACAGAAAAGCTGAAAATGTCTCATGGTCTATAATAGGCGGAAAAAACATGGATTTTGTTCGCCCTGATGAGTCTCAAGAGAGTTTAGAGGAAAAAGATAGCATAAAGAAGCAAGAGTATTGTCCTGAAGTGCCATTTGGAGAGATCCTTTCATCTTTTGAGAAAAAAAGCTTGCCAAAAACCGAGAAAACAACTATGAAAGAGGCAGTCAAGACATTTGAGGAGATCTTGAAGGAGAAAGGGGACAGTTCCCAATCGAAGCCTAAGATTACTATTACAAAGCTTAGGACTATGATGCCTCAAGCGACTCTGGATCTCCATGGTGAAACTCAGCAAGATAGCCAGAAGCTGGTGGCAGACTTTTTGAGTGAGTGCAAGGAAAATGGGCTTAGAAAGATATGCATAATCACAGGAAAAGGCCTTCATTCTGACGGCGGTGAAGGTGTAATAAGGCCACTAGTTGAAAGAATGTTGGACGAATCAGGAATCGTTAGCGAAAAAAATAACGCTCCATTTTATGCAGGTGGCTCTGGAGCGCTTTGGATAATATTGAAAGCTTAACGTTCTCTGTAAACGATTCTTCCCTTTGAAAGATCATATGGTGAAAGCTCGACTTTGACAGTGTCTCCAGGAACAATCCTGATATAGTGCTTTCTCATCTTGCCTGAAAGATGGGCGAGAATAACTAGCTTGTTTGTCAACTCTACTCTGAACATTGTATTAGGTAGTGCTTCGCGAACTACGCCCTCTACCTCAATTGCTTCTTCTTTTGCCATTGTTTCTCCTAATTTTAAAGCCTTTTGCAGTATATGTTTCCTTTCTATGCTTGTCAATCTTTTGACAAACCTCTATTTGTCTGTTCACCACGTCCTATAAAAGTTGTATCCTTTGCCCAAGGAGAGAGATAATGAGTGCTTTGGATGAATATTTGAATGAATTTGGCTCGCAGCTTACAGCGGAGATGGTGATGTATCTTTCAGAACTTGATCTTATAGCAAGAGTCTCACCATCTATTGCTGGCGATATAGTTAATGAATTGAAGGATCAAAGGACGCACTTGAAGCTAATAGCAAGCGAGAATTTTTCTTCTCTTTCTGTACAAGCGGCAATGGGTAATCTTTTGACAGACAAATACTCTGAGGGATTTCCATACCATAGGTTTTATGCTGGTTGCGACAATGTCGATGCAATAGAAGCAGAGGGTGTGGAATATGCAAAAAAACTGTTTGGGGCTGATCATGCTTATATCCAGCCGCATTCAGGAGCCGATGCGAACTTATGTGCCTATTGGGCAATCTTGAATACACGCTTGGAGGTTCCAATGCTTTCTGAAATGGGCGTTACAAACCCAAGCGCCATGAAGAGAGAGGATTGGGACAAGATCCGAAATACGCTACATAACCAAAAGCTTTTGGGCCTTGACTACTACTCAGGTGGCCATCTCACACATGGCTATAGGCAGAATATATCGGCACAACTCTTTGATTGCTACTCATACACAGTCGATAAGGAGACTGGTCTATTGGACTATGACGAGATCGAAAGAGAGGCTAGAGAGATAAGGCCTTTTATCCTCCTTGCTGGCTACTCTGCATATCCTGGCAAGGTTGATTTTAAAAGAATGAGTGAGATTGCGCACTCTGTTGGAGCTGTATTTATGGTTGATATGGCTCATTTTGCTGGCCTTGTTGCTGGAAAAGTATTCCAAGGACCATATGACCCAGTTAAATGGGCAGATGTTGTTACAACAACTACTCATAAGACACTAAGAGGTCCAAGAGGAGGCATGATCCTTTGCAAAGAGGAATTTGCCGAGTCTGTAGATAAAGGATGCCCGCTTGTAATAGGTGGCCCGCTTCCGCATGTTATGGCAGCAAAGGCTATCGCGCTAAAAGAAGCGCTTGATCCAAGCTTTGCTGATTATGCTGAGAGAATTGTGAAGAACGCTAAAGCACTTGCCAAAGCATCGATTGATAATGGCATTGATGTTGCAACAGGTGGTACAGAAAACCATTTGCTTTTGCTGAATGTAACGAAATTCGGGCTCAACGGACGACAGGCTGAGACGCTTTTGAGAGAGTGTGGCATAACACTTAATCGAAATGCTCTTCCATTTGATCCCAATGGACCATGGTATACATCTGGTTTAAGGCTTGGCACACCTGCTGTCACTACGCTATCGATGGGTGAGCAAGAGATGAAGGAAATTGCGTCGATAATAGCTCTGGTTCTCAAGAATGCACATCCTGTTAGACTTACGAAGGGTGAGCATGCAGGGGAATTGTCGAAAAACAAAGCAAAGGCTCCTCAAGAAGTTATCGATGAGGCGAATTCAAGAGTGCAAGCTCTTTTGAAAAAGTTTGTGCTTTACCCGGAGCTTGATCTTGAATTTCTTGAAAAGCATTTTCCTAAGATCAGATAGCTTGTTGAGACTTGCATTTGTCTGACTTGGAAAGGTTTTATCGATAATATTTGCTTAAATATAGCGCTCTAGTGTAAAATCTGTGTATGGGAAATATACTTATTCAGAATGGTCTTATAGTTGATACTGAGTGGACTAGACATAGCGACATATTGATCGAGGGATCTAGGATAAAGAGAATTGCACACCATATCGACCAGGCAGATTGCCCTGATGATACTATAGCAATACATGCCGATGGTCTTTGCATTCTTCCTGGAATAATCGATGCTCATACACACTTCCATCTTGTCTCAAGAGGCACAGTCACAGCTGATTCGTTTGTTCAGGGATCGAGGCTTGCATCATATGGTGGTGTTACAACTGTTATTGATTTTGCTGATGACAATAAAGTTTCGCTTGAAGAGTCTTTTCTATCGAGGCGAAGAGAAATGGATTCTATGGCTATCGACTACGCTTTGCATCAAGGCGTGTACAAATGGCGCGATAGCTTGGAAGATGAGCTTGCAAGGATAAAGAAGCTTGGCGTAAAGGCGATAAAGATCTTCACGACATACAAGAATGTTGGATATATGGTTGAAAAGCGAGATGAGCTTAAAGCTATCTTTGCTATATGCAAGAAACTTGATTTGCTTGTTTGTGTCCACGCTGAGGATGATAAGATTATTTCCGACATAGACAAGAGTTGGAGTGGTGATTACACTCCTAAATCACATGCTCTTTTGAGACCGAGTGAAGCTGAGGCGGAAGCAATCAGGTATGTTGGAGGGATTGCCTCCGAGCTGAATATGCCGATATATATTGTCCATCTTTCATCAAAAGCGGGGCTTGAGGCTGTAAGAGAGCTAAGAGAGAAGGGTGTGAAAGTCATTTGCGAGACAACTCCTACATATCTATTCTTAGACAAATCAAAGCTGGAGGGAAAGGATGGCGCTTTGTACGTCATGACACCTCCTCTAAGGACAAAGGAAGACAACAAGGCTCTTCAGGAAGCTCTATCAGATGGCGAGATACAAGTTGTCGCAACAGATCATTGCTCATTTACGAAAGACCAGAAGCTTTCTAGCAATGATTGCCGAACTATATATCCAGGCATTCCGGGGACAGAGGAACTTTTGCCTCTTGTCTATTCATTTGGAATAATGACAGGAAGCCTTTCGATTTCCCAAGTTGTGAATGTTCTTTCAACAGGACCGGCGAAGGCTTTCGGCCTATATCCTAAAAAAGGTGTCATAGCGGAAGGCTCAGATGCTGATATCGTGATATTCAATCCCGACGAGAGCTGGACTCTATCGTCAAGCACTCTTCATTCAGCATCTGGTTATACAGCGTATGAGGGGCGTCAAGTCACAGGCAAGGTCATTATGACATATTTGAGGGGACGTTTGGTGATGGGAGATGGCCTATATCTTGGACTTGAGGGTGATGGCAGGTTCATAAAGGCAGGAAAGAGATGATTGAAGCTCTTCTCTTTGATATGGATGGGGTTCTTGCCGATAGCGAGGATGTGTCTATTACAATCGGAAGAATGTACTTTTCTACTCTCGGCAAGAATCTGGAAAGAAAGGACTTTGAGCCTCATCTTGGTTGTGGTGAGAGAACTTTTTTCGAGGGTGTTGCTAATGATATTGGCATAAAGAACTTCTCCTATCTTGATGCATCCAGATTCTTCAAAGAGCATTATCAAGAGATGATTTCCAAAATCAATATTTCTCTCCCTGGGGCACATCGGATAATAGAGAACGCAAAAAAAGCTGGAATGAAAGTTGCAATAGCATCTTCTGCTCCGAAATGGAAAGTCTATGAGAATATAAAGGCAATAGGAATAGATCAATCGCTTTTGGATCTTGTCGTCACTGGCGAGGATATCGTGCGAAACAAGCCTTATGGTGATATATATCAACTTTGTCTTATAAAGTTTGGGCTTTGTCCCGATCAAGTTGTTGTATTCGAGGACTCTATTGGTGGAATAAAGGCTGCTAAAAATGCAAAGGCCACAGTTGTTTCCTTGACTACTACAATCGATAGTGAGAGTGCATTCTCATCTGGCGCAGATGCTGTCATCTCAGACCTGTCAGCATTTCCAGATTTTTCATCCAAAGAGGACTTTACTAGGAAATTGGATGAGATCTGTACTCCTTCCTCCGATTGCATTTTGTATGGAGCCAACTTCATTGCACCTCAAAAAAGGAAAGTGTCAGATAGTATTCTGGAAAAGAATGCAATTGACGCGGCATGGAAAGCTTGGGACAACTCTTATTCCCCATATTCCAAATTCAAGGTAGGTGCTGCGATAGTATCAGCAAGAACAGGACGAATATATAGTGGAACGAATGTTGAGAATTCCTCATATGGTGGAACAATCTGCGCAGAACGCTCTGCTGTGCTTTCAGCAATCTCTGCCGAGGCAGTAGTTGGGATCGATTTGTTGGTCATTGTAAGCGATGATGATCCTCCGGCGCCACCTTGCGCTATTTGCAGACAATTTTTGTCAGAGTTTTCTCGCCCTGATACGAAAGTCGTATTGCAATCAAAAAATGGCATAAGAGTTGAGTATAAGTTCTCAGATTTGCTTCCTTATCCATTTATAATGCCAGCGATGAGAAAGCAAAGATAGATTGCATCATTGGATACATGAGGTAGAAAGTGGGAAAAAGAACTGGGCTTTTGCTTGCAAATATACATCTAGGCTCAAGTGTTTCTCTTTGGAGAGCGATTGCCGAAAAAAATATAAATTGCGCAGAGAGTGCTTTGTTTGTCTTTCCAGGTGGAAGGCTTGATTATGCTGAGTCGAATGAGCATTTACGAAATCAAGTATTCTCATTGGCAAACAGCAAAAATCTCAATAGTGCTATAGTGTGGTCATCATCCCTTACTGGAAGCCTTGATTTTAAGCAAGTTGGAGAGTTTGTCCGAGATCTCAACAAAAATCTGCCAATTGTTTCTCTTGGTCTTTCCATAGATGGTATCCCGTCTGTCAATTTTGATGCATATTCTGGTATATTTGAAGAGGTCACTCATCTGATTCGAGTCCATAAATGCAAGAAAATTGCATTCGTGAGAGGTCCAAAGAACCATCAGAGTGCTGAAAAGCGTTTTCTTGCATATAAAGATGCTCTTGAGGCGAATGGTCTTAAGTATGATGCTCAACTTGTCTCGTCTCCACGTTCATGGGCTTATGGCCTTGATGCTATGGAAGAGCTTTTTGAAGAAAGAGGTTTAAGAGTAGGTCTCGATTTCGATTCGATAGTATTTGCATCTGATTTGATGATGTTCTGGGCAAGCAAATACATTGAGAAGCGGGGCTTTTCTATTGGGAAGGACTTGAGGATTGCAGGTTTCAATGACAGCGATGAAAATGCATTGATGACTGTTGCTGCCACTACTGTGAAGTTGCCAATAAAAGCCTTGGCATCGTCCGCTTACACGCTCTCTCAAGAAGTTTCGTCCAATTCGTCTGTAGATATAATACTCCCAACCAAAATGATTATCAGGGACAGTTGTGGATGCGAAGACTCTTTCGGAGGCATAAAGAACGCATCAAATGCAATCTCGAGTTGGGAAAGCTTGAAAAAATGGTATGATTCGAGCATTGACGCATCTTTATCTGCTGATGCTCTCTTTTATTATCTTAAGGATGTGTATGACGACAAAGAGTCCATCCTAGATGATAACAAGGCGAAGCTTTCCGCTATCTTGTCAAGTTATTTTGAAAATGGTGGAAAATACGAGATTGTTTTTGAATGCATAAAGTGGATTGAACATCTTCTTTCAAAAAAAAGACTAACATCTGAGGAGCGAGATGCTATCTACTCAATCCTTGCTTACCAACATAAGAGAAGTGTTGCTTATAAGGAGTTCTTGTCAAAGAGCCTTCTTAGGCATGTAGACAAGTTCAAGCTTGAGCTTTTGGCTACCAGCAACTATCCTCTCCTGATTGAGAAAATGAAGCAATACCTTCCCGAGATAGGCATTTCGAAGGCATTTATATGCACTTATAAAGATGACAGTACTACAAGGTTTGAGGGTGGTTTCTCTGGAAATACCATATTCAAGGGTGGGGAGGAGTTCTCATCACAGCTTATTCTGTCTCCTCTTTATAGTAGCGAATTGGATCAAGGCCTTTTTGTTGTGCAACCTCTTTTTTATGATAATTTCTCGGTAGGGTATCTTATTTTGGCAACTAAATGCCTTGAGGGAAATGTACTTGAAGATATACGCACATCGGTTTCTACTGCATTGAAAGGGATTGGGCTTTTTTCGATTGCAATTGAAAAGAGCAAGCGTATCGAGGAGGAAGAGAAGAAGTCGGCAGAGTTCTATGCGAGGCTATCTGAGGGACTAAAAGGCCCATTGAATGCTATAAGCTCTATTATATCGTCTGCCAAGATCGATAGAAATGCACTCAGTGCGCACGTTGCAGAGGCGGCACATCTTGTTGAACTCTCTTTGGCTGATATTGGGCAAATACAGCTTGATTTGCGTTTTGTTCCATTGAAAGAGCTTCAGCTAAGACTTCTTCAATGCGGGATTGAAATCAAACAAGATGGGAAATTGCCATCTGTTGAGATAGATATTGAGCGCATATGCGATGTGTTTAGGATCCTTTCTGATGAATGTTCGAAGATGGGAGATATCCCTCATGTAAATATTGAGCTTGAGCCAACATCTGTGTCTTTTTGTATATCAGGGGAAAAGAATCTATGGAATCCTGCTCTTGCAGAAAAGAATACATCGATGTTGCTTGCTGAGAAGATAATCCTGATGCATTCTGGAGTATTTGGATTCAGTTCCAAGAGCATAAAAGTGGCTATTCCTTTCCCTTCTTTGGATGGAGAGCCAAAGTCAAGCTCCAATCTTGGCTCGGTTCTCTTTATAGGTGAGAGAAAAGAAGAGATACCTAAATCTCTTATGCAGCTTGAGCTGATAGCCATCTCCCAGGAAAAGCTTTTGCAAGACTTTGCCATTCCTGCGAATATATCAGCAATAGCGATGGATATATCTTTGGCTGTTCATCCATCATCTGTCCTCATAAACCTGTTGAAGAACCATATATCGACTAAAGCTTTGCCATTTATGCTATTCGGGATGGAATCGACATCTATATCGCTTCTTGCAGCCCTTGAGGGCTCCGTTCCTCTTTCTCAGAGAGCGACGATCGTCTCTTTTGGTCCTTTCCCAGATACCCTTTCGAAGTTAAAGGAATTTGGAACAGTTCTCGAGCTTAAAGAACTTTCTGAAGTTGATGAGGGCTGTGCTTTGGCTATCTTTTATGATCTTGATATCAAGAGCCTTGGCAAGATGCGCTCATCTCATAAGTTCAACAAAACACCAGTCTTGATTATAAAAGAGTCGTTTTCGCTTGAAGATGTCATACCGCTTTTCGAGATTCCAAATGTCCTTGTTGTAAACCCATCGATTACAGAGTCTGTGGAGTTTATTTCAAGGCTTGTTGCTATCTTTGGAGGCGTCGATCTTTTGCCTCCATTGACAAGTGCGCTTGTGAAGAAGGCTATTGCATATATAAACAAGCATGCGCGACAGCAGATTTCGCGTTGGCAACTTGCTGATGCCGTAAATATAAGTGAAGATTACTTGACGAGGATATTCAGAAAAGAGATTGGCATCTCTCCTTGGGACTATTTAAATAGATATAGGATACAGCTTGCTTCTAAGCTATTGACCCAAACAGGTCTTTCAATCAATGAGATAGCACAAGATACAGGCTTTCAAGATCAGGCATATTTTTGCAGGGTTTTCAAGAAGGTCAAGGGTTTTCCTCCCGGTCATATCAGGCAAAGAATCTAATTGCGTCCGATCTGGAATGTCGGAAAAGTACAATGATAGGTTTGCATTTTCACCATCCATGGTAAATAAACTTTAATGTAAGAGGTGATATGGATGAGAAAGAATAGCAAACTGGCAGCATCTGCAAAGTCCAATGGCTTTGTTGTTTCTACAGAGACTGCAGATGTTCTCAAGGCAAGAAAAAAAGCAAGACTTTTCAAAGATATCAAGCGACATAGTGTTGTTTATCTTATTGCCTTGATTCCAATGGTTTATTATATCATTTTCAAGTATGTTCCAATTTGGAATGCACAAATAGCATTCAAGGATTTTAGGGCTCTCGATGGTGTTGTAGGATCTCCTTGGATTGGTTTGGATAATTTTAAGAACTTCTTTGGTTCTTTCTATTTTTGGTCACTGATTCGAAATACTGTGATGTACTCAGTAGGAAAGTTGATCATATCGCTTCCATTATCAATCATACTTGCAATTTGCATCTATGAGTGTACTCGTCCTGTTCTAAGGAAAATTGTCCAGACATTGGCTTATCTTCCGCACTTTTTGTCATGGGTTATTATGTATGGAATTCTCTTGGCTTTGCTCGCACCTGGCGATGGAGTTCTCAATGATATAATCGCTGCTTTTGGTGGCACAAAGATAGATTTTCTATCAAATACAAAGGCTTTTCCTTGGGTTGTGCTATTCTCAGATGCATGGAAAGAGATGGGATGGTCAGCAATCATCTTCATCGCAGCTTTGATGGGTATAGATGGATCTTTGTTTGAGGCCGCTATGGTCGAGGGTGCAAATAGCTGGCAAAGAGTAAGATATATAACGCTTCCATCAATAAGACCTGTCATTGTGACAGTTTTGATTTTGAAACTTGGAACAATCCTTGATGCTGGATTCAATCAGATATTTATGCTCTATTCTCCACAAGTCTATGCTGTTGCTGACATCATCGATACATGGGTTTATAGACAAGGTTTGTTGGAATTCGAGTTTGGCCTTGCTACAGCTGTAGGACTTTTCAAGGGAGTATTTGGAATGATTCTGGTCTTTGCATCCAATGCTATAAGCAAGAAGATAAGCGATAGTGGATTGTTCTAAGGAGAGTGTAAGATGGAAAAAACAAATAAAAACAAGAGTCCAAAGCACTTGAAACCACAGTCAATGAACAAGAAAGTAAAATTGACTGCTGCTGACCATGCTTTCAATGTGTGCGTAAATGTATTCATGGTCATTATGTTGATTGTCATTGCGATTCCTCTCTGGTCTACGATTACTCTCTCTTTCAGGCCGTCTGATTACATCGGGACAAATCTAGAAGGTATGTTCTATCCTTTCTGGAAATGGTCTCCTGATGCATACAAGGCACTTCTGGGAAACGATGGATTTCTTGATGCATTTCTTAATTCGTTCAAGATTCTTATTGGTGGTGTCGCTTGCGCGTTGGTCTTAACTGTTCCAATGGCATATGTGCTTTCAGTCCATACATTGCCAGGAAGGAAATTCATAAACATAATAATCATGATTCCGTATGTGTTTAATGTTGGCATGATTCCAGCGTATTTGCTTGTAAAAGACATTGGCTTGATCAATCATCTTCCTGCTGTTTTCCTTCCAGGAGCTATATCTACATACAACTGTATTATCATGAAGCAGTTCTTCGAAGGGATTCCTGGAGAGCTGAAAGAGTCGGCTAGCATAGATGGATGCAATGAGGTTCAGGTGCTTTTCAGAATAATAATGCCACTTTCCAAGGCTATTATAATGACTGTTGGGCTATTCTATGCTGTATCGTTCTGGAATGACTTCTTCCATGCAATGCTTTATCTTTCGGACAATTATCCACTTCCTATATTGCTTAGGAATATATTGATGGCATCCGGAATGAATGAATATGTTGAGGTCAATGCATTTGGAAATGCACCTGTGGAAGCAATAAAGGCTGCTAGTGTATTCATGTCAGCTATTCCGATGGTTATTGCATACCCATTTATACAGAAATACTTCACAAAAGGAACTTTGGCAGGTTCTGTAAAGGGTTGATTCTAAAATTATATGCTCTTGGGGGCATTGAAATATGAAGATTATGATTTTCAAAAACATAGGAGGGAAATCATGAGAAAAGCAATGAAAGGGCTTTTGGTTGCATTTTTGCTAGTCGCACTATGCATGCCAATGTTTGCTCAGGGTTCGTCTGACTCAAAGAATGCAACTACTGAGACAAGTGGACCTGTTACTATCAATCTATGGTACGGTGCTGCAATCACAGAGGCAGGTGCAATCCCAGATGATTGGTCAGGCTACCAGATTTTGAAGGATAAGTACAATATTGATTTGAAGCTTACAGCACTTCCTTCTAACGAAAGCGACCAGGATGTGAAGATCCAAGCTGCAGGTGCTGCAAACAACTTGCCTGACCTCTTCATGGTTAGCAGGAAGGTTTTGACAAATCTTGTCAAGCAAGGACTTGTTGCTTCTGTCGATGACATGTACGCAATGATGCCACATAGAACAGAGATCCAATATGACAAGGATTCTATTGCTCACACAACAATCAATGGGCATAGCTATGGTCTTGCATCTCCAGGTTCTATTGTCAAGAACGAAGGTCTTTTGATAAGAAAGGACTGGCTCGATAATCTTGGTCTTTCTGTTCCTACAACAACAGATGAGCTTATGCAAGTCATGAAGGCATTCACATTCAATGATCCAGATGGAAATGGAAAGAATGACACATATGGCTATGGTGCATTTATCGAGACAAATGCATCTCTAAAGGGATATCCAGGCTCAAGACTTTGGCCAATAATGGGTGCATTCGGCGTTGCTGGCCTTTGGACATTTGAAGAAGATAATGCTGGGCTCACAGTCTATAGACCAGAGTTCTACGATGCAATGGTATATATCAAATCGATGTGTGATGAGGGTGTTATCGATCCTAACTGGCTTTCATATAAGAAAGATGATTTCAGAGCTGCTTGGAAGCAAGGAAAGTTTGGAATCATGTATGAGCAGAATGCAGCTTATGCCGCTACATCCAACTATGCTCCTTTTGACAAGAACTTCCCTAATGGAAGCTGGATTGTCCTAGATGCAATAAAGGGACCAGAGGGTTACGCATCAATTGGTGCTTATGACCAGAACTACAGAATCTATGCTGTTTCTGCAGCTGCAGAGAAAGCTGGAAAGAAAGAAGCTATTGCAAAGCTCTTGGAATGGATGTCTTCAGATGAGGGATACTTCCTTTGCGGATGGGGTGTTGAAGGTGTGAACTATGAGCTTGTAAATGGTGTTCCAACAGCAACAGAGGCTCTTGGTGACAATGGATTTACAGGTTCTAAGGGACAAGTTTATACTCAATTGAGGAACATGGTATTCTACAACTCAGACACAGAGCTTGTATCGAGATACCCGACCTATACAACAGCTGTTTCTGGAAAAGAGATGTCAGCGCTCAAGACTCTCAGAGAGATGCAATCAAAGGCATGGACTCCAAACCTTGGAGCAGGGACAATGCCTACAGCAAATGCTGATGTCCAGAGATTCTATGAACAGTCTCTCGCTGAGTTCTTGACAGGAGCTAAGGCACTCAACAAAGATACTTGGCAAAAGTTTATTGATGATTTCAATGCTATGGGTGGAAAAGCATGGAATGATCAAGGCGTCAAGTACATGCAAGAGAATAATCTTATCGTAAAGTAAGCTGTATAGCTTGCTTAGATTTTGCCGCCTTCTGTGGGAGGCGGCTATTTTCAGAGGAACAAAAGGTGAATAAACTTCCGCTTTCGCTACAGATGGCAAAAAGCGTTGAAAAGCGCTATAGGCCAGGAATGATGAAATGGCACTATGAACATGGTCTTGTACTCTTTGCTTCATTGAAGGCAGGCGATCTCTATTGCGATGAATCCATCTACAATTGGGTTTATTCAATGTATGATCGATTGATTGCCCAAGATGGTACAATTGCTAGCTATAGGGAAGGCGAATATAATCTTGATCAGATAAATGCAGGACGAGTCCTTTTCGAGCTTGAGGACAGATCCGGTGAAAGACGATTCAAGCTTGCCCAAAATCGCTTGAAAGCACAATTGGAGAGCCAGCCAAGGTGCTTGAATGGCGTTTATTGGCATAAAGAGATATATCCTTGGCAAATCTGGCTTGATGGACTTTATATGGAAGGGCCATTCAATGCAGAATATGCTGTTAGAAGCAATGACCATATTGCTTTGAATGATGTTATTAGGCAGCTTCTTGTTACATACGAAGTGATGAAGAACCCTACCACAGGTCTTTTAAAACATGCTTTTGACGAATCGCGTGGACAACGCTGGTCTGATATAGAAACAGGTCTTTCGCCACACTATTGGTCCAGATCAATAGGTTGGTATTTGATGGCTGTAATCGATGTGCTTGATTTTGTTCCTATGGACCATCCCGATAGGTCTAAGCTTGTCGATATTGTCAAGAATCTGTCTTGTGCTCTTATTCCATACCAAGATGAGAGTGGTATGTGGTACCAAGTTCCTGATGAAAGCAAGAGGGAAGGAAATTATCTTGAGACTTCAGCAACAAGCATGTTTGCATATTCCTTCTATAAGGCTGCGAGGCTAGGCTATCTTGATTCTAGTTATGTATCGTATGCGAACAAGGCTCTTGATGGGATTAAGAGATTGTATTTGACATCAGATGGGCAAGAATTGCATCTTGGTGGAATATGTTCTGTTGCAGGCCTTGGAGGAAATCCATATCGAGATGGTTCTTTCAAATACTACATCAAGGAAAAAATAGCTACAGATGATTTCAAAGGAGTAGGGCCGTTTATCCTTGCGCTTGTGGAAAGCGAATTGTGCTAATCAAAAGTTCCCTCCATTATGTGGAGGGGCTATTTTACTTCTTATCGAGTCCTATCAGATAGATTTCAAAGCTATCGTCTCTGCAAGCCTTAGGCTTGAATGCTTTTGCTTTTGAGAACATATTTCGCATCATCTTCAATATCTCTTGTTGTCCGCCACCTTGGAATATCTTTATAACAAGATTCCCGTGTTCCTTAAGATGCTCTGATGCAAGGCTTACCACATTTTCTGCAAGATACTCGGATCTTGTGGTATCAACAGTTCTATTTCCTGTTGTCATTGGAGCAGCATCCGATATTATTGCATCATATGGCCCCTCTTTTATGAGTTTCTCTTTTATCTCTGAGGAAAATGCATCCCCAACAAATGGGATGATCGTAGGTGGAATCGGATCTATGTTGAGTGGATTTAGATCGACAGAGACTATTTTCCCTCTTCCTTTTATCAACTCTCTATGCGTAAAAAGACTCCAAGAGCCGGGAGCAGCTCCGACGTCTAGCACAAAATCACCTGGTTTGATCAATCGATGTGTATTGTTTATCTCCTCAAGCTTGTATACCGATCTTGCAGGGTATCCTTCCTTTCTTGCTCTTAGAGTATAAGAATCAGCTTTATCTCTTCTTGAATTAGCCATGCAAGAAGTTTAAGAATATTTTCGAGTTAGGTAAAGACTAAAGTTTTAGAGATGCTATCGTTGCTGTATCTCTTCTCCTCTTTGATGAGTATAGACCGAAAGAGAAGTGCCTTATCATTTTCTCGACCTCTTCTTTCTCTAGATAATCGCACTTGTATAATAGCTGACTCCTTGAATCCGTTCTTGATATAGAAGTTTTTTCTTCTTTTGCTTCTGTCTATTGCAAGAAAGACTATGAAGACATTCCTATCGTCGGATATTGAATATGCAAAGCCACAAAGTGCATTGTCCGCTACAAGAAGTGATATCATAGCTTTTCGCGATTTTCCTATAAGCATGAGAAAAGAAAAGGCTACTCGCTCGTTTTTTGCAAATGAATCATAGTAGGTTTTTCCTCATTTTGCTTGTGCTTTTCTTGTCCAATGCACTTCATTTTGGTCTTTCTATTATTCTCTTTATTTTGTCTTTCTGTTATGGTGGAAATGTGAGAAATTCGATAATCAATAGGCAATTCAGATATTGCTATCATTATAGTGCAATAGTATTGATCTTCATTAATGTAGCTGTTTATCTTTTGACAGAATTCTATCCTGGACTTGTTTACTACCTTTCTATGGTGCCTTCATTTGTGCTCTATAAGCATTTCTATTGGCAATTTTTCACATACATGTTTGTGCATGCAAACTTTGCTCATTTGTTTGGCAATATGCTTTCGTTGCTTTTGTTCTCGATTCTTCTTGAGCGTGCTATTGGAACTAAGGAGTTTTTACTTTATTACATTCTTTGCGGAACACTTGCTGGGGTTGCATCATTCTTTTCCTATCTGGTTGCTGGCACGAATGTGGTTCTTCTTGGAGCATCTGGAGCTGTTTATGCGATTATGCTCTTGTTTGCTGTCATATATCCAAATTCCAGGATTTTCTTGTTTGGTATTCTCCCAATAAGGGCGCCTGTGTTGACCCTTTTCTATTTTTTCATAGAGTTCTTCTCTCAATTTGCATCCGATGGAGTCGCCCATGCAACGCATCTTTATGGGATGTTATTTGGGTATTTGTATATAAGAATAAGGATGAGAATAAAACCATTGAAGGTGTGGAATATAATAAGCTAATCTTCTATAGCATACTCCTCTCTTAACTCAGCATATCCTTTCTTGATCACATCATATATGATTTTCAATTTTCTTTCGTGATGGATGAATGCCGATTTCATTGCATTTATCGTTATCTTCTCGAGATCCTTGAACTCAAGCCCATATTCCTTTACAGCAATCGCCATTTCTTTTGTAAGGTTTGTATCACTCATCAAACGATTGTCAGAGCATAAGAATACTCTGAAATGGTTTCTGAACAAAATAGGGAATGGATGGTCTTTGTAACTTTCGACAGCACCGGTTCCAACATTTGACGAAAGACACATCTCCATTGGTATGCGCTTGTCTTGTATAAAGTGCGCAAGAGAACCCATCTTTACTATCTTTCCATTCTCGATCACCATGTCCTCAGTTATTCTTGTACCGTGTCCTATTCTATGCGCTTCGCAAATTTGTATCGCTTGCCATATCGATTCCAGTCCGAATGCTTCTCCTGCATGTATCGTTATATTGAAGTTCTTTGTTCTTATGTATTGGAACGCTTCCAAGTGTTTTTTTGCTGGATGTCCGAATTCGTCGCCTGCAAGGTCGAAGCCTACAACGCCTCTTTCCGAAAAGGCCACAGCAAGCTCTGCAATCTCAAGCGAAAGCTTTGGGTCCTCATGGCGCATTGCGCAAAGGATCAAACCATATTCCATTCCAGTCTCTTTTCTTCCTTCTTCGCATCCTGCTAAGACAGCGTGTACGACTTCCTCAAGATTAAGGCCTTTTTTTGTGTGAAGCTCTGGACAGAATCGGATCTCTGCATATACGACATTTTCTTCAGCTAGGTCCTCTATCTCCTCTCTTGCAACTCTTATAAGCGCTTCTTTGTCTTGCATCACTGATGTTGTAACATTGAATGTCTCAAGATAAAGCTTTAATGATTTTTGCTGACAGCCTCGAGTAAACCAAGATTTAAGCTCAATTGGGTCATTGGATGGGATATCTATTCCTCGTTCCTTTGCAAGTTCTATGATTGTTGTAGGCCTCAAGCCACCATCTAAATGCTCATGGAGCTCAACTTTTGGAGCTTTCTTTATTATTTTGCGATTCAACATAAAAAGAGTATATCACAAAACGATGTAAAATAATTTATAAAACAAACAATGCATCATGTTATAACATTTGTTTCATATGTTCTTTGATTATTTGGAATTAATAACAGAAAAATGCCATTTATGTGGGTTGAACTCTTTACATTATAAAAAAATTGTTTGAGAATTTTTGTCAGGGAGATGGAAAAATGGCTAAGACAAATGAATCTTTAAACAAAAAGCTTCTTGCTGCAGCTGTTAGTGCTACTAAGGCAAGAGATATTAAGGAGTTTTTGGATAAGGGAGCTGATGTTAATGCCCATAATGAATGGGGCCTTACTCCAGTAATGCTTGCGGCTCAGTACAACCATTGCGTGGCTGTTTTGAATGCATTGATACAAGCTGGCGGAGACATACAGGAGTGTGAGCCTAAGTATCGTTCGAATGCATTGCATTTGGCGGCAAATAGCTCAAAGAATCCAAAGATTATCGAAGCGCTCTTGGCGGCAGGAGCGAACATCAATGCTAGAAACTATCTTGGCGAGACAGCCTTGATTATGAGCGTCAACAGCAATCCTGAGACGAAGATTACAACACAGCTCATAAAAAGTGGCGCTGATATAAATGCACGCGACTACCAAGGACATTCTGTTTTGGACTATGCAAAAGCATCGAAGAGAACTTATATTATCAATCTTCTCAAGGAACTTGGCGCAAATTAAGTTGCAATTGAATTCAAACTGAAGCACTCTACAATCTAGGGTGCTTTTTTCAATCACAACTCTTCTGAGATAAGGGGAAAGAGCTGAAACAAAAAGGGGCGTGGCCTAAAGTTTTAGTAGCAAAGAAACGGAGAAGCGATCCGGTTGAACAATCACATTGCCATCCGAATTGAAGGGCTTTATCAACATAAATACAGAAGAAGGCACAAACAGAATAATCAGACGCCAATAACAGCCTTTCGGAGTATTGAATTAATCCTTGTCTGATATCCTTTCCCGCCTGATTTCAGGATTGCCAACACGTCATTGTCTATGCTAATTGATATCCTCGTCTTTGTTGGCTTATACCATTCGGGATGTGCCTCCCTCAGTCTGACTGCGTTCATGACCGGCTCGGTTGTAAGCGGGGGACAATCGGTGAAATCAGTATCGACATGGTCCTCAAGTTTCCTGATTTCATCTTCTTTCATTGGATGTATCTTCTTAGCCTCTTCCCAGGTAACCGTTTTTGTAGCCATTTATCTCCTCCTTAGTTGCTTGTCTTGCCGATATTATCCTGATTACATTCTCCGTCCTCTCTGTGTATACGACGAACAGGACTTTGTCCACTAGTTTGACAACATCCCACCTTTCCTCTGTTATGCAAGGGTCGGCACCCAATACAGCATTCTCATCGAAGAACACTCTTGTAGCTGTTTCAAAACTGACTTTGTGTTTGCGGATATTTGTCTTGTTCTTCTCGTCATCCCACTCGAATCTGAGCGCTGAACTCTTTTTCATTCCAATCACATTCCCATAACAACTATATCAAATTATATATAATTCAAGACATATATTTCTATAACCTCATCTTTTCTGCATATAAAAGAATACAGCATCCTCACTTTGTTGAGAGAATCTTATCAAGTATGAAAGCCTGTCGAAAAAAAGAATTACTTTGCATTGCAGAAGTTGCAAAAAAAGCCCACATATGCTTACACATTAACTTGTAATTATACGAGAGCTAAAGAGAGATAACCTATATATTACTGACACTTGCAACTTGGCAAATAACAGGCGATTCGTATGGCCTGTAAGGCTTGTAATCGCTGATGAAACGTACGAGTTCCATTCGGAAAGATGGAAGGCACAAACAGAATAATCAGACGCCAAGGCTATCGATACAAAGATGATGACTTCTTCTTAAAGATCTTTGATGCCAGCAGAAGAACTTATGTTAGAAACCCAAAATTCAGGACTGAGCCCTTTTTTTACACGAAATCTACTTAAATAAAATAGAGACAACGTTTTTTTTTGATGGTACTATTTAAGTAACATGAAAACGATAAGTGATGAATAATCTTATCCAGTTTTGGGAAAAGGAGATAAAAACCGAAATGAATAAGCGCTTTTTTAGATTAGGTGCTGTCTTGGTACTTTGCTTGGCAATGCTCTTTGTATCTGTTTCTTGTGGAAAGAAGGAAGAGGCAAAGAATGAGACTCCAGCTCCAGCTACAGTTGCAAAGGTAGAGACTAAGAGTGAGGCTAAAGCCGAAGAGCCAAAGGCAGAGGTTGTCGTAGAGGCACCAGTAGAGGAAATTGTAATTGACGTTCCAGAGCTTGTAGGAACTGTAGAAGAGGAAGAGGTTGCAGAACCTGTAGAGGTTGTTGAAGAGACAGTTGTCGAAACTCCATCCATCTCTGTTCCAGATCGTTATCCTGTTTTGTTGTCTGATAGCATTGGAGGGGAGGAGTTCTCCTTAGAGGCTTATGACGGTTATGCTTTTGTGTATTTCCCAGAACATTATACAGAATCAGATGTTGATTCATTTTTAGACACTCTTGTCAGCGAGAACAGCTATATTTCAGATGAGGTAGGTTGGACTGTAGACAAGCCGGGAGTTGCAATAGTTGCTTATCCATTCGGACTTGCTCCAGTAGAGATTGCAAATTATGCAGTTGCTATTGCACAGAGAGCAATATAGCAAATCCATAGCTTATATCGATACGGGCATTAAGAATATGCTCGTATTTTTTTCAAAAAATGGCTTTATATGTGCTTTCACATATTGTCACGAATAAAATCAAGTACGCATTGAGAAGAGAAAAATAATATACTTTGGCATTTTTGAGAGTTGATGGCATCTATATAGTAGCCAGATTTAAAGACAAGGACACTATAAGCATATTGGAATGTGGACTTTAAGATTGTATAAGAAGAGCTTTATATCTGAGGGCAGTGGATGAGCATTGCCTTCATTTTATTTAAGTTGGATTTCTCTTTTCAAATTTCGCAAAAATATGATTGAACAAAAACAGGCCCTATTTCTAGAGCCTGCATCCAAGTAAGGATCTTTTATACTTCTTCCTTCCATGCTCTTCCATAGAATGAATCCAAGTAGAGTTGTTTGATTTGGCTGATCAAAGGATAGCGAGGATTTGATCCTGTGCACTGATCGTCGAATGCTTTTACTGATAGTTCATCAACAGCTGCAAGGAAATCCTCTTCCGAGACTCCCCAAGCCTGGATTGATGTTGGTATATTGAGCTCTGCTTTTAGCTTTTCGATTCCAGCTATAAGTGCTTCGACTTTCTCTTTTTGGCTCATATTCGCATTTGTAACGACATATTCTGTGTTCTTTTGATCATTTACAGCCATTGCAACGTAATCGGCAGCTCTTGCATATCTTGAGATAGCAGATGGGAACTCGTATTGAGGGAATGCTGCTTGCTTTGTAGGATTGTCATTAGCATTGAATCTGATGATATTCGTCAAAAGCAAAGCGTTCGCCATTCCATGAGGTACATGGAACTGAGCTCCAAGTTTATGAGCCATTGAGTGGCAAAGGCCCAAGAATGCGTTAGAGAAAGCCATCCCTGCCATTGTAGATGCATTGTGTACCTTCTCTCTTGCTTTTCTGTTTGTTCCATCGCTGTATGCAACAGGCAAGTACTTGAATATTATTCTAGCTGCCTCTAGAGCAAGGCTGTTTGTATAGTCTGTGCTCATTGATGATACTAATGCTTCAAGAGCATGAGTCAGGACATCGATTCCACAAGACGCAGTAAGTCCTTTTGGTTGTCCCATTGCTAGCTCTGAGTCAACGATTGCCATTGATGGTGTCAGTGCATAGTCAGCAATTGCCCACTTCATTCCAGTCTTTTCATCTGTGATAATCGCAAATGGAGTCACCTCTGATCCTGTGCCAGATGTCGTTGGGATACAAACAAGTTGTGCTTTCTTTCCCATGTTAGGGAATGCATAGACTCTCTTCCTTATATCCATGAATCTCAAGGCAAGACCTTCGAATTTGACTTCTGGGTGCTCATACAAAAGCCACATGATCTTTGCTGCATCCATTGGAGAACCACCTCCAACAGCAATGATTACATCCGGGTTGTATGCATTCACAAGTTGCATTGCAACATTTATCGTACCAAGTGTAGGATCTGGCTTTACTTGATGGAAGACCTCCGTCTCTACGCCTATTGATTGTAGTGTGTCTGTGATCCTATCAATCATTCCAGAGTTGAAGAGGAAGCTGTCTGTAACAATGAATGCTCTCTTTTTGCCCTGAAGTTCTTGCAAGGCTACTGGAAGGCAGCCGTATTTGAAATAAATCTTAGGCGGCAATTTGAACCAAAGCATATTCTCTCTCCTCTCTGCTACAGTCTTTACGTTCAATAGATGTTTAGGACCGACGTTCTCTGAAATAGAGTTGTTGCCCCATGATCCACATCCTAGTGTCAATGAAGGCTCAAGCTTGAAGTTGTAGATATCGCCAATGGCACCCTGGCTTGCTGGCATATTGATAAGTACTCTGGATGTCTTGACAGCTTTTCCGAATGAATCGACTTTGTCTTGCTCAAGCTCGTTGCAATAGAGAACAGATGTATGTCCGAATCCACCCATTGCGATGAGTTTTGCAGCCATTGCAGCTCCTTCGCCAAAGTTGTTGCATTCATACATGCCAAGAACAGGGGAGAGCTTTTCATGTGCAAATGGCTCATCCATTTCAATTCTCTTGACTTCACCGATGAGGACTTTTGTATCTTTTGGCACTGAGAAGCCAGCAATCTCTGCAATCTTGTAAGCTGGTTGCCCTACGATTTTAGGGTTAACTGTTCCTCTTTGAGGGTCTAGGATTATTGGAGAAAGCTTCTCAATCTCTTCCTTGCTCAAGAAGTGAGCACCTTCATCCTTCAGAAGCTTCTTTACATCCTTGTACACATCCTTGTGGCATATAATCGATTGCTCTGATGCACAAATCATTCCATTGTCGAAGGTTTTTGACATCAAAATAGAAGCAACAGCCATTTTCAAGTTTGCTGATTTATCGATCAATGCTGGTGTGTTACCTGCTCCGACTCCGATTGCTGGTTTTCCAGATGAGTAGGCTGACTTTACCATACCAGGACCACCTGTTGCCAAAATCAAATTGACATGGGGATGTTTCATCAAGTAATCGGTCTTTTCCATCGTAGGCTCTTCGATCCATCCTACAATATCTTCAGGAGCACCGGCTGCCACAGCTGCATCGCGAACGATTCTAGCTGCGTCGCATGTACATTTCTTTGCTCTTGGATGCGGGCTGAAGATTATTGCATTTCTTGTCTTGAGTGCAATAAGAGACTTGAAGATCGCAGTAGATGTAGGATTTGTTGTTGGTATGATTCCACAAATTACACCTTTTGGCTCAGCAATTTTCTTCACTCCAAAGCCGGGATCGCTTTCGATTATGTCGCAAGTCTTCTCGTCCTTGTACTTGTTGAAAATGTATTCTGCTGCGAAATGGTTCTTGATGACTTTATCCTCAATAACTCCCATTCCAGTTTCGCTCACAGCATCTATTGCAAGAGGGATTCTTGCGTTGTTGGCTGCTATAGCAGCTGCCCTGAAGATCTCATCTACCTTTTCTTGTGGGTAGTTTGCATAGATCAATTGAGCGCGTTTCACTTTTTCAATCAACTCCTGAAGCTCATTCTGTCCAGGAAAAAGTTCATTAGCATTTGCCATGTTATTCGTCCTTTATTTATCGATATAAATATATAGATTAACCTATCTATATTGTCAATGCTTTTGAAGTGTTTTGAATCATTTTTTATTCTATTGTTTACGTAATTTCTTTTATTGCAATGAAAAAATGGTGAAAAAATCTATTTTAAAATATTTGATTGTCTTGTAAAATCTCGATATGAGCAAAAGAAGAAAGTTTGTATATTATTCGCTTTGTGTTTTTATTTTATTCATAATCTCCTCTTGTTTTGTTGAGAAAGAAGCAACAAAGGATGAGAATAAGGATATAAGAAAGATAATGAGAGATGGCGATTTCTTATATCGCAATTGCTTTTCTGATGCGTTGATTGATAAATCAGAGGATAGCAAAAGCATAATCTACACAATAAAGCTTAAAGCTGAGGATGAGTACGAGTACAATATTGTCAAAGCAAAGTTTTCCAAGGAGAAGACAACGTTCTATCGAGAAGTAGAGTATGATCTTTCATTGAGCCAAAAAAATGGTAACCTTGAATATAGTGGGGCATTCATTACGGAAGACAGTATAGAAAGTTATATTTGTAGCGATATAATCAACAAGCTCGTTGCAAGCACTCAAGATGTCAACAAAGTGGTTTTAAATAAAAAAAGGCTTGATCCAAACTCTGTATTCAATGCAAGTGCACTGTTCTAGAGAGCACTGTCAAAGTCAGAAAAACAAATGAAAAGAGAAACAATATGATAGGTTTCGTCTTTTTCCTTCTATCGCTTGTCTGCTTTAGATTGTCGAGGGACAAGACAATCCTTGCTTTTTCTATCAAAGTCTTCCCTTTGATATCTCTAAAGCTTGCCATCATGGAAGTGAAATACGCAAGAGTTTCTCCCAAAATGCCCTTTCCAGGCTTTATTATTTGCGAATAGCCTTGGGAAAGAGCAATTGCAGCTGAAAGCACAAAGGCATTTTTCAACGCATTCTCAAATGCTATTTGAGTAATCGAGATAAACCCAATTTTGAATATCGTTTTCCCTATCGGAGTAATTATCGATGTTAGAATCATCAATAAAAGCAAAACCACATACGGAACTATCTTTATCTTTCTTCCTGAGATGTATTGGAATAAAAGAGCAAAGACAAAAGAAATGATTGCAAATAATAGAGAATCGATAATCATTATCGAAAATCCCGATAGCAAAAGATTCACAACACAAACGTTAACATTCGCATTGCCATCTACATCTCTATCGATTCTTGGAATTGATTGTGGAACCGGAATTCTGTAAGAGAAAAAGGCAACCAATAGGGAAGTCAATAGCGATGATAAAAGCATTATTGGCATTAGTGATGCAATCGATGAGCCGAGAAAGAGAGATGCAAGGATTGTTTGCACTATAGTCGAGACCAATGCTCCAAACATCGAGATTCCATAAAATGATACATGCTTTCTCAAAAGCTTCTTCAATCCGAACATTGAAAGCGAGGAGGATAGTGCTTGCGCAATTGAAATAAGCCCGAAGAAAGAGAAAAGGCTTCCTGATATATAGCTGTTGCCTAGAGCTTTCAGTAAAGCTATGGCAAGGAAAGTAGAAAATGGCATCTCTAGAGATAGCACTATCGGTATGTTTGATAGCCCTAAGCGAAAGAAGGGCAATGGTTTTGGAATAAATAGCTCCAAAGAGCCTAGGAAAATCGAAAGAGAAGCATAGTAGGCTGCCTTGTCTTTATCTTGCAATTGCATCGATATGGTCGTCCTTGTGCTCACATGTTGCGATTACTTTATTTGGTAAGCATACCACAGTGGATGCAAAATCTTCTGAAATACAGCTCTTATGAGGACATGGGGAGTCCAGAAATCGGATTTTGTTGTCTTTGATTTCGATTACAGTTGTTCCAAGTTCTCCTTCCACTTTGTATATCCCTTGCTCATTTGATGAGAATAGATACTCATCATCGGCAGCTTTTACTTTGATTGTGCTTGTGCTTCCAAGAAGCAGAATCGATGAAAAAATGATAGTAGCGATAAAAACAAGGAAAATTGAGATGTCACCAATACGCAAAATATTTCTCTTCATTTTTAGAAAATTCTATTAGTTTATAAGTAGAAAGTCGATATAAAGGTGTATTTTAAGTGTATTTATTCTTTTTTTTGTTGTTTTTGCTTTAAGCAAGGAGGAAAATCCAAAACATGAAAGTCGTGTATGTTGTTGAGGATCATGAAGTGATTCGCTCTGGAGTAGTGCAATACCTCAATCTGTCTGGATATGAGGCCCACGGGTTCAAGAATATTGCCGATGCAAGAGCTGGTTTTGCTGAGAAAGTACCTGATTTGTTGATTCAGGATGTCATGCTTCCAGATGGCGATGGCTTTTCTTTTGTAAAGGAAATAAAGCAAAAGAACAGCAAGTTGCCTGTTATATTCCTGACAGCAAGGATAGATGAGTCCGATAGGATACTTGGCTTTGAGCTAGGAGCTGACGATTACATTACAAAACCTTTCAGCCCAAAGGAGCTTGTGCTAAGGATAGAAGCATTGTTCAGGAGGATAGACCAAGGCTCTAATGGTGACGAAAGAGTCTATAAGTACATGGATGGCGACAATGAGCTTGTGATCGACGATGAGATCCATAAGCTTACGATAAACGGCAAGGAGATCAATCTTACTGCTGCAGAGTGGAGGATTGTCTTCTATCTCATGTCAAATGCTCCTAATTTGATCACTAGAGCGCAAATTTTGGAGGAGTGCTTTGATTACTCCTTCGAAAGCTATGAGCGTGTTGTAGATACACACATAAAGAATATCAGGACAAAATTGAAGCCAGGCTCATGGATTGATACGGTTCGAGGCTACGGTTACAGGTTTTCTGGAAAGAGGGTTTGATGCGAAGGCAGTTCTTTCGTCTTTTGATTTCAATTGTAGGAATAACTTTGGCTGTCCTCTTTGCCCAGTGTTGTCTCTTGGCTTTGATGAACTTCAAGATTGCAAAAAACTGGACAAATGAGGTCTTTGATGAGTTTGCACACTCCATCGGTGAGTCTGTTATAAATAATGGGACGAACTCTAGCGATGGAATTGTGAATATAATGCTAAACAATGCATCCGAGCGTGTATCTGGATTGATAGTAAGGGATGGGGATGGCAAGTTTGCTTTTTCTCTTGGCGTGAGCCCCAAAGGGATTCCTGTACCGCAACTTGCGGAGAGCGTGCAAAGTGGCTTCATGCTATCGAGCTATCAAGCATCGAGATTGAGAACAGATGGAAATTTAAAGACATCAAAGGGTGAAAGTTGCAAGATTGATAAGCCAAAATATGAAATAGCAATCACAGCACCTGTTTCAGATGATGGAAGCACTTTGAATGTGTCGAACATCGAGTTCAAGCCTTTGTCTGAAAGTGGCAAGGAGGTTGTTACTTATCCTGTAAGCATGGATGAGAATGATATTGCCGGCACAATCGTTATAACTGTGAATAACGAATCAGCTGCGTTCATAGATGTCATTGTATACAATGTTGACTTTTATACTCCGACCAAGTTCTTGATGGAGGAATTTGTAAAAACATTTTGCGCAACTCTTCCTGTGATGATCATCATATCGATTGTCGCAGCTTATTTTGTGTCGAAAAGGAATGAGAAGGTTGTCAAAAGCTTCCAGGATGCCCTTGATAAGCTTTCAAATGGTGAGCATAGAGTGAAGATGGTAGACTCCAAGATTGTAGAGTACCAAGATATAAAGAAATCAATCGAAAAGCTTGACGCCGACCTTGAGAGGCATTCAAAGTCTAGAAAGGAGTGGATAAAGAACATATCGCATGATTTGAACACTCCGGTAACTTCGATGAATATCCTCCTGGATGGAGCATCCGATGGTTTTTTCCCTATCGATATCAATCTTGTAAAGTCGTTAAAGAAAGAAAACGATACACTTACAGAAAGGATTGCTTCCGTCTCGTACTACTCATACCTCCTTTCGCCTGAGGTTAAATTCAAGCCTGAGGTAATGAGGCTATTGGATGTTGCTGATCTTGCTTTGCATTCAAATGGAATAGATTGCAAAGTGGATTTTTCTCCAGAAATCTATGTTTATGCAGATTTGGATCTTGCACAGCGAGCGTTGTTCGAGGTTGTGAAAAATGCAAATAGCTACAGAGTAGGAGATGAGAAGCCGGAGATGAGTGTCAAGGAATATGATGATAGGATTTCAATCATCGTGACAAACAAAGGTGTCCTTCCTGACCCGCTTCCACAGTTCTTCGAGCCATGGGCACGAGGGGATGAGTCCAGAACATCTGGTGGCTCTGGTCTTGGACTTCCGATTGTGTATCAGATTATGGAAATCCATAAAGGAAGCATCTCGATTGCCCAAAGCGATGGGACTGTAGCTGTTACATTGACTTTTCCAAAAAGGCAATAATATCGTCAGAGTATAGATCCCGTATCTCCATGTTGCCATCCGTCCAAAGCGCATAGCTTGGGCGGTTTCCTCCCTTTGGAAGTGATGTCGATCCTGGATTTAGGTATATTATTCCATCTTTTTCTTTCAAGAGTGGTATATGTGTATGTCCTTGCATGAATACATCAATCGAATCAGGATGATTATCTATTGACCATATGTGCCCATGTGTGAGGAATATCTTATTCTCGTCAGCAAAGACAATTGCTGAATCCGATAGACATGAAAAAGGCAAGACCATCTGATCTACCTCAGCTTCGCAATTGCCTCTTACGGCAATGATTCTGTCTTTCATCTTGGAAAGTATTCCAATTACTTTCTTCGGATTGTAGCTTTCCGGAAGATCATTTCTTGGTCCATGATAAAGAAGATCTCCTAGAAGCAAAAGAAGATCTGGCTTGATATCTATGTATTTTCTTTCGAGTTCAACAGCGGCTTTCTCTGAGCCGTGGATGTCTGATGCAATCAACAATTTCATGGCTATATAATAAAAGAAGGATCTCTCTTCTTTCAATTGATTATGCATACAGATTTAAATAGAATTGACTTTGTGAAAAGGCTTTATTTTTTTCTTTTGGTGTCTATTCTCGTATTCTCATCATGTGCGACAACAACAAAGGATTTTCTTTCACCTGTTGCGTATGATGACAGCTTGTCAATAAAAGAGAAGCTTGAGTATTTTGGTGCAATGGAAGTGACTGTTGATTTGCCAGAGTGCTACTTTGATGGGACAAAGTGGCTTGAAGCTATGACAAAGCTTGTGTCAGAGGCTGAGGATTACATTTTGATCTCTACTTTTCTTGGCTCAAGTTCGCCTAATTTGGAGAATTTCTACAAAACATTGATCTCCAAAGCAGAGGAGGGTGTAAAAGTTTATTTTATCATAGATGGCACATCGAGCTATGATATGACAGAGTCTCAATACTATATGACACCTCTTTATTTTCTGAGAGAGCACGGCATAGAGCTATTGGAGTATGCACCTTTGTCTGCAATGAGGATAATAAATCCAAGCGCGATGATTATTCGAGACCACAGAAAGCTTTTGGTTGTCGATGGAAAGAAAGCAGCTATCGGTGGCATGAACATAAACTACATATCGCTTGGCGCAGGTGAGGGCAAAACGCAAAGAGATTCGATGTATCTTTTCAATTCCACAGAGCTTGCAAAAGCACTTAGAGATGAGTTTATCGCAATATGGAATGCCTCATCGGTTGAAAAGATGAAAGCTGAGGATTTTCCTGTCTACAAAAGCGAAAAGCAGGAGTATGATGCATGGCTTTTCAATAGGGGCACAGGATCAGATGACTCGATTTCTGGAATGTATGGTTCTTTGATTGCATCTGCAAAGGAATCGATTGTCTTGCTGCCATATTTACCTATTTTGAATGATGACATGGCAAGAAGCGTTAAAAACGCTAGCGATAGAGGTGTCGATGTCGATATCGTAATGCCTGTCGATCTCAGAGGATATGCAAAGGGTGGCCTCTACTATTACTTTCCAAAGCTCCTGGAATCAACAGGTGCTACTGTGCATATATCTGTAGAGGATAAGGATGGAAACGAACTGCCATTGCTTCACGAGAAGATGATGGTTGTTGACAAGCGCTATGTAGTGATTGGTTCTGCAAACTTCAATTTCAGATCGATGGAGCTTAGCCATGAGCTTGCTCTTGTAATAGATAGCGAGGAATTCGCATCGATTTTATTGAAACACGTGGAAGATATAAAGAGCAATAGCTTTGAATTGACAAAAGAGATGGCGCAAGAGCTAAAAGATGAGGAATCGAGCTTCTTTTCATATCTTTTCATGTATTACGGAGGCTAGTGATGAAGAAAGTTATCCTTTTGCTATTGGTCTCTATTTTGCTTTTTCCTCTCTTTGCAAATGTCTCCTTTGGCTATTCGCTTTCGCTTGTTGGAGAGCAATCTACAAAAGGCGAAGCGTTTGGGGCTATAAGTATAGCATCTGTATTTTCGCCATGGAATGAGACTCATGTCGGCGATGTCGAGGTAGAGGCCTTGCTTTCTCCTGTTGCTCCCTTTTTCAATGGAGTGAATATGAAGATCTCATCACCGCTCTTTCTGACTACGAGCCATCCATTCTCGTTTATCTTTGCAAATGCTGTCCTTTGGACTCCACGCTTGGCTTTTGGCGCTCAATATAGACTTGAGAGCGAATGGAGTATCTATATGTCTTTTGCGCCTCTTTCGTTCCAAGATACGGGCTATATATATGAGTTTTTGTCTCCATATGCACTTTACAATCCAAGTCAAAACAAATGGGGCTATGGTGCTTATATAATGAAATTCACTGCTTTCCTGGGAGGAAATTCATGAAAAAGCTCTTTGTTTTTCTCATGCTTCTTGCTTTGGTCTCTTTCTCGATTTTTGCAACATGCTTTGATATTTCGCTTTCGTTGGGACAAGATAACTACAAGTGGTGGAATAACGGGATTTCGTTTAGCTACGGCATTAACTTTGGCCTAAGCCAAAAGGTCGAGCTTGGTTTTTGGGGAATATCAGATGTTGTTCCGGATCCCTTCAAGTCAAATATGTTTGGCTCTGATATCTCTATAACGCTTTTGGGGCGAAGAAGCTCTGGAACAAAAGTCGCTGGCACAGGTATAAATACGCTTTTGTCGGTTGGATGCTTTTATAGGACAGACAACAATGGCGTTGGACCAATAGTCTCTCTTGTTCCGCTTACTGTTGGCAATCCAATAACCGGAAGAAGAGAGCGTTTATTGAAGACTGGCATTGGGTGGGACTTCAAAAACAGTCAACTTGTTGTCCTGTTTTCTCTTCTGTCGTTGGATTTTTACGTAAAAGGTACTTATCGTGACTATAGCTATTAGAGGATCACTTGCCCTCTAATGCCATCATCTTCTCAATCCTAGCAAGATGCCTACCGCCTTCAAATTCCGTGTCGATGAATGCGTCTAGTATATCTTCAATAGAATCATGGTATTCCACTCTTCCGCCTAATGCGATGAAGTTTGCGTTGTTGTGTGCTTTTGTCATCTTTGCTGTATATACATCATGGACAAGAGCGCATCTTATTCCTTTCATTTTATTTGCGCTTATCGAGATTCCAATTCCAGTCCCGCATAGAAGAATGCCGAAATCGTAACCTCCAGTTCTATACTCAAGCACAGCTTTCTCTGCTTGATCTGGATAATCTACAGACTCATGCTTGTCTGTTCCTAGATATTTGACTTCTATTTGCCTGTCTTTCAGGTGGTCGATTACTCTTTTTGCGAGTTCTACAGCTCCATGGTCATTTGCAATAACAACTTTCATTTAACTCTCCTTTGTAGAGATTATAATAAAAGCGCTGTGTTTTTCAATTTCGCATTTTCAGTTATAATTTTTGAAAAAGGAGACTCATTTGTCTGATATCTACGTAACTGGACATAGAAATCCTGATATGGATTCTGTGTGCTCAGCATATGCATATGCATTTTTGAAGAATCTTGTCGATAGCGATAATAGATATATCCCTGTCAGGCTTGGTTCTGTGAACAAAAACATCAAGAATCTATTTTCTCGTCTTCATATTTCGCTTCCTATGATCCTAAAGGATGTAAAGCCTAAGGTCGCTAGCGTTACGAAAAGCGCGAAGTACACAGTCAATCTCGATGACCCTATCTATTCTCTTCTCGATATCTTTGCAAAATACAAGCCTACAGTTGTTCCAGCATTTGATAAAAATGGCAAATATGTCGACTTGATTGATAGCGATGATATCAATGCATTCTTTCTTGCTGAGAACAATGGCACTAGGCGCGAGTATACAATCATCGAGGATAATATAGCAAAGATAATTCCCGGTATTGAATATAAGAGAGCTGGCAAGAAAGCAATGAAGGCACCTTTGATGGTTGGAGCCATGGAATATGATAGGTTCGAAAAGAGGCTGTCGGAGTCAGAGAGGCCCATATTGGTTACAGGGCTTAGGGAAAGACATATAAAAAAGGCAATAGAGGAGGATATCCCGGGGCTTGTGATCACAGGGCTTGAGAATGGCGATGCGCTTTCTTCTTTTGATTTCTCATCCTTCTCTGGTTTTGTTTTCATTTCTTTTCTAGATACAGCTGAGACGCTAAGGTACTTAAGGCTTTCTGTTCCAGTGGAAGTGCTTATCGATCCAGAGAAGAAGGCAATAGAGGTAGAAGCCGATTCTCTGTTCGATGATGTGAAGTTTCAATTGATGAACTCTGATGAAAGAGGTTTCTCTGTCTTTGAAGGTGGCGAGTGGATAGGTTTCGTAACAAGGCGATGTTTTCTAAACAAGCCAAGGCAGAAGATCATATTGATGGACCACAACGAAAGCGAGCAAAGCGTCATTGGAATAGAGGATGCTGATATAGTTGAGATAATCGACCACCATAGGCTATCGCCTCCAAGAATGAAGAATCCGATCTTTATTTGCTCTGAGCCACTTGGCTCAACATGTACTATTGTCTATGAGATGTTCAAGAAATATGGACTGAAGCCAGATAAAAAGAGAGCAACTATACTTCTCAGTGGACTTATATCAGATACAGTGATTCTAAAAAGTCCCACAACATCGGAGTATGACAAGCATGTGGCTGAGAAGCTTGCCGAGAGGGCTGGTATCGATGATATGCAAGGATATAGCAAGATCCTATTCAGCTCCAGCAGCAACCTCTCCGGGCAGGATCCTCTCAAGGTGATTGAATCTGATATGAAGAAGTACTTTGAATATGGCGTGAAGTTTGCTATCGGCCAAGTGGAGGTTACCAATCTTGCTGAGCTCGATAGTTTGAGAAGTATATATCTTTCTGCGCTTTTGAAGGAAAAGGAAGCATCGGCCTTGGATTGGTGCATGCTATTGGTGACAGATGTCATAAATGATGAATCCATCTTATTCACTACAGGATATGAAAGGGAAGTGCGTTTCTTCTGGGAGAAGATAGATGACAGGACATTCTTGCTTCCAGGAGTGCTATCGAGGAAAAAGCAACTCCTTCCTGAAGTATTGAGAGTCTTGGAGGATTCTTAGGCTCTCTTATCTTTTTTGAGGCCTGTCGAATGAGTTTGCTTCTCCTTCGGATTTCCCAGATAGTTGTATAACCGATGGGATTGTCCTGATTGCGGCAGTCGCTTTCCTTATTGCTTCTTCGTTTGTTGCAACAATCATGAAGTCGCCAGTGAGTTTCCCAGCATCTGTGTCAAGCTTGCCTTTTCTGAGTCTTGCGCCATGCTTTTTTACTGCATTGTCGATTTCTCCGAAGAGGTCCGGATCCATCTTGGCGCTGATAGTGAATGTCTTCATCAAGTCATTTCCTATCCACTTTACAGGAACAAGCCTGTGGTCTATTCCTTCCATGTGCTTCAGGTTCGAGCAATCTGTCCTATGGATTATGTAACCTCTTCCCCTTGTTATATATGCAACAACATCATCTCCTTGCATGGGGTTGCAACACTTCGCAAAACTGTAGAGGATATTTGAGTCGTCGCCAATCATAATCGAGCCCGATGGCTCAGATGTTATATATGAGAGTGAGCCATTTACCAATGTCGATGGCGATATTGCCGAGCCCTCGCTCTTCTTGGGGTTTTGTGCGACAGTTGTATCCTTTTTATCGCTCTTTTGTATCTGAGGAGCGTTATCTGCTTCATACTTGTTAAGCCAGGCTTTTATCTTCTTCTTTGTGCTTGTGGTTTGTGCATACTCAAGCCATTGCTGGTTAGGGTGCGATGAAGGGCTTGTCATTATCTCGACAATTTGCGTGTTTGCAAGAGGCTTATTCAATGGGATTATCGATCCATCGGCACGTGCGCCAGAGCAATGGTTGCCAACTTCTGTGTGTACTTTGTATGCAAAATCAAGAGCTGTTGAACCGCTAGGCAGCTCTATTACATGGCCCTGTGGAGTGAAAACAACAATCGAATCCTTCAATAGCTCATTCTTGATTTCATCCATGAAGTCATCAGATTCGCTTATCTCTTTTGACCATGATTTGAGTTTCTTGACAATCTTGTTGTAGTTTATGGAATCAATTGTCTTCCAAGTTCCGCTTTCAGAACCGGATGATGCTTTATATGCCCAATGCGCAGCAACACCTTCTTCTGCTGTCTTATGCATCTCTTGTGTCCTGATTTGTATCTCCAAATGCCTTGATTGGGGCCCAAGAACAGTAGTATGCAAAGATTGGTAGTTGTTTGCTTTAGGCATTGCAATATAGTCTTTGAAACGTCCTTCGATAGGGATCCACATCGAGTGTATTATCCCAAGGATCGTGTAGCATTCAACTGTTGTTTGGCATATTACTCGTATTCCAAGTATGTCATAGATTTCATCTATCTCTTTTTTTCGCTTCTTTATCTTTTGGTATATCGAATATGCATGCTTGACTCGTCCCGTGACTGTTATGTTGGTTATGCCTTCTTTCTTGCATGCTTCCTCTATTGCTTTCTTTACTTGCTTTATAAATGCATTGTATTCGCCTTTTCTTTCCAGCAAGTAATCATTTATATAGTTGTATGACTCAGGCTTCAATGCCTTTAAGGATAGATCCTCAAGCTCTGATTTGATTGCTGACATTCCAAGGCTGTCGGCAATAGGTGCAAAAATCTCAAGACAGTCTTCGGCGAAAGCTCTTTTCCTTTCTGATGACAGTCCATCTATTGTCCGCATGTTGTGCAATTTGTCAGCAAGCTTTATGAGAATCACTCTCAAGTCCTTTGACATTGCAAAGAACATCTTCTTTATTGTCTCGGCCTCTTGTATTGACTTGTCGTTCGTAATTCTGGATATCTTTGTGACAGCTTGGACCATGTTCCCGACTTCGTTTCCGAATGTCGTTGCAATTTCTTCCTCTGTTGTATCTGTATCTTCCAAAGTATCGTGCAAAAGGCCTGCGCAAACTGTGTCAGCATCCATTCCAATCGACATCAGGATTTCAGCAACAGAGATAGGGTGAGTTAAATAAGGCTCTCCTGTCTTTCTCTTTTGATCTCCATGTTTTTTGGCTGCGAAGACAGCTGCTGCTTCGATTTTTTCTTTTTCTTCATTATTGTACTTAAGGATTTTCTTTACGAATGAGTCGACAAGGTTCTTGTTTGGGAATTCTTGTTCTTCTATCTTTTTTTCACTCTCGTCTGCCATATACAACTCGATCCTTATTGTTGAGGTCCTTTGCGATTTCTATATCCCTAAAGCCTTTTGATGAAAGGAGTCTAGCACATATTTCTATCTGTCGATAGTCGGCCTCTATTAGCAAAACTCCGCCATTCTTCAAATAGTTTGGAGCTGAATTGATTATTTCTCTTATTATATTCAGCCCGTCGTCTCCAAATCCCAAGAGAGCGAGGCTTGGCTCTTTTTTCACATCTTCATCTGTCTCTTCGTACCAAGCATCAGTTAGGTAGGGAGGGTTCGTTGCAATTATATCGAATCTATCTTTGTCCCAAGGTTCGAGCAGGGAGCCAACTCTTGCATCTGCTTCTTTTCCGGTAATTGCTTTGTAGTTGTATTTTGCTATCTCAAGCGCTTCTTTTGATATGTCAGATAAGCAAACTTGGATTCCTGTCTCATATGCAACAGATGCTCCTATGGCTCCCGATCCAGTGCAAAGATCAAGTATCCTTACATCGCTGCTTCTTGCTTTTTGCTTTGCAATCTCTATTGTTTTCTCAACAATTATCTCTGTATCGGGACGTGGGATAAGAACGTCTTTCGTGACTTTGAATATATGTCCATAGAATTCCTTCTCTCCTGTAATATAAGACATTGGTATACTCTCAAGCCTCATCTCCAGCATGCTTTTGGCTTTTTTTGCCATATCATCTGTGATAGTGCAAAAGGGATTCATTATCTGTGCTTCTATAGGAAGATTGCATGACTTTTCTATTATAATGCGAACCTCCAGTGATGGATTGTCCAGTCTGGAGGCTTCCCTTATCATAGAGGATTTCAAGTCTCGAAGATTCAAGCTTAAGCTTCCTTCAATGCTTCTTCGCCAGCGGCTAGCTTCAATGCATCGATAAACTCGTCTAAGTCACCATTCAGCACGCCCTCGAGGTTGTAGCTGGTTAGGTTTATCCTATGGTCTGTGACTCTGTTTTGCGGGAAGTTGTAAGTCCTTATTCTCTCTGATCTGTCACCGCTTCCTACCATTGATTTCCTGGCATCCGATCTCTCTTTTGCCTTCTTTGCTTCTTCCATTTCGTAAAGTCTTGCCCTAAGGACTCTTAAAGCTTTGTTCTTGTTTTTCAATTGTGACTTTTCATCTTGCTGTATTACGACAATCCCTGTGGGGATATGTGTTATTCTTACAGCTGAGTCTGTTGTGTTGACGCATTGCCCGCCCGGGCCTCCAGCTCTCATCACATCGATCTTCAAATCTTTTTCATTGATCTCTATGTCTGTGTCTTCCGCTTCAGGAAGAACAGCAACTGTTATTGCTGATGTATGTATTCTTCCGCCGGATTCTGTTTCGGGCACTCTTTGCACTCTGTGCACTCCGGATTCGTATCTCATTGAGCCGTATACATCTTTTCCTGAGATTGATGCAACTATTTCCTTGTAGCCTCCGATTCCTGTTTCGTTGGCATTCATTATCTCAAGCTTCCAGTGCTTTTTCTCTGCATAATGCTGGTACATGCGGAATATGTCCGCAGCAAACAATGCGGCCTCATCTCCCCCTGTGCCGGCACGGATTTCCATGATTATGTTCTTGCCTTCAAGTGGGTCTGGCGGGATAAGGAGGAATTTGCACTCTTTTGATGCCTTCTCCATCTTCTCGTCAAGGCTTTGCAATTCCTCTTTTGCCATTGCCACTAGCTCTGGGTCTGACTCTGTTTTGATTATTTCCTTGTTGCCTTCTATTTCTTCATTTATAGCTTTCATCTCTTGAAGCTTCTCTACAATGGGCGCAAGATGGCTCCTCTCTTGCATCAAGAGCTTGTATTTCTTCATGTCGGACATGACTTCATTTGTCGAAAGCTTATTGTCCAGTTCTTTCAATTGTTCTTCGTATCCTGGAAGTTTCTCTAGCATCTGTTTCTCCTTCGAAAATTATAGCAATAGCGACATTTTTGTTGAATAGCTATTTTGCGAGTACCTTTTCTTCAAGTCTCTTGCCATATTCCTTGAGTTCAAGAAGAATTTTCTTTTCATCACCGCTAGTGTCGAGCGAATTGAGAAGCTCTTCGATTGTTCGTTTGTATTTGTCTAAGGAAAGAGCCTCGGCCACAGGTGGATTCAAAAGCCGCAATGCACAGAAGTTCTTCCATTTTGCAAGGTCTGTTTGCGAGAGTGATTTAGGGTAGTTCCTAGCAACTCGTCGCCATAGCAATTTATGGTATTTGTCGTTGTCGAAAAGGTGTTCGCCAGAGGAAAGCTCTGCCTCGGGTGAGAGCTTTATGATAGTCTTCAGGAGGTTCTTATCATGGTCAGTGATGAAATCTGAGTAGATTGAAAGATCTGGATCCTCTTCTTTCTTCTCGAACGGTTTTATCTGCCTCTTCAACTTCTCTATGTCATATGAACCAGATAGTAGTACTTCTTTTGCTTTCCTTTCGATCTCTTCTCTCGTAAAACCAAGTCTCTCCTCGCTTTTTTTGTCCAATGTAGATAGTGGAGCTATGAATGGGCATTTTTTTATGTTTATCTTCACAATGCCACTTCTTTCCCAATCGTCAAGAGATGGCTCTTTCTCAATTTCTTTTGTGAGATCAAAGCAATAGATCTCAGCTCCCTTGTCTGGCATGAAAAGAGGAAGAACAGGATGCGTGTTTCCCTTCTCTGAGGCAAATATTGCTGATGTGTACAAGATAGGCGTATGCTTAAACAGATCGATTTGTTGGGAAACTTGTATCTTGCCTCTGTGGTTTAGCGCATATTTCCAAAGACTTGGTTGCTTTTCTTTTATCAGCTTCGCAATTGCAATAGTTGCATGCACATCGACCAGAGCATCGTGTGCTCCCTCTTGGTCTATATTGTTCTCAGCTGTCAAATCTGTCAATCGAAAAGAGACAGTGCCTGTATCTGGGTTCAATGTTGTGAAATTGATTCCTTCTGGACGCAAATCCCTTGTTGCTCTTACAAGGTTTATAATATCCCATCTAGAACAATGGTTCATATACTCTCTCTCATATGGGTCGAAAAGGTTTCTGTAGAGTGTGGAACGTATGCATTCGTCGTCGAACTTTATGGAATTGTATCCTACTGTTATCGTATCAGGGACAAGCATTTCAGCTCTGATCTTTTCAATCATTTCGCATTCAGGAATACCTTTTTGAGCAACAATTTGAGGTGTGATTCCTGTTATCAAGCATGATGATGGATTTGGAAGATAATCAGGAGAAAGCCTTGAATAAATAAGAAGCGGCTCTCCGATTTGTTTTAAGTCCATATCGGTTCTGATCGCAGCGACTTGTGCAATTCTGTCATAGTGTGGATTAAGTCCAAATGTCTCTAAATCATACCAAAGAAATGTTTTCATTATACTAAGGATAATAGCAGGAAATGCATCGGGCTAGAAGAGTTGAAGAGATTGGTTGGTATGGAAAGGGAAAATCAAATTCAATGAATAACAAATTGGAGAAATTCCAAATTTCGTCATTATAAGCTATTTACATCGATAGTCTTTTTAAGTAAACTCAACGCTCAGAAGGTCAAAGCAATGAAAAGAACGCAACTTAATCGTCATATTGAATTGATATGCTTAGGCCTTGTTGTTTGTAATTTCTAGCCAGTTCTATTTTGGGACTGGCTATTTTTTTAGGAGTTGATGATGCCAAACGTTTTCAAATCAAGATCTTTGAATGTAATCGAGGATTTGTCGATCAATGAGAGAAGGTATTTCTTTACAAAGGTAAAGGAATTGAAAGATGCGATTGTCTCTGGTGATGAAAAGAAGATGAACCGATTCAGAATCGACGATCCGGATTTCGGCATTTACGAGATTTTTCTAGAGGATTCGACGAGAACAAAGGAATCGTTCAGGAATGCTGCAAAATTCCATCATGCAAAAGTGTCGGAGCTTTTGACATCATCAAGTTCGATAAACAAAGGCGAGAGCTATGCCGATACGTTCAATATGCTCACAGGATATCAAAATTCGATCTTCATAGTCAGGAGCAAAGTAGAGGGGCTTACAAGATGGCTTTCAGAGGAAACCAGAGAGTATGCTGAGAGAAACTCTCTTTTGTACTATCCAGCATTTATAAATGCGGGAGACGGAAAGCATGAGCATCCTACACAAGAGCTGTTGGATGAGTTTACATTCCTTGAAGACAACAAAATGTCTTTCTCATCGATCCATGTTGCCCTTGTTGGCGACTTGTACCATGGAAGGACTGTGCACTCAAAGGCTGATGGATTGAAGCTTTTTGACAATGTTAAGGTCGATCTTGTTGCCCCAGATGAGCTTGCGATGCCAGATAATTATGTTGAGAAGATGAAAGAGAATGGCTTTGAAGTAAACACATATTCATCGATAGAAGATTATTTGAAGAATGGAGATGTGGCTAAGATGTGGTACTTTACACGTCCTCAGCTTGAAAGGATGGGAGATAAGGTTTTGCAAAAGGAGGCAATTTTGCGAGACTCTATTACATTCAGACGGGAGTTCTTGGATAAAATAGATCCCGAGACGAAGTTCTATCATCCGCTTCCAAGGCATAAAGAGCATCCTACAATACCTACTTGGCTTGACAAGACACCATTCAACGGCTGGGAGAGACAAGCAATCAACGGCCTTTATTGCAGAATAGTTCTTATCTCCATGATTGGCGGGAAAATCGGTGATGATTATGAGCCTGTCCCTGCTGACAACAGAGCCGAGTGCGACAGCGATGAGTACATCGTTGAGGTCAAGAGCACGAATTCGAGCAAGACGAAAAACTACTCTGAAGGTGTACGCCCACTTGAGAATGGAATCGTAATTGACCACATATGCAAGGGCGATAATCCATCTGAGATCCGAGATCATATGAGGCTTATATCAACAGTTCTCAAAATCGATGAAGGAAGAGGAGGAGAATGGGTATCATCTGGAGAGGATGGTAAGTTCAAAGGAATAATCTTCAGGCCTGGTACTGTCGAGTTTTCAAGAAAAGATCTAAAGAGGCTTGCGGCAGTTGCGCCAAAGTCGACATTGAACATAATAAGGGATGGAAAGGTCGAAAAGAAATACAGAACGCATATGCCACCTCGGATCTACAACTTTGATGACCTTTCGTGCCAGAATGAGGCTTGCATATCGCATCCAATGAATGGAGAGGGCGTACCAGCTAAGTTCTACAGAACCAAAGATGGACATTTTGCTTGCGCATATTGCGGCAAGTTCCATACTTTCAAGCAAATATGGAAAAAGCGTTGATCATAAGCTAAAATGATATCAGGAAGGACGGATATGAAGAGATTGGAAGAGATAACAGATTATTATGGGCCTCAAATTGCAAAAGCAGCATTTGAGCTTGGTGCGATAAAGCTAAATACCAAAAATCCATTCAGATGGGCATCTGGCTATAGAATGCCTATTTATAACGACAATAGGCAATTCTTGGGCAAAGCAAGCTACAGAGCTTTGATCTGTGATGCTTTTACAGAAATGGTTTACGCTTTGAACCTCGAGGGTGTAGATAACATAGCAGGAACAGCAACAGCTGGCATCCCTCATGCAACTAGCCTGGCTGACAGGCTTAACAAGCCTCTTTCATATGTCCGCTCTTCATCCAAAGACCATGGGATGGGACACCAAATAGAAGGATTGGGTGCAAATTCCAGCTATGATGGAAAGAAGGTTTTGCTTATAGAGGATCTTATATCTACAGGGTCCTCATCCATAAAAGCTGTGGATGCTATAAGGCAAGCAAATGGTGTTTGCACGAACTGTTTTGCAATATTCACATATGGCTTGGAGAAAGCGAAAGAGGCATTTTCATCCATTGGATGCAACTCTTATACTATCCTTTCATATCCTGTGATGATAAAGACCGCAGAGGAGATTGGATACATCACAAAAGAGCAAGCCGAAAGCCTTAGAGAATGGAGAAAAGCTCCTTTTGAATGGGGAGATGAGCACGGCTTTCCAAAGGAGATATAAAGATGAGCTACATAGATAAACTTCGTGAGAGTGCCAATGAAAGTGGCAACATCGTTTGCATGGGACTAGATCCAATTGTCTCGGCGCTGCCGGGAGAAGAGAAAGACATTCGATCCCGGATTGCCGATTATTTTGCTACTCTTTTCAAGAGGATGAGGATAGAGGGTACGATTCCTGCTGCATTCAAACCCAATATTGGTTATTACTCATCTTTGGACAGGCCGAGAGAGGAGGATTTCTCCGGTTCCTTGGCTCTTGTGGATGTCATGGATTTGCTAGATGCATATTTCCCGACTATCCCAGTGATTCTAGATAGCAAGCGTGGCGATATTGCACGCTCATCTGGCAATTATGCAACAGAAGCATTTGATGCATGGCAGGCAGATGCAACAACAGTATCTCCATACATGGGGACAGATTCAGTGCTTCCTTTTTGCAAAGAAGGAAAGGGCGTTTACGTCCTCAACAGGACATCAAACCCTGGAAGCTCGGATTTTCAAGCCAGATCTGTAATCGACAGGATAGATGAAAGGGAAGTGCATCCTTTGTACACATCTGTTGCGCATAAGATATTCGATTGGTCTAAGGAGCATCCTGGTATCGGTGCTGTAGTAGGAGCAACCAATATCCAAGAGCTTGAAACGATTGCAAGCTACTATGCTGGCAAAAATATCCCTCTCCTTATTCCTGGTGTAGGATCTCAAGGGGGATCAGCTCCAGATGTGATCAATGCCCTCAAGGAAAGTGGCTATGAGCTTGATTTGGCAAGGATTAATTCCTCTTCCGGTCTTACTCATCCATGGAAAAAGGCTCCTGTTCCAGAGACATATCTTGAGGACTCTCTATGTGCGATACATAAACTTATCGATGAATGCGCTATATAAAGAGGATGCGTTATGAGTAAAGCCTTGGAGCTTTTGAAAAAAAACCACTTGAAAAAAAGAATGTTGCTTGCAACAGTGTCGGGAGTTGCTTCCACGAAGGCAGAGCTTGTTGAGCTTTTTGACAAGGAAATACCAGCTGTAGACATCATTACCACAAAGAGTTTCCAAATTGTTGCAACAAGTGGCAATAGAGAGCCTGTTGTTTGCTCTCCATCTGAGGGTGATTTCGGCAATTCGGTTGGATTGAGAAATCCCGGAATGGATGTAGCTTATAGAGAGCTCAAGAGAATCCGTGACAAAGGTATGAGAGCGATTCTGAATATCTCTTTAGCTGCTTCGAATGTCGATGATTTCATTACTTTGGCAAAGCGCTTTGATTCTATTGCCGATATTCTTGAGCTTAATTTCTCATGCCCGCATGCTTCTGCCGGTTTTGGCGCAAGCATTGGAACCGATATCGATATTGCAAGAGAATATACAGAGAAAATCGTAAAAGGCTTCCCTGAAAGAAAGGCTCTCCTTGTTGTGAAATTGTCACCAAATGTCGACAATATAGCTGTTATTGCAAAGGCTGTTATTGACGCAGGAGCCGATGGCATTGCTGCGATAAATACAGTCGGCCCTAAGCTTTATATCGAGAATGATTCAGGCATGCCTATTCTGAACAACAGGCTAGGAGGAAAGGGCGGGGCATCTGGAGAATGGATAAAAGAGAGGGCTCGAAAAGCTGTAAGAGAGATTCGGCAAGCAATCGGAGATGAGCCTATTATTCTTGGAATGGGTGGCGTTAGTGATGAAAAGGACGCATTTGCTCTTCTTGATGCTGGAGCTGACAGTGTAGGAATCGGATCTGCGCTATCACGAGTTGAGAGCTCGAAATGGCAGGAGTACTTGAATGCAATCAAAGAAAATTGCGATGCAAGAAGATTCCTTTCCAAAGGCAACAAGCTTGAATATACACCTCGAAATGTGCTCTCTGTACGAAGACATGGTGATGATATCATCATTCTAGAGCTTTCAGGCGAGATGGATTGCAAACCAGGCCAATTCGCATTTCTATGGATACCATCAAAAGGCGAAAAGCCATTTAGTGTCGCAAGAAATAAGCCACTCACATTCCTTATAAAGAGGCGAGGAGAGTTCACCTCATCATGCTTTGACCTTAGAGTGGGCGATAAAGTCTATACAAGAGGCCTCTATGGAAAGCCAATGGAGATTACTCCATCAAAGAGGGCTTTGTTGCTTGCTGGCGGCTCTGGTGTCGCTGTTCTTCCTTTGATTGCTGAGCAATTGAATAAATATGGCGTTGAGATGGATATCTTGGTTGGGATGACAGCCAAAGCTTGTGATTCTGATCCACTAGAGGATGTCCTTTCATCATATGGCAACTACAGCTCAATTGCTGATGACGGAAAACCTGGAAGAGTATTGGACTTTATAAATGAGGATTCTGTCTCTGGTGATACAAAAGCTTATATTGTCGGTCCGGGGAAGATGATGGACAAAGCTGCAAGAAAACTGGAATCATTTGGCCTTGACGATTCAAGCATATTCCTTTCAATGGAAAAGAATACAATGTGTGGAATCGGAATGTGTGGAGAGTGCGTGTGTGCAAAGAAACTTGCATGCAAGGACGGGACATTTTATTCGTGGAAGGTTCTGAAGGAAAACAATGTATGCCTATGATTGATCCTCATGTCCATCTCAGGGATTGGAATCAAAAAGACAAAGAAACTCTTCTTCATGGTCTCAAGGTAGCCAAAGAGGCTGGGTTTACACATATTTTTGATATGCCAAACACAATCCCAGCACTTACATCGCGCGAGGCTATAGTCTCTCGGTTTTCGCTTGCAAAAGAGGCTATGGGACAAGTTAGTGGCATTAAGTACCATGTCTATGGTGGAATTACGAGAGATCCCTTTCAATGTAATGAGATTGTCAAAATATACAATGAATTGTTTCCTCATGTGGTTGGATTGAAGCTCTTTGCTGGCAATTCTACAGGCAATATGGGCATTGTTTCCAAATCGGATCAAAGAAGAGTATTTGAAACACTTGTCGAGTCTGGATACAAAGGAGTTCTTGCTGTCCATTGCGAAAGAGAGGATCTGATCAAGCCTGAGTTGTTTGAAAAAGGAAGATGGGAAACACACTCTTTGGCTCGACCAAGGGCCTCAGAGGTAGAGTCTGTACGCGATATGATATCGCTTGTTGAAGAAACAGGGTTCGAAGGCACATTGCATATTGCTCATATATCGACAAAAGATGCGATAGAACTTGTAAAGAAGAAGCGCTCTCTTTTGAAGATAACAATGGGAGCAACTCCACATCATTGCTTATATAACGAAGAAAAAGCAAAAGATCATGATAGATATCTTAAAATGAATCCTCCACTTCGCACTGAGGATGATAGATCATATCTTTTTTCTTCTCTTCTGGACGGAACAATCGATTGGGTCGAGTCAGACCATGCGCCACACACTCTTTTGGACAAAGAGAATGGAGCGTCGGGAATACCAGGCTTTGCTGGAATGCTTTTGCTTGCATCGAAACTTAGACAGGCAGGATGTACAGAAGAAAGGCTAAGTTCTCTCTATGGCAAGAAAGTGATAGAAGTATTTGGGCTTGAGGATGAGGAAATCTTTGTTCCAGATGATTTGGAAGAGCGTTTTATTGAAATAGAGAACGAGTATCCAATCAAATGCTATAGTTGGGACTAGCTGGTAGCCAAATCACGCAAAAAACTATTTTGCTCTCTTACACTAATAAGCCTCTTATGCTATTATCTCTACAGATTCAAATGAAGGAGTAACAATATGGACGACGGTGGAAGTAGCCCTTTACCTAATAAAGTTTCATGTTTAGCCAACATCCTTCATCCAAGTTTCTGTTGAGTTTCTTGCTGGGTGGAGGGGCCCAGGGAGAAAGGAAATGATTACTAGCAGAACAGATTTATCAAAAAACCAGAATTATCTTTGGATAGATGTCCGTGATATGGACAAAGATGATATTGCAATTCTAACAGATGAGTACATGGTTTCATCGGAACTCTTGGCCGATATCATGGATATTGACGAGCAAGCGAGAATTGAAAAGGATGATGATTACAACGTCATTATTTGCAGGATTCCTGCTGATTTCGATGATAGCGATGATGATCCAGTAGAGCGCAGATCGATTCCATTGGGTATAGTAATCTATCCAGATAAGGTTATTACTATTTGCAGAGGCGATAGTGTCGTAATCGATGATTTTGCCCGGCATAGATTCCGACAATGTCCTGTTGACACAAAAGAAGGCTTTGTAATTTCGATATTGGGAAAAGCTGCATGGGTATATACAAGACTATTGAAATATATAAACAGGCAAAAGGACTTGGTTGAAGAGCAACTTAACAAATCGATCATGAACTATGAGTTGTTGCAACTTCTATCGATACAGAAGTCATTGGTTTTCTTGACCACAAGTGTTACAAGCAACCAAATGCTTCTTGAGAGGCTTACGAAGACACCATATTTCAAACTAAACAATGAAGATGAGCTAGAGTTCCTTGATGATGTAATAATCGATAACAAACAGGCTATCGAAATGGCAACAGTCTATACAGATATCCTCACAGGGACAATGGATGCATATGCTTCAGTAATCAGCAACAATATGAATGTGATTATGAAAAGGCTCACAATAGTTTCCCTTTGCCTTATGTTCCCAACGTTCATCACTGGCTTTTTTGGGATGAACGTCGATTTGCCATTGATCGGTGGGGACTGGGCATGGGCTATTCTTGCTGTAGCTTGCGCTGTGGTTGCAATCTTAGGATTTCTCTTTATCTCAGCAACAAGCTCGATGTCTATTTTCAAAGCCAATGCAAAACGCATAGGCAAGAAGAAGAAATCGCCTTCCCAGATTAAATACATGAGGCGTAAGAAAGCTAAACTAAAGAGCATAGACGAGTGATGAGATAAATCATTTCTTGATTACTCTAAGCACAAAACCCTTAAGATATTCCGACTCGGGGAACGAAAGCCTTACAGGATGATCCTCGCCAGCGGAGAGCGTTCGAAGAATCTGTATCTCTACTGATGCATCTGCCGCAGCCCATGCAAGAGTGAGTTTGAAGTTATCACGAGTCATTGCGGCCGAGCATGAGAATGTGAAGATTATCCCACCGTTTTTGATCTTGGTCATCGCAACTCTATTGAGGTCTTTGTATGCTTTTTGCGCATTCTCAAGTTGTCCTTTTGTCTTCGCAAGCTTTGGAGGATCAAGGATTATTACATCATAATAATCTTCTTTGATTGTCCTTAGATATTCGAATGCATCAGCTTCCTCTATAGTGACTTTTTCCCTTGAGCCTTCAGCAATTGTCTTTCTGTTTTCATTCAAGTGCACTTGGTACAATAGATGCCTCAGGGCAGACTCTGAGCTATCGACAGCGTCTACAGAAATAGCGCCAGCTCTTAGCGCATGGAGCGTAAATCCACCTGTGTATGAGCATATGTCAAGTACACGTTTAGAGTGTACATATTCCTCAAGTATCTGTCTGTTGTCTCTTTGGTCGGAATAGAATCCGGATTTCTGTCCTTTTCCTGGCTCTATCTCATAGTAGATTCCATTCTCAACGAACTCAATGTTCTTTCTTTCACCATCGCTTTTGGAGAATATCCTCACATTCTGGTTCAAGCCTTCTACAGATGCAAATTGCGGATCGACTGTTACCTGTATAGCTGATGGCGACAAAAGGCGATCAAGCTCCATTGCAATTGTGTGGATGAATCTGTTTGCGAATCTTGATGAAATTATGGCTCTCAACTCTGATGCATATGCATCAACAGCAAGTCCTGGAATAAAATCGGCCTCTCCATGAATCAGCCTAAATGCTGTAGTGTCGGGAAGAGAGAAGAAGTTTTTTCGCCTCATCACAGCATCTCTTACGAGTTTTGCAATCAGTTGCTCGTCTGGCACAACATTGCTGTTCCATGACAAAAGATGCAATATGATGTGGCTTTTCTCGTCGTACCAGCCATAGGCGACAAAAAGTCCATTTGATGATATAACCTCTGCCCAATCTCCATCTGTAAACTGTGGAGAGATTGAATCTATTGCTCCAGAAAAGACCCATGGGTGATGCTTTAGAAGCTGCTTTTCCTTTCCTTCTTTCAAAACGATTTTATACATACAAAAGGATTTTAACAGAATTTGCTCTAAAATTATCTAGTTTCTTCAAAAAATGATTGGCAATAATATAAGAATCATATGACAACATGCCATTCTTGCCACTTGTTTGGATAGAGATTAAGTAAGAGCATCTATGAAGAATACAGCTTTGATTCCAGTGAGATTTATCTCGAGAGTTATGAGAAAAGATGGTAAGAAGCGTGATTTCATCATTCTATCGCCAGAAGATGTTAATAAAACATAAAGCATGATATCAAGAAAATAATTGTTGAAGTTTCTCTTTCATTTCAAAATCGATGCCAAAGTAGTATCATAGTCTATGATGAAAGCTATTGTCTTTGATTTGGATGGAACATTGCTAAATACTCTTGAGGATATAAGAGCATCTATCAACTATGCACGTATTGCTTTTGATGGGGAGCCTATATCTCTTGATGATACAAGACGCTATGTTGGAAATGGCTTAAGGAAGGCTCTTGTATCATCTATATTGGAGCATGGTCCGCGACTTGAGTGTGAGGATGAGGTGGATTTGATGTTCCAGCTAATGGTCCAATACTATAAGAATCATCCGGCTGTATATTCTAAACCATATGATGGGATCCTATCTCTCCTTGATTGTTTGAAAACTTCAGGCTACAAGCTGGCTATCCTTTCCAATAAAGCGGATTCGATTGTGCAAGAGATAACACAAAAATGCTTTAAAAAGGATTTGTTTGACATTGTCCAAGGCCAAAGGTCAGAGCTTGCTTTGAAACCAGATCCAATGGCTTTGCTTGGTATAATCAAGAGGCTCATGTGCAATAATGATGATGTTCTCTATATTGGTGATAGCGAAGTCGACTATAAAACAGCAATAAATGCGAATGTGAAGCATTTGATTGTAAGCTATGGCTTCAGAAGCAAAGAAGAGCTAGAGAGATCTGGCATTTTCGATTCCATAGCACATGTTCCAACTATGATGGATATTGAGAGAGGATTGTCGTCTTGATATATTTCGATATTTTTTCCAAATGCGCTATAATGTGTTAGAGTATCTAAAGGAGAGTTTTCGATGGAAATTTCATTAAAAATGAAGAATGAGGTCCTTGCAAAAGCAAGAGAATATATTGGATTTGAAACAAACTCCATCTTCAGAGATGAGGTTGAGAAAGCTATTGAGATGGAAGACTGGGATAGTCTTTATGATAGGTTCTATACATCTCTTGCCTTTGGAACAGCTGGAATGAGAGGAGTAATCGGTGGCGGAACAAATAGAATCAATACATTCATGGTTCGAAAAGTCTCTCAAGGACTTGCTGATTATCTTAAAGAGAGCTCAGATAAGCCGAGCTGTACAATAGCCTATGATTCGAGGCTCTTTTCTAAGGAGTTTGCGCTTTCGGCAGCATGTGTTCTTGCTGCAAATGGAGTGAAGGTCAATTTATATGACGAATTGCATCCAGTCCCAATGCTTTCATATGCGCTACGTTACTTGAGATCCACAGCAGGAATTGTTGTCACAGCATCGCACAACCCAGCAAAGTACAATGGCTACAAGGTCTATTGGTCAGATGGTGGGCAAGTTACTCCTCCACATGACATAGAGATTGCATCAAGAGCCAACAGTGTAAAGGGCGACAAGATCAAGGATATGAGCGAAAAAGAGGCTAGGGAAAAAGGCCTTTTGTGTTCTGTTTTGAAGGATGTTGATGAAGCATACTACCATATGGTTCTTTCGTCATTAAGGCGACCTGGAATAGTCCAAAACAGCCCAGTCGTTGTTGCTTATACTCCTCTCCATGGATCTGGAAACATTCCTGTCAGGCATATGCTTAAGGAGCTTGGAATAAGATGCGAAGTAGTAAAAGAGCAAGAATTGCCAGATGGAAACTTTCCTACAGTAAAGCTTCCTAATCCGGAATCGCATGAAGCTATGGAGAAAGCAATAGAGCTTGCAAAGGTAATAAAAGCGGATATAGTCCTTGGGACAGACCCTGATGCCGATAGGCTAGGCCTTGCAATACCCGCCAACAGAGATAAGACAGAATATATGCTTCTTACAGGCAATCAAATTGCGACTTTGCTAGTTGACTATCTTCTAAAAACAGCCTCTGAGCAAAACAAGCATCCTGGCAAGATTCCTCTTGTTGTCAAATCACTTGTAACTACAGATATTGTCAAGAAGATAACAGAGAAAAACGGAGGAGATTGCAAAGATGTGTTAACTGGCTTCAAGTACATTGCAAAAGAGATCGAAAGGATTGCAGATGGTGAAAACAAAAAGGATTATTTCCTTTTCGGTTGCGAGGAGTCTTATGGTTTCTTGACTGTCCCCGATGTAAGGGACAAGGATGCTGTCTCATCGGCAATGGCTGCAGTTGAAATGATGTGCTACTACGAGAAGAAGGGTATTACGTTGCAACAGAGGCTTGATGCTATATACGCAACTTATGGCTACTCTACAGAGTGTGTATTCTCCAGAGACTATGAAGGTGCTGAAGGCAAAGAGAAGATGAAGTCTATCATGTCTTTCTTCAGGACTTTAAACTCTGGCGATAGCCTTGTTTCAAGGACGATAGAGAGTGTTACGGATTTGTTAGGAGAAGATACAGGTTTTCCTAAAGCCGATGTCATAATCGTGAAGTTCAAAAGTGGAGAAAAGATGGTTGTTCGTCCATCTGGAACCGAGCCTAAGATCAAATACTATATCTTCTTGTCAGAAGGCAAAGATGGCAGAAAGGTCTTGGAGCGCTCGATTCCTGCTATCATGAAGGAGTTCAAAGAAGCCTTCTGATGGATATCTATTGCATTAGACATAAAGATGATTTTCTTGCTGTTGCGGACTTTGACAAGGCATTGAATTCAGGCGAGTTTGATCTGTCTCCTTCCCATTATATCCTTTCTGGAATGATAACAGAGGATGAGGAGGAGACTATCAACAGAGAGATTGTGAACGGTTTGTATAGAAGACTTGATCGTTGGATTCAGGAAAAGAGATATCTTCCAAGACTCGTCTTGTCCTCTCTGGTATTTCTTCTTTGCTATCTATTTTGCTCGCTTGTTGTTAGAGATCCTATTGCGCTTATCGATGAGCTTATCATATCATCTGCAGCTTCAGTTTTCGCATGGATTATCATATCTAGGAAGGATTTGAAGGCTAAGTGCGTCCTAGATGCGAAAGAAAAATGGCAAAAGAATATCGATGATGCGGATTTTGTCTATAAAAGCTATATAGGAGAGTTGGAGTTTTATTTTGACGAGATTTCTAGTATAGGTTTCAAGGATCTT
>ERZ808242.105-NODE-105-length-64798-cov-20.196531_pt1 | contig 64798 bp, 53 predicted proteins | sample MGYA00521244_ERZ808242 | MGnify/ENA primary metagenome ERZ808242 (study PRJEB31516, sample SAMN03275573) | gut metagenome | biome: mammalia-associated habitat; material: feces | host: Papio cynocephalus | place: Kenya | collected 2012-07-27 ... | reverse complement strand
GAAAATTGGTTGTTTATTACCGGTGGAAAATGGTTGTTTTATCCCGTTGTCAACAGTTTTACTCCAGACTGTTACATAGAACATTTGCAACATCCTTTTCTCGAGATCGGAAATTGTATTGAAATCCAAGTTTCCTATACGAGGAAGCGTATCAAGAAGAAAAGAAATCCAGCGACGCGAATCCATTATTGCAAATTTTGAGAAAAGTATAATGCAACAGTTACTATGGCCAAACATGGTGTTTGTATCATTGTTGACAATTTACCAACTGACAATAAAGAACGTCTGGAAATTATCGACAATTGAATTACGAAAATCATTCTTTATCGAGTATATTAGAAAGCTATAGTATGAGGACAAAATGTCCTTTAATATTCTCTGTGTTTATTATATCATATTATACATGTTAAGCACAGCCACATTAATAAAAGAAAAACGACTACGTTTGGGGATGACACAGAAAGAATTGGCAGATGCTGTTGGAATGCCAAAATATGGAGATCGAACTATTCGTCGTTGGGAGAATGAAGAAAGCTCACCTTCTCCGTTAGAACTTAATCAGATTCTCAACTTCCCAGAAGCTTCACCATTCCCTAATCCTTCATTTGCTGACTATTCAATGATTGATCTTTTTGCAGGAATAGGTGGTACTCGTCTTGGTTTTTACCAGACTGGACGAGTGAAATGTTTATTCAGTAGTGAGATTGAAAAATTTGCTGTGAAGACTTATCGAGCCAATTTTGGAGAAACTCCAGTTGGCGATATAACCAAGATTAATGCTTCAGATATTCCTGACCATGATATTCTTGTTGGTGGATTTCCTTGTCAAGCATTTAGTCTTGCAGGTTTGAAAAGAGGATTTGAAGATACGAGAGGAACACTTTTTTTCGAGATTGCAAGAATTCTTAGAGAAAAAAAACCAAAGGCATTTCTGCTTGAAAACGTAAAAAACCTTGTATCGCACGATGGGGGAAAGACTTTTCAAGTTATTTGCAACACTTTAAAAGAATTGGGATATGAGATTTTCCACCAAATATTAAAAGCCCGAGATTTTGGGGTTCCACAGAATAGAGAAAGAATCTATATTGTTGGATTCGATCCTCAAAAAGTTCCTAATTATAAGGAATTTCATATGCCAAAACCCGCTAAAGAGAAAACTCGTTTGGGGAATATTTTGGAAAAGAAAGTTGATGATAAATATACACTTTCAGATGATCTTTGGAATGGGCATAAGAGAAGAAAGGCTGAACATAAACTAAAAGGCAATGGCTTTGGATATTCCCTTTTTAATGAAAATAGTGAATATTGCAGTACCATTTCCGCTAGATACTATAAAGATGGTTCAGAAATACTCTTGGAGCAAAAAGATAAAAATCCTAGAAAACTTACTCCCAGAGAATGTGCTAGACTCCAAGGTTTCCCTGAGGAATTCATTATTCCTGTTAGTGATACTCAAGCATACAAGGAGTTTGGCAATTCTGTTGCAGTTCCAGTAATTCATGCAATTGCGGAGCAAATTATCCGAGTAATTGATGGAAGGGGGGAATAATATGGCAGACAAAATTGTAAGGCATCTTCGCAACTTGATAAGAAATGCTTCAATAAATTATCGAAGTGGATTTAGTTGGGATGATGTAAAGCTGACAGATGAGTTCAAATCAGCATTTTCCGATTATTTATCGGAAAACAAGAAAGGGCATAGCATCGAATTTTATGATTACACATCGGTGCTTACTACTTCAAACGAATTACTTATCTTCATTCCAAATCAATGGTTTGCGATTTCTGTTTATGCAAAAGAAGTTTGCCGTGAATTACTGAAATATAAATCGTATTTTGAGAAAGTAGTTCAGGAATTATGTGTAGACCCATATAAATTTGCAAATGATTTACGCAGTACAATTGATAAAAATCTGATTCAGAACTTTTCTATTGCACTGCGAAATATATTGAAGAGTGAGTATTCAGGGGTTGCTGCTGATGTTATAGACGAAGCAACAAAATATATTACGGAATTTGTTACAAACTATGACTGGTGGTCTGGCCACAAGACAATAGATCGAGGAGATTTCTTTGTCTCAGTTGTTCTAAATATGCTAGGACTTGTAAATGCTAGTCAAGGTTATGTTGCTGACATTACTTATGCTTATTGTACTGACGGTAAGCTAGATTCAATTACAGAAGAGATTGCTTCTTTTACTATCGATTTGGGTGGAAGTACTTGGGCAACATATGATGATAGTCATGATGAAGCATATGATTCTTTTGATTTGGCTCAAGATACCTTAATTGATACATTGTATGAAAAACCTTCTTCTAATGTTATTCATATTTCAGGTACTAACAAAAAGGAAATAAAGATAAAGATATGAAGACATGGTTTATTTGTAATCACCACCTTGCATATATTGATTGTAAAGGGAATACGATTCATCCATCAGCCTCTACAGTCTCAGAGATGATACAGACAACTGAGCTCGAAAATATTCAACAAAGTTTACCTGAGATTTCTTTTTCAAACTTGTGTCCTTCCATACGATGTTCCCTTTCTTTTGACCAAAATATCAAAGGAATATCCCTATCTCTAACAACTGAATACAGAGGGAACAAAGTTCCATTAGACATAGTTAATGGAAAGATAATTGATCATATTGTGATTAAAAATAGATGGTTTTTTCTTGGAACAACGCCAACAATTATTGACGAAATGCTTGAGAAGGCAAAAATCGCCGATTGCGGTATTATTCCTTTTGACTCGTATCTAGTATTGATAAGGGAATTGAAGTACCACAAAGAAATCGATTTCTACGACTCTGTATCACCACAAGATATTTTACAGATTTCAAGAGAAGTACCTCAGATTCCCAGCAACTTAACAGCAACTCTGTATCCATATCAAAATGCAGGTTTTGAATGGATGGTCAGAATTATTAGTATTGCGCATGGATTTTTACTTGGAGATGAAATGGGTTTAGGTAAAACTATTCAGATCATCACCTTATTATTATTTTATTCTAATCGAGAGAAAATACATACTTTGATAATTTCTCCAGTTTCGTTGTTAGAGAATTGGGAACGAGAAATACACAAATTTGCGCCATCGTTGAATTGTATGATTCATTCTGGAGTACAAAGAACTGGGTTGTACAAAAACCTGCTTGCATCAGACATCGTTATAACTTCATATGGAACTGCAATACAGGATCTTGCGATGTTGAAAATGATAAACTGGGATTTTCTTGTTCTGGATGAAGGTCAGAGTATTAAAAATCCTGAGAGTGAACGCTCAATATTATTGAAACAAGTTCCTAGACGAAATTCAATTATTATGTCCGGTACACCTTTTGAAAATCATCTCACTGATATTTGGTCAATTTATGACTTTATTTACCCAGGTTTACTTGGAGAATTAGATACTTTTAATAACACATTCAGTGATGAAATACAGGCTGCAAAGCAGTTAGAACCTATTATTTCACCTCTAATGATCCGGCGCAAAATAAATGACGTAAAAAAAGATCTACCAGAAAAAATAATAGAAAATCAAAGGTTGCATATGAGTGATTTTGAGATTCAACTCTATGAGCGAATTCGTATGTCTTCTGTTGTGGCTAAAGGATCTTTAGGGACACTAGTTAAATTGAGAATGGCTTGTTCTCATCCTTTCTTGATTGATGATTCTTTGTCTGGAGATCCTGTTGATTATTCAATCAAGTATTCTCGGCTAGTCGAGATAGTTGAAGAAATAAAGGAAAATAATGAAAAGATAATTATATTCACTACATTCAAGAAGATGAATGAGTTTATTTCGAAAGATCTCCGATTAAGATTTGGTTTATACACAGCTTCAATTGATGGCTCAACATGTAATCGGCAGAAAATTGTGGATGATTTTTCAAAACATAATGGATCGGCTATTCTGATTGTTAATCCAAAAGCAGGTGGAACTGGATTAAATATCACTGCTGCAAATCATGTTATTCATTATAATCTTGAATGGAATCCAGCACTTGAAGATCAAGCATCTGCTCGATCATATAGAACAGGGCAGAAGCAAACTGTTATTATCCATCGCCTAATATATTCTGATACGGTTGAAGACTATATTGATGAGTTGATGGAGAAAAAAAGAAGTATCGGAGAGACTGTTGTAATTGGTTCTGATGGAATAGAAGGAATAAAACCAGATTTGATAAAAGCTTTGTTAAAAACACCGAGGAGAAAAAATAATGAGTGAAAGATTTGACACATTGACACTACCAGCCAATCCTGAAAGGGTTATGGAGGGATTAAGAGATACTGGTTATAGTTTTAATACTGCCATAGCTGATATTGTTGATAATTCTATTGCCGCAAATGCAACAAAGATAGATATTGCAATTCAACAAAATGCCACAGGAAAAATTTTTGTTTATATCGCTGACAATGGTTGTGGTATGAATAAGTCTGAATTGGAAAATGCAATGACTTATGGTTCTCAGAAGAGAACTGATCCATCAAGCTTGGGTAAATTTGGACTCGGATTAAAAACAAGTTCAACCGCATTCTGTCGTAAATTCTCTGTGGTATCTCGTGGATCAGAGGGGATAGTCAGAAAACTTCAATGGGATATCGATTATGTGGCCAATCAAGGAGAATGGCTTGTAAAAGTGCTTGAACCATCTATTGACGATAGAGATTTGCTAGATGATATTGCGGGAGAATCTGGAACAGGAACACTTGTAATTTGGGAAAACGTCGATCGTCTGTTGAAGAAAGACTACAAAATGCCCAAAGCAGAGAAAAATGCAATTTCAAAAATCATTGAAAGCTTGAGACGACATTTGGGGATGGTGTATCAACGATTTATCGACTCATCTTTCACACATGTTCATAATGTGAAAATCGTATTGAACGGTAAAGAAATTGCTGCTTGGGATCCATTTTGTATTGATTCAGGCTCGGATCTTGCAATAAATGAAGACTACAAAATTGAAACTGACGATAATGACAATAAATCGGGCTTTACTCTAAAAGCCTATATCTTGCCACGGAGAGAAGAGTTCCCATCGAAAAATGAAATGGAAGAAGCCAACATTTCTAATGATTTTCAAGGAATATACATCTATCGAGAAAATAGGCTTATTCACTATGGAGATTGGCTTGGAATGTATTCAAGAGAGCCTCATTTTTCATTGTTAAGAGTTGAGTTTTCTTTTGATCACACATTAGATGAGTTTTTTAATGTTGATATAAAAAAATCCAGAATTAACCTTGCAACAGAAATCCTTGAAGAATTGAAGAAGATTCTTCAGCCATGTAGAAGAGAAGCAGAACGCCGTTATCGAACAGGAGAAACAAAAAAAATAACTTCAAAACCAACGGATGCGCATGCCCCTTCCAATATGAATGTTGATGAAAAAGCAGCAGGAATCGAGGAGGCGAAGGTGGTTGTTATTGGTGATAATGATGTGACAATTACAAATGAGCATGGAACATTTAACCATAAAATTTCTGTACTCACTCCGAATAATAAAGATAAGTGTCGAATAGTTCCTGTTGAAAATATTGCGTCTGGTGCTTTGTGGGAACCTTGTCTATCTGATGGAAAACAAGCAGTACAAATTAATATGAGCCATCCGTATTACCAGAAAATATATTATCCAATACTTAGCAATCATGTCACAGTAATTGGAATGGATTCTCTTTTATGGGCACTTGGAGCTTCTGAATTCTCAACGTATGACGATAAAGTTAAAGAATACTACGAGGATATAAGATACAAAACTTCATATGCTCTAAAAAAACTGGTTGCCGATTTGCCAGATCCTGTAATCGATAAGGATGAACAAGAGGATAATGAGGAATAATCAGTCAATCACGCAGAAAATAATGGATGCTCTTAAACGGGAGTTTGATCTCCCATTTACAATAGATCATCTGAATATGAATAAAGGAATACGGTTTAGATTATTCCCTTCAAATAAAGAAGAAAATTTCTTTGAAGCTTATATTTATTTGCGAGATAACATTAGATTTATGGCTACTCTCATACCACAAAAATATGGGAGAGCCTTTGTGTCAACGATGGAACAAGCCACTGATGATATGAAATCATTGTTCGCTGCTGTGATAAGAGAGCTACAAGTAGAAGATTGCCAAATAGCTTTTTCTATAAATGGTGGATTAGTGAATCCGCTTAATATTCCATCGTGGCCCAAAAAATGGGATAAGGTGGAGATAAAACTCTTAAAATCACCGTTTTTCTTTTTAGAAGAATCAAAACATGAGATTAAAGAGTTTGTTAATATAGTTATCAAAACTGTTAGTTTATTTTTGGCACTTGTTCCAATTGAGAGAATAGAAAATAGCGAGTCGCTTTTTGAAGGAAGTGAAGAATTAATTAAGAGCAGGAAATATGAGCGGAATCCCATTGCACGTCGTATCTGCATTGAAAAGAAAGGCTGCAAATGTGCTATTTGTGGATTTGATTTTGAACGGGCATATGGTGAAATTGGAAAAGGATTCATCGAGGTTCATCATATTATTCCAATATCTTCTAATGGCGAGTCGCATCAGATTAATCCTGAATCTGACCTAATTCCACTTTGTTCGAATTGCCATTCAATGATTCATAAGCGAAAGCCTCCGTTTCTCCCTCAAGAATTGTCATCGAGGTTAAATAAATCGATTAACAATGGCTAATGTCAATAATTTGCATGCATCATCCCAAGTTGTTTCGAGTGATGGTACATGTTCTTTTATTGTCTAATAGGAATGGTTATTGATCTCCAGTCTTTATGATTCTTGTTTTTGGGCCATCTTTGACAATGCTTGATTAACAAGTCCATAAACATGTGAATATAAACTTGTTTTTGTTGAGGAAGAAATCAGCTCTGCTAGGGCTTTGGCTTCATCTATGGAAAGTTGCAAATTAAGCATAGAAGATTCATTCTCATCTGATTGTAATAAGGCTTTGTAAATATTGTCTGCAATTCGTTTTATTACAGGAACTACAACAGAATTGCCAGCTTGTTTGTATAACCGTGAATCAGCTTGGTTTGGAAGCTTGAAAGTAGAAGGGTAGCCTTGTGTGTTAAAGCATTCTCTCGGTGTTAGTTTTCGTATTCTGTTATCATTGGTTAGAATGAGAGGAACGTTATGGCCTCCTTCTCCCATGTTTGCTGTTAGAGTAGGAACAACATTTGATTTGTTTTCTCTGACATATTTTCTTCGCCATTGGTAAATTGTTTCCCGGTTATGCATGGATGCAATAAGCTTGTCATAAAAACAACACTTTTCTTGTTTGTAATAGTATTTGTCTAAGACTGGATTTTCAAAATCTATGATATCTCTGATTGTTTTGTTCAAAGGGATAGGTGTTGGCATGGAAAAAAGGTTTTTATCTTTTTCATTCAAAAAAGCAACTATATATATACGTTCTCTGTTTTGTGGTACATTTCCATACTCATCAGCATTCATTACTTGAGGAATTACTAGATAACCAAGAGCTTCAAGTGCTTCTTTAATAACTTTAAAAGTATTGCCATTGTCGTGACCAACAAGGTTTTTTACATTTTCAAAAAAAGCGACCCTTGGTTTTTGTCTCTTTCCTTGTATTATACGTATTAATTGAAAGAAAAGATTGCCTCTGCCTTTTTCATCTTCAAAACCTTTTCTATAACCAGCAACAGAGAAGGCTTGGCAGGGGAAACCCGCAAGCAAGATGTCGAAATCTGGAATATCATCTGGTTGTATGATATTTATATCTCTTCTGTCGACTTTTATGTTGAAGTTTGATTCAAAAGTATCTGCTGCATAATTGTCAAATTCGTTTGCATAAATTGTTTTGAATCCCGCTTGCTCAAAACCAAGATCTATTCCACCAACGCCAGCAAAAAAGGATGCACATGTATAGACTTTTTTTTCCATATTTAGCATTATGCGGCACGCCGCTATTTTTTTCAATAAACAATGAGCTTATATCCATAAATCTTTAGGAGGATCCGAAGGATTGATCCATGTAAATTGTATGTGTACATCATCAGAGTTATGAGTTTTATATAATCTAATTGCGTTTATTTCCACTTCGTTCAATTTCTCAATTGTTAACGGTTCGTATTCCTTTAGTTGGAATATTTCCCGCAATATCCATTCTCCTAGTTTTGACATACTTTCATCTGACTCTATGCCTTTACCCCAATCTTGTGCGATAAAAGATGAAATTGTATTTCCAGATGGCTCAAAGACAAGATTGAAAACCCTCTTTTCTTTTGGAATTGTTAAGTTACCCTTTGAGTTAAAACTAATATTATCCTTAGTGAAGAAGTTTGGATGTTTTTCATGGAATTTCCTCGAGTTTGGTATTGGGATATATAGTTCATTCATTGGCCGGTATAGCATTTTATCTACATCGCTTAAAAGTCCAGCATTTTTCGTTTCTATAGCCTTTTCGTGAATTGCAATCCTCAATTTTTCTTTTTCTAGTTTTTCATCTCGCATTTGTGCCTTGTCTAAAAGGAATGATTCAAGCTCAGTTGAGATTTTATTTAAGATAGAATCTTGTACGTATCCTTTATAAGATTCTTTCAATTGATTGATTTTTTCTCTTCGTTTATCAAGTGGCATTTTAGATCCAACTCCGTAAAATTGGTTGAATCCAGAAAAACGTTCAACATCACCTTTTGAATTAACTATGGGCCAACAATATGATTCAGAAATAGACTCTTTTTCGTCTTCGTAAATCTTGTTTGCTAATTCCGAAAAGAGTTGGTAAGCATCCTTTGCATATTTAACTTCCCAAGTTTCAATAACAATGTTTTTGTTATTGAAGTTCATATATAACTGGCTGTCGGCAGATGTGAATTTATAAAAATGCTTCTTGTCTGTGAAGATAAAGTTTGTAGGGTATTTCGAATCCGTACAACCAACAATTTCAATATTGTTTATGTCGATTTCTTCATAGCTTGTTTCGCCGACAGCAATAAATGGATGCTGAGAAGAGTCTACAGCTGGCATTAGAACATGGTATACCGCTTCTATGTCTATCTCCGAGTTGTACAAGAAGCCTTTGATGTTTGCTTTTGATGATTCTATCCTTTTGTTTCTGATTGAGGAAATTTCATGCGCTAAAGCTAAGTATAATTCTTTGTTTGCCTTGTTTATTTCTTCCTTTCTTTTTGTGCTGTTATCAGGATTCAATGAATTTAATCTTATTCTTTCAAGTATTCCTGACCAGGCATTATGCGAAGCTTTGAATTGGGCTATTTTCTGGTCTCCTGATGTGTATCCAAATGTTTTCAAACCAATTAAGTATTTCTTATCTTTTCTGTCTATTGAAGCATCAAAAGATGTATTTCCTATGTCTTCGGCATAAGCATGAAATACTTTTCTAAAAACTGTTTCTTGGTATTTTGAATTGAGGATTGGTGTTATGTACTCTTTATTTTCTGTTGCCTTCTGTGCGAAAAGTTCTGTGAGACTCGCAAAGACAAGTATCATTTTTTTGTATTCTTTTTTTTCTGATTTCGGCAGATTTTCCCACATGCTATAAAGTTTCCTTTTGGTATATTATCCATATCTTTTGATTTTCAAACAATAAAAAGCTTTCTTGTGTACTATCTAATTCGAAGTATGTAAAAAGGTTTTCTTTTCTATTGTCATTTTTCTTCAATCTCATATAGAACCTAGCATTCTTGTTAGGCTAAAATCATGTTATGCAGAAATTCCTGATAATCATTAGCATTTTCCTGTTACTGTTTTGCATTTCGTGCAAAAAAGATGATGATACATCCAGTTTGGCTATTGCAATCTCATCCGAGCCGCCAACTTTGGATGTTATGGTCAATACATCATTGATTTCGAGGATAGTAGCTGTTGGAAATATATATGAAAAACTATTTGTCCTTGATGGCGATGGCTCCATAAGGACAGAACTTGCCGATGATTATAATTTTTCGCCGGACGGGAAAAGGCTTGAGATCAGAATAAGGGAAGGCGTTCTTTTCCATGATGGGAAAACAATGGATGTATATGATGTAGTTTCTTCATTAAATAGATGGCTCGAGAAATACGCAGTTGCAAACTCTTTTGTATCAGGATCAAGATTCGAGATTTTAGATGAAAGAACAATTGTGATAGATAGCCCAAGTTCGCTCATTCTTTTTCCATACATCATGGCATCATCTCCACAAAGCGCAATAATAACAGAGAAAAGCATTATTGATAGTCTTGATAGCGGTGAATTGATTACAAAATACATTGGAACGGGTCCTTACAAGCTATCGAGTTGGAAAAGTGGAGACCAAATTGTGCTTTCAAGATTTGAAGAATATAGCCAATATGGTGATTCTTCAAATGGACTATGGGGAACAAAGAGAGCAAATATAGAAACTCTTGACTACAAGTTCGTTCCAGATTCTGTCATAAGACGTATTGGTTTGCAAAGTGGACAATTCGATTTTATAAACGATGTAATGAGCGAAGACAGAAGTTATTTTGAAAAGGATAATGGCATATATATGATTGGTGGCTCGGAATCGGGATCGATTGCGCTTGTATTCAACAAAAAAGAAGGAATTGGATGTGATGTTGATTTCAGAAGAGCTGTCTCACTTTCTCTTGATTATGACTCTATTATGAAAGCGTGCTATGGCAATTATGGATACTCTTTGCATAGCGATTATATGGAAAAAGAACAAACCTCATGGGTAGTAGATGACATTGACAATCCTTATAAAGGGCAGAATAGGGAACGGGCGAAAGAGATGCTGTCGAAAAGTAGTTATCGTGGTCAGAAAATTCGTATTTTGACATCGAATTTGTCAAATCTCGATAAAATTGCACTTGCGATAAAATCTGATTTTGATAAAGTTGGAATAGAGTGCGAAATAATAACAACTGATTGGACTAGTATGATAGAAAAAAGGAAAGATCCTTCTAGTTGGGATATCTATATATCGGCTTACTCAAAAGTTTCGATTCCATCTATGAAGTCATATCTATCAAGCACATATCCAGGGTGGATTGATGAAGAAGATGTTGGGATGAAGATCCTAGAAAAAGTTAACCATTCAAAGAGCATTGAAGAGGCATCAGATTTGTGGTCTGAGGCCCAAAAGGATTTTTGGCGAAGTGTTCCTGTCGTAATTCCAGGGCACTACATAACAGTCTATGGGGCCAGAAGAGGACTTGAAGGTGTGATATGCCAAGATGGATTTTTCTTTTGGAATGCAAAGAAGGAAGAGTAGTGAGCTTGAAAATAGTGTTGAAATCTTTATTTTCTATACTTGCGACAATGCTCATTGTGTCAGCATTTGTGTTTTTTGCTGAGGAAATGTCCATAGGCGACAGCGCATCATATATTCTTTCTGATGAGGCATCGGAAAAAGACATAGAAGAATATAGAAAGCAGATTGGACTTGATGATAACATAGCAATTCGTTATTTTAATTTTCTTCTTTCTTTTTTCTCTCTAGAGTGGGGATCAGATGTATCGGGTCATAGCATAATATCTGTTATAGCAGAAAGACTTCCTGTTACACTTTCTCTTTCTTTCTTTTCTATATTGATGTCTCTTTCTATCTCATTTGTCTGGGTGCTTTTTTCTGTATTGAAAAGAGGTTCATTTGCCGATTTGTCCTTGTCAGTAATATCTATAATACTTCTGTCTATTCCCTCTTTTTTGATTGCAATTGGACTTTCATTGTTTTTTGGATTGTTTCTCAGATGGTTCCCTGTTGCTGGATACATTGCTCCGGAATATAGTATAACTGGTTTCTTTAAGACATTGTTTTTGCCATCTTCAGCTCTTGCTCTTGTTAATTTGCCTTTGTTTATGAGGATGTTTAGGCAATCGCTTCTTTCAAATCTTGATAAAATATATACGCTTTCCTTTAAAGCACAAGGCGCTAATCGACTTGACTTGATCTTGCACTCAGCTCTGAAACCATCTTTGCCTTTGATCTTCTCTCTTGTTGTGCAAAGCATTTCAACTTCAATCTCTGGTTCTGCTGTCATCGAGAATGTCTTTGCTCTTCCCGGTCTTGGTGCTCTCTTAGTAAAATCTGTACTTTCTCGAGATGCAAGACTTGCAGGCACAATCCTTATGGTTGTTTCCTTCTTTATATCTATTTTGGCGCTATTGGCTAATATGCTTTCCTTGATTGTAGATCCAAGGCTGAGGGAGGAAAGATGAAGAAGATAATCGGCTGTATAATCTTGCTTGTCCTTTTTGTTTTCTCGCTTTTATTCTCTTCTTTTTCGACGTCTGTAGATCTTTCATTAAGGCTTTCTCCTCCGAGTTTGGAAGCACCTTTTGGATATGATACTCTTGGAAGGAATCTCTTGGAGCGTGTTGCATCAGGGACATTGGTCTCTTTTTCGATTTCATTGCCAGTTGCTCTGGTTTCGGTAGCTTGTGGAACTGTGATTGCTTATTTGATGAGCCTCAATGGTTTTCTATTTTCATCGTTGATGGTATGTTGCAATTCATTTAAAGCAATTCCCGCTACGATTATTGCTTTGTTCTTGCTCTCGCTATCTGGGCCTGGGATAATAAAATTGATTGTTGCATTGTCGATTGCAATGGTATCAAATGTTGCACGAAGCCTAGTGTCACAGATAAAAGCAATATCGAGTGAAGCATATATAAAAACTTCAGAGGGATTTGGGATTGGCAAAGCGAGAATATTCACCACTCATATTCTTCCAAAGCTTTTTCCATATCTGTCGGAACAGTTCATCTCTGTAATGCTCTATTCGATAATAGCAGAGTCATCTTTGTCATATCTTGGGTGTGGGGTGGAAATTACTACACCATCTCTAGGTGCAATACTTGCTGAGTTGAGGCCGTTTTTCCTCAATGCTCCATGGACACTAGCATTTCCTTCGACCGTTCTTTTCCTTCTTGGGCTTTCGCTATCTCTTATATCAAGTGCATTTTCTTCCAAGTCAGAGTTTGACACGACCGCGTAACGAACGAGCAAGAGTTAGCTTGTCAACATAACCAAGATCCCCTCCGATTGGCAATCCCGAAGCTAGTCTTGTAAGAACTATATCTGGCTTGTCTTTCAGCATTTGCCTTATATAAAGAGCTGTTGTATCGCCTTCCTCTGTCGGGTTTGTTGCGATTATGATCTCTTTGAAAGTGCCTTCATCGATTCTCTTTCTCAATTCCTTGAAAGTCAATGAGTCAGGTCCAACTCCGTTTATTGGATTTATAGCTCCGCCTAATACATGAAAGAGTCCATTATAAATTCCAGATGATGATATAGACATTACATCTTGAGGCTCTTCTACGATACAAAGAAGTGATCTGTCTCTTGTCTTTGATGAGCAAAACTCACAAATATCATCTTCTGTAAAGCATCCGCAGATAGGGCATGGGTGTATTTTTTCCTTAAGTGTTGCAATAGCATTCGCTAAAGCTTGGTTGTAGCTTTCGTCGGTCTTTATCAAGTGATAAGAAAGTCTCGTTGCGCTTTTCTCTCCCATGCCGGGAAGTTTCTTTAGAAGTCTTGTAAGCTCATCGAGTGCTGTCATTTTCCAAGTATTCCCATCAAGCCAGCTTGTTTTTTTGCAAGTTCCTCTGCTGCGGCTTTGGCTTTGTTTGATGCATCGTTGAATGCAGAGACTAGAAGAACTTCCAATGTTCCTTTGTTTTCTTTTCCAAGCATTGCTTCATTTATACTAAGGCTTGACACCTGAAAATCGCCATTCATTGTGATTTCTACCATTCCTGCACCTGATTCGCCAGTGACAGAAAGCTTAGAAATCTCCTCCTTCATCTTCTTCATCTGTGCCTCTAGATTCCCCATCTGCTTGGCCATCTCGAATGGATTGAAGTTCATCTACTTGCTCCTTGTTTATTGGTTTTTCCTCTATTTTGCTGAAGTTGACTCTTCCGCCGAACAAACTCTGGAGAGCACTCATCTTCTCGGATGGTGTTCTTTCCTTGTTTTCTTTTTCATCAAAGGTGAATTTAACTTTCTTTACTTCTCCCGTCAAGGCTGTAATAGCTGATTCTATATCCTTTGAAAATTGAGCTATTGCTTGACAAGAGATCTTTGTCTTCATCTTGAATGTAACAGAGCCATCGCCATCGTCTATGATATCTTCTATTGCTATGAAATGTCTGATCGATGCATTTTTTCCAAGTTCCTTGAGAGTTTCTGTAAGTGCATCAATAGATTCTTTTGTAATCAAGCTATTGCTTTCCTTGGCTGGTTCTTGCTCCTCTTTCTCTTCTGCCTCTGTAGTTTCGCTTTTTGGTGGCTCAGAAGTGGACGCCTTCTCATCTGAAGGTTTTTCTTCTCCAATTTCTTTCACTATAACTTGTGGTTTTTTCTTTATTACGATATTGCCTTCGGCAATGCCTTTTCTCATCTCTTCAAGTTTTTTCACAAGGGTATCTGGCGAAGCAAGATTCTTTAGCGAAGAGAGTCTAGAGACAAGAAGCTCTGTCTCAAATCGTGGTGATATTGTATACCTCATGTCTTTATAGAGAGTGATGAAGGCCTTCATTCCAGCTTCAAGCTGTTCTTTTGAAAGAGCCTCGACAATGTCTTTAGGAATATCGTTCTCGCTTGTTCCTAATAAATCTATTCGCCTTATTCCATTTTTGTATAATAGCATTGTCCTGAAGAATTCTGCTCCGTCTTTTGCTATTTGTTCGGCAGCGACTCCGCTCTCATATAGCGATGAGAGTGTTTGCAAAGCGTCCTTGGTATCGTCTGAAATTGAGTAGCTGACTATTTGTGCTATCTTTGAGAAGCCTGCTATGTTTAGCCGAGTGCGGATCTTTTCTAGAGTAATATGATCGCCAGAGAAAGATGCAACTTGGTCGAAGAGTGTATATGCATCACGCATAGATCCTGTCGATTCTTTTGCAATCCAGAAAAGAGCATCCTCATCAGCCTTTATCCCGAGATCATCAGCAGCGCTTTTAAGACAAGAGAGAATGAGTTTTTGGTCTATCAGCTGAAATCTGAATTGCTGGCATCTTGATCTGATTGTTGCCGGCACTTTTTGAAGCTCTGTTGTCGCAAATATGAAAATTATATACTCGGGAGGTTCCTCGATTGTCTTTAGTAGTGCATTGAATGCAGAAGTGGAGAGCATATGGACCTCGTCTATGATGTAGATCTTATACCTGGAGACTTGTGGAGGAAACATCACTTCTTCTTTTATTGCTCTTATGTCATTAACAGATGTATTTGAAGCACCATCTATCTCTATTACGTCAACACTTGTCCCAGATGCAATCTCCTTGCAAGATGAACATTCGCCACAAGGATGGGCACTCATTCCTTTTTCGCAATTAAGTGCTTTTGCAAGAAGCCTTGCTGAGCTTGTTTTGCCAACACCTCTTGGGCCTGAGAAAAGGTAAGCATGGGCAATCCTGCCTTCTTTAAGAGCATTTTCCAATGTCGAGACTACAAATTCTTGCCCGACTAGGCGATCGAAATCCTGAGGTCTTTTCCTTGTTGCTGTTACTTCGTATGCCATTTGGCCTCCTAGATTCGGAGTATATCACAAATGATGATGAAAATAAAAACAGCAGCAAATAATCCAGGTCACTTATGACTTCCTCATACCGTTGCTACATTCCTGTCCTGGCGGGGTTTTGAGGCACACAATGCCCAGCATCTGCCGCTGATGGAGACTATTGGGAGTTGCACCCAACGAAACTCTTTAGCCTCACATGCTAGTTTGACTCATTTTGTAATTCTTGAAAAGAGGGTGATTGGTGTTTTGGTCTCCATGTTTCTTCATAATTTTATAGCTAATATTCATCTTATTCAGATTCAAATGATAAAGGAGGCTTTAATAATAAACTCAAAGAGGAAATAACTATGAGGAAATTGTCACTGCTATCAGGCATATTATTGGCCTCGTCACTATGTTTTGCATCTCCTTTGACAGTTGAAGAGGCATTGGATGCAGCCAAAGCATATGACGATGATTATCTACTGGCACAAAAGCAATATGCAGATTCTGTATCTATTACGAACAAAGAGAACTCGTTTACGCCTTCGCTTTCTCTCAATGGCTCAATGTCGACTAATATGGGTTTTTTATCGTCAAACGGTTGGAATCCAACTTGGCAAGGAGTTAACGCAAGTGTTGGGATATCGACATCATTTTCGTTTAACGGTTCTTTGATCAATGAAAAGAAAGAGAAAAGCCTTTCAAATGAAAGCTCACTTTTAAAACTTGAAAGTTCAGAGGATGATCTCGAGAGCACAGTCGTGGATGGATATTTTTCCATAGCCCAAGCAAAGGATTCTCTTGCTCTAGCGCAAAACAGCCTAGAGAATGCGAATGCTCAGCTTGAGAGCATAAAGGCGCGTTATGATGCGGGCCTTGCGAGCGAACTTGAACTTGTGCAAGCTGAGAACAGCGTTGCAAGTTCGCAATACAGCTTGGATTCGATTCAAAGCCAATACTCGCTTCTTATCAAGAGCTTCCAGAATCTTACTGGTCTTGATTTGACTGAAAGAGAACTCATTGATGCTTCATCCATCGAAATAAAGGAACTCCTTTCTGCAAAGGATTTATTTACCCGTTATGCTTATTCTTCTCCAAGTGTGAAAAGTCTGGATTTGGCAGCAAGAAGTGCAAATCTTTCATATAGTTCTACAAAGATGGGATATACAATTCCGAGCATGTCGGTATCAGCTGGCTATACATTCAATTCAAGTTACAATGAGAGTACTAGCATCGCCGATGGTTTATCTGTATCAGCATCAATAAGCCTTCCTCTTGATTCGTATTTTTCGTCCTCGTCGAAAGCAATTGCTATAGAAAAGGCGAACAATGCAGCAAAGGATGCAAATGTAGAGCTATCAAATGCCTTGAAAGATCTAGAGTATTCTTTGGAAAGCACATGCCAGAGTATCTCATTGACAGTCATGCAAATCGAGAACCAAGAAAAAATCGTTTCGGCTTTTGAAAAGCAATACAAGCTCACAGAAGATGCACATTATTCCGGAGAAGTTGATCTTGCATCGCTTGAGTCAGCAAATAACAGCGTTTTGAGCGCTAAATACAATCTCTTGAACATGAAATACACATATATCCAATCCTTGTATTCCTTATCGAGAAGTTTAGGGGTTTCTTACTTGGATTTGCTAAAGGAGGAGTAGACATATGAAAAGTGGAAAAATAGCAAACATATTTACGACAATCATTTTGCTGTTGATTTGTATCGCTTTAGCTGCAGCGATAATTATAAAGATGTTTCAGCCGAAAGAAGCTATATCATTTGAACGAATGCAAAAAGAGCCATCTGTCTCTTCGTCAAACGTATATGTCAAAGAGGTCTTTCCTGAGACATTTGTAAAGACTTTGAAGTTTTATGGAAAAGCAAAAGACGATAGCGATACACTTGGCATAATAAGTCGAACCTCGGGCTATGTCTCAGAGATTCTTGTCTCTGAAAATGATCAAGTGAAGGAGGGGCAGATAATAGGTTATGTTGATCCATCTAGCCCTGGTGCAACCTATAAAAAAGCTGCTATCACGGCCAAAGTTGATGGAATAATCGATTCTATAGAGACTACTGTTGGTTCATACATCACGACAGGAACTGTATTTGCAATAGAAAAGGAAGAGCCTAAGTATGTAGTTAAGATGAGTCTTCCTGAAAAATATATAGACAATATCCATATCGGTTCAACAGCATTGCTTTCATCTTCAATAAGATCTGAACTCGATACGAAAGCAACTGTCACAGGAATATCGAAGACAATCGATAGCGCATCGAGGACTGTCGAAATAACTCTTGAGCCAAAGGATTCTTCTCTCTTCTTGGATGGACTTGCCTTGACAATAAAACTAGTAATTGACCAAGTTGATGACGCAATTGTAGTTCCTTCTGACTCCATCTCGTCTATTGGTGATAAGTCGTTTGTTTTTGTAGTAAATGATGGCATAGCATACCAGAAAGAGGTTGAAATCGGAGCAAGTAATGACGATGAGACTGTAATAGTATCTGGCCTTTCTTCTGGTGATTCTGTTGTTGTGGAAGGAACTGTAGCAGAAGGTGCTTCTGTGAATATCGTTGAGAGGTAGAGATTATGAACATTTCAGAATTGTCTGTCAGAAGACCGATATTGATGACAATGGTATATCTTGCAATCCTCTTGGTATGCTTTGTTTTTGTACCTAATTTGGATATTGCGCTCTATCCTTCTGTCGATATGCCTATAATATCGGTTGTAGTCGATTGTGGCGACAATGGTCCAGATGTAATAATGAACCAGGTTGGCAAGAAACTAGAGGATTCATTGTATTCGCTTGAGGATCTCTCTGATATGACAAGCTATGCCCAGAACGGACGATTGACGATTATGCTTGAGTTTGACTATGGCACCGATCTGGATGAGGCAGAGGATAAAGTCAATTCCTCATTGTCATTTGTTACGAGAATGCTCCCGGATTGGGTCCAGTCGACATCTGTTGTCAGAATGGATTCCATGATGAGCACAAATAGCGAGATTCTCTCTTTGACTTTATCTGGCCAAGGATCGCTTGAGGATCTGAAGAACTATGCAGATGATAACATTGCACCTCTGTTAGAGCGTGTGAGTGGAGTATCTGAAGTTAGTACTCGTGGTGGTTTCAATACTGTTTATGAGATTTCTGTCAATCCAGAAAGGCTCTATGCTTATGGTCTTACGCTTTCATCTGTTACATCGGCTTTGGCTGACAGGAACAATCAACAATATCTTGGTTCTGTTGAGCATAACAATATAGAGTACGAGGTTTCGACTGATTCCAGATTTGTTTCTCCTGATGAAATCGGTAGCACAATAATATCGGGATCTGGTGACAAAATCGTAAGACTGTCCGATGTTGCGACTGTAAAGCTGTCAGAGGAACAATCATCAAGAAGCTGGTACAATGGCAAAGAAGTCGTGTCGCTTTCTGTCTCAAACGAATCCGATACGAATGCAACATCGGTTGCGACAAGTGTCAAGGAAGAGATAAAGAAAATACAAGAGAGCTTGCCATCAGGCTATGAGCTTACAATAGACTATGATTCTACTCAAATGATTTCATCGACTATGGATGAGGTCTATAAATCGGCATATGAAGGAGTTCTTCTCGCTGCTCTAATTATCTTTCTTTTCCTGAGAAACATAAAAGCGACTTTGATTATTTCGCTATCGATGCCGATTTGTATTCTCATAACATTGATGCTGATGAGCATCTTCTCGATATCTATCAATAGCCTTTCAATGGTTGGTTTGATCCTTGCGATAGGCATGATTGTCGATGCTTCCGTAATAATTCTTGAAAACACATTCTCCTATAGAGAAAGAGGCTATAGATCTGCCGTTTCGGCAATCTTGGGCTCGAGGAATATGTTAAATGCAATAGTGGCATCTACTCTCACGACTCTTTGTGTTTTCATCCCCATGCTCTTGTACAAAAATCAGCTTGGAATGATTGGTGTAATGGTTCAAGACATGGTCATTACTGTTTGCATATCTATGGTCTGTTCTTTGTTTGTTGCTGTTACTCTTGTTCCAGCTCTTGCTGGTTCCATATTAAGGATAAACACAAGAACACAGAAGCCTTTGAAAAACAAACTTTTGAGAGCTTTGGATAATGGTTTTGCAAAAACAGAGGAAGGCTTGTCTTATTTCTATAGCAAATCGCTTGATTACGTACTTTCTCATAAAGCATTGTTTATTCTTTTGCTTGTTCTGGCTCTTGTGTTGTCTACAATGGCACTTGGCGATATGAACCTTGCTCTGATGCCTAATATGCCGACTGATGACACGATAAGCTTGTCATTGGAGCTTCCAGAGGGAACAGTTTCAGGGCTTACGACAGAAAAGCTTTTTGAGATGCAAGATAAGATTGAAAAAGCGTTGCCAGCAGAAAGTTATGAGTCCATCTCTATACGTCTAGATGAATCATCATCAGGCTCGATTACAATAAATCTTCCAGATATCACAGAGCAAAAATACTCAGCCGATGAATTGAAGAATATGATCAGGCCATTCATTTCCGAAGATCCTGAGGCTACATGGTCATTTGGATCTGGCCGAGGCCCAATGTCATCAAATGCTGTTGATATAGAAATCAAAAGTGAGGATGAGGATTTGATTGAGAGCGTTGCAAATCAAATTGTGGTCCTCCTTAACGAGAAGACTGATAAGCTTAGAGACATCTCTTCTGATATATCTGATGGATCTCCTCGTCTTGAGATTAATGTCGATTACGACAAAGCGAAAGAGCTTGGTGTCTCAATATCATCATTGCAATCGGCGCTTTATACAGCTATAAATGGCTCGGATGCTACAGAGGTATCTACATTCGATAGCTCTACGACTTATTCTCTCAATGTTTCATTGAAGGATGCTATAGAGGAGATTTCGGATTTGCAATCGCTTTCTATACCAGCATCAGGCTCCAATATAAGGCTTGATCAAGTTGCATCTTTTGAATATGGAACATCTCCAAAGTCTATCAACAGGGAAAACAGAGAAACGATAAACCATGTTACAGCTTCTGCATCTGATGGAGTTTCTGCTGAAGAGGCGTCAGAGATTGCCAGCATGATTATATCTGAAAATCTAATTCTTCCGGATGGAGTAGAGATATCTTACGGTGGAGAGATGGCATCGTTTGACGATTATTTAGATACAATGGTTATTGTCATAGCCTTGGCCCTTGCTCTTGTTTATATGGTAATGGCAGCTCAATTCGAGTCCCTTATCGATCCGTTTATCATATTTGCAACGATTCCTCTATTGCTTATCGGTGTCGTCATCATACACATCGCAATGGGAATGGATTTCTCCTTGTTCTCGATTATTGGAATAGTTGCCCTCTTGGGAGTTGTAGTAAACAATGGCATTGTCCTTGTGGATGCAATTAATCAACTTGTAAGACAACATGTAAAGGTGAGGGATGCTTGTTTGATTGCAGCAAGAAGCAGATTAAGGCCTATTTTGATGACAACTCTTACCACTATACTTGGCCTTGTTCCTATGGCATTTTTCCCCGGAGAAGGCTCAGAGATGCTTCAGCCGATTGCTGTAACATTCCTTGGTGGAATCATAACAGGAGCATTCTTGACTTTGTTCTTATCTCCAAGCTTATATTTGATCTTCAACAAAAGGCGAGAGAAGAAATACGACAATCCAGATACTCTCAACAATCAGCTGTTGGAGTTCGACACAAAAGGGGCTGTGAAGGCAACAGATAAGGAAGATAGTCCCGATGATAAATACATGATTTAGCTATATTTTGCCCTTGTGATGATTGTCATGAGGGCATTTTGGTTAGTGGAAAAACGATATTCTCTAATTTTGAGTTTGTTAAGGCTAACTGTAGACAAAAACGCTGAAAAGTTTTATGCAATATGTTATGGAAAAAGGCACTATCATCAAAATATCCTCTCTTTGCAAAGACTATGAAAGCGGAAAAGAGAGAGTCAAGGCCCTTGATAACGTTGATTTGACAGTAAAAAAGGGTGAGCTTTTAGCTATATCAGGAGCCTCTGGATCAGGCAAGACGACATTATTGAATCTTATTGGTACTTTGGACTCTATTTCTTCAGGAACTATACTTTTTGGACACTATGATCTTTCGAAGATGAATGAAAAGGAAAAGACATCATTCAGAAGATTGAATCTGGGATTTGTATTCCAAAGCTATAATTTGATTCCAGTGCTCACAGCATGGGAAAATGTTGAACTCGCATTCCAGCCTCTTTCCAAAAGCGAAAAAAAATCTCTAAGGATACAAGATTTTCGTAAAGCAAGCTATGATGCTTTGAAGTCAGTAGGACTTGAAGGTCTTGAAATGAGAAAGCCTGGTGAGCTTTCTGGTGGACAACAGCAGAGAGTATCTATTGCAAGAGCAATCGTCAGACGTCCATCTCTTATCCTTGCAGACGAACCGACAGCAAATCTCGATAGTACTAACAGCATCTTGATTTTGAAATTGTTGAAAGAGCTGAACGAGAAGTATGGGATAACAATAATCTACTCGTCGCATGATCAAGAAGTTCTAGATAGCGTGAACAGAGTTGTAATCTTAAAAGATGGCAAAGTCTTGGAGGACAGAAGATGCTGAAGCTTCTTAAACTCGCATCAAGAAATCTTTTGCGTTACAAAACAAGGACGATAGTGACAATAGTTGCTGTAATGCTCTCTGTTTTGATTTCAATCGTAATTGATGGCTACTTGAGAGGGATCTTCAATCTTTCATTGTACAATCTTATCTCGTACGAAAGTTCTGAAGCGACAATATACAAGAAAGGGTATTTCGATAAAAGAGATGAGTACCCAAGAGATTGTACAATCGAGAAAGAGGAGCTTGATGATCTTTCAGCCAATTTGGAAAAACTTGGACTTGGATATGCTCCAAGATACAAGACACCTGTTGATATCATCTATTATTCAGATAAAGAAGACGTGGATCTTGAGTACAATTCCATTCTTGTTGGTATAGACCCGGAAAAGGATACTGATGTATTCAAGCTCTCATCTTTTCTTGAAAGCGGAAGATGGCCGGAAAAAGGGGAAGATGGGATTGTTGTTGGCTCGACGATTGCGCAAAAGCTATCATTGGAAGTCGGATCTTTCATAACATTGGAGGCAAATGGAAAAGATGGTTTTATTGAGACGTTCGAAGAGGAAGTCATAGCAATAGTGAATACAGAAAATCCAGCGGTGAACTCCTCTCAAATATTCATTGATCTTGAAAATCTTGATAACTATCTTCTGCTAAATGGAGCTGTAACTGAGGTTGACGTGTCAGATGGCAAGGTTTCCATAGCACATAGACGCTTTGCAAATAAACTTTCAGCATCTATTACAATGCCGGAACTTGAAGTCTACTACTACGAGGATGTAAACAGTGATCTAATGTCGATAATGAATGGAGATAAGGGTAGCTCCTATATGATTCTCTTTTTTCTTTTTATCGTTGCATCTGCAGGTATCTCCAATACTATGATCATGGCCGTGATGGAAAGACAAAAGGAAAGTGGCATGATGCGTGCATTGGGGTTCTCGAGAAATAGCGTGAATTTCCTATTCATGCTAGAGGGAGCTCTCTCTGGTGTGATTGGAGCACTTGTCGGAGCTGTTCTCGCTCTTGCGATTCTCTATCCTTTAACTGTTAATGGAATCGACATATCATCACTTATATCGGCCGATGTGGATTATGGATACAGAGTTCCATTGATCTTGAGGGCTGGCATTTATTGGCAATCATTCGTAGCTATATTCTTTATTGCGATTGCTCTTTCTATGCTGTCATCATTCTTTCCTGTTTTTCGTTCAGGAAAAGAAGAGATAGCAAATATTCTTAGGAGAGCATGATGTTCAAGTTGGCATTTAGAAATACATTAAGAAACAAGAGACGGACAGTTATTACAGCTATTTCGATATTCATTGCAATATTTGTTATTCTTTTTTCAATGTCCTTTCTCTATTCAACAATCGACAAGATGAAGGAGAACGAAAAGCTGTATTCGACAGGTGATATACGCATCCGTACAAAGAAATACAGCGATTATGAGACGCTTATGCCTTTGCAATTCTATATTAGAGATTTCGATAGCATCAAAAATGCCATTTTGCAACTAGATGGCGCTGGGAAAGTCGAGGCATCTACGCGTGTTATGGCATCGCTTTATAAAAATGGCGAACTTGATACAGTCAGTGTTATTGGAGCAGATAACTCTTCTGTTTTTTTCTCTTTGGACAATATGACAATAAACAATGGGAAGATTGCAAAAGATGGAAGAAAAGAGATAATGGCCACACCTCGCTTCTTGAGTGAAAACAATCTATCTGTCGGGGATTTTGTTACTGTCGTATTCAAAACAGCTCAAGGAGGTACGAATGCATCGACATTTGAAATAGTTGCATCTGTAAGTTATTCGAATGCTGAGTACAACAGTTCGATGATCATTGTCCCTGAAACAACACTTTGTCATATCCTCAATATGGATAATGGGACTCTGGAGGCTTTTATCTGGCTTGATGAAGATGCCGATTTGGAGATTGTCCAGGATGAGGTCTTATCACTTCTAAAAGGCGATGGAATAGAAGTCAAGAATTGGAAAGAGATTTCGAATATATATCCTATTTTGCCTTTGTATGATGCTATGATTGGCATATTGGTTGTGCTTTTCTTCTTCATAGCATCTACTTTGGTATTCAACACACTGTTGATGTCAGTGCTTGAAAGAAAAAGAGAGATAGGAACGATGGTATCTTTAGGGTTCTCCAGATTCTATGTCTCGGCTTTATTTGTAATCGAGGGATTTATAATAGCACTGTTCGGTTCGATTCTTGGAGTTTCGGTCAGCAAAATCTTTATTTCCTTCTTCAAAAGGCATGGCTTCGATTTGACTCTTTTTGGAGCATCTGCTGTGCAAGGATGGAATTTTCCGAACATTATTTACCTCGATCTTTCTGCATCGAGATATTTCTGGGTTGTCCTTATAGAGCTTGTTGTATCTGTTCTTGCATCTGTCTTGGCTGTTCAAAGGATAAGAAAGTTGGAAGTTGCATCTACACTAAGGGAGGATGAATGAAAAGGATATTGGCTTTATTTGTGCTTGCTGTGTTTTCTCTGTCTTATGCTTTTTCAATTGATGCTAAGCAAATAGTAGAGACGATGGAAGATGTCATGGATTTCGAAAGCGCTACATTTTCCGCAAAGCTTGAGAATACAGACAGATTAGGAGTTACGACACTTTCATTTGATGCTTATCAAAATGGTGATGGAGATACTCTTTTGATTGTTACATCTGGCTTTGATAAAGGGCAGAAGATCCTACGCTTGGATGATGAGATTTATATCTATTATCCAGATGCTGATGAGATTATAAGGCTTTCTGATTCAGGCCTTAAGAATTCGTTTCTTGGTTCCGATTTCTCTTATGAGGATCTAACTGGAGATGATGATTATTCAGATCGCTATGATTACAAGCTCGTTGGAGAGAAGGAAGAGGTTGGCATCATGTGCTATGAAGTGGAATTCGTAGCAAAGAAACTTTCAGAGACATACCAAAAGCAAGTTATTTTGATTGATTCGGAGAGATTTGTACCGCTGAGAGTGAGTCTTTTTTCAAGGAGCGGAAAACTTTTAAAGGAAATCTGTTACTCTGAGTATATCGAAGATAATGGAATATTGTTCCCTTCTGTTGTGAAAAGCCAAAACGCAATCAAGAAAAGCAATAAAAGCACTATGGTTGTCTCAAATATTGTTTTTGATAAGGAACTGGATGATGCACTTTTCGATAAGGAAGAGCTATCATGGTGAGAAAACTTTTTCTAGTCTCTTTGACTATCCTTGCTATTTTCTCGCTTGAAGCAAAGACAGAGATATCTGGTGGCTTGGATTTAGCTGGTGTGTACATCGCTAATGATAAAAGCAACAGTACCATGAGCTATCTCGCTAATGGCTATGCAGGGATAAAGGCATCTTCTTCGGCAATGAAAGCCGAGTTGAAAGGGTCTTTCTCGGTTTCAAACATTGCTTCTTTATCTTTTTCCCTTGATAAAGCGAATGTACGAGCAAGGTTTCCTTCATTTGGCTCAAATAAGCTGACACTTATGATTGGAAAAGCTCCTATATCATGGGGGATTGGGTATTACTATCGCATTGGGGATGTGATGCTAGATAAAACATATAGCCACAATCTTGAGGCTGGTGTAAGCGATAGCAGGAATATGTGGCTTTTGCATCTATCGCAAGGACTTGGAGCAGGATTTTCGTCAGACATCGCTTTCTCGATTCCTTTAGAGGGCCAGATTGAGAGAGTAGGGGCCAATATAAAGAAGAATTTCTCAAGTGATTATATCAAGGAAATCATCCTCTATTATTCATATGACAAAGAGAAGAATCATAAAGCAGCTCTAGCATTTGATTTATTTGCCTTTTTTGATATCACACTTGGCTTGGAGAGTAGTTTCAGAACGTCTGATGATATAAGGTGCGCAATCAATTTCATGAAGCCGTTTGCGATAAGCACGGAAGAGAAATCCTACTCATTTGTTTTTTATCTTGCCTCCAATTTGGATTTTCATGAAGAGCAATACAATGTTTTCTCGGCGCTAACATTCTCTCCAAATCAAAGAACATCTTTGATGCTGAGTCTTGAGAACGGCTTTTCAAATGGAGGGTATGAAAATACAACAATCGGTCTTTCTTTGTCATTTCTGGCTCTGGATGAGCTTAAAGCCAAATGCGCACTTGCCTATAACTATTATGATGCTAGCAAAACCAACTCTGTAGCTGGAACTATAAAAATGGAGGCAAGTTTTTAAGGATGTTTGCATTCTTCCATTCTGTTGGAGTAAGCCCTATATAATCCTTGAAGCATTTTGCGAAATAGCGTTGGTTGGAAAAGCCTATTTTTTCAGCGGTTTCTTTGACTGAGGTTCCTTTTTTTAGCAATGAAAAGGCTTTTTCCATCCTTTCTTTTGTTATGTATTCCTTTATTGTCATCCCCTCATGGTTTGAGAATATATAGCGAATGTAGCTTTCGCTATAGTTCAAACCCTCGATCGAATCTTGCACTGAGAATGTGTCGATATGCATGTTTTCTCGTATTCTGCGTTTTATTGTATTTATAATATTTTCACTTGGTGAGATGTTATTGCTGATATATTCGTTCTGTAGCCAATGTATTATTCTCTTCATTGTTTTTTTTGAATCATACAGATTGTCTATTCTTCTCATCTCATCGAGTTCGAAGAGAATCCCTTTTTGCTTCTCCACTGTGATGTGCTTTATCAATATATCTTTTATGTTGCTAATAAGATGCAAAAGCACATCATATGTTTCAGCATAACCTGAGTTTATTGCCCTCAGAGAGAGGACTGAGTAGAGTTCGTCGACAAGGGAATCTATGTTTTCATCGGATAACATAAGCGTTAGTATCTTCTCGCACAAGACCCGCAATTCATCATCTGTGTAAAGCTCTAGCTTTGGTGCAATTACATCTTCGCTGCTATAAAATCCTACATTGTTAGTGAATAGAGTGTTTTTTCTCAAGAAATCAGCTTCTTTATCCCTCTCTGGTGCTGTATCCAAGCTTTTAGAGAAAGATGAGAAGAAAAGGAAGATGCCATTGTCCATTGCTTTTTGTGCAATTCGAGATAGCTTTTCTTCAGCACAGGATTCTGTTATGTTAGAGATGAAAGCTATAAGCGCAACATTCTTTCCTCTATTGAAAACAAACAGGTTTATGTCTTTGGGCATGGTTTCTTTCAAGGCTTTCGAAATCGGCTCTATGTCGGCTATGTTCTGCCCCTTTTTCCTTACATAGCCAACAGCATAGTAATCAAATGAATTTGGCAATGATAATACATCCATTTGCCTCAAGGCTTCTATATGCGTAAATGATCCATCTAGAAGAGAATTGAAAAATGGTTGGTATCCATACTTTTCTCTGTATTCTCGTTGCTTGATCTGGTTTCTTGAGTTCTCGATAAGTTTTTTAAGTTCAATTGGACTGATTGGCTTTAAAAGATAATCAATTACATTGTATCGAATTGCTTTCTGGGCGTATGTAAAATCGTTGTAGCCAGACATTACGATCACGAGAGTGCTTTCTCCTTGCCCTCTAAGCATTCTGATCATCTCAAGGCCGTCCATGATTGGCATGCATATATCTGTCAGAATCAAATCAATCTTGGTTTTCTCCATTAGCTTCAGAGCTTCTAGCCCATTATCTGCTTGGAAGACATTATCTGAAATTGAAAGTAGCCTTGCTATTCTTTGTCGTGTGTCGTTTTCATCATCTACTATCAGTATGTTCATTTTTTTTAAACGGAAGCTCGATTACGGAAAGCGTATATCGTCTTTCTGTGCTGTAGAGCTTTAATCCATATTCCTTTCCGTATGTAAGCTTGATTCTGTTGTTAACATTATAAATGCCATATCCGGAGCTGCTGTCTACGATTCCATCATGCAAGTTATTGCAAATTGTTTCAAGCTTATTCCTTTGTATTCCTATTCCATTGTCGTAGACGGAAATTATTATCTTGTCTTTGCATCTGTAAATATTGATAGCGAGTATCCAAATCATACTATCCTTCATTTTCAACCCATGGTAGATAGCATTTTCGATAAGCGGTTGTATTATGATTTTCGGCACCATTGTATGCCTGATGGAAGGATCGACTTTGATTGAATATGCTATCTTGTCATATCTATGGCCTTGGAGGTAAAGATAATCGAGACTATGGGAAATTTCATCTTCGAGTTTTATTGCGTCTTCTCCTCTTGAAAGTGAAGTATGGTAATATGCTGCAAGGTGCAATGTGAATTCGGCGGCTTTTTCATCATTGTTGTCAGTTGCTATCCAAACAATTGAGTTGAGTGCATTGTATAGAAAATGAGGATTGATTTGTGCTTGTAATGCCTTGATCTCGGCACGTCTCTTCAGTTCTTCTTCCCATTCTCTTTGTTTTTTCTCACCTTCAAGTTCCTCTATTTTCTCATTTAGTGTCATAACAAGATTCTCGACTTCATCTATCACTTCGTTGTAGCAATGCGATAATGCGCCGATTTCGTTTTGTTTCTGATAAGAGAAATGCTCATATTTGCCATTCTTGGAATTTGAAAGCATCTTTGTGACAAGTTTTTTCAGAGGTTTTGTGAATCGCATGTAAACCGAATAGATGATGAGGATAGAAAAAGAGAGTATAAGAAAGAACCATATGATTTCAATGAAAACAAAGTTTCGTATTGTCGATTCCCAATCCGAATTGTCCTTGATCAGTTTTATTTTCCATCCTGTCAAAGGAAAATATGTATCCATTGTTGTGGCATTTTTTGTGGGCCCTACTATTCCGCTGGAGTAGATGGTGTTTGATTTCTCATCACTGATTATTATCCCATCAAAATAAGATAAGAATGTGTTGGCAACCACTTTGGCAAGCTTTTGACAACTTATGAAGGAAACAAGAAACGATGTGTCTCTATTGAATGGTTCATATCGGAAGACAATTGGTATGACAAGGTTTTCAGATGAAAGCACAGGATTCTCCATTGCGGGAAGGATTGACATAAAATCTTCGCCTTCCATCTTGTTGTATAGATAATCTCTGAACTTGTCAGGTTCGTCATCTTGTCTTTCATAAAGTTGGTAATTAACGAATATGCTATTCCTTGCAATATATACAGATGAATCGATGATATCAGAAAAGAGCAAGTATATTTGATTGAGCTCTTCAATTACTTGTGATTCAAATTCCGTATAATAAAGCAGATTATCTGGATCATACATGTAGCGCTTGAGGTGATTTGCTATATTCGTGTTTGTTCCAAGGCTGTTTGCATGGATTTGCAACTGGTTTATCTGGCTTTGAATCATCTCTATAACAAGGCTTGAGTCGCTCTCAAGCTTATCCTCATTGGTTTTCATCATTGCTAATTTGAAATAGTGGCTATACAAGACGAAAGAAACGATTGATGTGCACATGAAGACAAAAATCGTTGCAATGAGAAGCTCTTTAAGAAAGGATCCCTTTAAAAATGTTTTCCCCATAGGCACAAAATTGTAGCATAGTTGCCACTGACAATGTGATAAAAGTGAATTGTTTTCTCTTCTTGTGAGGAAAATCGAACATCAATGTATTGAAAATTGGATTACAAGTTCTGCTATCTGCCAATAGAATCGAAATCAAAAAGGAGTTGGAAATGAGAAGATTTACAGCATTTCTATTGATTGTTCTTGCACTTATTCCTTCGGTATTTGCAAATGGTTCAAGCGAAACCAAGACTGAAGCCTCTTCTGGGAAAACAGTTGTCAGGCTATGGACAAATGACCGTCATGATGCAACTTTCTGGACAAAGAAGGTTGAAGAGTACAATGCAACAAATACAGACAACATTGAACTGAGCTATGAGATTTATACTGACAACTATCAGCAAGCTGTCGATATGGCTTTCCAGACAGGAGAGACACCGGATATCCTTAAATACGATATGTATTTCGATAAGTATATTCTTGACGGTCGCTTTGTTGATATTATGCCAAGCCTTTCCGATGAGCAGAAAAAACTCACAGAAGAAGTATGGTTTGAGGGATCAAACCTCATCGATGGAAAGCTTTATTTCATCCCTACAGGCAATACATGTCTAAGATTGTTCTACAATAAGACCATCTTCGATCGTCTTGGACTTGAAGTGCCAACAACTGTCGAAGAGATGGTTAATGCAGCTTTGACAATCACAAAAGAGTTGAGCAAGGAAGGTATCTATGGCTTTGCTTGTAACCTCAAGAGCGCATCAAACGGATTGAAGAGATCCCTTGAGCCAGAGGTCGAAAGAGGAACAGGCCTTAGACTTGGTTATGATTTCGGCACAGGAACATATGATTTCACACCATATATTCCATACCTAAAGGCATGGGCAGAGATGATCCAGAATGGATTCCCAGGTTCTGAGTCATTGGATATTGATCCACTTAGATCACAATTTGCAGCAGGCAAGATTGGAATGTATATGTCTTATACACATGCAGAGCCAGGTGTGTATGTCAACCAGTTCCCAATGACAGAGGGTCAAGAGTGGGGATGTACATATCTTCCAATAGAAGAAGGTGAGCATCATGGCCAGTACTTCACAGGAACACCTGGATTCCTATTTACTCAATCCTCAAAGAACTATGATGCTGCTTGGAAGGCATATTCAGATGTATTCTTGAATGTCGACAACCTTAGAGAGCACTTCGAGCAAGGCTTTGGAATCTCAAGCTTGACAGCTGTTATTGAGTCAGCAGAGATGGGTGAGGCTTATCAGAATAACCCAGCTCTCTTGAAAGCCGATGATGATATCATGTATCCAAAGACACCAGAAGAGGAGTATGCACAGGATTTCATCGTTGAAGGACTCGATATGTACAACACATTTGGTGCAATTATTGCAGGACAGCTTGATGTTGAGTCAGCGATTGCAGATCTTACAAAGAGATACAACAGTGTTAATGAGCGTCTCATCTCCCAGGGAGTATATGAGAGAGTCATAAACGAGAATTTCGCTAGATAATAATTCTGGAATCTAAGAGGCTGTACTTTTCTGTACAGCCTTATTTTGAGGTATCACATGAAAAGTATTAATAGAAAATCTATTAGAGAGACAGCATATGCATATAGCCTTTTATGGCCTAATTTGCTTTTGTTTCTTTGTTTTTCCCTTTTCCCTGTAATTTGGATGCTTAAATATATGTTCTTCAAATATGGAGGCATTGGAACATCCGAGACATTTACAGGCCTCGATAACCTTGCACGCATATTCCGCGATGGTATTTACTGGAAGTCAGTTTTAAATACATTCATTTATGCACTTGGCAAGATAATCATAACAATACCAGTTTCATTTGGACTTGCTTATGTGCTCAATAAGAAAATAAAAGGAAGCGGTCTTTTCCAAAGTCTGATATTCCTTCCAACAATCATGAGCTCAGCTGTCATGGGCCTTGTGTTTTATCTCCTATTCAATGTCTATAACGGAGAGATAAACAGGATGCTTTCATCTGTTGGCTTGATAAGCCAGCCTATAAACTGGCTTGGTGCAGACAATGCGCTCAATACATTGATTATTGTTGCAATTTGGGGTGCACTTGGAAACTACATGGTATATTTCCTTGCAGGACTTCAACAGATCCCGCAAGAGGTTATAGAAAGTGCTGAAGTCGATGGCGCAACAGGAATTCGAAAGTTGTGGTTCATCACAATTCCAATGATGGGACCTATCTTGAAGATTATTCTAATGCTTGCGATTGCAACAGCTTTCAATGACATGAATATGATTCTTGTCCTTACTGAAGGTGGTCCTTACAACGCATCGATGGTTATGACTCTCTATGCATATAGGTTCTTCTTCCCAGTGAGTGCTGCCAATACTGTTATACCTCAATTTGGATATGGTGCAGCATTAAGTTTTGTCTCTGCACTTATTGCTGGACTTGTTACAATCGTCTTTTTGCGATTCTCGAAGAAGATGAGCGATATCTATTGAGGAGGAATGATATGAAGATAACTGATTCAATCAAGACAAGAAAAACATTATTCATTGTATTTTCATATATCTTTGCCATTATTATGTCGATCTTCACGGTCTACCCGATAATATATACAGTCCTTGGTTCATTCAAGACAAATGCCGAACTGACTCAAGGTGGATCTTTCTTCCCATCTTCATGGCACTTTGAGAACTATTCAAAGGCATTCTTGCAAAATGATTTTTTGCGTTATGGCTTAAATAGCCTTATTGTGGCTTTAGGTGTGCTTGTTATTGCTGTCTTGACAACATCTACAGCGGGCTACGTGTTTGCAAGAAAGAAATTCATAGGCAAGAAGCTGATCTTCTCTCTATATGGTGCGCTTGTCTTTATAGCAATGGGATCGGTCACTCTTTATCCTACATATACAGTTTTGAGTGTATTGCATATCAACAAAAGTTTATTTGGTCTTATCTTGGCGCTTGTTGGAGGACAGATAACAAACGTTCTTCTTGTTACGGGTTTTGTCAAGACAATACCGGTAGAACTCGATGAAGCGGCTATAATCGATGGATGTTCGCAATATAGGACTTTTTTCCAGATTATCTTCCCTCTTTTGAGACCTATTCTTGCTGTTGTTGCACTCTTTTCGTTCAGGACAGCATGGAACGACTATCTTACATCGTTTATTGTCTCGATATTCACTCCAGAGATAAAGACATTGACTGTTGCTGTTGTTCAGATGAAGTACTCGATAAATGCTGCTGCAGAATGGCATATAATGCTTGCTGGTGCTGCAATTTCGATTATTCCTATTTTAATCATCTATGTTTTTGCTCATAAGCAATTTATCGATGGTTTGACAGCGGGCGCTGTAAAAGGATGATATGATTAGATTCACAAAAGATGAGATTTCTTCTTTTCAAAGTCGAAAAGACAAAGATGGAATCATGTCGTTGTTAAAAGAGAAGGCATCGGCCTTCTCTTGTCATAAATTGAATATACCTGAAAAAGGGATAGCCGACTGGAGCCATTATTACTATTGTCCAGATTGTTCTGTTATGTTGGTCTTTGATCCTGATTCACCATATGACCATGTTTGCCCGAAGTGTGGAAAGCATTTTTCCGATGAGAAGAAAAACGGTGCTTGGTGGCGGCTTATGAACTCATACAACGAAGAAAGGGCCAATATCAACGCAGAGATCTATCTTCTTTCTGGCAATAAAGGTTCATTGAATGAAGTTGTCTCAATCATAAAAGGATATGCAAAGTACTATCCTGATTACAAAGAGCATGGCAATATTCCTTACAATGGTCCAGGAAAGCTTAATGCACAGACATTGGATGAAGCGAATTTTCTTCGTAATCTTGCATATGCCTACGACCTTGTTTCTGATTCAATCAATGAAGAGGACAAAGAGTATATAGAGAGTAGGTTGTTTAGAGTCGGAATCGAGTTTCTGAAAAGGAACAGGCATAGCCAGATTCACAATCATGAGGTGATTTGCAATGGTGCGATCGGCGTACTTGCTTTGATCCTTGATGACAATGAAAGCCTTGATTTTGCTTTGTATGGTAAATATGGCCTCAAATACCAGCTTTCACATGGAATCTTGGATGATGGTTTCTGGTTTGAATGCTCTACTGCATATCATTTCTATGCATTCCAGAATTTTATGCTCTATGAGAAATTCGCAAAAAATACAGCCTATTCAAATCTCTCTGACCCAAATTACAGGAAGATGCTTCTTTCGATATTGCGTCTAGAGAAAAGCGATGGATCGTTTCCTCTTTTGAACGATTGCCATCCAAACCAAGGTGAGAGAGATGGATACAATCTTTATGAATTTGCTTACAAGGTCTGGCGCGATGAGGATATCCTAAGAGAATTGAATGGAAAATACACAAAAGAGAGAAGGCTTTCCAGAGAATCGTTTTTCTATGGAGTTGAATCTCTTCCAGAGGTAAAAGAGCAAAAAAAATATAAAGATCTTATTGGAGAGAGTGGACTTGGCGCTTCTGTCATAAGAAAAGGGGAGTTGTATCTTCTTTTCAGACATGGGCCATACGGCGGTGAGCATGACCATTATGACAGACTTTCATTTTCATATTATTTTGACAATGTCCCTGTGTCGATAGATATGGGCACGACAGGATATGGTGCACTACTCCACTACGATTACTATAAGAACACAGCAACACATAACACTGTTTCTATAGATTGCAAGAACCAAGCGCCGTCTAGAGGAGAAATCCTAGAGTTCTCTGAAAAAGACGGAAGAACAAGAGTGAAAGCAAAGGTGGACTGGACTGGAAGCTACCAGATGCCTGACTCGTTCACAATCAAGGAGTGGGATGATGATGCGTATAAGAATGCTCGTATGACAAGACTTCTTGATATTGGCAAGGATTTCATATTTGATGTGTTTAGAGTTGATCTTGACTCAGATGGGCATGAGATATTCTATTCGATGCATTTTCATGGCACGCGGCCTTATTTGGATGACAGCGTCCCAGTCGAGAATCCATTTTATGAAAAACCGCTTAAGCATATTTCTTCTTGCAAAAAGGCAACTGAGTGCAAGTTCCATTCTTCATATAGCAATAGTGGAATATCGACAGATGTATACTCGTTTGTGCCAAATGGGGAGATATTGCTAGCTACAGGGCCTGACAATCCTTCCTCGTCATCCATGAGTTATATTATTGGCAAAAGATGCGGAAGAAGCGCTGTTTTTGCATCTGTTATAGCATCTGCGCATAACAAAAGCCACGTTGAGAATGTCACATTTTCATTAGAAGGCGGTAAGATATCGGCTTCAGTGGAGCTTGATAGAAAAGAAAAGATTGTAATTTCAGAATAAGGAGCATATATGAGAAAGCTATATCCAAACAAAATGGGGTTTATTGAGCATTATCTTGTCAGCGGGGTCCTAGAAGAGGACTTCAAGGATGATCATGTAGACAAGAACCAGCTTCACTATGAGGCATTTCTTCGTTCGGTTGTTCCTGATCGAAATCTTCCGGCTGTCAGAGAATTCCCACAAATCGGCAAGCTTAGCCGAATAGGCAAGCCATGGCGTTTCCATTTTACAAACGGTGACTCGTTTGTAGACTATAGTGATTTTTATTTTACACTTAAGAAGATACGTCTTGAGGCTGCCGTTGGAATTGATAGCGAGAAAAAACAGGATATCGATATAAGAGTCTGGTCCTATGCCTCTGTGGATCTTTGGTGCAATGGAGAAAGGAAGGCTGTTATCGAGGTTCCACGTTATAAGCCTATAATGTATACAGATGCCCGTCTTGAGTTGAATGAGGGTTTCAATTCAATATATGTGTCATTGCAAAATCTTGGAGTCAGGGACACTCGAACTTTGTTTGCAATCCAGATAAGGAGTGCACAAGAGTCTTTTTATATAACGATTCCGGGTGCAGATGATAGTATAGATGGTTCTATCTTCTTGCAAGGATTGAAGATGGATGGTCGTAGAATCATATTCCCATCTAGTGCACCAAAGGGATGCCAGGTTGGATATTTCAATGATAGCGCCGATTTTGCGATAAATGACCATCGCTATCAATGGTATGATGTTGAATCAAAGACCTCTTTTGATGCAGAGCCTGGACATGCTCATGTTGTTGTTAGAGTCGGATCAGCTGGCGATTATCTGACAAGACGATTCGAGATCCAAAGCGAAATATATCCGCAATATGGCATCATTGGCGATGATAACGCAAACCGAAAGGCTTATTACAAGAGAATGGCTGAATGGCAAAGCCTAGGACATGGAAATTTCGGTTTTTCAATGCCTCACATACTTATTAGAAAATACCTTGGCATGGAAAGAGCTGATGATAGGCAAATGTTCTATGAGACTTTAGAGCAGATTTCAGACCGCTATGATTGTTCGGATTTCCTTGTTGGAGCGCTTATACGATATATCCATAACTATAAAATGGACGAGACTCTTTCTGCGGATGTGAAGAAAACTCTTCTTGGTTATCGTTACTGGATGACGATGAAAGGCTCAGATGCTATGTGTATGTGGAGCGAAAACCATGCAATGCAATTCTTTGCGTGTAGCTATCTGGTAGGTCGTTTATACCCTGATGATTTCTTCCCAAGAGCTGAGATGACTGGTCGAGAGCTTGAGGCTTTTGGCAAAACAAGGCTTTGCGAATGGTTTGATTCTGTGGATAAATATGGATTCGAGGAGTTTTTGAGCGCATGTTACATGTGTGTGACATTCTCTGCACTCATTAATCTTTATGATTATGCAGATGATGACATAAAGCAAAGAGCTAAGGCTGTGCTAGACAGAATCATGAGAATGCTTTCGCTTCATGCATTTCATGGCTCAGTCATAGCTCCTATGGGCAGAATTTATAGGGATGTAATCTATCCATTTACCCAAGGAGCACAGGTGTTGATGAACCTTGTTGACAGCACAACGCCTATAAGCGACAAGGAAAGCTGGCTTGTAAGTTATGCAACATCAAGCTATGAATTTCCATCAGATCTTAAGAGTCTGATGACAGATGATGCTGATAAATCCTACTCGACAGGTAATGCGCTTGTGAAAATCAAGAAGACTAAGGATTATATACTTACAAGTGTGCAATCTCCGCGCCAAGATGGCTTTGTCAGATGGCCTAATCTCACGCTTGATTCAGATGCATTGGACACATCCTTGTATCCTGTTGTAAAGAGCTTGAATGAACGATTCCATGGTACAACAGCATTTGGTCCTGGAAAGTATGGTTACCAGCAGCATATGTGGGTTGCAGCTCTTTCCCAGGAGGCTCTTGTTTTTGCAAACCACCCAGGTGGAACTTATGATGGTTCTTCAATGCGTCCAGGCTATTGGTATGGCAATGGCATAATGCCAGCTGTAAAGCAGACGGATGACTCTATCGCATCAATTTATTCAATAAGCGATGAATATCCAATACATTTCGTCCATGTATATGCACCTCTTTCAAAATTCGAGCAAAGTAAGATTGAGGAGAATTGGCTTTTCTTGAAAAAAGGTAATGGCAATATTGCGCTTTGGTGTAGCGATAAAATGGAGCCATACTCTGATGAGCTCGCAAACTCGGAGTTTAGAGTCTATTCTGACAATGTTGCTTTCATATGCTATGTCGGCTCGGGTGACTTTGATGAGTTTGAATTACATTGTAAAGCAAGAGAGCCGAAGTTTGAGAAGAACATGGTGCTAACAGACTCCTCTGGGCTCTACCTTGAATACAAGAAAGAAGAAGATAGAACTCAATATGTCTGATTGAAATAGGCAAGGGCAGCTGTTGAAGGCTGCCTTTGCTGATAGTTTTCTTTATTTTGTAATTGAGAAGTCATCGATTATATCGTAATTGTTAGAGTTTTTGCCTAAGGCTATTCTGCACTCATCCACTGATAGATATATGCCATTTAGAGCAATGTAGTCGACTATTTCTGAGTTGTTTTCGTAGGAATACTTATATCCTATTTTCATTGTGTCTTTGTTGAGGGTAATGATGACAGCAAGAGTTGTATTCTCTTTTTTTTCTGTTTTTGTTTCACCGACTACAAGTTCACTTGTGAAAGCTTCTTTTGTTGTTAATCCTTCAGACGAGGTAGTTATTTGCATAAAGTGCATTTCTCTCATATTCGTAATATTCTCATCACCAATGAGAGGATCCAGAATATAATTGAAGGCTTGCTGAATTTGTGTGTTGTCGAGGTTGTTGTTGTTTTTCTTTAGGATACCTTCGAAAACAAGTTTTGAAGAATCATCTCCGGAAATAGATAGATTTACTGCTTCATATTTATCGGTCTGTCCATTATCTGTAACATCAAAGGATCCATTCAATATCGTTGGATCTGTTTCTTTCAAGCCTTTTTCCTCCAAGGACAAATTCCCGTTGACAATGATTTTCATAGAATTTTCGCCTTCTACTATTTCAACCTCGGATGTGTTGAATATCCTTTCAGTTTTGGAAATATCTAGAGTAGGAATAAATTCATTTTTTTCTATGCTTTCACGAGCTGATGCAAATTTTGTGTACATTTGCTTTATCGTGTTGATCTGATTTTCATCAGGAGATGCAAGTGTTGCATTTTCATCAGGCTTATCATCTGGAATCAGAGGATTTTGATCAGGAGTCTCCGGCATGACAATCATGTTTGTTGGGTTAGGATTACAACTTATTGCAATAAATAGAATTAGAAGTGCTAAGATAAACACATGGGAGGTGAGATGTTTCATGTTTTCTCCTAAGTGTTTGTTGTGATTACTATTCTATTATCATCGTATGTATTGTCAATTGAAAACTTTCTGGGTTTGATTCTTTACGGATTTATACAGAAGAAATGCATTGAGGCAATGGAAATATGCTTACTCTTGAAATAGATTCGGAGAGAGGGAGATTCGAACTCCCGTCGGCTTTTGACCGAACACGACTTCCAATCGTGCACCTTAGACCACTCGGACATCTCTCCATTGATGAAACATGAAAATGTTACAGAAAAGCTTTGATATTGTAAATATGGTAGCTTATTGCTTTTCGTTGCTTTCTTCTATCAGTTTCTTTATTGCATCAAAGCTCTCTTTTGAAATTACATGCTCGATTCTGCAAGCATCCTCTGTTGCAATATCCCTTGGAACGCCCAAAGAAGTAAGCCAATTTGAAATTGAAATATGTCGCTCATATATCTTCGTTGCAATCTCGCGACCAGGCTCTAATAGAGTAATATGGCCGTCTTCATCCATGTGGATATATCCTGACTCTCGCAGGTTCTTCATTGCAACAGACACAGATGGTTTTGAGAAACCCATTTTATTTACAATATCTATAGATCTGACATTACCTTTTCTCTCTTCGAGCATAAGGATGGCTTCTAGATAGTTTTCAGCTGATTCTTGTATTTTCATTTCGTACCTTGTTTAAATATAACATAACAAAGGCCGAGGATACAATAAAACATAAATTTCAATCTTCCAGCAAAAAAGTCTTGACTAACTCCGTTAGTTTGTGCTAACAAAACTAAGTTAGTTAGGTTTAACTTATAAAAGAGGACTAGAAGAATGATGCCTTTATCATTGATTGGTAGCGGTGAAAGCGCAATGGTTAGAAGAGTCGGAGGATCCCCTGAGATGAAAAGCCATTTGGAAGACATGGGCTTTGTAGCAGGAAGCGAAGTAAATGTAGTCTCTTCGCTTGGGGGAAACCTTATTGTAACGATAAAGGGAGTCAGAGTTGCAATAGGCAACGATATGGCTTCGAAAATCATGGTTGGATAATCTTTTGGAGGATATATGAAAACACTTAGAGACGTTAAAGTCGGTGATTCTTGCAAGGTTGTTAAGCTCCATGGTGAAGGTGCGATAAAGAGACGCATTATGGACATGGGACTGACAAAGGGAACTGATGTTTATGTAAGGAAAGTCGCTCCACTGGGAGATCCAATCGAGTTGACTGTTCGTGGCTATGAGCTATCTGTCCGAAAGGAAGATGCAGCAATGATAGAAGTAGAGTAGAACTCTATTTGAATTGGTTTTGTTAAGAGGAAAAATATGGAAATTAAAATTGCACTTGCAGGGAACCCTAACAGTGGAAAGACTACTCTTTTCAATGCTCTTACCGGTTCTAACCAGTATGTAGGAAACTGGCCTGGCGTAACAGTGGAGAAGAAGGAAGGAAAGCTTAAGAAGCATGAAGGTGTTATTATCATGGACCTTCCTGGAATCTATTCTCTCTCCCCATATACGATGGAGGAAGTTGTTTCGAGAAATTATCTCATAGGTGAGCGTCCAGATGCTATTTTGAATATCATCGATGGAACGAACCTTGAGAGAAACCTATATTTGACAACACAGCTAACAGAGCTTGGAATTCCAGTTGTAGTTGCGATCAATATGATGGATATCGTCAAAAAGAATGGCGATAAGATAAATATTCAAGAGCTTTCTAGAAGTTTGGGATGCAAAGTCGTTGAGATATCTGCTTTGAAGGGCGATGGAATCATGGAAGCTGCAGAAGAGGCTATAAAGGCTGCTAAGGGCGCAAAGACTGTTCCTCAGCACACTTTTTCAGGCCCTGTTGAACATGCTATTGCTCACATAGAGGAGTCAGCTGTTCATAACCTTCCAGAGGAACAGCAAAGATGGTATGCAATCAAGATCTTCGAGAGAGATCCAAAGGTTCTTGAGAAACTCAATCTGGATCCGACTGTTGCTGGCCATATCGAGAACGATATTAAAGCAGCAGAGAAAGAGCTTGACGATGATGCTGAATCAATCATAACAAACGAGCGCTATGTATATATTGCTCAGATTGTAAAGGCTTGCTATAAGAAGAAGAATTCTGGAAAGCTCTCAACATCTGATAAAATCGATAAGGTTGTTACAAACAGATGGCTTGGCCTTCCGATTTTCGCTCTTGTTATGTTCCTTGTTTACTATGTCTCGGTAACAACAGTTGGTACTTGGCTTACAGATTGGACTAACGATGTATTTGTTGGTGAATGGATTATTGGTGGTCTTTCATCTCTATTTGAATCATGGGGCGTTGCTTCATGGCTTGAGGGACTCATTGTCGATGGTATCGTCAGTGGTGTCGGTGCTGTTATTGGCTTTGTACCTCAGATGCTTGTTCTTTTCTTGTTCCTTGCATTCCTGGAATCTTGTGGATACATGGCTCGTGTAGCATTTGTCCTTGATAGGATTTTTAGAAGATTTGGGCTTTCTGGAAAATCATTCATTCCTATGCTTATCGGAACAGGATGTGGTGTTCCTGGTGTAATGGCATCAAGAACAATCGAGAACGAAAGAGATAGAAGAATGACAATTATGACCACAACATTTATCCCATGTGGTGCCAAGCTTCCAATAATTGCTCTTATTGCAGGTGCTATCTTCAACGGTGCATGGTGGGTTGCTCCTTCTGCTTACTTTGTTGGTATTGCTGCAATAATCATATCAGGAATCATCTTGAAAAAAACCAAGAGGTTTGCCGGAGAGCCAGCACCATTTGTCATGGAACTTCCAGCTTACCACTGGCCAACAGTTGGTACAGTCCTAAGATCCATGTGGGAAAGGGGATGGTCTTTTATCAAGAAGGCTGGAACAATCATCTTGGCTTCCGCAATTGTTCTTTGGTTCTTGCAAGCATTCGGATTTGAGAATGGTTTTGGAATGGTCGAGGACCTTGACAACTCTATTCTTGCTTATATTGGTAGGGCAATTAAGTGGATTTTCATTCCACTTGGATTTGGAACATGGCAAAGTGCTGTTGCAACAATCACTGGCCTTATTGCAAAAGAGAATGTCGTCGGAACAATGGGTATTCTTTATGGCTTTGCTGAAGTTGCCGAAGATGGAGCAGAGTTCTGGGGGCAGATGGCAGCACAATTTACGCCAGCAGCTGCATACTCGTTCTTGGTGTTCAACCTCCTGTCAGCTCCATGTTTTGCTGCAATTGGCGCAATAAAGAGAGAGATGAACAATGCAAAATGGACATGGTTTGCAATTGGCTATCAAACAGTGTTTGCATATGTAATTTCATTGATTGTTTACCAGGTGTGGTCGATGTTCTCTGGAAATGGCAATGTCTTTGGATTCATCGTTGCACTTGCCCTTATTGCTTGTCTTATCTATCTTCTTGTTAGAAAAGACAAATACAAGGATGGTGTTGTACTTTCCAAATAAAGGATGTTTGAATTATGAATATCGGTACATTAGCTGTTTTGGTTATTCTTATTTGTATCGTGGGACTTTCGATAAGATCTATGGTTAAAGATAAGAAAAATGGGAAAGGATGTACGTCTTGTGCCTCTTGCACACATTGCCATAGTTCTTGTACAGCTGACAAGATGGTTGACGATATCATGAAGAAAGCAAAAAAGAAATAACGGTTGAAAAATCGAGAGGAGCTGAGGTGACTTGGCTCCTTTTTATATGACAAATGGCCAATCTTCTTTTAATATCGTTTCATGGAGGAAGCAATATGGACATGCTTGTGAAGCTTTATGATTTGCCATCTGCTAAAGAAGAAATAGAAAAGTTGTCGAAAATTGGGATAAAAATAATCAGGGCATTGCCTCCAAACAAGAAGCAAATCACAGATTGGGTTGAGGCACATACTTCAAAATATGCCGCAAGCGAAGCTGATTGTTGCTTCAAAGCGCAAAATCCTACTATGTTCATAGCTGTCAAAAATGAAAAGATAATCGGATATGCTTGCTACAATGCAACAGCTCCTGACTTTTTTGGTCCAACAGAGGTTTTGGAAAGTGAGCAAGGACAAGGTGTTGGCAAAGCTCTTTTAATCGCTTCTCTTAGTGCTATGAGAGACGAGGGATACGCATATGCGATAATCGGAGGCGTTGGTCCTGTTGAATTCTATAAAAAATGCGTTGGAGCGACTGTCATTGAAAATTCAACTCCTGGCATATATGAGAACATGCTCAAACTGGAGTGAAAGTATGAAAACAATAAAAGTGAGTGCAGCAATAATCCATAAGGAAGGATATTTGTATGCAACAAGAAGAGCTTGCGGTAATTTCAAAGGCTTATGGGAATTCCCAGGTGGAAAACAAGAGTTTGGCGAAAGCAGTGAAGATGCTCTTTTGCGTGAGATAAAAGAAGAGCTTAATGTTGACATAAAAATAGAGAGATTACTTTGTACTATAAACTACAGTTACCCAGAGTTCGACCTTGTTATGGATTGTTACTTATGTAAAATTGCTAGTGGAGAACTTCATCTCAGTGTCCATGATGATGCAAAATGGGTATCTATAAAGGATTTGAATACTCTTTCGTGGTTGCCTGCGGACATTCTTGTTGTAAAGGAAATAGAAAAAGGCTCGGCTTTGTTTTTATAGGAAACGGAAAGAAAGGGATTCGAACCCTTGGTACAGAAAAACCCGTACAGCAGATTTCGAGTCTGCCGCCTTCGACCACTCGGCCATCTTTCCATTTTTTCGATACGAGACCAAGAGGATTCGAACCTCCGACCCCCAGTTCCGCAAACTGATGCTCTATCCAGCTGAGCTATGGTCTCATTAAATTCACTTGCAAATACGAATATATTAGTTACAATTCGCCACAATTTCAACCGTCTCAGGTATTTCAAATAGCAATTTATGCTATATCCAACACGTTTGAGCACACTATGCTTGTTAGCATTTTATCTATTTAGTATGTGCTTTAACTCCTTATTGAAATCATTATTTGATTTCTTAATATTGTTTCAATTTCGTAGATGTCTGATCGCACTAAATAAAGAGATGGATGCTTTACAAACAAAGATTCAGTTCCTATCCTTTTCAATATGTGTGGTGGAAAAAGAGCTTTATGCTTAATAGAGGGTAGAATCGTTCATGGAAAGGGACTAGGGCGGTTCTTGGGTATTCCTACTGCAAATGTTGAAGCAAATGATAAATCGCTATCCATTGAAGATGGCGTCTATACCACTAAAGTTTTTATTTTGGGCGATGAATACAATGGCGTTGTAAATATCGGAAGACGTCCGACTGTCGATAATCTCAAGACGATAACAATAGAAGTCAACATAATTGATTTCAACAAAGATATATATGGCCAGGAAATTTTGTTGGAACTTATAGAGAAAATAAGGAAGATATCGAAATTCAAGGATCTTGATGAGCTTGTTTTGAACATCAGGAGGGATCTTCTTTTTGCAATCGACAAGAAAGCTATATTGCCAGATGGTGTTACCATGGAGGCAGAGTCAAATTCCATAGTGTTTTCGAATAAGAGAATAATGTTTTCTCCTTCAGCATTTAGCTTGTTGTTTCTTCTATTTCTAAATCCAAGTTGCAAATATTCACTAATATCCCTATATATCGCTGTTTATCATAAGAAACCAGATGGAGAGGATATGTTTCTGTCGCTAAAAGAACTCATAAGATGTACCAATTCGGTTTTGCTTGAAAATGGCATACGCTATGCAATAGAGCAAGAAGATAGATTTTGTTGCATAAGGAAGATTTGATGATATCTTTGTCTTGGACTATGTGTAAAAAACAATGATTGGTGTATTATCTTAGCATGGATGATGTAAGAAAAGAAATCGAAGATCTTTCCGCTAAGTTGACTAAGTACCAAGATGCATATTACAAGGATGGAATATCATTGGTTCCCGATAGCGAATACGATGGACTTTGGGACAAGCTCAAGGATCTTGAGGATAAATACCCTGAATATGCTTTACCTGATTCGCCAACAAAGAGAGTTGGTTCAGACCTTACAAATGAATTTCCAGAGGTGAGGCACACGATTCCAGTGCTTTCTTTGGACAAGGCTTATTCAAGGCAAGAGGTGCTATCATTTTTTTCAAAGTCAATAGAGAAGGAAGGTGGTGAGCTTTCATTCGTAGCAGAAGAAAAGATAGATGGTATATCAATGGTTCTTTACTATGAAGATGGACTTCTAGCAAGAGCTGTCACAAGAGGAAACGGAGAGATAGGCAATGATGTTACAAATAACATCAAGACTATTAAGAGCGTTCCATTGAAGCTTGCTGAAGCAATCGATATAGCTGTTAGAGGCGAGGTTTATCTTGCTAAAGCAGATTTCGATAGGCTTAACATGGAACTCGATGAATCAGAGAGGGCTGCCAATCCAAGAAATCTGGCCGCTGGTGCTGTAAGACGTCAAAAATCAAGTGAAACAGCCCGAATACCACTTAATATGTTTTGCTATGAAGGTTTTTGGGCCAATAAAGATGACATGCCAAAGGATCATTTGCATATCCTTGCAAAACTTAAATCACTTGGCTTTAGAATCGATTCCCATCTGGCTTTTTTTGACAAAACACAATCAGATGCCGAGAAAAAGCTATCTGATGCAAATCTTGAAGGGAAAGCATATGCTTTTGACCAATTGGAAGATTATCTGAAATTCAAAACAGAGGAACGTCCTAACTTGAGTTATGACATAGATGGCCTTGTATTCAAAGTCAATGAGATAGCGGCACGTGAACGTTTCGGATATACAGAACATCACCCAAGATGGGCAATTGCATATAAATTTGAGGCCCCACAAGCACTTGCTATTTTGAAAGGCATAACTTGCCAAGTTGGGAGAACTGGGAGAATAACTCCGGTCGCTGAGCTTACTCCTACAAAGTTGGGAGGCTCTACTATATCAAGAGCAACGCTTCATAACCAAGAGTATATAGATGAGCTTGAACTTGCAATTGGTGATACTGTCTCCATAACAAAAAGAGGAGATGTTATACCAGCCGTTGAAGAAGTTGTTGAGAAAAACAACAGTGGCAACACTACATACAAAATGCCTGAGACATGTCCTACTTGCCATACTCCTTTGAAAAGGAATGGCGCTCATGAATTCTGTCCAAACTATGACTGTCCAGATCAAGTTAAGGGGCGTATTTCATATTTTGCAGGTCGCGACCAAATGGATATAGAGACACTAGGGCCAAAGACAGTTGAAGTTTTGTACAACGAAGGTCTCTTGAGATCGATAGAGGACATATACAGTGCAAATTATGACAGCTTGATTGGCAAGCCTGGCATTGGTTTGAGAACGATAGAGCTTTTGAAAAAAGGGATAAAAGAATCTATTGATAAGCCATTTAAAGTCGTACTTGCATCATTAGGTATTCCTGAAATTGCAGGAAAGAATGCTTCAGCTTTGGTAGATGCTGGTTTTGACTCGTTTTCAAAATTCATAGATGCATCTGAAAAGGGCGATATATCTGTCTATACACGTTATAAAGGGATAGGTGAAAGCACAGCAAGGATCCTCATAGATGCATTTAAAGATGAGAGGCTGAAAACAACTATTGCATCCCTTGGTTCGCATGGCATCCATACTAGCACCGCATTGGATCAAAAAGATGAGCATTTGGATGATACTTTCTCAGGTCAAGTATGGGTTGCAACAGGATCTTTCGAAAACTTCAATCCTCGCTCAAAAGCTTTGCAAGAGATCGAGAAAAGAGGTGGGCGAACAGCTCAAAGTGTAACAAGTAAAACAACTCATCTTCTTGCTGGCAAGGGCGGAGGATCGAAGCGAAGCGAGGCTGAGCGATTAGGTGTTAAGATAGTTTCCGAGGAAGAGTTCATGAAGCTTCTCGGAAAAGAAGATGGAGAAAAGGATAAGGATATTGACCCTCAAGGTCAGCTTTTCTAAATTCGATATTCTATAATATTATTGGCTAAGGAGAAGAGATGAACGAACTTGCTATTGAACTCAACAATACTTTAAAGGATTCTGTTGCCTATGATTTTCTTTCAAACAAAGGGAAAAGATTGTTTTTCCCAAAAGGCATCGTTGCTCAGAGTGCTGAAGCTAGCGCAAAGGCAAAGAGATACAATGCAACTGTAGGTCTTGCAACTGATCACGGTGAACCTTTTTGTCTTTCTGATATCTATGATCAATTTGTTCCCGGTTCTTTTAAGAAAAGCCAGATCTTCAGCTATGCACCAGGTGGAGGAGATAAGGAACTTAGAGCTGTTTGGAAAGAACAGATGGTAGTGAAAAATCCAACTCTCAAAGGCAAGTTGTTCTCAGATCCTCTTGTTACAGCTGGACTTACTCATACTATAAGTACGATTGCAACACTCTTTGTGGATGATGGAGATGAAGTTGTCTGTCCGGATCTTTTCTGGGACAATTACGAATTGATCTTTTGCGATTTGGCAGGGGGAAGCTTGAAGCTTTTCAAGTCATTCAAAGACGGAAAGTTCAATGTGGAAGGAATGAAAAAAGCCTTAATGGAGAGCAAGGGAGATAAGGCAAGAGTAATCTTGAATTTTCCGAACAATCCTACAGGGTTCTCACCATCAAAAGATGAGTCGAAAGCAATAGTGGATGCCATTGTTTCTGTAGCAAATACAGGTAAAAAAATAATGGTGATCACAGATGATGCTTACTTTGGGTTGTTTTATGATAACGATACAGAGAAAGAGTCGCTTTTTTCTTATCTTGTCAACGCTCATGAGAATATATTTGCAATCAAAGGTGATGCTGCAACAAAAGAGGAGATGGTTTGGGGCTTCAGAATTGGTTTCATAACATACGGCTCAAAAGGCTTTACGCCAGATCATCTTGATGCGCTGTCGAAAAAGACATTAGGTGCAATAAGATGCTCTGTATCAAATTGCGACAGACCCGGCCAATCTCTTCTTCTGAAGGCTATAAGGGAAGGAAGAAACTATCAAAAAGACAAGGATTATCTTTTTGATGTCGTTTCAGCGCGCTATATCGAGATCAAGAGGGTGTTAGAGAAGTACAAGGACAGCAAGTTCTTGAAGCCATATCCATTCAACTCTGGTTACTTTATGGCTTTCGATACTCTCGGAAATGATGCAGAAGAGCTTAGATGCTATCTTTTGGAAAAATACCAAGTAGGTGCGATAAACATAATGGGAAAGACTCTTCGATTGGCATATTGTTCAGTAGAGATTGAACAAATCGAGAATCTAGTAGAATTAGTTTATCAAGCATCAGAGGAAATATGGAGCTAAGCACTAAGCTATATTTATTGGATGATAATGGCGACAAGTTCATGGGTATCGGCGTATTGTGGCTTTTGGAAGCAATAGAGGAAAGCTCCTCACTGCGCGAGGCTGCAAAGAAGATGAATTTGTCATACTCAAAAGCGTATGGGATGCTCTCGCATTTGGAAAATAGCCTTGGAAGGCCAATTGTTGAAAGAAAAAAAGGCGGGCAGAGCCGAGAGGGCGTTCAGCTTACTTCCTTTGCAAAAACTTTTGTGGCAATATACAATAAGTTCCAAAACAATGCAAAGATTGGTATGGAATCATATTATAGAGAATTCTTGAAGGATTTTGATCATTTGATGGAGGCAGAGAATGTCAAAGCAGAATGAATTTGATTTTTCTATCGATAGACTAGGAGAGGCGAAGCTCAACTCTCCAATAAGGATGTCAGGTACTATTGGCGACGGAGTTGCTGACTATGTTAAAGACACGGATCAGATTCTATATTCTATAGATGCTGAGACAGTTGATGGTGAAGTTAGGCCAGTTCACACAGATGCAATAGAACTTGCAGGACCAAGAGAGAAGATATACTTCAACCCCTCTCATGTCCATGCAGCAATTTGTACTTGCGGCGGACTTTGCCCTGGTTTGAATAATGTCATTAGAGCTGTTGTAAGGTGTTTTTGGTATCGCTACGGTGTAAGAAGGATATCTGGAATACAATATGGCTATCTTGGGCTTTTGGAAAACTCTCCTTGGCCTCTGATAAGTCTGGATCCAGATATTGTAGATGATATCCAAGAGAAGGGTGGTACGATTTTGGGTTCTGCTCGTGGCGGTGGAAAACAAGTCGAGGAGATAGTTGATTCCCTAGAGCGTTTGAATATAAACATATTGATTACAATTGGCGGTGACGGGACATTGCGCGGCGCTTACGACATTGGTGAAGAGATCAAGAGAAGAGGACTGAAGATTGCTACAATCGGAGTTCCTAAGACAATTGACAATGATTTGTCTTTCATAGATTCTTCATTCGGTTTTGATACAGCTGTTGCACAAGCTGTTCCCTCTGTAAGAGGTGCACATGTTGAAGCAAAAGGGTCTATCAATGGCATAGGGCTTGTAAAAGTAATGGGAAGAGAGTCTGGCTTCATCGCAGCACACACATCTCTTGCGCAGTCAGATGTTAACTTCTGCTTGATTCCAGAGTCTCCTTTTGATCTTGAAGGTCCAAATGGTCTTTTGGAAAACTTGAAGAGAAGGATTCTGGAGCGCGGGCATGCTGTTATCTTGGTTGCTGAGGGAGCTGGACAAGAGTTTGCACCGCCGACGGGAGAGACTGATGCTTCTGGAAACATTAAGTACCATGATATTGGCATATTCCTAAAGAACAGAATCAAATCATATTTTGCAGATCAAGGCATTGCAACCTCAGTCAAGTACATTGACCCGTCTTACATAATTCGCTCTGCTCCAGCTGATAGCTATGATTCAATATATTGTGCTCGTCTTGGTGCTCATGCTGTTCATGCAGCAATGGCTGGAAAGACACAATGCATTGCATCAAGAGTTAATAACCAGTATGTATACCTTCCAATAAAGGTTGCTGTTTCAAGACGAAGCCATGTTGATATCGAGGGGTCTCTTTGGAGAGATGTCTTGGAGAATACAAGACAACCATTCTCGATGAAGAACTGATGACAAGCAGGAGGGCGAAAAACCCTCCTGTTTTAAATTTGACGTCATATGTTTCTCAACATTTTGGGAAGTGTTTCAGATAAAAATAGCTCCCATATAGAGTTATCGAGATTTTTTTAGAAAAAAGTGTGTTACGTCACATCTATTTTTCGAGCTTTTTTATTTATCGGAAGAATTCATTTGTATTCATATTTGAAAAAGCTGAATGCATGTCATACATCGCTCATGTGAGTTGAATAATGATTGATGAAATGAGTGATGCATGCTATAAGGTACTCATGGAAAACAAATAGCCACCTTTTCAAATTACGAACAAAATCATTGATTATGTTGCAGAAATTTCAGAGCTGGTCTGTAGGCTTTTCGCTTACAATCATCTTTCAAGCAATCCAAATCTGCGTCGCATCAACCGCATCTGCACCATCTATGGATCTCTTGCCATTGAGCATGGCACTTTGAGCTTAGATCAAGTCACAGCTGTTCTGAATGGTAAGCATGTTCTTGCTCCTCCCAAAGATACTGCCGAGGTCAAAAACGCTTATGAAATTTACGAGCGCTTAGACGAGCTTGACCCATACTCAGTTGAAGATCTACTGACAGATAGGTCAAAGATCAAGTCGCTTTAGAGTATGCTCAGCTTTGGATGAGAAACAGAATATATAACCATAGATAATTGCATTTTTACGACTCTTTGTTGGAGCGAGTGCAATTATTCTGATGCGTGAACATTATAAAAGAATGCAAGGATCTTATCCATCAATGGTTTTTTTGTAGAATCATAAGAGAGCAATGCATGATGCGTATGCTTCAGTCCATTTCCCATTGTTGTTTCATGGAATTCGGATTTTGTATTTGTTTCGTTTTTTAGTATTTCCATGTTTTTAAATGGCACTGTTTTATCTGTTCTTTCATGGATTGCAATCATAGGGACATCTATTTTGTATAGCTCTTTTCTGATTGCCTTTAAGTTGTACATTAAAGATACGCCTTGCTTTATGAACACGCCTTTATATCCATGCCAATTTTGGTCTCCATCATTGTGGCCCTTGATATATGTACATGGCTTTGCGCCAATTTGGCGGATGAATATTTTCATGATTCGTGCAATGTACCCAAGAGGGTTTGTGACTATTTTGTCTCTAAGGAGAGAGTTGTATACAACCGGAGCAGAGATTACAGCAATTGCATCCATGTCTCCATTTGTCTGGGCAAGCTTTAGAGTCATCGCTCCTCCCATTGAAACACCAACCACATATATTTCTTTATATTTGCATCTGAGGTTTTTGTAGTAGCTATCAATATAATCATACCAAGAGGAGAAGTTCGTCTTTACAAAGTCTCTCCAGTCAGAGCCGAATGTCGGAATAAGTGGAGCATATACATCGTAGCCTTTGCTGCTTGCATAATCTGTTGCCCATTTGTACATGAAAGGAGTAGTTGGAAAGCCATGTATAAAAAGCATGGCTCTCCTGTTGTTCTTCTTTATCTCTATTGACTTGTTGTCATCAGAGAAGCACTTGTCTTCATTCCTGACTAACTCACGCTTCTTCTCTTTGTAAAACGGCAAGTAAATGGACCAGAGGAGAAGAAGCGTAATCGTAATGATGATTGAAACAAGCATCATGCCTCTTTCCCATACACCTCAAGTTGTATTAGAGCTGGAAAAGGGGAAGGGTCATCAGCCTTTATAAGGCTGTCAAGAATGAGCGAGTTGATCTTCTTTTGATCGAATACGAACTCTTGTGGCCCATCTTTTTTCTCAAGATGGAAGTCCATTTTCGTTCCATCGCTGAAGTTTATAGTCGCTTGTTCCCACCATGCATCGTGCGGAAAATCGGCTCTTTCGTAGAAGATTATCCTATCGATTAAAACCGATCGTCCAAAATCGAGAGTCAAGGATGCATTTGGATCTCTGTTTATTCCCCAGCTTGACCATGGCCATAGCCCATGCCAGTTTGAGGCAACAATTCCATCTATTGCATTTCTTGCAGCGAACACCGATTCGCCTCTTGTCTCAACATTTGCGCTTGCATGTGCAAAGAGCGATGTATTCTCATGGCTGTCATATGGGTTCAAAGCAAGATTCCTGTATCCAGTCTCCCAGTTATAAGCTTTTCGTGCCCATAGAAAGTGTATATCGCCTTTGAACGCATACGGATGGTAACAATCATGCTTTTTATCAAAAGGAATATGCAAATGGTAATCATTCCCATTGGACCAAAGTGTTGATCTGCCTAATACATGATCGAATTCAATAGTGTAGAAACCAGGTTTTTGGGGTGAAAATACAATCTCATCACCATCTTTGTATTCTTCTTTGAACACAAGATAAGTTTCCTTCTCGTCTTTACAGCTTGCAATTGTTTCACCATTGCGTACTATTCTTATTTCCACTTTATTTGTCCTTTACCAATAACATTTCCATTCTCCAGAAAGCCTCATCAAAGCCTCCAGCCAATAATAGTCACCCCAAGAGACGCATTCATCAACACCTTCTGGAGTACATGTATTATAAGGGCTTTTCTTGCTGTATGTCCCATGCTTGACAAGTCCATTTGTTTCCTTGTCATCTGGCCATACCATGCATGTATCGTATACAGCAGCCAAAAGCTCTTTTGCAAGTGATGTATATTTTATGCACTTGTCATATTCTCCAAGTTTTTTGTAACTTTCGGAAGCCTCCAAGAAGCCACATGCGACAATTGATGCAGATGATGAGTCGCGTGGCTCATCTCCTGTAGAGAATATCAAATCCCAATATGGAATCATATCATCTGGAAGCCTTGAGAGAAAATATTGAGCTACATGTTCAAAAAGATCCAAATACGATCTGTCTTTTGTGTATCTGTAACTAAGAGCAAGTCCATATACGCCCCAAGCTTGTCCTCTTGCCCAAGATGAATCAGCTTTGTAGCCTTGGCATGTCTCTCCCCTTACAGGAGCGCCAGTTGCGGGATCCATGAAAAACGTATGGAATGTCGAGTAGTCAGGCCTGAAACTGTTCTTGAGGCAAGTTGCTGTATGCTTAAGTGCAATCTCTTTGTATTTTTGATCCCCTGTTTCTTCTGTTGCCCAATAAAGAAGAGGAAGATTCAACAGGCAATCTATTATGTATCTATAGTTGTCTTTTGCACCTAAGATACCCCAGGCTTGAATGAATTGGCCCTTTTCTTGGAAACGAGAGATCAATTGGTTTGCAGCAAGGATAGCGGCTTCTCTTGCATGTGCATTCTGCTTGAGCTTCCACGGAGCAACGCATGAAGGCGTGTACAGAAAACCCATGTCATGGTGGTCAACAGAGATCTTTTCCTTGATTCGTTTCAAAAAAGACTCTACGAATATATTCCCAACTGATGCAAGAATTTCATCTTTGCTATATTCGTACATCAGCCAAAGTTCGCCAGGCCAGAAACCTGTAGTCCATTCTGTATTGTCTATTGCTTTGTATATGCCATTTGTTGATGAATGGTTTTGGCATTTATATGTGTAGTCAGGAAGGTTTCTTGAGATTATCTTGTAAGCATTATCAAGAGCATTTATTCTCTCTTCTTCTTTGAGTTCTCTTGCCATTGTTAATCCTCTTCATAGAATTTCTTGATTATATTGTATGCAAGTTTCCTTGTTTTTCTGTTCGATGAGATTAACCCTTTGGAATTATAGCCGTTTTGCTCTCGATTTTTCCTTCTAGGAGACCTGAAATCATACAAAATCCAAATGATTGTTCCCGTTACAAGAGAAGAATTTTTAATTATTTCAAGTTGTTTCGAGTAGAAATCCTCTTGCTTTTCCTCTGTGAACAAAGTAGATGCATCCTTATGATATCCAGCTTTTGCCCCAGCACCGAATTCTGAGATTATAAATGGTTTATCAAGAGTTGTATTTGAAAGAATCCTTCTGAGCTTATCCATATCATGGTCGTAATAGCCACAATATTCATTCATCGATATAACATCAAGATATTCCATAAGCCTGTCTTGGACAGTCTCATGCACATTATTTACAAGACATGCAGCCGTTACGAATCTTGTTGGGTCAAGCTCTTTTGCATGCTTTGCAAGCTTTGACATAAATGTCAATCTTGAATCTGTGTCAGCATTCTCGTTTCCAACAGACCAAAATATTACGCTTGCCCTTGATATGTCTCTTATGATCAATTCTGAAAGCTGGTTTTCTGCATCCGCATAGGCTTTAGAACTATCGAAATCAATTGCCCAATAAACAGGAATTTCTTCCCACAAAAGTATTCCAAGTTTATCTGCAATACGAGCAACTTCCCTCGAATGTGGGTAGTGTGTAAGACGGACTAGGTTGCACCCTAGCTCCTTTGCATCGATCAAGGCATTTTTAATCTCTGCTTGGCTTACAGCCTTGCCATGCTTATCGCTTTCTTCATGAAGTGAAATGCCTTTGATTCTTATCTTTTTGCCATTCAGGAGTATATCGCTTTTGTTGCATTTGATTGTTCTGAATCCTACTTGATCTTTCCATAGCAATTGATTGCCTTTCTTGATCTTTATTTCATACAGTTTTGGATTCTCAAGAGACCAAAGTATGGGAGAACATTCTCTTATATATACAAAGTTCTTGCCATTTACATCGATGCTGTCTTTGAACAAAGGTGAAGAGATTTCCAATGTTCCCTTATATGGTGATAGGAATTCACCTTTTATTGTGATTTTTTTATCATCGTATTGCACAGAGACTCTCTTTATTGCGTTTTTCTCTGTTCCAATTAAAAAGACATCTCTGTAGATTCCTCCATAGTTCACCCAGTCGAAGTTCTTCTCTGGTATGCTTTGATGTGTTCTTTCAGCACTCACTACAGCGATTAGCAAATTGTCTTTTTCTTTTATCTCTTCAGATACGTCGACAGAGAAAGGTGTCGACAGTCCATAGTGCATTCCTATATAAGAGCCATTTAGAAACAAGTTTGTCCTGTAGCCGGCGCCTTCAAAGTGCAAATAGTAGCGTTCTTTGCCTAATAGAGCTGTGTCGATGTCGAAGTGCTTTATATAGATAAGGCTTCCCTCATAGTAGCGCAATTCCTTTTTCTCTGTATTCCAGACAGCTGGTACTTTGATCTCTTCTCCAATCTCTGGTGTGAAATCAAATGGTAGAGTAGGGTCTTTGTCATACGATAAAGGCCATTTTGCCCTCAATGCACTATCATATTCATCTATTTGATATGACCACATGCCATTTAGGCTTTGCTTCTCTTTTCCCTCAATTGAGATAAGGTTTTTGCTGTCAAGAATTTTGTTTTGATAAATCTTGAGATAATCGCTTTCGTGGATGTCGCTTTGATAGTTTTCAGCTTTCATCTTTGATCCTCCGTGTTCTTTGTATATAGTCACTAGGTGATATTCCTGTTACTTTCTTGAAGACTTTTGAGAAGTAGAAAGGGCTTTCGAACCCAAGCTCCTGAGCTACTTCATATATCATTGCATCAGAGTAGCCAAGCATCTCTTTTGCTTTTTGGATTTTTGCTGTCGCCACATAGTCTACAAAACTTACGCCTGTGTATTTTGAGAAGATAGACGAAAGATACCCTTGCGAATATCCAAACAGGTTCGATACCTCTGAAAGCGTAAGCCTCCTTGTTATATTCTCGTTTATGTAGCTCTTTATTTTTTCTATCGTTTGCATTCGATAGTCTTTCTTCCTCTCTTGCAATGCTTTAAGAAGTCCTTCTGACAACTGTTGCAAAAAATCGGCACACTCGTTTGAGTTTTTAGCTTGGTAGAGGATTCTGTATCCATGTTTTACAGTGTCGCTTGGAAATATTTCCTCCAGAATCTCTGTGCCGTCATTTATCATTGAAGTTATCATATAAAGTACATTTGAAGATGCATCTATTGCATTCAATCTCGATACTCCCGGTTTTCTCAATTGGGCAGATAGTTCGTCAAGGATTTTGTTGATATCCTCAAGTTCAACATTTTCAAATCCTGTCTTCAATCTTTTTATGTATGGAGAAAGATCTACCTGGTCTTCATAATATGATCCTTTGTTGCTTTTTCTTGAGAAGGCTATTGTGTTGATATCATTAGCTGTAGAACATTGGGCTTTTGCAGATGAAAACGATTCGGAAAGATACCTTATGTCATCGACTATGTAGCCGACTCCAGCCTTCATATCAACAGAAAGGAACTTCTTGCAATTTTCGATGCTTGCTCGAAGTGCTGTGAATATTAGATTTGTGTAACCCTCTTTCTCGCCATCGGTAAGCATGAATGTTATTGCAAAATGATCCATGTCCAAGCTTGTTGTGTGGCATGGTATATATCTTGAGGCTGTATCTCCTGCAAGCTTCATAGATGCATATGAAAGCGATGCTCTGTTTCCGTTTACTGTGGCAAGTTTCCCGATAGAGATAAATGCAACAACAAAGTATGGATAGTCCACATCAAGATCCAGATTCTTGATTTGCATCTCTAGAGGCATTTCATTGTATCCCAGGTGGAAGAATTGCCTTATGAAGAACTTCTCAACTAGAAGTTCATTGCCAACATGGGACTCTGATGAGAATGGCGTTGTGGTTTTTATGCTTTTTTCCTTAAGCATCTCTTTGACTTTAGCTAAAGTAGCTATAAGGCTATCTTCTGTAAGCTCAAGTTTCACAAGATATTCAACAACATCAAGGCTTATTGCTTTTCTTGCAAGTTCAAACTCCTCATAGCTTGTGAGCACTATGAAAAAAGGTGCATCCTCTTTTTCTATGGCAAGTGTTTCCTCGATAACATCTAGTCCACTTTTTATTGGCATTTTTATATCTGTTATTACAAGATCTGGGTGTTTTTTGTTTATTTCTTCAGATAGTTCCTTGCCGTTTTTGGCTTGTCCAACTATTTCGAAGCCTGCCTTATTCCAATCAATCAGGCTTTCAAGTCCTATCAGTGTCAATGGTTCATCGTCTGCAATTATTACCTTATAGCTCATCATTATCCTCACTGAATGGCAACTTGATGTAAACAGCTGTGCCAACTCCAGGCCAGCTCTTTATCTCGAGATTCGCATTGTCTTCAAATACATGGCTAAGCCTTTTCTTTATATTCGATATCCCGATTTGTTTGAAAACCCCATTGCTTTTCTTGTCATCTATCATATTAGCATCAAATCCGATTCCATTATCGGCAATCATTATGATTGATGATGTGCCAAATTTTTTTGCAATAATTGCTATTGTGCCTTTCCCTTTTGGTGTTATTCCATGGAAAATAGCATTCTCTATGATGGGCTGGAGAGTAAAGCGTGGAATTGGAGATGAAAGAAGACATGGTTCTATCTTGAGGATAAACTCAATGTTGCTTGCATATCTGTAACGCATTATCGTTATGTATTCAGAGATGAAATCGAGCTCTTCTTTAAGTGATACAATACCTCCTTCGCCCTTTGATATTGTTTTCATCATCCTCGATAATGATGTGGTCATTTCAGCAATTCCTTGGGCTTTTTGTATAGTTGCCATCCATTTTATGATATTTAATGTATTGTAAATAAAATGTGGGTTGATTTGATTTTGGAGCATCTTGTATTCAAGTTCCTGCTTGTGTTTCTCATCTTGAACTTTCGCATCCATCAGAGCGACAACGTTTTCGGAAAGAGTGTTTATCATTTTCCCCATCTGCCCAAATTCATCCTCAGTCTCGAGTGATTTGTCGATAGAGAAATCCTCTTTCGATATCTTCTCAAGTTTATCTGATAGCTTCTTTATTGGCTTATATACAACTTTATTCAAAGTAAGCCACAGAAGAACCCCTAGAAGAGTGGTTGCAACAAGTATTGCAAGAAGGATCGACCAGTATTGTCTTGATGTTAAGACAAAGCTATCTACTGGTATTATTTGTGATATCGAAATCTCAAAAACTGGAAGAGATATTGTGACAGCGATATAGCTTTTCAATCCATCCCTGTACTTTATTGCACTTACGTTGTTTGGAAACCAAGAGTAATATATTTCCTTGCCCTTACTATCGATTTGGGATGAGTCTATCTTGTTGAAATTGTTGTCCTCCAATTTGTACAAAAAATTCCCTATTGCAAGCTCAAGGGAGTTTGATGCTGGCATATCATATGAAAAACAAGCCCTGAATAGCTCCTTTGCATCTATTGCAATATATACAAAGCCTGCAGAGTTTTCATGATAACTCTCCAGAGGGACGATAAATTTTATTGAGTCTTGGTTGTAAAAAGAAAGGGAACTCTTAGAGATATCAAATTTAATAGCATCGCTATTGATTTCCTTTTTCAGGCTTTCGCTTGTGAGTGGGTGGGATGTACTTGTGTCTTGGCCATATTGCATGAAAATTGTCATTTCATTATTTGAAACGATTGCTCTATCTACTAAATTATAGACAGAACTTGATTGGACTGACTCAGATAAGACATCAAATGCTGCTAAAAAAGTTTGCTTATTATAAGATGAAAAGGCATTCAAAATTGTATCATTGGTTGAGATTTTGCCTAATAATTTCTCTGTGGCTTTCAATTCTTCTTCCATAAAATTTGAGATAAGCTCTAGATTGTACGCAGAGCTTTGGGAAAGATTCGATACAAGCTGTCTTGATGTAAGTATGCTAAATGTCAGCAAGAATACAGAAAGAAGAAGTATTGTAAATAAAATGCAAGGAACGATTATCCTTCCTCTTATTGAATCCAAAACCCTCATATAAACACTCGCTTGTAGAATATTTTCCAGAATAAAGACGTGTCAAGAAATAAATTATTAATATTAAATTTTTATATGTTAAATAACAAAAAAACATTTCAACCTAGAAAGAAAGAAAAAATATACATCATCTGTGTAAAAAAGTGTATGTTGTTATCAAAAAAGCACGGCTAATGTGGAAATGAAAATAAGGGAGGATAATAATGAAAAAACTTATTTCCGTAACATTAGTTGCACTTTTCCTAACTGTTGCACTTCTCGCAAATGGCGCAACTGAGGCAAAGAAGGCAGATGGCATAACAACTCTTACTTGGGCTATGTGGGACAAGGACTCGACAGCATACTATCAGCCACTTATCGATGCATTCGAAGCTGAAAATCCAGACATCAAGATTGAGATGCTTGATTTGGGCTCTGCTGATTATTCAACAATGCTCCAGACACAGCTTTCTGGTGGAGATGACTCTATTGATGTTGTAACAATCAAGGATATCCCTGGATACAACAACCACGTCAAGGCAAATCTTCTTGAAAACTTGAACTCCTATATTGAAAAGAGTGGAGTCGACACAGGCGCATACAACGGAATCCCTGAGCAAATCACAGTCAACGGCAACCTCTACGCACTTCCTTTCAGATCTGATTTCTGGGTAATTTTCTACAACAAGGATCTCTTTGATGCAGCTGGTGTTGAGTATCCTACAAACGATATGACATTCGAAGAGTACGATGCTCTTGCAAGAAAGATGACATCTGGTGTTGGTGCTAATAAGGTCTATGGTGCTCACTATCATACATGGAGATCAGCAATACAGCTTTTTGGAATTCTTGATGGAAAGCATAAGATCACAGATGGTGGTGACTACAGCTATCTAAAGCCATACTATGAGATGGTTCTTGCAGAGCAAAAAGATGGTGTTTGCATGGATTATGCGTCTCTCAAGACATCATCAACTCACTACTCTGGTGTCTTCTATAACAACTCTGTTGCAATGATGAACATGGGTTCATGGTATATCGCAACTCTTATCAAGCAGATTGAGAGTGGAAATACAGAAGTCAAGAATTGGGGAATCGTAAAATATCCACATGCTGAAGGTGTTGAGCCAGGTTCAACTCTTGGAACAATCACAACATTGGGCATTTCAAAGGCTTCCAAGAACAAGGATGCTGCATGGAAGTTTGTTGAGTTTGTAACAGGCGAAAAGGGTGCTAACGTTGTTGCTTCAACAGGAACATTCCCAGCAATGAGCAATGATGCAATTAGAGAAACAGTTAGCTCAATTGAAGGATTCCCAACAGATCAGAACTCAGTTGATGCTCTTGAGACAGCGAATGTATATCTTGAGATGCCACTCCATGACAAAGCTGGCGAGATCGAAGTTGTCCTTAACCAGGCTCATGATGAGATCATGACAGGAAGCACAACAGTTGATGCTGGCTTGAAGAAGATGGGGACAGAAGTAGACAAGATTCTTGCAAAATAACAAAAATCATTATTTTATGTGCCGTACGTAGCAGTACGGCATTTTTGGATGATGGAGGGTCATATGGAAAAAATCCAAGGTTCAGCAAATGAATTGAGGAGGAGCAGATCTTTAAAAGAGATAAAGAAGCAATGCATCGCATACTCCTTTATTGCGCCAAACTTCATAGGTTTTGCTGTTTTCACTCTAGTTCCAATTGTCTTTGCTTTTGCATTGGCTTTTCTAAATTGGGATGGCTCTAACCCTATAACATGGGCCGGACTTGATAATTTTAAATATCTTATTACTGATTCGCAATTTTTGGCTGCAATCAAAAATACTATTCTCTACACGCTTGGCACTGTACCGTTGACACTTGCGTGTTCTTTGTTTCTTGCTGTGGTTTTGAACCAGAAGATAAAGGGCAGGAATTTCTTTAGGACTGTAAGCTTCTTTCCATATGTTGCATCTCTTGTAGCTGTTGCAGCTGTATGGAATATGATATTCAACCCATCAAAAGGGCCTGTAAATATGATATTGATGACTGTGTTTGGAGTCGATAATCCTCCAGGATGGTCAGCTGATAAGAATTGGGCTTTGTTTACTGTCATTCTTTTTTCTGTTTGGAAGTATATGGGCTATTATATGATTATCTACCTTGCTGGAATCCAAGGGATCAACTCTGAGCTGTATGAAGCTGCATCCATCGATGGCGTCACAACATGGCAAAAGTTCAGATATGTCACTCTGCCGCAGCTTTCAAGTACTACGTTCTTTGTTCTTGTAATGCTTACAATCCAGTGCTTTAAGGTATATGACATTGTCTACATGCTTACGCAAGGCGGTCCAGGAACAGCAACTTTGGTAATGGTTTACGATATCTACAATAAGGCATTCATAAGCTGGAAGCTCGGATTGGCTTCTGCAGAGGCTATGATTCTTTTTATTATGGTTCTGATCGTAACTCTTTTCCAGTTCAAGTTGGAAAAAACAGATAATTAAGGAGGAACAGCACTATGATGATTCAATCCACAGGACAGAAAGCATTAAAAGTCCTTCTTTATTTTTTCTTGATTTTGAATGCACTTATTATGTTAGTTCCATTTGTTTGGATGCTATCAGCTTCACTGAAGCTGGACAAAGATGTCTTTGCATTTCCAATCGATTGGATTCCAGACAATCCAAGATGGGCCAACTATGTCGATATATGGACCAAAATTCCGCTTCTTCGATTTGTTTTAAATACAGTTAAATTAACTGTAATTGTTACATTCTTGCAACTTTTGACAAGCTCTTTTGCAGCATATGCATTCGCAAAGCTTGAGTTCAAGGGGAAGAAAGGACTCTTCTTGGGCTACATTGCTACAATAGCAATGCCTTGGCAAGTTTATATGGTACCTCAGTTCATGATGATGAGATCATTTGGATTGAATAATACACATCTTGCTATTATTTGTTTGCAAGCATTCAGCGCATTTGGCGTTTTCTTGATGAAGCAATTTTACGAAGGAGTACCTACGTCCCTTTGCGAAGCTGCCCGAATCGATGGAATGAACGAATATGAAATTTGGGCGAAGATAATGTTGCCTCTATCTAAACCGGCTTTGGCGACACTTACAATCTTTACGTTCGTCAATACTTGGAACGATTTCTTGGGTCCTATGCTCTATTTGACAAGACAGAACCTAAAGACAATCCAAATAGGACTCAGGATGTTCATTGGCCAGTACTCATCGGAGTATGGACTTATAATGGCGGCCAGTGTTGTTGCATTGATTCCTGTTTTGATTGTTTTCCTTTCATTGCAAAAATACTTTGTAGAAGGTGTAGCTTCTTCCGGAATAAAGGGGTGATTCTATGGTTGAGAAAGTTGATTTTCATTCTGTAGCTGAATATTTGAAGACAAACTATCCAGATGAGTGCGCATTTGCAATCTCTACAGCAAACGATGCTGTCAACAAGAGATTTATCTTTAATCAGCGCTGGGATATGGAGAGGACTTGGGAATATGTTGAGTTTGAAGATGAGATTGACTTTCTCTATCAGCCGGGAAACGATCCAGAATGGATTTATGCTTTCAATCGATTAAAGCATCTTATCTCTCTAGGACAGGCATATCATCTTACTGGAGAAGAAAAGTATGCAAAAGCGTGGAAGGATCAAGTAAAGCAATGGATTTTGACTGTCAAGGAAGATGATAAGAGAAACGAAAAAGCATGGCGGACAATAGAGACAGGCATAAGGCTGGACACTCTTTCCAAGTCATGGCTTTATTTCAAGGATACAAAAGAAGCCGAAGAGATTCACTCTCTTTTTATCTCCAGCATCCAAAATCATGCAGATTCAATCCTAAGAAGAAGCTGGAATAGCTACCATTTGATGAGCAACTGGGGAGTATTATCAAATCATGGCCTGTACATAGCTGGTGTTGTCTTTGATAGACCAGAATGGGAGAAGGAAGCTTTATACAGACTGTCAATGGAATTGAAGAATGAAGTGTATGATGATGGTTCTCAATGGGAACAATCTCCAATGTATCACAACGAAGTTACAAGAGATTACTTGGATGTTCTTCTTTTTTCTCGTTGGGGCAGGGAAAAGATAGAGCCTTGGTTTTATGAAAAAGTCAAGCTTCTTTCTTATATGAACATAAAGTGGATGAAACCGGATGGTTCTGAACCAATGATGGGCGATAGTGATGATATCGACATCAGAGATGTAATATCAGAGTCGGCATTTATCTTCTCTATGCCAGAATGGAAAGGCATCAGTTATAAAGAGCTTGAATATGAAACAAGCTGGATTGTTGGCATGAAAGGTGTTGAGGAGTACAGATCCTTGGCCTCAGCTTGCCCTGCTGATTTGGATTATTTCTTGCCCGATAGCGGAAACATTTATTCTCGTACAGGGTGGGATTGCAACGCTGACTATGTCCGTTTTCATAATGGTACGTTGGGAGCAGGCCATGGACATGCCGATCAAACACATTTTTCGATTGTCAACAAAGGGAAGGACCTTATTGTTGATTCGGGCCGTTACACATATGTCGCTGGAGAAGACAGATACAGGTTCAAGAACAACTTTGCACACAACGTCGTTACAGTAGATGGAAAGTCTCTTTATCCAGAGAAAGATAGCTGGGAGTGTTACTCTCTTGATAAGGCAATAAATACGCGATTTGCATCAAAAGCTGAGGGGAATATCATTGGATTCGAAGGTGGGCATCTAGGCTACTATCGAGAAGGTGTATATATAAACAGGCGCATGCTTTGGCTGAAAAATGCAAGACTTGTGGTTGTCATAGATGAGATGTATTCAGACAAAAAACATAGCTATTGTTCCAGATTTAATCTTGCAGAGGGCATAGAGCCAGATGCAAAGGATGGATTTGTTGATATCAAAGAAGCGAAGATATACCCGCGATCTTTTCTAGATCTGGATATATCAAGTTCAAATGGACAGATTAGCCGACACTACAATCAATGGGAGAAGATCAAGGCTCTTGATATCAAAGTTGAGAGTTATGGATTTGCATCGATTTGGAGCGTAATAGATTTGTCAAATAGCAATGATTTGTCAGTTGAACTCAAAAGTGTAAAAAGCTGTTTCAAAGGAATTACATTCAATTCAGAGCAGATTGAAGCTATAAGGATAACAGACGATGATCGTGATTATCTTGTAGTCTCTTCCCATGAGGAATATGCAACTCCAACAGATACATTCATATCAGACGAATGCATTGGCTTTGGAAGCCTCAATGTCTTCAATATCAAAAAGGGCGAAAAGGAAATAGGCACAAGAGTATTCTTCTAATCTAATCATTCAAGTCAACTGTTCTATTTTGTTGAAATGGGATCAATATTTTGCCGCCAAATTAATGAAAAGGAGTAATTATGGTCAGACCTGATTCACCACTTGGGTATGCCAATGCGGCAGCTGATACAATGATGAGAAAGTACAAGGCAGAGGCTCTGCCTCCGAAGGGGCATTTCCATTATCATCAAGGAGTGTTCCTTTCTGGAATGCTCAAGATTGCAACACTTTCTGCGCGAGATGATATTTTCATCTATGCCAAGAATTGGATTGACTCAGTTTTCAATCCTGATGCAAGCGCCAAACTTGTAGATTATGGAGATCTAGATGACATACAGCCTGGGATCATTCTCTATCCAATATATGACAGGACAGGGAATGAAATCTACAGAAAGGAAATGGACTATGTTGTTGGTGAGTACAATGCATGTCCGCGTTGCAAGAATGGAGGGCTTTATCATAAAGTCAACTTGACTGGGCAAATGTGGCTTGATGGTCTATATATGGTAGGTCCGTTTATTGCTGAGTATGGTCGTCGATTCAATCATCCTGAATATATTGATGCTATATATCATGAAGTTATAACAATGAGAAATGCTACCAGAGACGAAAAAACAGGGTTGTGGTATCATGCCTGGGACGAGACGAGAACAGCACCTTGGGCTGATAAATTCACAGGACGTTCTGGTGAATTCTGGGGGCGCTCAATAGGTTGGGTCCCTGTAGCTATTCTAGATATAATTGATCAGATTGATGAGGGCGATTTGAGAAGAATAGAGCTTGTAAATGTTGCTGTAGATCTTCTTTCAGCAGTAATGAGATACCAAGGCAAAGACGGAAGATGGTATCAGGTTGTTGATAAGCCAAATGCTGATGGCAACTGGCCAGAGAACTCTTGCACATCACTTTTTGCTGCTGCAATAGCAAAAGCTGTCTGTTATGGATTCTTGCCAAAGTCCGATTCGAGTATTGCAGAGAAGGCATTCAAGGGTGTTGCAGACTCTCTTGAAATCAATGGCGATGATCTAGAGATAGGCAATGTATGCATCGGAACATGTGTTGGCGACTACGATTTCTACATTAATCGCCCATGTTCTATCAATGATCTTCATGGCGTCGGCACATTTCTTTTGATGTGTGCATCAATTGAAGAGATGAGAAGATCTTTAAAATATAGCGATTAAAGTAGCATGGCTCTGACAATACTATTGGTTCAATATCTTTAGAAGTCTTACATTGTCTGTTTTCTTTGAAAAATATAAAGAAGGTAACAATTCAGTTGCATCTAAGCCAATAATTAATCTTGAAGCTGATGAATAGCTACTGCCTAGAACTGATTTTAACGACTTGATTCTGGTTAATCGAATAGCGAAAAATGCGGGTACACGCAAAAATTTGAAATAGAGGCAAAATATGGTTGTTAAAAGAGACGCTTACCTGAAAAAACTTATCAATAAAAAGCACAATGGTCTTATCAAAGTCATAACCGGAATTCGCAGATGCGGAAAATCTTATCTGCTGTTTAATCTTTTTAAGGAGTATCTTCTTTCCGAAGGAGTGGATAAAAAACACATCATAGAAATAGCTTTTGATTCTTTTGAAAATAAAAAATTTCAAGATCCATATGTATTGATGCCATATCTATAGTAAACGACATAAATAATTGTGCTTAACATTTTGGGATATTTTTTCTATAA
>ERZ808242.104-NODE-104-length-64832-cov-15.248746_pt1 | contig 64832 bp, 43 predicted proteins | sample MGYA00521244_ERZ808242 | MGnify/ENA primary metagenome ERZ808242 (study PRJEB31516, sample SAMN03275573) | gut metagenome | biome: mammalia-associated habitat; material: feces | host: Papio cynocephalus | place: Kenya | collected 2012-07-27 ... | reverse complement strand
TGGACTATTATATTTGTGATTTTACGCATGATGATTGGGAATTGTTAGGACGGATGGGACGGATACGTATTGGGGACTTTTGTTGCTTGGGCTATTCTTTGGCTTGGGCTATTCTTTGGACTTGTGTTTGGTGCGATCCTCGTCTTTGAGTTTGTTGTCGAGATAGGAACGGAGTTCGGAGTACTTTGTCTGAATGTAGATGGTGACGCCGAAGATGGAGCCGGCGTAGATCAGGCACTCGGCGAAGATGCCGAGGACAGACTCGTGGATTTGACCGGTGGGCGGTACGATGAAACCTGCGACGGCGAGGGCGAAGCCGCCGAGGAGCATGGCTACTGCGGAGCAGTGCTGGATTGTTTCTTTGGTGGAGGGTTTCATGATTTTAATGTTTAATGTTATATTGGGGTGATTGGATGTCTTTTGAGGAGTGGATTGGAGGTGGTATCTTTGCGGCAATTCTGTGGCAGTCCTCCCAGGGACAGCCATTGATATACGACTTGTGGCCTTTGGAGCCATTAGTTTAAGTGCTGTGGCCGGTTGTTGCCATTGCACTTTTTTTATGCCGTTTCTGCAAGGCTTTTCCCCTTTTTGTCTATCGTGAAAGGTAGTATCTCATTTTTACTTTGTTGTCCCCGGTTTTCTCGGCTTCCACACGGACGCGGAAGACGGCGAGGTTTGTGCGGAGGTCGCTGAATGAGAAGGTCTTGCTTTGGGATATTTCCTTGTAGAATCCGATGGCGAACTTGAATGTCCGTGGCGTGTCGAGGACGTTGTATAGGCGTTGGCCGTAGGGGACGAAGACAGCGAGGGGTTCTTGTGTGTTGGGCATATTGTTCACACGGACATAGGAGAAAAGGAACTCCGGGGAGGTGTCGTATTTCGAGGGTTCACCTGCCTTGTTGCTTGGCGAGTCGTCGCGGAATACGATGGTGTTGTCAGACCTCACCTGTATCTTCTTGATGTCGAAAAAGCGGTGCCAGCCCCGGCGTTTGGGCATATACTCGCGGATGCCATTCTTGTCTCGTCCGTGCCGGCTTGTGCGGATGGTGTAGCGGAAGATGACAGGCAGGAGGCCGGATTTTACTAATTGGGACGCACCTTGTATGAAGAGCTGCTTTTCCTTGGGGTCGCACTCGATATGGATTGTTGTGGTGGACTTCATTGAGGCAAACGTGTTGAAATTGGTCTGCAAAGTGCGGATGGACGACTGGAGGCTGCTGATGGTGGTGGAAGTCTGCTTGATCCAAGTGTCGACGGACGAGAGAGCGTTGGCATCAGTGGTGAGTTGGCGGGAATGGCGCATCAGTTCCGTGTTCAACTTGGACAGCGAGGTATTGAGGGAGTTGAGGGACGTGTTGATGGCGGAGATGTCCGACTTGCACTTGTTCAAGTCCTGCACCTGCTGCGCACGCATTGCCCCGGCACGTTCGGTGGTGGCCTGGCGGATACAGAGGGAGTCGGGCTGCGACTGGACGGAACCTGTGGCGACGTTGCCCTTGCTGAGGGAGAGATAAATGCTGTTGCGGTCGTCGGAGCCGATGGAGATGTTGGTGACGAGGGTGTTGAGCTTGGCGAAAAGCGTGCGCCAAGCGGTGAGAGAAGCCACGTCCGACTGGAGGGCGGTGGTGCCGAGGAGGTCGACAATCTTTTGGAGGAGGGAGCCGAGGACTTCGACGGTGACTGTTTCCTCGCGAGTCTCCTGCTTGAAGGTGGTGATGAGTTGGGTGAGAGTGCTTGTATCTACTGCCATATCTTTGCTTTTTATTGCAAAGATATGGGGCTGTGGGGATAATCAAAAAGACAGAGTTAGGACAGATGGGGCGGATATGGCGTGGGGATTAGTGATTGTAGCGGACGTACTTGTCATCGAGGGCTTGGGCGACAACGCCGACGAACTCGTGGGCGATGTTGTCGGAGAGGAAGTCGCGGAGGTTCATGACGGAGGCGTAATACTTGCGACTGAACCACGGCTTTTTCTTGCGCTTGCGGTCGCGTCCGATGTCGCCATGATTTCCTCTTGGAATCTCTTTACCCGTACCGAAGTTTTGCCAAAGGCCATATTCGAGAAAGGTCTGGCTTAGTCCTAACTCGATAAATCTGCCGTCGGCTCTTACGGGGAGGGACTTGGGACTGTGGAGCAGTCGGCCGGTGTCGATAACGCCGAGGAGGGTCATTTGCTCCTTCCATATTTTGAGCATGGTGTCGTTGAAGGCGAGAACGAATTTCTCACGTTCTTGCTGCTGTTGGTCATTGCCATTCTGTGGGGTCATAGCGGAGGTCGGTGTAGGTGTCAACTGCAATTTGGAAGTAGGCGCACGCGCAGCCGGAGAAGAAATACTGGTCGATTTCCTGGAAGGCGATGCGTGGGTCGAGGTAGATGTTGTGCTGCTCCTGCTTTGTTTTTTCGAGGATGAGTTTGCTCATGAACTGGCGGAAGAGTTCGCGCATGGTGTCCATGCACGCTTGTCGGGCGGTCATGTCGCCGAGGGCGTGGCGCATGGCGAGGAACACTGTCTTTACGCGGCGAGTGTGGGGCGAGTTGTTCATCTCGATGTAGCCTTGGGAGATGTCGGAGACGGCGACGATGGCGGTGGCGGACTGGAGCTGCTGGAGGGCTTCCTCGAAGCCGTCCAAGCCGGAAACCTTGGCGAAGGTGAAGGAATGGGCTTGGGCGAATTTGTTGGTGGAGGTAAGGGATTGGAAGAAGGCGGTGGCGTTCCAAGAAAGGGAGGATTGTTTCATTGATTTTTTGCTATTGTTATGACGCATAGGGCTGATAGAACGGATAAGACGTGGGGATTTTTTGGGGGTGAGCTGCTGGAGGCTATTTTGATTGGCGTCTTAGGTCTTCGGCTTCCTTGGCCTTGGCGTCGAGTTCGGTGAGTGCTCGCCAAGTGTCCATTGCGAGGACGGCTTGCTCCTTGGTGATGTCGCCGCCGGTGAGGGCGCGGATTTGGGCGTTCATGGCGGTACGGAGGATTTCGCCGATGTTCGGTGAGGAGCCGAGGAGGTTAGTTGGCTCTGAGGGCATGGGTTGGAGGAAGTGAGGGAACATACCTGAAAAGTACCATTTGAGGGAGGCGAACCAGTAGAAGCAGCCATAGAGATATGGCTTGGTGAGGTGCTTCCTTTTTACGTTTGGGTACAGGAGTGCGGCGAGGTCTTTCAATAAGGCATCGTTTTTGGTGTGGAGGAAACCTTGGTAATAGTTGTCGCAGGAAAGGAACGTCGAGAATGGCACTTCTGTGAAGTCCTTGTCAATGGCTTGGGCGTTGCCGATGTGCGTGATGCGGACGGGAGACGGCGGAAAATAGCGGAGGTAGTCCAAGGAGGCAGTGGCGGAATGGATTTGGCGGAGCGTGAGTTGCGCTTCCTGTTTGGGTTTGTGGCGTTGCCTTACGAGATAGTTGCCGTTGTGCAGACGGCAGAGCACGGTGATGTCGCCCCACTTGAACAGGCAGAGCGTGAGGATTTCTTCCATGGGCAGGTCGCGTGAGAGCTGGCGGAAGAAATATTGGAGTTGGCAGTCAGAAAGGAATTGCCAACCTGTGGGGAGGGATAAATTGAAAAATGCTTCCATACTGCGAAAGTACGGAAGCATTGGTATGAGGAAAAAGACAAGAAGTTATTGCAGACTCTTGTCAAGAATTTCAAGAAGGATGGTGGGGTTCTCGTGGATTTGCTCAGCAGTAAGGCCTCTTTTTTCCACTTCCTCTGCTACAGCAGGATAGTCCTTGAATTTCTTACTTATCTTGTTCAACAGTTTCTTTTGAGAATACTTTTCCCTTTTGGCATTAATTTTTTCACTTTCAAATAAGTTCCAATAGTAAACAAGTTTGCCGCCATCAACCGTGTAGTGATATGCCCTACACCCTAAATAAGAGGTGTTAGATGACATGATGCCTCCAAACGATCTGCTTGTAGTGGTATTGTCAAAAGCATACGGCTCCATGTAGCCAGTGACGTGTTTCCCCTTGTAAACTTCAGTTGACATAAAAGGGAATTTAGGGTCATCTTCATTAAGAATGAAAGTGCGCTGCTTGCCGTCTTGGAGTGCATTATCCACTACAAGGGATTTTATATCTACAATTTTGTATTTTACATCCTTGCCGTTTTGCGTTTCACTGAAATAGATGTTCTTTTTCATGAAATGGATGTCGTTCTGCAAATAGCCGTTAAGCACTGTACCGTCTTTGAGTGTCAGCACAGCTTTTGGCCAAACGACTTTCTCTTTCGGCTTCTTGGCGTTTGCAGTTATCGCAAACGAGAATACCATGAGGAAGATGATGAAAAATAGTTTCTTCATAAGCTAATGATTTTATGGTTTTTATTTTGCGCCAAAGTTAGCACTTTTTTCTTAACAAGCAAGCGTTTGAAGTCGTTTTTTAGAAGAAATATCCACTTGACTGTTTTTTATTTTTATAACCATGGTTTTCAAAGAGTTTGGCGGTGTCGGATTGTTTCCATTCGGAGAAGAGGTTGCCCTTGGCGGTGCGGATGATGTTGACGGTGTCGGTGATGCTCGGCATGGGGTACTCGCCGATGCGGAGGACGGAGAACTCGATGGCGGCGATGCGTTGGTAGATGCGGCGGTAGTGGGCGGAGTCGAGTGTGTTGTCCCATCGGGAGAGGATGTTGGCGGTGCGGAGGACGGTCATCAGCTCGTGGCTGAAGAAGTCGGATGCGAGGCGATTCTCGATGGTGAGGAGCTGGGTGTGGAGGTCTTGGTAACGCTGCCAGATATGGTCGGAGTAGCCGAGGCTCGTCACGATGTCGAGCGTGGGAAACATGGTGGCGGCGAAGTAGTCGTACTGTCGGGATGATGTCCAGTGGTGAGCGTCGGGGAGCATGGTGAGGACGATGGCGAGGGCGTCGTCGCGGAGCTTTTCGAGGAATGCAAGGAGGCGGTCGATGCGCTCTTTGGAGGCAGGGGCGATGTTTGAGGTGGAGACGATGCCGAAGCCGTTGGAGGATGATGTTGTGCTCCTCCTTACTTCAGAGATGTTAGTGGTGTAGGCAACGGAGGAGTGGGTGCCGGAGATGGTGTGGACGAAGGTGAGAGTGAAGGTGTCAGGCATAATTTGTTGTTTTTGAAGGTAAAGATATAAATTGGTGTAAAAGACAGATTTCCTATTGCTTTTTAAAAAAATATTTAAAAATATCAAGGGAAAACTTTGGTGATTAAGAAAATAATGTGTACTTTTGCAATCGTTATCCTGAATACAATCTTTTTACCTTAAAGAAGACTAATGCCTATTGAGAGTAAATGGCGCTTGCTGTGAAGCAAGCGCCATTTTTGGTGTATACTCGGGATGAGCGTTGTCTACGGGCGAGCTTTAATAGTGGCAAACCTCGAAAATGCCATTGGGAAGGCGGCGCAGGTAGGAAACAAGCAACAGGATGGTCAGCGCATCGGAATCAGCGCACGTGAGTTCAGCAACGACGGCTACCACTTATAATACTTCAAGTTACGGATTTAGAACGAACGGGTAAAAAAGCACAAAAAAGCTTTGAATATTTCGGTGCATGCTCAAACAGCTTGAAATCTAAATCCGAAACGTTGGGTAACGTAAATTTTCAACATCTCGTATCATCTTCCCAACAAACAACAAACATTTTTCATTATTTCCACGAAATTTTATAAAAAATCACTTGGGGGACATCTAAAAAATTAGTACCTTTGCAAACCTTTTTGCATTGATGCAAGGGCATCAGGGTAAGAATAACGGCATTAGACAAAAATAAATTAAAATCATGCGTCAACTTAAAATTCAAAAAAGTATCACCAATCGCGCAGGCGAAGCGCTAGACAAGTATCTTGTGGAGATAGGCCGTGTGCCTATGATCTCTGTTGAAGAAGAGATAGAACTTGCGCAAAAGATCAAGAAAGGTGGACGTGAGGGCGAGCGCGCAAAGGACAAGCTGGTAAAAGCCAATTTGCGCTTTGTCGTTTCCGTGGCCAAGCAATATCAGCATCAGGGCCTAGGTCTCACCGACCTTATCGATGAAGGTAATATTGGACTGGTCAAGGCTGCAGAGAAGTTTGATGAGACACGTGGATTTAAGTTTATCTCTTATGCAGTGTGGTGGATTCGCCAAAGCATCTTGCAAGCCATTGCCGAGCAGAGTCGCATCGTGAGATTGCCTCTCAACCAGGTAGGCGCGTTATCGAAAATCAACGCAGAAATTTCCAAGTTTGAACAGGAAAACCAGCGCCGACCGTCGGTGCATGAGCTTTCCGACTTGACAAACATAGACGAGACGAAGTTAGACCAGACCATCAAGGCTGACAACCACCACATGAGCATTGACGCTCCTTTCCAGGAGGACGACGACAATAGTATGGCAGACGTCTTGGCCTCAGGCGAGGACAGTCGTGCAGACAAGCATGTTGACTATGAGAGCATGTCTCATGAGCTTGACACGGTGTTGCGCAATGTGCTGAAAGACAGAGAGATTACGATTGTTCGCGAATGTTTCGGAATAGGCTGTAACGAAAAAGGCCTTGAGGAGATCGGAGATCAATTAGGGCTCACTCGTGAGCGTGTCAGGCAAATTCGCGAGAAGAGCATCGTAAAGCTCAGAGAGAGCGGCTACTCCAAATTGCTTATCAAATATTTGGGTTAACTACAAATGCCAACGGGACACCAAGTGACAACCCCGTTGGCGCCAAATAGCAAATGTCAGCATAGACGGCTCCTCCAATTGCACAAAGTTTATTTGTTTGCATCACCCTACATCAACATTGAATCATGAAAAGCAATTGCATTGAGGTAAAAGGTGCGCGTGTGAACAACCTGAAAAACATCAGTCTGAACATACCGCGCAACAAGTTCATCACCATTACCGGAGTTTCTGGCTCCGGCAAGTCGTCTCTTGCTTTCGACACGCTCTATGCCGAAGGGCAACGACGCTATGTGGAAAGCCTGTCCAGTTACGCACGACAGTTTTTGGGTAGGATGAACAAGCCAGAATGCGATTTCATCAAAGGTCTTCCCCCCGCCATTGCCATCGAGCAAAAAGTCATTTCGCGCAACCCGCGCTCAACAGTGGGCACTTCCACAGAAATATACGAATACCTGAAGTTGCTCTATGCCCGCATTGGACACACTTTCTCCCCTATTTCCGGGCAAGAAGTTAAGAAACATTCTGCAGACGACATCGTCAACCAAGCCTTCAGCTATGCTGATGGTACACGATTTATGGTACTTGCACCGTTACGTGTGCCTAAAGGGCGTACTATGGCCAAACAACTGGAGATGTATCTCCAGGAAGGTTACACGCGCGTTGTCGTAAAGGGAGATGTGACCCGAATAGAAGATCTTTTGGCTGACGAAACAGAAATAAAAGGCCTCTCCGACGTAACATATCTTGTCATCGACCGCATGAGCGTCTCTCACGAAAAGGACAGCATTGCCCGCCTCACGGATTCGCTTGAGACAGCCCTTTATGAGGGCGATGGGGCTTGCCGCCTAGTATTTCTTCCTTCAGGCATCTCCTATGACTATTCTTCCCGTTTCGAAGCAGATGGGATCAAGTTTGAGGAGCCCAATGAGAACATGTTCTCATTCAATTCGCCACTAGGTGCGTGCCCCACTTGCGAAGGATTTGGAAGCATCATTGGAATAGATGAGAAGTTGGTCATTCCGAACTCTACCTTATCCGTATATGACGGATGTGTGCAGTGTTGGCATGGCGAAAAAATGCAGGTTTGGAAAGACGAATTTTGCAAGCGCGCCAAACAGGTAGAATTTTCTATTTTCAAACCTTATTTGGAATTGTCAAGCCAAGAGAAAGATTGGCTGTGGCATGGCTTGCCCTCAGATCGTAAAACCGATGGGGGCTTGAAAGAAGACGCTGTTTGCGTGGACTCGTTTTTCCAAATGGTGAAAAACAACCAGTACAAGATACAATATCGGGTGATGCTCAGCCGATACCGGGGCAAGACCGTCTGTCCTGCCTGCCATGGGACACGACTGAAAAAAGAGGCCTCATGGGTAAAAATTGATGGGCGGAGCATCACCGACTTGGTGCAGATGCCTGCTGGTAAGCTCTATGAATGGTTTTTGCAGTTGCAGCTATCCGACCATGAGCATGAGATTGCGAAACGACTCTTGACGGAAATTACCTCTCGCCTTAAATTTCTTTGCGGAGTGGGTTTGGGCTACCTCACGCTCAATCGCAGAAGCAACACCCTGTCGGGTGGCGAGAGCCAGCGTATCAACCTTACCACATCATTGGGATCATCGCTTGTGGGTAGTCTTTACATACTCGACGAGCCCAGCATAGGATTGCACAGCCGCGACACAGCCAGGCTCATCCACGTGCTGAAGGAGTTGCAAGAGATTGGCAATACGGTCATCGTGGTGGAACATGACGAAGACATCATGCGTGCAGCCGATTGGCTCATTGACATAGGCCCAGACGCTGGCGAACAGGGCGGCGAAATTGTGTATGAGGGGCACCTGCCACAACTGATAGGCGGAAGTGAGGACAAGGCAATGAACGAGCAGTTGCTGAAGGAATTTCCGAGAAGCCACACCATCAGGTATCTGACCGGAAGCGAGCAGATAGCGTTACCATCGTCCCGTCGACAGTGGAACAACTCCATACTGCTCAAGGGATGCCGTATGAACAACCTTTGCGGTATTGACGCGGAGTTTCCGCTCAACGTTTTGACCGTTGTCACTGGCGTTTCAGGATCAGGCAAGTCAAGCTTGGTGAAAGGCATTCTCTACCCTGCCCTCAAAAGGCACATGAACGAAGTGGCCGATGCGCCAGGCGAATACCTTTCCCTCAGTGGAGACTGGCAACTGCTGAACCATGTTGAATTTGTTGACCAAAACCCGATTGGCAAGAGCACGCGCTCCAATCCCGCCACGTACCTAAAGGCCTATGACGCCATTCGAGACCTGTTTGCCAACCAGCCTCTGGCCAAGCAGATGGGATTTCCTGCCCAGTATTTTTCATTTAACGCCGAGGGTGGCCGATGCGAAGAGTGCAAGGGCGCTGGTGTCATCACAGTGGAGATGCAATTCATGGCCGATCTCACATTGGAGTGTGAAGCTTGTCACGGGAAACGTTTTAAACAGGACATCCTTGATGTGCGGTATGAGGGCAAGAATATCAACGATGTGCTCAACATGACAGTTAGTGAAGCTATCAACTTCTTTGCCGACCACGGTCAAAAGACAATAGTTGCCCGGCTGCAACCCCTGGAAGATGTGGGATTGGGTTATATTAAGCTCGGGCAGAGCTCGTCTACTCTCTCCGGAGGAGAAAACCAACGTGTGAAGTTAGCTTATTTTATCGGCCAAGAACGCCAAGAGCCCACACTCTTCATCTTCGACGAGCCTACTACGGGACTTCATTTCCACGATATCAACCGCCTGCTGCATGCTTTCAACGCACTCATAGAGCGCGGACACAGCCTACTGGTGATCGAGCACAATATGGATATCATCAAGGAAGCGGACTGGGTAATCGACTTGGGACCTGATGGAGGTGACCGGGGTGGCCGCTTGGTGTGTGCAGGAACGCCAGAAGATATTGTCGGATGCGCAGACAGCGTCACTGGCAAATACTTGAAGGAAAAACTTTCATAGTTCGCTAGCCCATGCTATCCATACTCATACCCACATTCAACGATGATTGTCATGAGCTTGTCAAAGGCCTCGCCCTGCAAGCCCAAGGCTTGGGCCTGACCAACTGTGAAATCATTGTCGCAGACGATGGTTCAACCGACGCGTCCGTTGTGGCGTCCAACCAATCAATCAACAACATTACAGGTTGCCGCTATGTCAAAAGAGACCAAAACGTAGGGCGTGCGGCTATTCGCAACTTCCTAGCCGCTCAGGCACATGGAGACTACCTGTTGTTCATTGACGCAGACATGACTCTTGTAAATTCCCATTATCTTGAACGATATGCGAAAGCACGAGTTTATGGTTCTGTGACATATGGAGGCTATTGTGTAGGAGATGGCGAGTCTTCCAATTTACGTTATGTATATGAGCGGAAAGGAGAGAAAAAACACTCAGCAGCATTGCGCAGCCTTCATCCATACCAGGATTTTCACACTTCCAATTTCATGATTCCACGTGAGGTAATGTTGTCCATTCCCTTTGATGAACGCTTCATACATTATGGGTATGAGGATGTGCTGTTTGGCAAACAACTGCTTGCTCGTGGCGTTCCAATCATTCACATAGACAATCCTCTATGCTTCAGCACTTTCGAATCGAATGGTGAATTTATCAAAAAAACAGAAGAAGGTTTGCGCACATTACGCAATTTCAGTGACGAGCTCCGAGGTTACTCCTCCCTGTTGAATCTTTCCGAAAAGATCGAGAGATACAAACTGAAATGGTTGTCATCCAGCATTTTGCGTATACTCAAAAGGCCTTTACTGAAATGTGCTACCTCTCAATCTCCCAACCTGTTGGCATTCAGTCTTTATAAGTTGGGATACTACCTCAATCTAGAGCCCAGCTCTACAAAGTAGGCCTTTGAAGCGCTTCATACATAATCCCATGTCTAAGGATTACCATTAGGTGGCGGCAGCTAATTGTCTTTCGACGGCTTTGGAACTTCAAGCAGGCTCACTTTCCAAAACCCATTGTGAAACGCTACGGGTATCTCATAGGTTACCACCTCGTCAACCCGACTTATACTGCCAAGACTATCCATTCGGAAGAAATTAGCCACATGAACATCCACAATGGCCATGCTATCATTAAGGACGTGGACTTTCCCCAGCGAACAACTTACATTGCCCACCTGGCCTCTTAAGCTATCAATATCGTCTTGGGTGATTTGCGAGGCTACGAAACGTAGCCACCGTTCGGACGATGCGTCACTGTATGATATGGCTTTAAGTAATCGCCATCCAAAGTAAGCTTGCGAAAAAGAGTCAACACTGGTTTTCAGTTGTTCTTCCTCGTCTGAACACGAAGAACAGGAAACGCAAAACTCTGTGGCCCAGAAGGCCAATGACAAAAAAATGACAGGAAAGGGAGGTCGTACCATGCGCTAATCGTAAAGCTAACAGTGCAAAGTTATAGATTCCCACGTTGAGAACCAAATATTTCCCTGATTTTTTCTATTGACGAAACATCACTTTTGACTACGATGCACTATGTGGAATATAGCCCATTAAGGATTTTTGCACAATAAAACTTGAATATGTCTTTTCTTTTAGCTAACTTTGTACTAAAATTCAAATCAAAATGCTGCATTATATATCATTTGGCAGCGGGAGCAGTGGCAACTGCAGTTTTCTGTTTACAGAGAATGACGGACTCCTGATAGATGCCGGCGTTGGTGTTAGAGCACTCAAAAGACAGTTTAAAGACTTCGGGTTGCACCTATCTGACGTCAAAAACATACTCATCACCCACGACCATGCTGACCACGTAAAGTCGGTGGGGAGCTTAAGCAGAGACAAAGATTTGCCTGTGTGGTCAACGCCAGGCGTGCATGTAGGCATCAATAACAATTGGTGTGTCAGGCATAAGATTGCCCCTGAAAGGGTGAAATATGTCCAAAAAGGGGTGACCTTCCAATTAGGTGATTTCACAGTGACACCTTTTGGCGTACCACATGACAGTGTAGACAATGTGGGCTACTGCATAGAGCATGGCGGGGTGACCTTCGTGCAGATGACCGACATCGGCCATCTCACTGATGAGATGAAAAGCTACATCAGCAAAGCCAATTATCTCGTCATCGAGGCAGATTACGAAAAGGAAATGCTTCTGAATGGTCCCTATCCTCAACATTTGAAAAGACGCATCCTGAGCCCAGGTGGTCACATGAGCAATGAGGAATGCGGACTGGCCTTGGCCGAGAACGCAACACCTAACCTCCGCCATGTGTGGTTATGCCATTTGAGCGACGAGAACAATCACCCCGACTTGGCAGAAAAGACCGTCAAGCAAGTTCTGAGGGCCCACGGCATCGTGGTCGGCAACGAGCATGGAGCCGACTTCAAGTTGGACGTGCTCAAACGCAAAACGCCTTCAGGCATCTTCAATTTGGAATAAGCTCCGTCAAGTGTTAATCCAAACCCTTTGTAGACATGATCAAGCATAAGGCAATCAATACGCTGCGAATAGCATTTCTCGTTTTGATTCTATTGGCTTCCGTCATACCTGCCGGTGCCGAAGAAAATGCGCAAGAGCGTGCAGCGGCACTGAACAGGCAAGTTGACGCGCTGCTGTCCAGACTGGATGCCACGACAGACACGTTCACCTACTATAATACGTTGGAACAGGCTGTAAAGGTAGCGTTGCAATGCGACCAATATGACCGCTTGCCCAACAGTAAAGGTAAAGTTACCATAAAGTTTCGTCATGGCAATAGCAAACGTTTGGCCCCATTAAGACCACGCCTCATCGATGCTTGTATGTATTACTATGGTCACCACCGAAACGAAGAAGCACTCAAAGTGCTAAAAACTTACCTCGCATTGTCAGGAAGTGAACTATTCAAGGGAAGGAAAGACCTCTATAAAGGACAGGTGGCATACTATCTCTCGCTACTCTATTACGGAACAAAAAACTACACTGAGGCCGATCGTTGCGCCGACATAGCCCTACGGGATGTAGAATACGCGAAGGATGCAGCAGAAGTAAAAGTCAGTTGCATGAAAGAGTTGATGGTCACTCCGAATGATTCCGCACGGTACGTTCTTGCGCTCCTTGAACTGCACGACAAGGCACCGCATAATTCGACTTACATGCGCCTCTTATTGGAGCATTTTTCTTTGCCAGGGCATGAGAGTGAGATGGAACAGTTTGCCAAAGACGAGACTAACAAAAAGCCCCGTAGCAAAGAAGCGTGGGCTTTGTTGGGCGAGACAAAAATGAGAAAAAAGAACTGGAGCGATGCTATAAAAGCATATGCAAAAGCCATTGAACTGGATACCACATTTGTAGAGGCTATCTACAACAAAGGCTTATGCCTGACCGCAAAAGCTCAGCAAACGTTGCAAGCCCCCTCTGCAAAGACGGAATCAGTCCCTACTACACCCCGTCTCCTACTTCAGGAGGCACAGAGGGATTTTGAACAGGTGAGGCTATATGACCCACTATTAAAAGAGGTGGATTGGGCAACTCCACTGTACTTGGTCTATAAACTTTTGGGCGAGAACGATAAGGCGGAGAAAATAGCGCCTGAAGTAAAGAAACAAAATAACAGAAAAGAAAGCCATGGGAACACTAAGTAAATGCTTCGCAAACAGAAAGGCAGCACATAAGATCTTGACAAGTCATTTATGGTGTGCCTTCTTTGTTATGGTTAGCTCCTGTGTCTTTCCGATGATTGCATCAGGACAGAAAAAACAAATCGCAACTGCCAAAGAAAACGTCAAGAAGGGAAACAATTTGGAAAATGCCGAGCAGTCCATGTGCTCCTTGTTGAAAGATTCCGCCAACCGGAGAAACACCAAAATTTGGTCTGTGCTCTTTGATGCCCTCAAAAAGCAATACGATCAGGGCAACGAGAAGATTTATCTGAAGCAGAAGTATGATACGGCCAACTTGTTCAACATCGCTTCCAGAATGTATCAGCAGATGGAGGCTTTTGACTCTATTGACGCACAACCAGATGAAAAGGGGCGCATCAAACTGACCATGAGAAAAGAAAATGCCGCACTTCTCAACCGCTTACGCCCCAATCTTTTGAGCGGTGGCCACTATTTCATTCGCAAGAAAAAATACGCCGACGCCTACCGCTTGTTCAACCAATACATTGACGCAGCTCGCCAGCCGTTGTTTGCGGCCTATCATTATGACGAGAAAGACGCCAACATACCTGAGGCTTCTTATTGGGCTGTTTATAGCGCTTACAAAATGGGAGATAGCCCAAAAACGCTCCATCATACTTACCAAGCCTTGAAAGATACGGCTCATTATGAGATGATGTTGCAATATCTGGCAGAAACTTACAAGCGAGACACTGACACGAGTCGCTATGTTAAAACGCTGACGGAAGGATTTAACAAATATCCGCTTTCTCTATTTTTCTATTCTCACTTGATAGATTTCTACTCGCAGACTGGACAATGGAACAAAGCCCTGGCACTCACAGACAAAGCTTTGGAAGCAGATTCAGCCTCGCAAATCTTTTGGCAGACGAAAAGCACGATTCTCCTTAACCTGGGCAACTTTGCAGAATGCTTTGATATCAGCCAGCGCTTGATCCATGAAAACGACAGCCTACCGGAAGCATGGCTCAACGCAGGATTGGCCAAATTCAACATGGGTGTGGGACTAGACAAAACAGTCCAACCGACCAAGCAACGCAATGCCACCCTGCAATTTTACAAGGATGCGTTACCCTACCTCGTGAAATACCGCTCGCTGAGACCTGAAAGAAAAGACAAATGGGCTTTGCCTTTATATACGATTTACCTCAATCTGAACATGGGTAAAGAATTTGACGAAATTGATAAATTGATGGAAAAATGAACATCCAAGACATTATAAAGAAATTGGGTATATCGCTCAATGCCATGCAGGAAGCATCTGCTGACGCCATTCTCAATGGCAAGGACGATGTGATTGTACTAAGTCCTACGGGAACAGGAAAAACCTTGGCATACCTATTGCCAATATCGCAAAAAATCCAGCCAAACCAAGATGAAGTGCAAGCCATCATCATTGTGCCTGGGCGAGAGTTAGCTTTGCAGACAACCAACGTGTTTGAAGGAATGAAAACTGGACTTCATTCGTATGCCTGTTACGGCGGACGCCCCACGATGGACGAGCATCGAGCCATAAGACAATTGAAACCACAAGTGATCTGCGGTACCCCCGGACGTCTCAATGACCATATCGACAAGGATAACTTCGATGTTTCTCATGTCAAATATGTTATCATTGATGAATTTGACAAATGTCTTGAGATGGGCTTCCGTGAGGAGATGCAAGCCCTTCTCAAGCGTATGCCAAGACAGGCAAGGAAAATCCTCCTTTCCGCCACCGTCTCTGAAGAGATGGACAACATGGCTACTCACGCCGCACATCTTGACTTTCGGATTGAACAAGAGCAGGTTCCTGAGAGTGTGAAAGTTTATGTGGTTCACTCTCCTCACAAGGACAAACTCGAGACATTGGCTCAGCTCCTGCGATCGTTTGGACAAGAAAGTACCATTGTTTTTGTCAACTATCGCGAGTCGGTTGAACGCGCTGCGACTTTCCTTCGACAACAAGGATTCACCTTGAGCGCCTACCATGGAGGCTTAGACCAAAAAAGCAGAGAAGACACACTGTATAAATTTATCAACGGATCAGCCAATATTATGGTAAGCACCGACTTGGGAAGCCGCGGCTTGGACATTCCTAACATTCAAAATATTGTCCATTACCACCTTCCTGAAAGTGAAGACAGCTATGTTCACCGGGTTGGCAGAACCGCCCGATGGGACAAAAGCGGGCAGGCATACTTCCTTCTTGCCCCTGACGAACGAGTCCCAGAATATGTGCATGCCATAGTGAGTGACTGCGAAATTCCCGAGACTGGCGCCCACCTTTGCCCTCAACCCCGCATGGCCACATTGTACATCGGAAAAGGGAAAAAAGATAAAATATCAAAGGGAGATATAGTGGGGTTCCTTTGCAAGAAAGGTAACTTGCTATCATCGCAAATCGGACGTATCGACGTGAAAGATCATTACGCTTACGCAGCGATTGACAGGAAGCAACTAAAGAAAGTGTTACAATGTGTGGCGGGCGAAAAAATCAAGGGAGTTCGTACCATTGTGGAAGAAATACGTTGAATTTCGTAATTTTTGGATAGAGAACGAATGAACATGCAAGATAAAGTGTAACTTCAACATTAAAGCAAATCAGCGAGAAAATATCTCTTATAAATTTGTTTTATTGAGATAATATCTGTATCTTCGCATCTGAAACAAACAACGTAGACTTTATTAATCCTAAAAATAAATTGACGAGATGAAGAAGTACAATTTTAATGCGGGTCCTTCAATGCTTCCGCGTGAAGTCATTGAGAACACAGCGAAACAAATTCTGGATTTCAACGGCTCCGGTCTTTCCCTAATGGAAATAAGTCACCGAGCAAAGGACTTCCAGCCTGTGGTGGATGAGGCTGTAGCGCTCATCAAGGAGTTGCTTGACATCCCCGAAGGTTACTCTGTGATTTTCCTCGGTGGTGGCGCTTCGTTGCAGTTCATGCAGATTCCCGCCAATTTTCTTATCAAAAAAGCAGGATATTTGAATACAGGAACGTGGGCGAAGAAGGCTATGAAGGAGGCTAAACTTTTTGGCGAGGTAGTAGAAGTCGCTTCTTCTGCCGACAAGAATTACACCTACCTGCCTCATGATTTCGATGTTCCAGCAGACTTGGACTACCTCCATATCACAACCAACAACACAATCTTCGGTACAGAGATCCGCAAGGAACTGGACGCTACAGTGCCCATGATTGCCGACATGAGTTCAGACATCATGAGCCGTCCCGTGGATGTGTCAAAATACACCGCTATTTATGCGGGCGCGCAGAAGAATATGTCTATGGCAGGTGTGACAGTTGTGATTGTTAAGGACGACATGCTTGGCAAGGCTCCACGTGAACTTCCGACAATGATTGACTACCGCACACATGTGGAAAAGGGTTCCATGTTCAACACACCTCCTGTAGTCCCAATCTACTCTCTGCTTGAAACCATGCGCTGGGTCAAAGCGCAAGGCGGCGTCAAGGAGATGGACAGACGGGCTCACGAACGTGCGAAGATTGTCTATGAAGAGATTGATCGCAACAAGCTATTCCGAGGAACAGTGGCAGAGGCCGACCGTTCTCTCATGAATATCTGCTTTGTGATGAACGATGAGTACAAAGAGCTTGAGAAGCCTTTCCTGGAGTTTGCGACTGAACGAGGCATGGTCGGTATCAAGGGACATCGCAGCGTAGGAGGTTTCCGCGCAAGTTGCTATAACGCCCAAACCATTGAAGGCGTAAATGCTCTCGTAAAAGCCATGAAGGATTTCGAGGCGGAACATTAACCATAAAACTTCATTCTCTCATGAAAATACTTGTAGCTACAGAGAAGCCCTTTGCTTCAGCCGCTGTAGAAGGCATAAAGAAAGAAGCAGAAGCTGCAGGCCACAATGTGGTGCTGCTTGAAAGTTACACTGACAAGCACCAATTGCTGGATGCTGTCGCTGATGCTGACGCCATGATAGTGAGATCTGACAAGATCACTCCAGAGGTGCTTGACGCAGCTAAAAAACTTAAGATTGTGGTGCGTGCCGGGGCGGGCTACGACTCCATCGACACGGCTTATGCCAAACAGAAGGGTGTCGTAGTAGAGAACACGCCAGGCCAGAATTCAAATGCTGTCGCAGAACTTGTCTTTGGTCTGTTGGTCTATACCGTCCGCAACTTCTACAATGGAAAAAGTGGAAGCGAGTTGAAGGGTAAGAAACTGGGCATTCTCGCTTTTGGCAATGTGGGACGCAATGTTGCTCGCATTGCAAAGGGCTTCGGCATGGAGGTATATGCCTTTGACGAATTCGTCCCCAAAGACAAGATTGAGGCCCAAGGCGTTCATGGTGTCGACAGCAAGGACGACTTATTCAAGACTTGCGACATCGTGTCGTTGCATATCCCTGCAACGGAAGAGACACGACAGAGCATTAACTATCAGGTTGTCGGCCAGATGAAAAAGGGTGGTATTGTAGTCAACACCGCACGCAAGGAAGTCATCAATGAACCCGAACTGCTGAAGTTGCTTGGTGAGCGTACAGACTTGAAGTATGTCACTGACATTAAGCCTGACGCTGATGTGGACTTCAAAAAGTTTGAAGGCAGATATTTCTCAACCCCCAAAAAGATGGGGGCGCAAACGGCTGAGGCCAACATCAATGCGGGTATTGCCGCTGCAAAGCAAATCGTTGCCTATTTTGCCACAGGTGACGAGAAATTCCGCGTAAACAAATAAAAACATAAGAAACTTTGCCCCCTTCAACCTAAGAACAAGGGTGAATGGGGGCAAAGTCATTTTATCTTACCTAAATTCTATTACCATGGCTACGGTTAAACCTTTTTGCGGCTTGCGGCCACCCAAGAACTTAGTTGAGAAGATAGAGTCGAGGCCCTATGATGTTCTTGACTCTGATGAGGCACGCAAGGAAGCTGGCGACAACGAAATGTCGCTTTACCACATTATCAAGCCGGAAATCAATTTCCCGCCAGGCGTTTCCGAGTATGACGCATGCGTCTACGAGAGCGCAGCCAAGCAATTTCAAAAATTCCAAGACAAGGGCTGGCTCATCCAGGACACGGAAGCTCACTATTATATTTATGCGCAAACCATGAACGGTAAAACGCAGTATGGACTTGTCGTAGGAGCTTCTGTGGATGACTATATGTCGGGAGTCATCAAAAAGCATGAACTGACGCGACGCGATAAAGAGGAAGACCGAATGAAACATGTTAGGGCATGTGACGCGAACATGGAACCAGTGTTCTTCGCCTATCCTGACAACCCCGTTCTTGACAAATTGCTAAAGAAGTACTCTGTCATGCAACCAGAATACGACTTTGTTGCTCCCATTGACGGTTTCCGTCATCAGTTTTGGGTCGTGTCTGACAAGGAAGACTTGGATCTCATTACAGAAGAATTTCACAAGATGCCTAAACTCTACATCGCAGACGGTCATCATCGTTCGGCCGCGGCAGCTCTTGTGGGCGATGAGAAGCGCAGGTTGAACCTCAACCACAAAGGTGATGAAGAGTACAATTACTTTATGGCTGTATGTTTCCCCGCTTCGCAACTGACCATTCTTGATTACAACCGTGTGGTGAAGGACCTTAACGGAATGACTTCCGAAGCGTTCATCAAAGCACTTGAACACGACTTTATAATCGTGAAGAAGGGAAGCGAGGACTACAAGCCACAACATATCCATGAATTTTCCATATATCTTGACCATGAGTGGTACAGTTTGGAAGCACGACCTGGGACATATGATGAGACAGACCCCATTGGTGTACTAGATGTTGATATTTCCAGCCGACTCATTCTTGACAAATTAATGGGCATCAAAGACTTAAGGTCTGACAAGCGGATTGATTTCATCGGTGGATTGCGCGGGATGAAAGAGTTGCGTCGCCGCGTTGATAGTGGAGAAATGCGTTGGGCATTAGCGCTTTACCCTGTCTCAATGGAGCAAATCATGACCATTGCGGACAGTGGAAAGATTATGCCACCCAAGGCTACTTGGTTTGAGCCGAAATTGCGTTCAGGATTGGTAGTACATAAACTTAAATGAAGGACTCGTACCAAACTATAGATGAGATATCAATTGGCGAGGGATATTACTGCGAAAAACGTAGTAAATTCCTCGCCTACGCCCACCATGTTGATTCGGTGGAGCAAGCCAAAGCGATTATTGCAAATTACCAAAAGAAATATTTCGACGCACGCCATTGTTGCTATGCTTATGTCATAGGGGCTGAAGGAAAGGAGTTTCGGGCAAACGATGATGGTGAGCCCTCCTCCACGGCGGGAAAGCCCATTCTGGGGCAAATAGCTTCTCATAACTTGACGAATGTACTCATCTGTGTCATTCGTTATTACGGAGGTGTCAACTTGGGAACAGGAGGGCTGATTGTAGCTTATCGAACAGCTGCAGCTGATGCCATTGACCACTGCAAGATAGTTACACGACTTGTGAAAGAGCAAATAGTCTACCGTTTCACATACCCCATGATGAATGGTGTAATGAGCATCGTAAAGGACATGAAACCAACTATTGTTTCCCAAACTTTTGACAATGACTGTGAGATTGTACTGTCCATTCGGAAGAACAAAGCCGAAGAACTTCGCAAGCGCTTGCAAAACCTCACATTTGGCGGGTAGCACCTGTTACTGGTGTTCCATCTTAACTTACTCCTCATCGTCAATAAGGCAATTGCTCCAAATGGAAGATAGACGCATCATTAACGAAAGTTAATTGCAGATATTTGTTCCTCTAATATTTACTGGTCTAAAACATTTTTGCTAACTTTGCAATGCGTTTAGGAAGATTGGCAGAGTGATCGAATGCGCTAGACTCGAAATCTGGTATACCCGTTTTGTGGTATCGGGGGTTTGAATCCCTCATCTTCCGCTAAACAAGAGAAGAGAAAGAAATGTATTCCCTTCTCTTGTTTTCTGTGATAAAGAAAAGTGGCTCATTCAGATTGAAAACATTGTCTTTCAATTAGGTTCCTGTGTATAGACACCTTTCAAACTCTCTTTTCGCGACCTTCACAAAACTTCAGGCTTGTCGGGGTTTGAAATAGAGTATTGATGCACAAGGTCGCACAAGATTATCCTGTCCACATCCGGTATGCCATACATGTCAAACATCTTTTTATCAAGTCTAATCTGTTCATAGACACAGTCCTTTTTGCTCTTCTTTTTCAATTGTTTCTCAAGTCCATTTGCAATGAGGCGGATGGACTTTTCCAATTGCCCTTCGAAGAAACAACAATAACCTGCATTCAGCAAGTCGGCCATCTCATGACTTGCGTCAGACAAAATATCATTATACAGCTTATGCGCATGCTGCAGATTCTTCATCCACAACTCAGTCCATGCCAAAGCCCGCTTCACATTGAGATTGTCCGGATCATTGTAGTTGAGTTTGAACAACAGTTTTGCGGCTTTCTCCAGTTTTCCGCAATTGATCTGTGAGATAGCCAAATAGAGCGCATAACTCTTGTTGTCAGGCAAAAGGTTGAGCAACGCCTCATAGTGCCGCTCTGCATCAGCAAATTTACCTTGATGAAAGCATGCTTGTGCTAATCCGCCCAATGCCTGCTCGTCATTGGGATTACGCATAATGATACGTTGATAACTTTGCTCCGCTTTGTCATACTTTTTGTAGTGGTAAGCCAGCAAAGCCTGTATACGCAGGTCTTCACTATTCTCCTGGTCAAAATGGGTGGCAAGAAGATTTTTCAAGGCTTGATACTTTTTCTGTTTCAGCAGAAAAACTTCCAGATTTCGTATCTCCACCAGCATTTTGTTTCTTGATGTTGGAACTTCCCAAAATCTTTTAATCTTACTGTCATCGAATGGATTAGCAAACTTGTTACGGTCATCGCACAATTTGAAGAAACGGAATAAATCCTGCAAATAGGATCTTCTCACAAAAGCTTGCGAACGTATTGGCCCTTCGTCTTCAGCCAAGCCTCCCTGCAGCTCTCCCCTATCCATCATGCTTTTTATGTTTTCAGGCAAGTTGGCAAACACAGACGACATACCCAAAGCAAAACTGTATTTATCTGAATCGCAGAAGGGCCCCTTGCACATCAAGGTACGCATGAAATTAGACTCCCTCAGTTGCGGTGACAGATGACGCAGTTGCGGATGTTCCATGTAGAAAGGTGTAAACCAGTTGCAAAGCGTATAAAAGAAAGAGAAGCGTTTCATTTGTGAAAAACCTCCAAAGTAAATGTCTGCTCCATGCTTTTGCATGTCTGAGATTCTTTGAAAGCTCCTCTCCAGCATTTCCACCTTTTGGTCTTCAGCGTCTGGATGCAAGATATTCACCATGGGATCCTCCTCCTTCTCCTTGATGCCAAACCTCGTCATTTCAAAATCCTGGTTTTTCATGATAGAAGGTAAGATATCTTTGCGCAAAGTCTCTTGGTCTTGCGTGGCGTTTTGGCATAAAACTATCTGCTTTTCGAGTTGCAGAATTTCTTTTCTGACACTTTCTCCGTCCAGCAAGTTGCCAATGGACAGCTCAACCTCCGGAAAAAGCCTATAGTCTGCTTGGCCCATGGCAAACACCCACCCCACAAGGGCGCGTTGTCTGATTAGCTCATCTTCCGCCTTGACATAGGTCTGAACCAATGCTATGACTTTTTGGGGATCAGGCGTGTTGAGTGTAGCCAAAGATATTGCAGAGACCAGAGTTTGCGCGTCAACGACATCTATTGTAGGCGACGCCAACAAATTGGCCATGTCTTGGGCCTGCTCTGAGGTCCATTGGTATGACACGATTATTGCGTTGAATAACTTTCGCATATAGGAGAAATGAGTGTCAAAGAGCACATTGGAATGTGACTCTTTGACGCTATCATCATCCAATGATAACATGGCTACATCTTGCACATGCTTGACCAAGTGTTGTCCTATGCTTGTAATATCCAATTCTGAAGATCGTACAGTGCTTGCCAGCGATAAAAAGTAGGAGTCGTCCACCCGTTTAACGTTTGTCTCCATGTTGCCCAACAGTGTTGACAAACGCCGTACTAAACTTTTATAAAGAATTGGGCGTTGACTATCCTTGTAGCCCTTCAACAGGAAGTTACACATTAGTTGGTAATCATTCTCCAACTCTTCCAGTTGCCCTCGGAACTGCGCATTGGGCATATCGTCCATTAAGGCACGAACGAGGCGAACTGCTTGTCCAAAGTTTTGGTCACGCACAAGTATCGCCTGTATTTCTGAAATATTATTGAGCGTCTCAGCTGCGCTGGGGCGTTGGTTGCCATTTATTATCTGCATAGGTAAAAATCATCATTTAGCTCGCTCAATATCCTTCTGACGAGGAGCGGAGACATGTAAGTAATTCATTTTGGGGAGCGCCTGTATGGTTCTATCGTCTGCTCCCATATATTTGGATATGACCGGCGCATAATGCTTCACCCCATTCTTATTGATGGAATCACACGTTTGGTTATACACTTTCACAAACAATTTCAACTGCTCCTTACGCTTCTTGCTTTCCAAAGCTTTGGTGCGGAAAGCAATCACGCCCAACCGTATATCCTGACTTGCCGCATCCATCAAGACAGGATTCTTCCAAAGTCGAGCCGTCGTTGCCTGAGGTTCCGGCAACAACATGGCATCCATCTCGTTATTGAGCAACATGCGCAGCCGTATCTTCACATCATTAATTTGAATTCTGAAGACATCCCCCTTAGGCTTATCCTTTCGGATGGCCCAGTCTGCCAAATAGCTCGTTGCCGAATGGCGGGTGACTGCAATCATCTTTTCAGAGAGTTGTGAGACACTTTTCACACGTGCTACTCTATTGCTAATCAATTGCCAATTGGCGTTCGTGGCGGACACATACTTTAAAGATGTACCTAAGCGCTTCAGTCTTTCCGTTCGAACCAGGTCCGACACCATACCCTCCACATGCCCCCCCGCAATCAGCGTGTCGCAGTCCATCTGGGCATTGCACAGGCGCAGCCTGACATCAACCCCAGCTTGCTTGAAGCTACTGTCTTCCGCCGCCACAAACAATGGCAGGCAGTCCATCGTCGGAACGGTGGCGACCTTGAGGGCAGCCGAGTCGGCCTTTAAAAGTGCGGCTCGCTCTTCACGGCTTTGCCTTTGCAGGCTTTCTGTGCTTGGGCCACATGCTACAAGAAGTGAAAAGGCCACAAACAGAAAACAGAATTTTATGTGATTCATATTTGCAAAGTTACGAATAAAAATTTTGTAATACTGAAAAAATATCGTATTTTTGCCTAAAAATAATCAACGTACATGGCAAAAGACAAGACTATGTTTGTCTGTTCCCAGTGTGGATATGAATCCGCTAAATGGTTGGGCAAATGCCCTTCGTGCGGAGCATGGTCAACATTCAAGGAGATAAAGGTAGCAGCAGACTACGGCACCACGACCGCCCGACAAGCGGCTATGTCCGTGAGGAAAGGAGTAAAAGGAGCCCTTGTAGATGAAGCTCGGATCAACCATCCTGTTCGCTTACGTGACATTTCCCATGAGGATGAGCCCCGCATCGACACCCATGACCAGGAGCTCAACCGCGTCTTAGGAGGCGGCATCGTCCCAGGAAGCATCATTCTGCTGGGTGGCGAGCCGGGCATTGGCAAATCCACCCTAACCTTGCAGACCATTCTGGGCATGCCTGAGCGTAACATTCTATATGTAAGTGGTGAGGAAAGTTCCCACCAAATTAAGATGAGAGCTGATCGCTTGCGTCCCACAGATTCCACAAGCGACATGCCACGAGGAGAGATTTACGTCTTGTGTGAGACTTCCCTTGAAAACATCTTTTCCCAACTTCAAGAGCTACGTCCCGAGTTGTTGATTGTCGATTCCATCCAAACCATCGCTACTGACACAGTAGATTCTTCGCCTGGCAGCGTCACGCAGGTGCGAGAGTGTGCCGCCGCGTTGTTGCGATTTGCCAAGACAAGTGGTGTTCCCGTCATTCTCATTGGTCACATTAATAAAGAAGGCACTCTTGCCGGCCCAAAGATTCTTGAGCATATCGTTGACACTGTCATCCAGTTTGAAGGCGACCAGCATTACATGTACCGCATCTTGCGCAGCATTAAAAACCGATTTGGCAGCACGTCCGAATTAGGCATCTATGAAATGAGACAAGACGGGCTTAGACAGGTATCCAACCCTTCAGAGCTCTTGCTTACCGAAGACCACGACGGTCTTTCTGGCGTAGCCATCTCTTCGGCCATAGAGGGCGTTCGCCCCTTCATGGTAGAGACTCAAGCTCTGGTGTCGACAGCCGCTTATGGCACCCCGCAACGTTCTGCCACAGGATTCGACCAACGGCGCCTCAACATGCTGCTGGCCGTCCTGGAGAAGCGAGTCGGCTTCAAGCTCATCCAGAAAGACGTGTTCCTCAACATTGCGGGTGGGCTGCGTGTGACCGATATGGCAATGGACCTGAGTGTCATAGCCGCAGTTCTTTCGAGCAATGTCGACACCCCCATCGAGACAGGCTGGTGCATGGCGGGCGAAGTGGGGCTCAGCGGTGAGGTGCGCCCCATCAGCCGCATGGAGCAACGAATAGCCGAAGCCGAGAAATTAGGTTTCACACACATGATCATCCCGTCCTATAACATGAAGGGAATAGACAAGAAAAAGCATAACATACAACTTCATCCCGTCAGAAAAGTCGAGGAAGCGTTGCGCTGCTTGTTCGGATAAATCAAAAAACATTGAGATACTATCATGAAAGACTCTGTAATCATTGTCAGTGGAGGCATGGATTCCATCACCATGCTCTATGAGTTTCAAGACAGAATAGCGTTGGGTGTCAGCTTCAATTACGGCAGCAACCACAACCAACGTGAAATTCCATTTGCCGAGTTGCACTGCAAGCGCTTAGGCATTCCACATATCACAATAGACCTTGGGTTCATGCCCAAGTATTTCAAGTCAAGTCTTCTCGAAGGGGCCGACGCCATTCCGGAAGGCAACTACAATGAGGACAACATGAAATCCACGGTAGTCCCTTTTCGCAACGGCATCATGCTAAGCATTGCCATTGGCATAGCCGAGAGCCATCATCTAAAGCATGTCATGATGGCCAATCACAGTGGGGATCATACCATCTACCCCGACTGTCGGCCTGAATTTGTCCGAGCCATGTCAGGTGCAGCCCAAGCCGGCACTTTCGAGGACGTCACCATCCTCGCCCCATACACCAACATTTCCAAAAGTGACATTGCACGTCATGGGAAAGCGCTGGGCATCGACTATAGTGAGACGTGGAGTTGCTACAAAGGTGGCGAAAAGCATTGTGGTAAATGCGGCACGTGCCGTGAACGGAAAGAAGCCCTCAGGGAGGCAGGAATCGCAGACAACACAGAATACGAGGATGAAGGATAGCCTTCATGAGGCAAGCACACCCGCAAGGCGTCTGCAAGGTGCGTTCCGCAAACAGGCCGTCTTATGATAAAAAAGTAAAAAATGTCGCTTGTGCTTTCCCCATCTCTCATCTTTTTAGTATCTTTGCGGTGCGATAAGAAACATTTATTCATTTAACACATAAGACAAAATGACAATTGACGAATTCAATTTTTCAGGCAAGAAGGCCATTGTTCGTGTAGATTTCAATGTGCCATTGGATGAGAATGGCAACGTGACAGATGACACCCGTATCCGTGGTGCCCTGCCCACATTGAAGAAAATCTTGGCCGATGGTGGCGCTGTGATCATGATGAGCCATATGGGCAAGCCCAAAGGAAAGGTCAACCCGAAGCTCAGTTTGAAGCAGATTGTCGGCAAAGTTTCAGAGAAGTTGGGGGTTGAGGTGAAGTTCGCTCCCGATTGCGGTAACGCCGAGCAGGAGGCAGCTTCCTTGAAGCCCGGTGAGGCTCTGTTGCTTGAGAACCTGCGTTTCTATCCTGAGGAAGAGGGCAAGCCCGTCGGTGTAGAGAAGGGCACGCCTGAGTTTGACGAGGCCAAGAAAGCCATGAAGGAGAGCCAGAAGAAGTTCGCTCAAAAGTTGGCAAGCTACGCTGACGTCTATGTCAACGATGCCTTCGGCACCGCTCACCGCAGACACGCTTCTACGGCTGTCATTGCCGATTACTTCAACGCAGACTCCAAGATGTTGGGTTATCTGATGGAGAAGGAAGTCAAAGCCATTGACAACGTCATGAAGAACGCGCAGCATCCCTTCACCGCCATCATCGGTGGTTCTAAGGTGAGCTCTAAGCTGGGCGTAATCAAGAATCTGCTTGACAAGGTTGACAACCTGATCATTGGCGGTGGCATGGGTTACACCTTCATCAAGGCTCAGGGAGGCAACATCGGAAACTCTCTGCATGAGGATGATCTGATGCCTGAGGCTCTTAACGTCATCGAGGAAGCCAAGAAGAAGGGTGTGAACCTCAGCCTTTCTGTCGCCACAGTTTGCGGTCGCGAGTTTTCCAACGACACTCCCCGCTCAGTATTCCCCATCTACGACATTCCCGAGGGTTGGGAAGGTATGGACGCCTCTGAGGAGAGCATTGCCGCTTGGAAGGAAATCATCATGAATTCAAAGACTATTCTGTGGAACGGTCCTGTTGGCGTGTTCGAGTTCGAAAACTTCGCCCACGGAACTGGTGAGATCGCCAAGACTGTCGCAAAGGCTACCCAGGAGAACGGCGCTTATTCCCTCATCGGAGGTGGCGACTCTGTTGCAGCCATCAACAAGTTTGGCCTGGCCGACAAGGTGAGCTACGTCTCAACAGGTGGTGGCGCTATGCTCGAGGCTATTGAGGGCAAGGTGCTTCCTGGAGTTGCAGCCATCAAGGGTGAGTAATCAGCCGATAAGAACAAGACAAGTTTAGGCAATAGGCTATACAAAAGTCGCATTTGCGAGAGTAGCCCAAGACGTTTACAGTCTTAGCATTGCCGCACAACTTGCGATTATATAAAAAGCCTTTCGCAGTATGATGATTGCGAAAGGCTTTTTTCTTGCTTAGGCTTGCGGGTAAAGTTCTGTCCGCAAGCATATAGGATTAGCGCAGCTCACACTTGTTTCAGTCTATTTCAGAAGGACTTGTCACCAGGCGCGTAGCACCATGTTGCAGCAGAAATTCCTTGCTTCGGAATCCCCACAACACACTAATGCAAGGCATGCCACAATTATGCGCCGTGTCAATATCCACATCACTGTCACCAATGTAGACTGCCGTTTCACGCGGCATGTCCAGTTGGCGCAGGGCTTCGACGACCGTGTCGGGCGCTGGCTTTTTTCTAATGTCCGGGCGCTCGCCAATAGCCACTTCTACCTGTTCGCCAAAGAAATGGCGGACCAGCTCTTGGGTTGCCGCATAAAACTTATTGCTCACCACTGCCAACTGGGCACCATTGCGCTTGAGCCTCTCCAACATTTCCGGTATGCCAGGATAAGGCTGCGTCGTGTCTAAGCTATGCTCCAAATAATGCTTGCGGAATGTGGCATAGCATTCATCAAACATAGGATTGCCAAGTCCTTGCGGAATGGCACGCTCCATCAGTTTTTTCACTCCGTTCCCTACAAATCTTCTTACCTCATCGATGGTTCGTTCCTGCATACCGCATGAGCGCAATGCGTAGTTGCAACTTGCAGCCAAGTCGTCAAGCGTATTCAGCAATGTTCCATCGAGATCAAATATATAGCTCTCGTATTTCATGTTTCAATTTGCTTTCCCTTTTCAGCATCTCGTCACGATAAACCAGTTCGCACTGAGTGCGAAGATTACCTCCGTAGACTACGAGCTGTTCACCATCCTCCAGTCTGATTACCTCAGCCTTACGGTTCTCGCCACTCTCCCACTCCACGACATCATGTGTCGTGTCATTCACCACCACATACTTAAACTCAAAGGGGAGCGTCATTGCATAAGCGTTGATCGTTAACATCCAGTCACCATCGCCTATATAGCGCATCGGAAGGTAGCGCATCTCGTTCCACACTCCCAGCGAAGGTTCACTGCCAAGTACGGCAACAGAGAAGCCGTCGCCCACCTGCGGAGCGGACACGCGAAATATGACGCTCCGATTGAAACATGGCATGGAGCTGACCGGCTGGACTTCCCGCTCTGAACTTAATGGATAGATGTAGTGTTGCAGCGACAAATCCCTCCAGATATCATGGAAGATGTATTTTCGAGACACATCCAGGCAGAACAGGCGCGGCACAGCATCCCACTCCTTCCGCATCACTTTGCCTTCATCGTCTTCCACTTGATAGGTATAAGTGAGAAAGCGAATGGGGATGTGAGCAAAGACAATGCCCGTCGTCTCTGCAGTCCATATGTCGCCATCATCGGTACGCATCAGCAGATTGTTCATCCGCGTATGCCCAGCAGTGTCAATGTAGCTGACGCAAACATGCATCGACTGTCCGAATGGTGTTCGATACCTAATGCTGAAATTCAACTTCATATTGCAAAGATAAATATTTCCATTTAAAATTATAAAACATACGGAAAAAAAGTTTTGCAAAATCACACAATTCATGTATCTTTGCACCGTGATTTTACAAGGACAAAAACAGATGAAAAACAATTGCAAGAAAAAGTATCTCATCCCTGCCGCCATCTGCCTGTTGGTGTTGTTTGGCATCGGGTACTATTATTTTTTCACATCCTTCACGGGCAAGAGTGAGACCTGCTATATTTACGTGGACAACGATGACACCTACGACTCCATTCTTGTCAAGTTGCAACCTGTTGCCAACCAGCATGGCATGCACGCTTTCAAGATACTCTCACGCCACAGCCACTTGGTCGACCACGTGCGAACGGGTCGCTATGCCATCACGCCGTCCATGGGTGCCTTCATGACTTTCCGGCACATCAAGAATGGAATGCAGTCTCCCGTCAACCTGACCATTCCCTCGGTGCGCACCTTGCAAGACCTTGCCGGTGTATTGGGCGGCAAGCTCATGCTCGACAGCGCGACAATTGCGCGTGCGCTGACCAATGAAGACACCTGTCACGCTTATGGTTACGACACGATGACGATGGCAGCCCTGTTCATACCCAACACATACGACATCTATTGGAATGTGTCAATAAGAGGATTGCTCAATCGCATGCAAAAGGAAAACCAACATTTCTGGAACAACACCCGCACCATCAAGGCACAAGAATTGAAGCTCACGCCCATTGAGGTGGCAACGCTCGCCAGCATTGTGGATGAAGAGACAGCCAACGACAAAGAGAAACCCATGATCGCAGGCATGTACTACAATCGCCTGATGCTTCGCAATGCTGAATATCCTCAAGGCATGCCCCTTCAAGCAGACCCCACCATCAAGTTTGCTCTCAAGCGGTTTGAACTCAAGCGCATCTACAACGATATGCTGCATGTGCATAGCCCATACAACACGTACGTCAATCCCGGGCTGCCCCCTGGGCCCATCCGCATAGCCAGTGTGGCTAGCATAGACGCTGTGCTCAATATGACCCATCACAACTATCTCTACATGTGCGCCAAAGAGGATTTCAGTGGCACACACAACTTTGCGACGACCTATCAAGAGCACATGAACAATGCCCGCCGCTATTCGGCTGCCCTTAACCAAAGGGGCATTAAGTAGGCTCGCCCCTCATTGCTCTTCGTGAAAGACCACATTATAACATACACCGTTTGAAACAAAGCACATGTGCTTTGTTTCAAACGGTGTATGGAATCCACCTTAATCTTTTGTGGGACAATTTCCGAAATGCACTTTTAGGAGATAACCTATGAGGCATCCTGACACAATAACTGGAACCACCTCTTTTTTTTGCCAAAGTTTTGTTCTTTTTAAGGTGCATTGAAAAAAATAATCTGTATCTTTGCAAACAAAACTAAAAACTAAAATGAGAAAAATCACATTCTTCCTTGTGTTTGCGTTGATTGGCATGTCTCTTTGTTCTTGCCAAAAGGCAGTCTTTGATGACGAAGAAGAAGGTTTGGGCGACGGGGTCAAACTTCAGTTCCACATTACCCAATTTGAGCAAGTGCCTTTTGACGTTGCGGATGCCACGCGCGGAACGGATATCAGAAAAATATGCCCCCATCTTAATTTTGCCGTTTACCAAAGTGGTGAACGCGTGAAACAAATCAATCAGACATCCTCGGAAGGAAACTTTGGCTCTTTCAATTTGTCTCTGAAGCCAGGACAATACCAGTTGGTGGTGTTGGCACATAGCAGCGAAGAAAATCCCACGATGACCGATCCCTGCAAGGTGGCTTTTACCAATAAAGGTAAAGTGACAGACACCTTTGGGTATGGCGACACTATTACGGTCACAAATGACAGCGCTTATCACATCAAGCTGAAACGCCTCGTGGCCATGGTGCGCTTGCAAACCACAGACACAGTGACAAGAGAAGCCAAATTGGTCCGCTTCTATTACACAGGAGGCAGTTCCACATTGGATGCGATGAAAAGTGTAGGATGCGTCAACTCAAAGCAAGTTGCCAGCTTTGACCTCACCTCTGATATGGTTGGTAAACCTGCCACATTCGATATTTACACATTTCCGAAAGCCGACAACAAAGGATTGAACCTGCAGGTCACCACGCATGATAGCAAGAACAATGTGCTGGTTCAGGAAAACATATCCAACGTGCCTATACAGCGCAACATGATTACATTATACAAGGGGCGCCTATTCAATCGGAACGCAGACAGCAAAGGAGACTTCAATGTTGACCTCAACTCTGACGATGAGTGGACAACAGACGAGCACCCCTTTTAGTTCATTAACAAGAGTGTTTTGTCATGATTCTTGGTGCAAGAGTTTGTCACGGATAGTGGATGAAATAGAGCGAGAAAAATGCATTTTTGCCTCGTCGCGATGCTATTTGCATGGGGTAATTTTGCAATAAAGGGTATTCTTTGACGAAAAGTATTACTTTTCAAGCGTAATCAAATTCAAACTCTTATAATCATCTGTTTATCCATAAAATATGAAAAGTAGCGTATTTTCGCGTATTTTGGCCAAAACATTTCGTCGTCGAAAATAAACGCTGCTTTTTATATACACCGTCCACCTTCTTCCAAAGGGAGCCACTTGGCAATTTACGACAGCAATTGCGGTGATCAAATATGGGACAATATTGATATGGCTTGGGACAATATTGACCGATTGAAGGGTCGGGCGAAAATAACACATACAAAGATGCTGGTTATTGTCATATATACTTTATCTTTGCAGAAGATAAGCTGCACCTCAGCATAACATTCAATCGAGCTTGATGTTCTGCATTCGGTTTGCATTATCTTTGCATAAGATAAGCTGCACCTCAGCATAACATTCAATCGAGCTTGATGTTCTGCATTCGGTTTGCATTATCTTTGCATAAGAAAGGCAGCATGGTTCTTGACGTAATATGCGCCAAGCACTTGCCTGCCAAAAGGACAAGACTACCAATCATCTATTCATTCAATAAAATAATATGAAGCAATTACTATGTGCAGTCAGCCTTTTTCTGCTTGGTGCCACAATGGCGTGTGCCCAGAAGGTCACTTCTCCCAACGGCAAGTTAGCCGTAGAGCGCACTGGCGGCATCTACAAGGTATACTATGAAGACACCAAGGTAATGGACATGACGCTGGATGGGGTGACCACTCGTCATCATGACGGAGGGCCGACCTACAAGCGCATGGACAAGTGCGGTAAAGTCCATGTCGATTACCGCATGTTGTCTGGCAAACGCCTCGACTGCCACAACTGCGGCCGCGAGTACCGCTTTGTATACGAATACGCTGACGGCGCACCTATGGACCTGGTGATGCGGGTTTTCGACAATGGCGTGGCGTTTCGATATGAGTTGACAGGACTGAGCGACGATCGCTTCAAGGACGAACTTTCCTACATCAACATCGGCAAGGGCACACGCCGATGGTTTATGGAGTGGAGCGATGGTGCCGAGGGCTTCTACCCACAAGCCACAGATGGCAAGAGCGAGAAGCGTCACTGGGGCTTCCCTGCCCTATTGCAAAAGGCCGACGACGTGTTTGCCCTGATCACCGAAGCCAACATCGAAAGACGACAGAGCGCATCGTCCATGCGAAACGACAAGGATGACAACGTGTACAAGGTATGCCCCGATGTCAACGAGGTGCCGCTCTCCGGCGCCTGGCACACCCCTTGGCGCGTGGTGGCTATCGGGTCGCTGGCCGATGTGGTCGAGACCACGTTGGTTACTGACGTGTCTGACCCATGCAAACTGTCAGACACACAATGGATCAAACCGGGCGTGGTGTCATGGGTCTACTGGGCCTACAACCATGGATCCAACGACTTCAATATCATCAAGAAATACGTTGACATGGCCGTGGCCCTTCAACTGCCCTACGTGCTCATCGATGCCGAGTGGGATGAGTTTAAGGATGGCATGACTGTGCTTGACGCCATCAACTATGCCAAGGCTCATGGCGTGAAACCCATGATATGGTACAACTCGTCGGTGGGATGGATAGACGGCGCCCCCGGCCCCAAGTTTCGCCTCAACAAGCCCGAGGATCGAGAGAAGGAGTTTGCATGGTGTGAGCGTGTAGGTGTGGCAGGTGTGAAAATCGACTTCTTCGCGGGCGAAACACAGAAGAACATGGACTACTGCATCGACCTGCTTGAGGCAGCGGCCAAGCACCACTTGCTGGTCAACTTCCATGGTGCCACCATACCGAGAGGATGGCAAAAGACCTACCCTCACCTGCTCTCTACGGAGGGCGTGTATGGCGCCGAGTGGTACAACAATGTATCGTCTTTCACGACAAGGGCTGCCAAGCACAATGCCACTCTGCCTTTCACACGCAATGTCGTGGGGCCAATGGACTACACGCCCTGCGCCTTCTCCGACTCGCAGCACCCTCACATCACCACTCATGCCCATGAGCTGGCACTGACCGTGCTGTTTGAATCAGGCCTGCAGCATCTGGCTGACCGTCCCGAGAGCTTCCTGGCACAACCCGGGAAAGTAAGAGACTTCCTATCGCGACTGCCCAGTGTCTGGCAAGACACCAAGTTGATCGCCGGTTATCCGGGCGACTACGTGGTCATGGCGCGCAAGAGCCACGGCAAGTGGTACATAGCGGCCATCAACGGCACTGACCAAGGGCGCGACGTGACAGTCGACTGGTCGCGCCTCAAGGTGAAGAAGGGATGTTTCGATGTGTTCAAGGACAGCGGCAACAAGACAGCACCTTGGCTGTTTGAAACGTGCGACAGGCTGCCAGCCACGCTCCATCTGCTGCCTCGTGGCGGAGTGGTCATGGTAGAGCAATGACGTAGCACAGGCACCAATTGAGACGCAAGAGACACCGGTCGCCTTGGTCATGGACTTCAGATCAGAGTGGTTTTGATTATTTCAACGCCTTTCCATCAGAGAGAGCGTCACCGACTTTGTTGCCCATCTGGATATAGCCATGGTGAAATAAGGTCGAAGGCTATCAGTTCCACCTTCTACAGGCCAGGGCTACCGTCTTCCGCCAAATGCTTCTCAGCTACAAGATATTTGTCAATGTCATACACGATGAATGCAACTGCGTTGACGGCAAGGATATAGTAGGCGAGGCAAATATGAAATGTATTCATATCTATACTCTGTCATACTATATTCTTGATGATCTCTTGCCATTCCTGGTGCTGCTCCAAACGATTGCTCCTGACCAACACGCTCTGGAAACCGAAAATTCTTCCTGCTTTGGCATTCTCTACACGGTCATCGAAATAGAGGGTGGTGGCAGGATTCAATCCTGTAATTTTCGCCATCTCTTCATAGATTTCAATGGATGGCTTCTCTTTCCGCATGGCATATGAGAGGAACACTTCATCGAACAAATCGTCCGTGGAATATCCAAGCCGCTTCATCAGACTGGCCGATTTCTGCCAAAGTGTATCGTTGATGTTACTCAGCAGATAGACTTTATATCGCTTCCGAAGCTTGACCAATGCCTCCAGCCTTTCCACGGGCAGATTACCACACAGTTCTTCAAGGACTTTCTCAATATCCTCGGTTGAGACGCCTGTACGGCAAAGACTCAGCATCTCTTTCAATGTTTCTGCCTCCGCCACAAGACCATTGATATATTGGTGCATCAGTCTATTGATCTTGCGAACATGGATTAGTCGCTTGAAGGCTGTAACGCCCAAGCTCTCCATGGCTTTAACAACAGAAGCATCATCGATGTTCACGATGACACCTCCATAATCAAAGACGAGCGTTTCTATCGGTTTCATGCCCTTTCCCCTTTTGTTACAATTCTCTGATAATATGCTTGATAGCAGCAATTGGGTGGTACCAAATCATTCTTGGGCCTGCCCAGCGCATCACCTCGCGCATTTGTTCTTGCTCCTGAGGGCGATAACAGTGGATCGGGCACTTCTTACAAGTTGGCTTGTTCTCGCCGAACTTGCAGCGCTCCAGTCTTGTTGTAGCGTATTGTAGCAAATCTGTGCATGGGGGACATAGTCTTTTGTTGCCCTCCTTCTTGCTACAGTACAGACGTATCATCTGCTCCACAACTTGCTGCTCTTCCTTTATTCTGTTCATTTTCCGATGCACTATCTTCACATCCCTAATAGTCAAGCGACTTGCACTTTTATCGGTACGAACGACAACTCAACATTTAGCCGACCATCCATAGAATGTTCAAATTCTTGATATTCAGCTATTGCGCGTATCACCTCGTACCACGCTTCTTCTTTGTGCCATTTTGCGGTAGCTCTGATGGAGCAAAGATACTTATTATCAGTGAGAAACAAGCAGGAAATATCAGAATTGTGATAGTGAAACATCGAATTAGTCCTGTTTTGTTAGGAAATAGATGTAAAACGCAATAACTTGAATAATTATTTCCGTAGTCTTTCTTGATTATCCAAGATAATTTTTACCTTTGTAAACCAAGAAACACATGAAAGGATATGGCAAAGAAAGACATCAATCGCATCAAGATAGTATTGGTTGAAAATAAAAGGACAGCCAAGTGGTTGGCAGACGAATTAGGCAAAGATCCTGCCACAGTGAGCAAGTGGTGTACCAACAGTTCGCAGCCAAGTCTCGAAACACTTGTGCAAGTGGCAGAGGCACTCGATGTGGATGTGCGCTCGCTCATCGTGCAGACGAAGAAAAGCCGCATTGAGATAGAGGCGGAGAAACTTCTCAATATATCGTCAAATGCATAGGTCTAACAAAAACAGATTGCAATGGAATACAATATAAATGACAAGATAGAATGGACCGTGATATTTGTCAGGGAATTTGGCAGGCGTCATGGTTTGACATTGAAGCAAGCTTTCAACTATCTACTGCGCTATAAAGGCATTAGCTTTGTTGAACGCCATTACGACTATATGCATACTCAATCCTTTGCATCGGTTGTAGACGACATGACAGAATATTGCCATAAATTGGGAGGAGGTATCGCATGAAACTATATCACGGGACGAATCAAAGTTTTGACTCTATCGACCTAATGAAGTCTAAACCGAATAAGGATTTTGGGCGAGGCTTTTATCTTTCACCCGATTATGAACAAGCTCTCAATATGGCACAAATCAAAACGGAGCAGTTGCAAGAGGGAGAGCCTATAGTTATGGAATATGAGGTAGATGAGATTGAAATGCAAAAGCTGCAAATCTTGCGTTTTGAAGAATATAGTGAAGAATGGGCTGAATTCATACTTGCCAACAGAAGTAATTTGACAGGCGGTTCCATTCATCAATATGATATAGTTGTCGGTCCGATAGCAGATGACAGGGTTGGAGTTCAATTGTGGAAATATGAAAACCAGTTGATTGATTTGCCAACGCTTGTGAAGAAACTGAAATATATGAAAGGAATGACCATTCAGTATTTCTTCGGAACTGAAAAAGCGGTATCACTATTAAAACGAGTAAAATGATGGTGGATGAGAAAATAATGATGAAAGACAATATGGTAACAAAGCTTGCCATATTGCTGATACAACATGGAGAAACCTCCACAATGCAGGATGCTCTTTCAATGGTTTTGAATTCAGAAACGTATCAGCTCTTACTGAATGACAAAACTTCTCTGTATTACCAAAGCCCTGGCTATGTGTACGATTTCCTTGTGAATGAGCTTCATGTGGGAAAAGCAAAGTAGGAATCTGACTTCAGATACGGAGAATCATGAAGTTATATTCAAGGGAATAGAGCAAAGTTATTATTATGAAGGGTATGAGGAATGAGGGTATTGTATAATTCAAAGTGTGAATAACTTCATAAAGTGCAACTCTTGCACTTTCAAGTGGAATTGAAAATAGAAGATAAAAATACAGATATGGCAAATTATGCTGCGGGTCAAAGAATAACGGTCAGAGGTGAAGACTTCCTCGTAACAAACATTGAGCCAGATGTGAATGACAACTATCTGTTGCATTGCACAGGCATCAGTGAACTTGTGAAGAATCATCACTTCATATTTGATACAGATATAGATAAGGATGTGGAGATTGTCAGCCCCATTAACACTCAGTTGGTGGCAGACAAGGATCCGAGATGGCGTAAGACAAGGCTTCTTGTCGAGACCGCCATCCGCAACAACGCTTTCTTCTCACAGAAGATTACCGTGGCACAAGGTGGTGCTTTCGATATAGCAGAATATCAGATGGAGCCTACACTCAAGGCGCTTGAATTGCCTCGCCCGCGTTTGCTTATAGCAGACGGTGTAGGTCTTGGCAAAACCATCGAGGTGGGCATATTCCTCAGCGAGATGATTCGTCGTGGTAGGGGAAAGCGCATTCTTGTCTGTGCGCTTAAGAGTATACTCGCCCAGTTCCAGGAAGAAATATGGAACCGCTTTGCCATACCCCTTGTACGCCTTGACAGCGTGGGAGTGGCAAAGATCCAAAACGAGATTCCGCTCAACAAGAACCCGTTCGACTATTACGACAAGACCATCATCTCTATTGACACGTTGAAGAACAATGGCCGTTTCCGTGCATGGCTGGAGAAGACGCATTGGGATATCATTGTGATAGACGAGTGTCACAAGGTGGCCAATGACAACAGTCTTCGAGGCGACCTTGCCCAGTTCCTGGCTCAGAAGTGCGACTCTTTGATTCTTACCTCTGCCACTCCGCACAACGGCAATGCAGAGTCGTTTGCCAATCTCATGCGTATGCTCGACCCTATCTCCATTCCTCGTAGTGGTGAGTACACTCACGAGGACATCAAGCCATATTATGTGCGTCGGTTCAAGAAGGATATTGAGGATGAGCGAATTCGCGGACAGTTCCAGGACCGCAAGGTCATCAGCATACCTGTACATCTGCGTCCTGAGGAAGAAGCGTTTCTCAAGGTGCAGCACGTGCGTTTCCAATCAGTAAATAATGCCGACAGCACCGACCCGCTCTATGCCTTGTCGCTCTTCAAGAGCTATCTTTCTTCTCCGTATGCGGCCAAAGCCTCGTTGGAGGAACGACGCAAGAAGGATGCCAGCGCAGAGGTGCAGGAGCTTCTTGAGTTGGTGAATAGCAATATCACCTCTGGCATAGACACCCGCTACGAGGCTTTCAAGGCGAAGCTCAAGGATATTTGGAAGAAGAATCCTAAAGAGCGTATCGTTATCTTTACAGAGCGTATTGCCACGATGAAATTCCTTGAGGAGAACATCAAGAAGGAGTTCCGTCTCAATGACAGTCAGGTGAAGCGTTTTGATGGTTCGCTCACGGATACGGAGCAGGAAGAGATGGTGAACGATTTTGCTAAAGAGGACAGCAAAATACGGGTATTCATCTCCAGCGACTCTGGCTCGCAAGGTGTCAATCTGCACTACTTCTGCCATACGATGTTCAACTACGACATTCCTTGGAGCCTTATCACCCTTGAGCAGCGCAATGGCCGTATCGACCGTTATGGTCAGAAGCAGACTCCAGTAATATACTATCTCGTGGCTAAAGGCGAGGAGGAGGAATTGCGTACTGACTTTCGCATACTCGACAAGTTGCTTGAAAAGGAGCAGGAGGTGCATGATGTGCTGGGCGATGCCATGAGCGTGATGGAGCTGTACAACAGCAAACAGGAGGAAGACGAGGTGGCAGAAGCTCTGCGCAATGGCGATGAAGAGTTTCTGCAGCCTGCCCGTCGCCGTCGGCGTGGTGGGTTCAAGCGCCCCGACGCGGTTACAGCCACTCCTGCCAAGGAGCACCTCTCCGAGAAAATCTTCGAGCCTAAACTGTCGCTTTACAAGTCGGACGAGGACTTCTACAAGGATCTCTTCAACGAACTGGAGGCGACAGACTCTATACATCATGGTGATGTGCGTTGGCAGGATGGCGATGTGCCTTATGTGGAGGTGAAGAACAATGCCGAACTCACGGATGTGCTGTTCGACATTCCTCGTGAGGCCATTCCCGCTGACAACATTTTCCGTCTGTGTGCCGACAAGCCAACGCTCAATAGGTCAATAGCCGATTCCCGTAAAAGCAAGGATGGCGAATGGAGCAAGTTCCTGCCGCTCTATGACTTGCACCCCATCATCCAGTATCTGCTTACCAAGTTCACGGCATCGGTGCCAAAGAACCAGGCATTCGTCGTAAAGGGTGAACAGATACCCGAGGACATGAGCTATTACCTCTTCTATGGCAGTCATGCCAACGGACTGGGTCAGAACCTGATCAGCAAGTTCTTTGTCGTGCCCCTTGACAAGGAGGGCGCTTTGAGAGACAAGCCTGTTTCTCTGTTTGAGTTCCTTAAGCGGTATCACTTGACCGACGGCTTCCTGCAAGGTGTTCAGGAAAGTGATGTTGAGGTGCTTCAGCAGAATCTGAAGAGCGCTATTGACTTTGGTTCTGAACTCTATATGAAGGAAAAGCAGTTTGACGTAGCCTTGAAGATGGAGAAGGATTTGAACACCTACAAAACAAAGCTCAACCACTGGGCTGCCAATGCCGAAGAGTCTCTCTTCCAGCTTGATTCAAACGACATCAAGATTACACGTCGCAATCACGACAAGGAGATAGAGGAGATCAAGAAAATCAGCGACCAGTCGAGCCAATTCTATCAAGACATGTACTCGCTCGACAAGGCTGAACCTTACATGCGCCTCTTGGCTGTTTTCTATAATTTCTAACCACGATTACCCAAGCTCATTATGGCTGACAACATAAAATACCGTTTTATCCAGAATGTGGGAGACTATTTCCCTTCGGGATATTTCAACGACGACTTCTTTGACAAAGTGCAGAAGTGTGCCGGTGTCTCAAAAGACGAAGTAAGCGACATTTGCCGTCCTTATGTTCGTCTGAAGCAGGAATACAACGACTACAAGAACTTCATTATCAATGACCGCCCTCGTGTGGAAGATGCCATCAAGCATACGCACGACTTCCACACCCGTCTGCTGTCGATTCTTGGTTATGCAACCGACCATGCCTACCAGGAGCATTGCATCGTCAACGACGAGACTTCTCCTGTGGAGATGATTCCCGTGCGCCATGTCATTCGTCAGGGCGGGCAGGTCAAGATGTTTGTCATGGAGATGCAGAACCTTATCACCATTGACGACAAAGAGCCGGCAGGACTTTTCGAACAGCAGTATGACAGCGACGAGCGTAGCGGACAGCAGAAATATGCTGCCCGCCAGTGGCGTTTTGTCTTCAACTTGGACACGGAGAAATACAAAATCTCTCCTGCCATCATCAACAAGGCGATTACGCATATATTCCTCTTGCCCGAGGAACGTCGCCCGCACTTCATCTTGATGTTGGCAGGCAACACCGTCTTCCTCTTCGACAAGGACAAGTGGGCCAAGGGCAGCTATCTGCAGTTTTCGCTCGACGACCTCTTTGTGCAGGCAAGCATCGACCAGAAACACCGTACGCATTACGCGCTCTTCCACATGCTTGTCTGCAAGCAGACATTGGCTGCAGAGGGCGAAATGGTGCTGATGGACACCATCATTGAGGAGAGCTACAAGAATGCCTATGAGGTGACAAAGGACCTGAAGGAGGGTGTGATACTTGCCGTGGAGACCCTCGCCAACGAGGCTCTCTACTGGTGGAAGCAGAACCACAACATCCCTGTGAGCGACTATACCGACGACACCTTCGAGTCGGAGGTGAAGGACGACTGCCTGACCATCATCTATCGTCTGCTTTTCCTCTTCTATGCCGAGAGTCGCGGCGAACTGGAGATTCTGCCTGTCGACGACGAGGTGTATAAGCGTGGCTATTCACTGGAGTCGTTGCGCGACCTTGAGATGGTGCGTTTAAACTCTGATGCCAGTCGCAATGGCTATTTCTTCGACGACAGCATACGTCACCTGTTCTCGTTGCTCTCTGATGGCCACAACGCCAAGGTTGTCAATGTCAACAGCAAGAGTTTCCGTGTGCGTCCTATCGACTCGCCCCTTTTCAATGACAAGAAGTTGCACCATCTGGCAGGTGTGCGCATCCGCAACATCAAGTGGCAGGAAATTATCCGTGCGCTTTCGCTCTCAAAGAAGAAGAACTACTGTGGTCGCATCAGCTATGCCAACCTGGGTGTGAACCAGTTGGGCAGCGTCTATGAGTCGTTGCTGGCCTTCCGTGGCTTCTATGCCGAGGAGGACTACATCGAGGTGCATAAGGCCAATGCTCCGCAGGACGGCACCTTCCTTGTGCCATACAGCCGTATGGGCGACTTCGACATTTCGGAGGTGCTCTGCGACCAGCAGACGGGCAATCCCGTCATTTTGCCCGAAGGAACATTCGTCTATCGCTTGAACGGTCGCGACCGCCAGAAGTCTGCCAGCTACTATACGCCTGAGGTGCTGACACGCAGCACGGTGAAGTACACGCTCAAGTCTATCCTCGACGAGGTGCGTGCTAGCAAGCGGCAGGCCACCGAACTGCTTGAACTCAAAATTCTGGAGCCTGCCATGGGTGCTGCTGCCTTCCAAAACGAGGTGATCAACCAGCTGGCTGAGGCTTACTTGGCAGAGCAGCAGCGTCAGCAACGGGAGAAGGGGCTGCGCAACTGGCGCATACAGCCCGACCGCTATCGTGATGAGCTGCAGAAGGTGAAGGCTTACATTGCCACGCACAATGTGTATGGTGTCGACTTGAACCCAACAGCCATTGAGCTGGGCAAGCTCTCTTTGTGGCTCAACGTCATCCACAAAGACATGGAGACGCCCTTCTTTGCCAACCGTCTGGCGGTGGGCAATGCCGTGATAGGTGCCTGGCTGAAGGTGTACAGCAAGCAGGACGTTTATGCCATCATTGAGCGCCAGGGCGCGAAACCGAAGGTGAACAAGTGGTGGGAACGCGCGCCGCACAAGGTGAAGTTCTTCTCCAACAGGGTAAACCGCTCTGTCAACGAGGTGTACCACTTTCTCCTTCCCGATGCCAACATGCTGGGTGTGCGCAGCATCAAGGAGCAGAAGAAGGCGCATGTCAATGAGGACAAGCGCATGACTGCCATACTGAAGGATTGGACGGCTCCCATCGTGGCTGAAGACTTCAAGACCTTGCAGCGCATCTCTGCCAAGATTGATGTGCTCTTGAAAGAGTATTTCACCGACCAAATCTCTATCGACAAGTATACCAACAACCGCCGTGACATTTGGGATGGCATAGACCACAGTGCCAGCGATTCGCTCTTCAAGGCTGAAGAGCAGGCTGAGTCGTATGCCAGGAAGCAGCAACTCTTCGACACCCGTTACCGCCACGACAATGCCTATCGCAAACTCAAATTGGCGATGTACTATTGGTGTGCCCTGTGGTTTTGGGAGTATGACGATGCCGCTTGCTTGCCTACACGTCAGGAGTTTTGGGGCGACATCGAGGCATTGCTCGATGTGGACAATGCTCTGCTCGACACCCGTACCCGTCAGGCACTGGAGCGTGCTGGCTCTGGCGTGGTTTCAGAAGATATGCCAGAGTATGGCCGCATGACAGAGGACGAGTCGCAGATTGTAGTAAAGTCTCAAAACGAGATTCTTACAGAAAGTAAAGCCCGGACTTCTCTCTTTGTAGAAGAGGATCCTCCACGCTTGAAGATCGCTGAACGCCTTGCCGAGCGTTACCACTTTTTCCACCCTATGCTGGAGTTTATTGAGGTGTTCTGGCTGAGGGACGGATTTGATATTATATGTGGTAATCCGCCATGGCTCAAGTTGGAATTTGACGAACAGGGTATTCTTTCAGAGAAGTACCCCGAGGTGGCTATTCGTAAGGTGTCAGCACCCGATGTCCGTAATATGCGCGACAAGATGTTTGAGCAGATTCCTGCAACTGAGGAACTTTATCGTTCGGAGGAGATTGATACTGCATGCAGTTCGATATTTATGAATGCATACAGCAACTATCCATTGCTCGTAGGGCAGCAGACAAATCTTTATAAGTGCGTGCTGGAGAACTGTATGGATTTGGCATCTGAGGAAAAAGGCTATATAGGATTGCTTACACCAGAAAGCATCTATGACGACCCTAAGGGCCAGCCACTTAGACGCGAGCTCTATAAACGCTTGCGTTATCATTTCCAGTATGTAAATACTCTGAAGCTGTTTAGCGAAATATTGCATTGGGTAACATTTAGTACGAATGTAATTGGAAAGAGAAAAGAAAATGCAGATTTTTATAGTATTAACAATCTTTATCACCCGTCTACTATAGATGGATGCTTTGTACATGATGGACATGGATTGTGTGGAGGCTTAAAGACAAATGATGGAAGTTGGAATATAACTCCACATAAAGAACGAATTGTTCGTTATGATACTAATCGGTTACAGCTTCTTTCAAACGTTTTCGAAGACGGAACAACTAATGATTGTACAAAATTGGTGAGTATTCATTCGTGTGAAATATTGAATATTCTTTCAAAAATTGAAACTTTTCAAACACACGTTCGAGATTTTAAACATATAATTACAGAATGTTTTCATGAAACGGGTGCTCCTAAAGCAGGAATAATTGTGCGTGATACGCATTTCCCTGATATCGAGAATTATGATATGATATACAATGGTCCACATATTTATGTGGCAAATGCATATAGTAAAACTCCACGTACTCAATGTACTGTTGCTAATCGGGATTATGACACTATAGATTTGTCTATGATGAAAAAGGACTTTGTACCACGTTCTAATTATCGTAGAAATATATCCATTGAAGATATAAAAGATTATATTCATGGATTTTTAAAAAATGCAAATGATAAAGATTCATACGAGAACTACTTAGATTATTATAAGGTTGGTTTTAGAAATATGATGAGTCAGAGCGGTGAGCGTACGTTGATATGTGCTGTTTTGCCACGCAAAACAGCACATATCCACGGTGTCCGTTCTATTTCGTTCCTCAATAGAACGGACACCGTGGATATGGCTGCACTTTGTTGTTCTATCGTTATGGATTTTTATATGAAGACAATAGGTTCTGATAATCTTATGCCTTCACGTATGCAGTCTTTCCCGCTTGGTGTAGCTCCAAAATATAAATCTGCTATATACTCTCGCACCCTTCTCCTCAACTGCCTTACAGTTCATTACTCCGACCTCTGGCAAGAGATGTGGGACGCCGCCTACAAGCAAGAGACATGGAGCATAGCCGACCCACGCCTCAAGCCCTTCGACCAACTGCACGAAGACTGGGCATGGGACATCCCTTTGCGCAACTACTTTGAGCGCCGTCAGGCTTTGGTAGAGATAGACGTGATAGCAGCCATGGCTCTCGGCTTGACATTGGAGGACTTGGAGATGATATACACCATACAGTTTCCCGTGCTCCAGCAGAACGAGGCAGACACATGGTACGACCAAAAGGGCAACATCGTCTTCACCTGCTCCAAGGGATTGACGGGCGTGGGCCTCGACCGCAAGCGCAACGCCAAGACAGGTATGCTGGGATGGGAGGACATACGTGGCGAGCAGACAGACGAAAACACCTATGCAGGAACATCGCCTACGCATACCCACACCATCGACCCACAAAAGAGCGAACTCTACGGCGGAGAGCAAGTAACCTACTATGCCCCCTACACCCGCTGCGACCGCATAGCCGACTACCGCTGCGCCTGGGCGCACTTTGAGAAAGTATTCAAAAACAAGGAATAGCGTTTGTAAAAACGAAAAACGAAACACGCATCACTATGAAGCAATATATTAACGAACTATTGGAAGTTCTGAAAGAATATCATCAGTTGGGGATAGCCAACCAGATAGACTATCAGAAGTTCTATCTGTATTCTATCATTACTCACTCTACTGCCATTGAGGGCTCTACGGTGACCGAGATAGAAAATATGCTACTCTTCGATGAAGGCATTTCCGCCAATGGCAAGCCAATGGTGGAGCAGCTGATGAACCTTGACTTGAAACGGGCTTACGAGCAGTCTATCAAGTGGGCAAAGGAGCATAAGCCACTTAGCGTAGAAATGCTGCAACAGCTCTCGGCTATAGTAATGAGGAACACAGGTAGCCACTATAGCACCATAGGAGGTGAGTTTGACTCTTCTAAGAGCGACTTGAGATTGTGTGGCGTGACAGCAGGGCCAGGTGGGCGTTCATACATGGACTATCGCAAGGTGCCGATGAAGCTAAAAGAGCTATGTGAGCATATCAACCAGCGACGCGAGACTCTCATCAAAAGGGCTGATGACATAGAAGCTTATCTCCTGAGCTTTGATGCCCATAACCTTCTCGTCACCATTCATCCTTGGGTGGATGGCAACGGAAGGATGTCGCGACTTATCATGAACTATCTGCAATTTGAGTTTGGACTCATCCCTACAAAGGTTCTGAAGGAAGACAAAGCTGCATATATCGAGGCCCTCAATCAATCACGTGAGGAAGAGACAACAGCTCCTTTTCAGCAGTTTATGCTTCAAGAGCATAGCAAGAACCTACGCAATGAGATTGAGACCTTCAAAAAATCAATGGCAGAAGACATTGTTATCAAAGAGAACGAGGTGGTCCAGAAAAGTGGTCCAGAAAACAACGAGGTGGTCCAGAAGAGTGGTCCGGAAACAAGAGACGCCATCATCCAACTGATAGCCGACAATGGCAACATCACTTCAAGGGAAATGGCAAACAAGCTAAATATCAACAGAAGCGCCATATTAAAACACCTGAAGAAAATGCAAGCAGAAAACCTCATTGGCCGCGAAGGTTCACAGAAATCAGGCCGATGGATTATCTTAAGGAAATAACTTTTCTGCCGCAAATGATTATTTTGTAAAATGTTAAACGTAAATAGAATATACTAAAATATGAAAGTGTGAATCTTTCTGATAGAGATACCTGTGCCAAGAAGAAGGGCATTTGACACAACTAAATCAAAAAAGTAAATACAAAGCATGACGTACTTCAAGAATAAATATCAAATGATAAAAGCGACCGATGATGAAATTAGGGAGTTTTTTGCAACTACTATATTTGAAGGTGTGTTTTCTCATGAAATTAGAAGCATTCACACAGATAAGTTTAAGGGGCACATTAACTCTATTAAAATCAATGGAGTCGCTACCAATGTAATTGGCACATTCATCAATGTGCCAAATTATGCCAACGACATACCAGAAGGAGAATGTACATTCAAATGTCGTGTTAAGGAAGATGTACGTATCTCGCCATCCCAGATAAAATTCTCACTATCTCCACGAACCTTGAGAAGTAAGAGTGTTCAAATAGTACATTCCGATGTTCGGGAAGGTGAATTAACGAATGAGGATATATTCGAGTTGTGGGGTGTAGATGATTGCGAATTTATTGGTTATTACCATACTGATACAAAATCAGATGGATATCTTATTGACGATTTGAGAAAAACAAATTTTGATCGCATCCCCCCTTACCTTACAAATAAAAAGGCTATATCTTTATGGCTTAAATACCCACAGAGAGGTCTTGAGCTTAATAAATATTACAGATTCACTTGGAAACTATCTCATAGGGATGCAAACAATCCCTATGAGATATACCTTGACAATCAATATGCTCCACAGAGAATAACTCCCAAATGGTTTATCGATAAACTGTTTGAAGATCGACATAGCGATAAATCAAAAAACTTTGGTTCAGCGGCAAACTTTCTTGACACACTCAGCAAACAGCTAAGCGCCAAGGAGTCAACTTTCGTTTATGAGCTTCTGCAAAATGCCAATGATTATCCTGTAGAAGGACAGATGGTGGATGTAGAATTTCATATTACAGACAATTATTTGCTTTTCCTTCATTCGGGTGATAAATTCAATGTGCGAAACATTTCAGGTATTTGCGGCATCAACGAGAAAGAAAAAGTTGCGAATAGGAAAACAATTGGCTATAAAGGCATAGGTTTTAAGACTGTGTTCCTTAACAATCACTATGTGTATTTGCGTACAGGTGATTATTCTTTCCGTTTTGATCAAGGTGAGACCCCGGAAAAGAAACGAGGAGGAAAGATAAAGAGACAGTATGCCCCTTTTCAAATCTTGCCAATCTGGACGGAACATGATGAAGTAGAACCAGAAGTAAATTCTGTATTTGATAGTGCTGATAAGAAATTTCAGGTTCAAATTGCTTTACGACCTGATGATAAGAGAATACTTCATGTAGGGAAAAATTGCTATGAAAATCTTTTCCGTGAAGTCTTCTCGGATTCGAATATAATATTATTCATTCCCAATATCAACTCTGTCCGTGTCTTTATAAATGGTCAGGAGGAACGTTCATGTTTCCGTAATAATGAAGAATGGATTGTTGGAAACTATGAGTATGAAATTAAGGAAGACTTACGACTTTTGATCAATAAGACTATAGAAAAAGGTAATAGTCGTATTCCAGAGAAGTATACGGACTTTGACTATACTAAGGTTTCATTTGCTTGTAAGCACGAGGATGCTATAATCAAGCCTGTTGAAGATGCTACTTTGTATTGCTACTTGCCAACAAAAGCTTCTTGGGGACTTCCGTTCCTCATGAATACGGACATGATACCTAAAGGAGACCGAAATGACATAGAAACAGAGGTTAAACTGGTTGATGAAGATGAGACAAACTTTAATGAAGAACTTGCAGCTATTGCAGGTTCTAAACTCTTCAAGTGGGTTAAAGAACTTCTTACCTCAAGAAAATACCATTTAGGTTCTGTATTCTCTTTAGTTCCAGATTTCAAGAAATGCAAGAAGGAGCATAAGGACTATTCGAACTTCATTGGAAGATTTGCGGAAGCTTTTGATAATTGTCTTGAGTCTGAGCAGATTGTACCTGTTCCACAAGGAATTGCACTTGTCAATAGTGTTATCCTGGACACAACAGGCTTAAGCACATCTGGCATCATGACTGATGACGAATTTCGCAGGTTTACAGGGATGGAGGACTACTATCTTCCACTGCCAATGTTAAGACAAGACAAACACTTTAATTCATTTTTGAAACGTTATGCATGCGATGAGCAAAGATTCGATGAAGATAATTTGAGTGAGCTTATTGCAAATGATGATTTCCAGGAGTGGCTGAAAGAACATGACAACAATAATAAGTTCTTGAACTTTCTTTTGGAAAAAGATTATCTGGAAGATTACTTTGATGAAGCGATATTCATAGAAGAGAAATGTGGAAAACTTTTTTCCGCAAGTGATTTATATTATAATATTGATGAGGAGCTGAAAGACCTGTCGGCTTTCAGTTCCCATTTGTGCTATCTGTCATTCAATACACGTGAATTTTTCAAAGATAATGAAAAATGGAACGAAGTTATTGAAGATCATTTCGCTGAATATAAAGCAGAAAGTTTTATAAATGGAACTTTGTTAAGAGACAACTGGGATGAGACCATCAAGGCACTGAAAGAATGGAATACGTCGTTCCATTTTTATAGCTACATAGCAAAGAAGAACATTGTACCGGATGATCTCCGTAGCCTACCTTTCTTCAATGATGAGGTAGAACCAGCTATTGTTGACGATTTCAATGATAAATTTGTATTCCTTTCATCTTCTGAAGGGAAGAAAACCTGTAGTGCATCATGGTTGTCTTCTGTAACGTTCTCTTTTGTATCTTCAAACTACGATAAGGCGACACTTGATTATTTCAAAAAGTATGCTGGAGTTAGGTATTATTCTGATGGTATTATCGTAAATGACATTATATTGTCGGAGGATTATCATGATAAAATCAACGAATCTCAACAAAAACATAAGGAGACAAGTATAGCTTTCGTAAAATTCTGTTATGAGCATGAGTCTTTATTTGATAGTGGCTCATTACGGGATTATGCGCTTAATTCTTATTACTGCGATGGTGATGAAGCATTTGTCCTTTACGAAGACCATATCTACATCCCTTCAGAGTATTTTGATGAGTGTTCACAGAGATATTGGATCAATATCGATTGGATGTATAGTCTTGATTCAGACTATCTTAACGTGGCAAACGATAAAGATAAAGTAAAGGAATTTCTTAAAAAGGCTTTCTATGTAGAGGAACTTGATGCAGATAAATTCTATAAGGATATAGTACGTCCTCATATCAGTTCTATTGTATCAAACACCAGCGGAAACAACGACAGAGACGGAGCAAAAAATCTTGATTTTATCTCCTATCTTGATGCGAACTACAAATTAGTATTCGAAATAGAGAAGGACGCTGATAAACTTGAATCATTTGTATTTATGGGTGATTCTGCCAATAATGAGCTCTATGATATAGATTCTAATGCTGCGTATGTTTATGCTTATGACACAGAATTGAAAGAAATTCTTGATTCAGAATGGTTCCCTGCCAATACAGTAGACATGTGTACAAGCAAATACGGAGAATCAAAATCTATACTGGCTATAAAAGCCAAGAAATATGATTTTGCAAACTTCTTCAACGATGTCATAACTGAGGAACTAGACAATATCAATGACACTATAAGTTCTAAGGTTGCCAGCGTAGCATTTCATACTTTTATCATTGACCATCTTGTAGACCTTACCGACAAGCAAAAGGAAGTAATGAAGGGGGCAAAGGTTTATCTTTACGGAAATGATAATGTTAGTGACAGTTCTTATGGACATCATATACTAAGCAAAAGCGCACGAGAACTGGCATCTATGGGATTGGTTGAATTTTCCGACCTTGACATCATTGATCCTGGTTATCACATAGAGGACAATGAAGAGTATTGGAAAACACGATTAGGAAATGAACAGTTTACTGTGACCGACTTTATTTCTTGGCTGAATGATAATACTCGTACTTTCTATTCAACAATCGAGGACAAGGATAATAATGTAAATTTCTGGAGATGGATAAAGGGATGCAGACTTGCTGATCAAACACTTGCAAGCCTTCCTGTTCTTCCTGTCTACCTTAAAACCGACGAATATGTTGATTCTGACAATACTATCTACCTTTCAGATGAATATATCGAAGAAGGTGGATTAGAAACTATTGTCATAAGCTATAATCCGGATGCATCATTCATTAGCAGTGAATATATTGAAGAGGACGATAACATTGATGCTTGGAAAGATTTCTGGGTAAAAATGGGTGTGCGGTTTGAAATGGTAGACATTCTTATCGACATAATTGACAATAGATTATCTGAGACAGATGATGCTAAGTTGCCTGCTACAATTGCAAAATATCGCTTAAAACTTGAAGAACACTATGATGGAGGTTTGATTTCTAATCTCCATGATCTTCGTGTCAAGGCTCATGATGGCGAGTTCTATTGTCTATCAGAGGTTATTTATATTGACAGCGAAAAGGAAGAACCCTTCAAATATATAGAAATTCCAACTCAAGTTTCGTTTGCTACAGCGGACGAAAGAAGACTCGTTGTCGATATATTAGACGATATAGATGGTAATATAATCACAAAACTCACAGAGTGGCAAAAAGTTAAGATAGATCGTTATCTTGAAATTCAAGATGATGATGAAAATTTGCTTCGTTCTATACATTCCCGCTTTGTGGATGAACTGGCAGCGATGTATAATGTTGATAAAGATAGTCTCAAAGAGTTTGACAATATTTCCAAAGTGCTCTTCTTAAATAAAGATGAAGAGTTTACTGACATTTCAAAAATGACAGAAGGTAGTCTGTACAAACCATTCTGTGATTTCGAGAAATATGGTCTTGAATATGATTATATCTCTAATTCATATTTACAAGAATGTACGAATGACATACGAAAGATGCTAAATAGGGTTTTCAAGATTCATTGCAATTTTGAAGAAGATGATATTGTTAATCTGTCAGACAGAGAATTCTCAATCTATTTTTGGAGTCAGTATCTAATTAAACGAGATGCAGACATTAGTGGTGTCAAAAAAATGATTGATGACAGGAAATTTGACTCTGTAGCATGTATTCCAACCAAGGATTATATGAAAAAACCAGGCGAAATATATTCTCTAACGATATCCCAGTACGTCATTAAACATGTAAATGATTGGGAGAATAAATTACCGTTAAAAGATCTTCCGAACATAGAATATGACAAGGATGAAAAACGTACATTATTTGGGCTTTTGCTTAATAAACCATCTAATTTACGTCTTTCTTTCTGTGATTCACTGTATGCTCTTTTCAGCATCGCTGGCAAGGATAAAAGAACTCAGCTATTACAGTGGATGATAGAGACTTACGACGAGAAATATAATGTAAACGTTACTGAATACAGAACTGATGAATCGGCAACGTGGAAGAATACGAAAAACGAAGACATGCCAATTACTGAATTATATGCATTGTCATATAACGACAAGAGATTGGAGCAGTACTTTGGCAATCTTCCTAAAATCATCAACAAGGATTACCTTCCTGCAGGTCCAATATCCTTCAAAAATGTGTGCGATATACTTCAGATAACTACTATTGAACCAGAAGATTTAATCGTTGACAAAATAGGACAGGTATCGAAGAATGAAGTGTATAAAAAAACATTAAAAGTCTATGCTTTGGTTCTTGCGGGATATGAAGATGCAGAGAACTGGAGTCCTCGTTATCAAAAGTATAAAGAACTTATTGATGCGCTTGAATTGTGGTGTTGCACTGCAATTTATATCAGATATGAAAAAGATGAGAATATTTGCCAAAACCTAAAGAAATTTTATCGCGAAAAAGGTTCGGCAGATTTCTACTTTGTCAAGTCGTTGGACGAAAAACGTGTATTCAAACCATTTGTGGAGAATTTTATTGAATACCTAGGAATTGAAGCTGACAAGGATTTCGTTGAAACAGTTATGGATAGCCGTGATGCAGCGGTGGAACTTGTTCGAGAAAACAATACTCTGATGCTTGATCATACCTTTAAGGAAGAACTCGATCTTTTGATTCCTGGAATCAAAAGAGAACTTAATGGTAACGAAGCTGATGATACGGATTTCGTAGATGAAGACAAGCGTCATACATTTACAAGTTATACTGACGAATCAGAGGATGAAAATTCACAAGATAATGTTCTTGAGGAAAACGAATCTATTGACAGCTATGATTCAGAGAACTCTGAACCCGTGGAAGGAAATAAAAAAAATGAAATGAAATATCTGCGTGAAGAAGAATTTGATGATGACGATGAATGTGAAGCTACTGAACAATCAGATGATCATATAGATGAAAATGAGCCGAAGAAAACTTTTTCAGATAATGGTTCTACTCACGATTATCCGACGCCAAGAGAACCGCAGGGGAGAAAGCCTTATAGAACTGCTAACCCAACAAGGACTGGAGAAGGTACAAGTACCTATAGTGACATGAATGGATGGGAAGGTTCAAAGAGTAACTATATTCCACAAGTTCCAAAACCTTTCTCGCCAGAAGATGTTAGAAATTTCGGTTCTCATGGGGTGACAAGAACTCTTGATGTTCTGGAGCCAACGACATCTAAGGTCACAGAAATTAATAGAATACTTGGTGAAGCTCTTTCTCCTGAGCAAGTAGCAGATCAGAACTACCTTGCTCAGCTGAGATTGTACTATAACCTTGTCAAGAGAGGTATGACTCCTAATGAAAGCAAGGATGATTTTGTTCGCAATGCACACATGAAGAATGAGCATACAATTATTGGTGGCAAGTACATTCATAAGTGTAGCGCTGCAGGAGGCATTATGTATCTTTCGCCATCTATTTGGAATAAGATTGCGGATGACAGATGTGTTGTATGCGTTTATCTAGGTGCAAAAGCCAATGAATTTATGTACTTCAATTCTATTGATGACATTCTTAAATGGATAGGCGAAGATGATATTGTCATTAAACTTACAGGCGAAGAGAAAGCAGATGTAGTAGAAGAGCTATATTCAGGAGTCCTCGATGGTGTAAAGGGAACTGCTTATACACTTATTAGAATCAATTCTAATGAGAAGTACGATTCCCTTTTTGCTCAGTTGCCTATTAATAATGATATTAACGAAACGGAGGAAAACGAAGATGAGTATTGATAAGAAAATACAAAACTATCAGCATTTCTTCTCTGATCAGGTTCGTGAGGCTGAGATGGAACAAAAGTCCATCATAAAGGCTCCTATGAATCTACTGTTCAGGAAAGAAGAAATCATCGTTGGGTATGTTGATCATGTAAATGACAATCTCGGACATGTCGTTCTTAAATTTCCAAAAGACAAGGCACCTCGTTTGAAAGTGCAGAAATCTGTAATGGTGATTAAGAAAGATGCTAAGGCTGAACTCGGTCCGAATGTTACTTCATGGACGTGCTCATTCCTTGAATTTTGCAAGAACACTCAGTATCATTCTAATACATCTGACTTATTACCACTCTATTACACTAAAAAGGGTGATAGTAGCTACGATTATGTTGGATGTACTGGACTCAGCACATCTTTGTATGATTTATTCAAGAAATCAACTGAGTCGGGAAAGTCTCTGTCAGTGATAGTATTTGCTCCATTCCCTCCTGTTGATTATTTTAATAATCTAGTGAATTTCTTGGAGATATTTCACGACATGCCAGAACAAATGATTGAGCCGAAGATTGACTATGAAGACTGGCAACCTGAAGAATTGCAGTATGACCCAAATAATGAAACTGCAATTCCAGAGAGAATACTTCAAACTTTGGAAGAGGACAATTGTTGTATTCTTCAAGGTCCTCCAGGAACAGGTAAGAGTTATACAATCGCTCATATTATTGCTAAGTATCTGACTAGCAATAAAACAGTTTGCGTCACTACGATGGCAAACAAAGGACTTGTTGAGCTGGTACAACAACCTCCTCTCTTGCCTTTCTTGCGAGATGGAAAAATCTTTAAGTCTAACCTCTCTGCTGATGAAAGGAGAATGGTACCTGGACTTAAGCCCATAAAAAAAGGATTTGTCGTACCCAATGGTGAACTATTTTGTTCTACAAATTATGTCTTGTCGCAAGCTTATAATAGTGACTGTCTTAGCAAAGAAGAATTGCCTTCCTATGACTTAATTATTATAGAGGAGGCTTCACAAGCGTTCCTTGCTTCTATACTGGCATTTAAAAACCTAGGTCGCAAGTGCCTTATAGTTGGAGATCCTATGCAGTTACCTCCTATAATTAGCAATCCAACAAAAGCATTATATAATGCATGGAATGCAAATACGCAGATAGAAGGTCTCAAGACATATGCTCTTGGAACAGATGTGAAATCATACAGAATAACAACAACTTTCCGACTGACAAAAGCTAGCGCGGAATTAACAGGTATATTCTATAGCAACAGATTTCGATCTGTACAGAAGAATTTAATAGATTTCAGCCTATGTCATTCAAATCTATTTCCAGACGGTGGTGGTGTAATATATCATTACACTCAGGACTATACGAATGGTATCGTGTCTGGAACAGGTTTGAATATTGTTAGCCAAGTTGTCGATGAGTTTACAAAAAACTATCCTAAACGTTCATTGGCAATTATATCTCCTTTTAATGACACTGTTAAACAGCTTCAAAAGACATTTCTAACAGAAACATCCTTGCAAGACTTCACCATCGAAACAATAGATAGAATTCAGGGTATGACCGTTGATTACGCTATTCTATATATTCCGGGGAGAAATCCTGGATTTGCACTTGATGAAAGAAGATTTAATGTCGCCACGAGCCGTTCAAGGAGTACTACACTAATTATTAGTGACATACCACTTACAAATATGCATTCTTTATCTTCAAAGGTTGCTGCTTTTATTAAAAAATGTAGCTCGTTAGGTGATAAGAAGGAAATGGTTTGTGACGATTCAAGTAAAATACTTAAGGCTATGAAACGAAATGAGGTTAAGGCATTATACCCAGGTCTCGAAAACATAGTGGATTTACTTCTCGACAATGGTATTCCATTTAGTATGGATGGCTATGTCGATTTGCTGGATCACAACGATGTTGTTATTGCCAGTGCTGGCATGCTGCTTAGAGATCACAAAATAGCGATTGACCCTGTTGATGAAGATTCGGCTGTAAAATTCAAGGCAGCAGGGTATAAAGTCGTTGATTCTGCTTCTTTTAATTTGTCAATGATAAAATAATAACAATATGCTACCTCTTCAACAAGCACGTGAAGTACGTGATTCGATAATAGAGTATATCAAGGCAACCTTCAAGTTTAAGGAGAAGGATGTCAGCGATGCTTTCTATCGCTTTATCGAGAGTAAGGAAGATGGACTCTTCAAGGGGCCTTATATCTCGCTGAAGACTCCCTTTGTGTCCGCAACGGAAGAAGATACCAAAAACATTCCTTTGGAGATTGCTCCCAACTTCCCTCCATACTTACATCAGCTGCAGGCATTCCGCCAGTTGTCTATGCGGAACGGCAATAAGCCCAAGCCACCCCTGCTAACTACAGGTACGGGCTCGGGCAAGACAGAGTGTTTCCTTTACCCTATACTTGACTATTGCTACAACTGCAACAAGTTCAATCGGCAGGTAGGTGTGAAGGTCATCATCATGTACCCTATGAATGCTCTTGCCAGCGACCAGGCTAAACGTTTGGCAGAAACCATTTGGAACGATCCGAGACTGAAGGGTAAGGTAACTGCCGGACTATTTGTGGGAGAGGGAACCAATCCGAAAGACTATCCACGGGATATGGGACCAGACCATATCATCGAGAACCGTGATGCTATACTCGACACGGTGCCAGACATCTTGCTGACCAACTTCAAGATGCTGGACTATGGACTGATGCGCCAGTATTTTAGCAGTCTGTGGAAGGGTAATATCGATACCGACTTCAAGGCTCTGAAGTTCATTGTGCTTGACGAATTGCACACCTATGATGGTGCACAGGGCACAGATGTGGCAAATTTGATTAGACGCTTGAAGTTGAAACTGAATCTGCCTAAGGGAACGTTGTGCCCTGTCGGTACGTCGGCAACCATTGGCAATGGCCCAGACAGCAAGAAACGCTTGTGCGAATATGCTTCGGATGTGTTTGGAGAGGTGTTCTATGAGGACAATGTCATTGAGGAACACAGAATACCTGTGGCAGAATATGTAACGGAGAAAATATCTACTCTGCCTGACATCAAGCTGATTAAGAGCTGCGAATTTGGAGCAGACGACACGGTAGAATCTTACATGAAGCGGCTGTGTAAAGTGTGGCTGAAGAATTCGACGATTACGCCGGTGGATGCAGGAACATGCCTGCGCAGTATGGGGGTTGTCAAGTCGCTACTGGACATCTTGAGCCACGGCATTCTTTCGTTGGAGGATGTGCAGAAGAAAATGATTGACAAGGATGCCAACTTCCGTCGCCTCTATTTGGATGGAGGCGATAAGGTATGCACGATCGTACTTGAGAATCTGTTAGCCCTGATAGCATACGCCAAACGTCCCCTTAACAACTCGGGTAAACTCATACCGATGCTCTATCTGCAAGTGCAACTTTGGCAGCGTGAGCTGAGCGGTATACTCCGCTATTTCCAAAAGGAACCGGAATTTACATGGCGGCATAGCCTAAAGAAAGATGAGGACCGTGTCGCTCTGCCTATGTACTTCTGCCGCGAATGTGGTGCAAGCGGCTGGCTCTCTCGTCGGCTGGCTACAGACGATAGCTATTGCTCTGACATCTCGACCATCAACAAGGCTTTTATGGATCGGGAAAAAGAGGTCGTGCTATTGAACATTGAATCGAAAAAGCATGAGGCAGTAGACGAATATGTAAATGAGAATGCCATCAATGTGACACATTACGTTAGCACAAAAGATCTGCGCGAGGAGAGCGAAAGCGATAGTGACACATTGAGAGTGCGTGTGTGCAGCAAGACGACATCTACACGCAATGGCAACCAAAGATTTGCAACTTTCTGTCCTGAGTGCAACAGTGATGCCATATGCGAGATTGGTGGCCGCACTTCAACGCTCTCGAGCGTAGCCATTAGTCAGGTGTTGTCGAGTGACTTTGATCATGCTGAAGAGAAAGACAGGAAGATACTGGTATTCACGAATAGCGTACAGGATGCCGCTCATCAGGCGGCTTTCTATGAAGCCAGAACTTTCCGATTCCTCTTCCGTCAATCTATGCAGCGGTATATCAACAGTCTCGATACTCCCGTAAATGTAGCTGACTTGCAGAAAGGCTTTAAGAACTATTGGAAAGAAAAGCTCTCTGAGGATGATTATTACAATCGCTTCTTGCCTGCTGACTTGGCTTCACATATAGACCTTCGCCATAACTATCGAGAGGGTAGCGGATATATGGCTTCCTTTAAGAAAGAGTTTGACGTACGAGTGGATTGGGAGATAGTCAGCGAATTTGGCTTGACTTCACAACTCGGACGCACGCTGGAGAAGACAGGTTCGTCGGCTACCTTCTTCAGAAGTGAAGAGATTCACAAGGTGTATGACTTGATGAAAGACTTTCTGGTCAATAATCAATTGGGGTATGTAGCCGAGAGTGAGGATACATTCTGCCACTTCGTTTACGGTATACTTCAGCGCATGAGAAGACACGGTGCTGTAGACCATCCTTATCTCGATAAGTACAGACATGAAGCTCTTACGCTATGGGCTTTGAACTGGAAGTTTGATGCTCGTCATTTCCTTAATAGGATGTTTGGCGGAGGTGTACGCTTCCCAAAACTCATTGGCGTGACATATCTCGACAGAAATAGCGATATGCTGGACATGGCAGTACTCAGACGCGAAAAGCCAAACTGGTACACCAACTATTTCTGGCGTCATTTCAACTGGCCTATTGAACGTAATGTCACTCTGTATAATGATTTTATACGTGAACTCTTCAGCAAAATGGAAGAGGTTGGTCTTGTGAACAAAGCTCCGCAGGGTGGAGGAAACTATGTCATCAACCCTGACCATATATGGGTAAGCAAGAACGTTAAGCATATAAAGTGTAGTAACTGCCAATCGACACTCTATGTGGCTAAGGACGACAGGCTTGCCGAGGATACGTTGTGTCTTGACTATAAGTGCCAGGGTACTTACTCAGAGGAGATAAATCCCGAACTAAACTACTATCAGCAGGTGTATAACCGCACGTTGTCGCCTCGTGTCTATGCCCGTGAACATACAGGTCTGCTGGAACGCTCGGACAGAGAAAAACTGGAGAAGGACTTTAAGGAACATCCACATTCAAATTCGGTGAACGTACTCTCTGCAACCTCTACACTGGAGATGGGTATTGACATTGGCGACTTGAATGTGGTGGGTAATGCCAACATTGCGCCAAAACCAAGCAATTTCCTACAGAGAGTGGGGCGTGCTGGTCGTAAAGAGGGTTCTGCCCTTGTGCTTAACTATGCGCATGCGGGAGAGCCGCATGACATGTATTATTTCACTTATCCTGAAGAGATGATGGAAGGTGAGGTGTCAACACCGGGATGTTTCCTTGAAGCGAAGGATATCTTACGCAGACACTTCTTTGCGTATTGCATTGACACATGGACAAGTGCAGATTCCAATAACATAATGCCGCCATGTATTAGTGATATGAAGTTGACAGAAGATGCAATGTCATCAGATGGATTCGTTATCAATAGAATTATTGCTTTTATCAAAGAGAACAAGAATACGCTGAAAACAAGATTCGCAGAACAATATGACGAGAATGTTCAGCCTTCACTCAGCATTTTGGCGAAGTCTATGGAAGACGAGTCATTCTATCAGACTATCTTGAAGGAATTCCATGCTCTGACAGACAGGTTGTTTGGTCTGATAGAAGAGCTGAACAACTATAAGGAACAAGAAGACAGACTGCAACCCAACGACCCGGCCAAGGAAGCTCTGAAGGATTTGATAAAGGCTTGCAAGGCTCAATATGCCAACATTCAAAGAGAAAGCCTCATAGAGTTTATGACCAACTGTGGTCTCTTGCCTAACTATGCCTTCCCGGAAACAGGAGTAAAGTTGCAGGCAAGTGTGTATTCTACCAAAGAAAAAGAAGACAACAAGAACAATGTTGCAGAACCAACTGTTATTGAACTTACTCGTTCTGCTTCACAGGGTATAAAAGAATTGGCTCCTGGCAATAAGTTCTGCACTCAGAAGTTCCAACTTGAAGTGAGTGGCATACCTACATTTGACTGGAAGGACAACCTGATAACGATGAGATATTGCTCAAAGTGTGACTGTGTGGCAGAAAAGGGAACTCGAGACTTCTCACTTGCAGCTTGCCCAAAATGTGGTGACCCGTCATGGGGCGTCAATCAACATAAGTATCTGAAATTTACAAGTGCCCGTAGCGCAATGTTTAAGACAGACGCCGCAATGGATGATTCGAATGAGGAAAGAACCAAAGAACAATTTATTGTAAAGAAGCACTTTATGTTTCACCATAAAGGTGTCGTTTCTTCGTATGCGATGAAAAACCTTGGATTTGGTATAGAGTTCTGCAATAATATGGACCTCTATGAAGCGAACTATGGCATGCAGATGCAGACTGGCAGCAAGGTGGAGGTGAATAATGAAGGTATCATACCCGAAAATGGTTTCGTGACGTGTAAATATTGTGGCAAGTCAACACCATTGCTCTCCAAACTTAACAAGGAGCACAAACCTGTTGAACAGCACTACCGCTTCTGCAGCCACAAGAATGTGAATTTTGTGGATGATAGGGATGGAGAGGTATTTGAACAACTCTACTTGTACCGTCACATGCAAACGGAGGCTATCAAAATCCTGCTACCTATCCAGATTATGGACGCGAAAGCTGCTGTTGAGATGTTCAAGGCTGGTATCGAACTGGGTATGAAGGAGTATTATCACTCTTCTCCTGAACATATCCGCATTGACTCATACACTGAGGTGAATCAGGCTACAGGCATGAAAGACTACTATCTGGTAATGTATGATACCATTCCTGGTGGTACGGGCTATCTTGCCAAGCTCTACAACACCGACGAGTTTTCAAGCATGCTGAGGTTTGCTTATGACAGAATCAAAGAATGTACCTGTCAGCTGGAAGGCAAGGATGGATGCTACCATTGCATCCTTACCTATGGCAATCAGTATAGCAGAGAGTCGTTCAGTCGTGAACAGGCAGAAATTTTATTTGGCAAATTGGTGGGTGGATCAAAGTCATGGGAACGCATTGAAGGTTCTGTTGGTACAATTGCTCAGAATGGTGCAGCCGAGGATAGTGAGCTTGAACTGAAATTTGTTCGTGCTCTGCAAACATTGGCCAAAAGCAAGAACTGGAATTTCAAGAAAGTACCTGATGACGATGCATACCACTATGAGCTGAAGGTAGTCGACGAAGAAACAGATACAGATGTTCATTATAACATGAAACCTCAGTTCGAGTTGACGGTTGCCTACGGGGTTGAGCATACCACTATACCAGACTTCCAAATCATGTGTAGTTATGCCAAAATAAATGGTGAGGAAATAGCTGACCTTGTGAAGATTCCATGGTGGGCAGTGTTCCTTGATGGCTATAAATATCATGCATGTGAGCCAAACATGCGATTCTATAGTGACTTGGAGAAGCGTGAAGGGATCAAACAGGCAAAGCCACAGCGTATGTTCTCGTGGACTATCGTATGGGAGGATATTCAGTTGTTTGAATCGGAGAAAGAGGATGAGTTGGGAAACAACTCCGTCACTCGCCTCGGACAATTGCTTGAGAATCCTATGCTTGGAGCCATCAAAGAAACATGCTACTGGTGCATAAGTGATAGTCCAAACTTCTTGTCGAATGGAGGAAATCTTTACTCAGGTAGTGTTGAAATAAATTCTGAATGCGATGAAAACCTGACAGACTATTCAACAGATGAAGAGGTTGAGGCTGCATTTGAACAGGGAATAAAATACGACATACAAGTAACAAAAGGACTCAGGTCGGCAGACAAAGATGAATGGATAGGCTTCTGGCGTAGATACAATCTCATACAGTTTTTCTCTGACAAGCAAACAGAGAAAACGCCTGATACTGTAGAAATTGCAGTCAATCGTGACGAGATAAAAGAACTTTATCCAGGAATGGAAGATATTGTAGATATATTGCTCGACAACAATGTCCCATTTAGTCATGATGGAGTATTTGAGTTAACGGATGAAGACAATGCTGTCATTGCAAGTGCGGCCATGATTATTGACACTCCTAAGATTGCCATTGATCCATTTGACGAGCATGACAAAGCTGTCTTTACAGGTAAAGGATATAAAGTCATTTCGCAAGAAGAATTTACTGTTGAACTAATAAAATAAAAGATATACATGAGACTGTTTTTATCAGAAACATTCTTTGATGCAGTGTTTAAGCTGCCGAAGAAAATTCAAGACAAGGTAGTGGCATTCCAGAGAAAATTCCGTGAAAACCATACTTCTGCAGGAATACATCTGGAGCCCATTTCTCAGTTTAAAAACTCAACGCTTCGTACGGCAAGAGTAGATGACAACTACAGGGTTGTTGTCGGTGTGCTTGACGGCGATAATTTTTCTCTGCTTTATGTCGGAGATCATGAGGATGCATATCGTTGGGGTATTAACAAGCGATTTGTTTGGAATGAACACACTCAGGCTTGTCAACTCATTACCATTGAGGAAAAGCAAGAGAAAGTGGTTGTGCCACAGGTGCAGACAGACAATGAACCTGCATTCTTTGAAGGTGTAACAGAAGAGAAGCTTCTTAAGGTAGGTGTTCCAAAGAATGCCATAACAAGAGTATTGAATATAAAATCTCTTGATGATCTTGATTTGTTGGAACCCATCCTTCCTGTTGATGCTTACGAGAATATATTCAATATAATGGATGGCGAGGATATTGACTCCATCATATCGACAATTGAAGAAGGCCAGGCGAAGGAAAATGAAGACAAACTGCTCAGTGACAACAACAAGCGCCGATTTGTAGAAATCACCGATGACGATGCTCTGCAACGTATCATTGAGCAAGGTATGGACAAATGGCAGATTTTCCTCCATCCTTCTCAGAGAAAACTCGTAAATGCTGAGTATAAAGGTACAATGAAGGTCAGTGGTGGGGCTGGTACAGGAAAAACTGTCGCTGCATTGCACAGACTTAAGTATCTGTGTGAAAATCCTAATGCAAATGTTTTGTTTACCACTTATACTAAGACTTTGAGCATCAACATTGCCGACTCTATTGAGAAACTTGGTGTGTCAAGAAACAAGTACACTCTCAATAACATAGACAGAGTACTTCTTGATACTGCTGCGAAGTACAAGGTGAAAGAAGGGTACAAAGTACTGGATTATAGTGGTGACGAGGAGTCATTGAAACTGTGGCGTGAAGTTCTTGAAACTGAGGTTACAGAGTTTGACGAGCAGTTTCTTTATGACGAGTATATTGATGTTATCGTGTATTTTGGCAATAAAGATGTGAAGCAGTACATGATGCAGCCTCGTGTTGGACGGGTCAAGGCATTGAGCCGTAAGCAACGCATAGAGATTTGGAAACTCGTAGAAAAGTATATTGCACTTAAACAGGAGAGAAGAGTTGTTGATAGGCTTGAGCTCTTCAATGAGACGACAAACTACTTGAATGAGAACAATATCCGCCCTTATACAAATGTTATTGCTGACGAGTTCCAAGATTTCTCTAATCCTGAGTTGAAGTTCCTTAGAGCGTTGGTGGCTGAAGGCAAGAATGACCTTTTCTTGACTGGTGACCCTATTCAGCGCATCTATAATGGTCGTAAGATTAATTTTGGAGCAGCCGGTATCAACGTGAGAGGTGTACGAAGTAGGAAATTGAAAATTAACTACCGTACAACCGAACCGATTAAACGTGTGGCCATTGGTGTTGTCAGGGGTATAGACTATGACGATATGGATGGTGGAAAGGAATCAATAAATGGATATGTTTCGCTCATCCATAATGGTGTTGCACCACAGTATAAAATCGTCGATGATGCAAATGCTGAAGTTCAGCAGGTTGTTGAATGGATGAAGGAGTGCCTGGATTCTAATATCAAATTGTCTGAGATATGTATTGCAGCACCAAGCACGAATCTGCTTAAGGAAATGCAAAGCCGTTTGCACCACGATGGCACGGACTATCGTGTGCTTAAGGGCACGCAGAAACAGGGATGCTATGACGGGGTAGACCTCTGTACTTTCCATTCACTTAAAGGCTTGGAGTATCGTGTAGTTATGCTAATGGGAGTAAACGAAAGGAACTTACCTTCGAGAGCTACTGAAGGCTATCCATTCTCAGGTATGGATAAGGTTGCGCAAAAGGAGTATCTTTCATCAAAACGCTCACTTCTGTATGTTGCCATTACTCGAGCACGACAGCTCGTTTATATGGTCGGCTTTGGTGAACCATCAGGATTGTTAGATGCTATAAAAAAATAGCCTTTATGAGAATCATATTGTTTTGTATTACATGTCACTATGGATATTATAGTTAACAACAAACATCTCTATACCGACTTCGACGAATACATCCGTCAAGGTGAGCCAAGCCAAAAGGAGAAGGCCTCCATTTGGCAGACGGCAATCGGATTGCAGGCTGTGGACGGTTTGCAGACTTCCGATTACCTGAAGGCTACTGCTTGTAAGCACATTGAGGGCGAGATTGATATTGATGAAGCTCGCGAACTGATAAGAAGCTATTATCAGTCGAAAACTCAGCGTGAGCCGGATGATGACGAGAAGCAAGAGGCAGACAAGGTATCGGCCAACATCACCAAGCTTCTTTCATCTCAGACATTGGATTTCAGCACTGGAGGTTATATCTCTGTACATCGTAGAGTTTTTGAAGGTGTGTTTAAGCATGCAGGCAAATTGCGTGATTATGATATTACGAAGCGTGAGTGGGTGCTTGACGGAGATACTGTAAACTATCTGAATTGGGAGGATTTGAGAAGAGCCATTGACTATGACATCTGTCAAGAGAAAGAGTTTAGCTATAAGGGGTTGTCAACAGACGCCACGGTGGAGCACATCACACGATTTGTTTCCGGTCTGTGGCAGATTCACGCTTTCTGCGAAGGCAATACCCGTACAACTGCAGTATTCACAATTCTCTACCTCCGCTCTATTGGTTTCAAGGTGGACAATAGCCTTTTTGCCCGTCATTCGTGGTATTTCCGTAACGCCTTGGTTCGTGCAAATTACAAGAACGCCGTAAAAGGAATTGATTATACACCTGTGTATTTGGAGCATTTCTTCCGAAACTTGTTGTTGGGCGAAAAATGGGATTTGCGTAACCGCTACCTCCATATACACGCAACAGACGAATGGAAAGTACAGCCGAACCTTGCAGGTGGGACAAGTAACCAGCAAGAAGAGTACAGACACGGGATAAGTACAGGACAAGTACAGGACAAGTTGAGCACGGATAATGTTAATATCAAACGGTTGATTTTGGTAATAGGAAGTCAGGAGTTATCTGTGAAGAGTATGATGGATGCTTTGAAATTAAAAGGAAGAGACAATTTTCTTAACCTTTATCTGAAGCCTGCCATCAGTGATGGGTATGTACGTTTGCTTTATCCCAACTCTCCCCGCCACCCTCGCCAGAAGTATCTTCTGACTGTGAAAGGTCTAGCGGTGTATGACGAGTGTGTCAAATCAAAGTGAATAATTTGCCAGAGCTTGCTCCCAGAAGGCGCTCTGCCGAGGATGCTTGGCTTGTCCAAGAACTCCTTTGGGAGTGAGCCTGATGCGGTTTTCGAAAACCGGTAATTAGGCTTACCGATTTTGAAAATCGTTGTTTTAGCGGTATCGAGCAAGCTCGTTGGAAAAGTAAAAAGCCAATGCTCTTTGTGTATTCCGTGTGAGGAGCGCATTGAGCATTGGCTTGACATTTATGAAGAACTGTTGTACTTGGAAAGAGAGACTCAAAGAATAAGCATTGAGTTGTTTCCTATTATCCTCGATATGAATTGTTCAAGAAAGGGACAATCTCAGTTGTCTCTTTCAATCGGTCGCCAATGCGCTTACCATATACCTCAGAGATTTGTTGTGGGGTGAGGTTGGAAGTGAGGATGGTTGGCAACTGATGCTCGTATCGGTAGGAGATGAGGTCGATAATGGGACTGAGCACATTGCCGTATTCGATGATTTCGCGTGGCTCGGTGCCAAGGTCGTCTATTGCCAGAATGTCTTTGTCCATGAGTGACCGCCAATCTTTCGGATGTGCTTTACAGATGTTGGCAAGTCCTTTTGCATTGTAGAGGCTGATGCCAAAGTTTAGACCTGTCACTTGGTCCTTGATGCCCAAATGATTGATGAGGTTCTGCATGGCATAGACAAATGTGGTCTTGCCATTGC